>Ga0080006_1147107_pt1 | contig 23080 bp, 17 predicted proteins | sample RS3BMetagenome_FD_69209 | JGI IMG/M metagenome (GOLD analysis project Ga0080006, IMG submission 69209) | Ferric oxide microbial mat and aquatic microbial communities from Rainbow Spring, Yellowstone National Park, USA - RS3B (SPADES... ...
TACTTATCCCTGGAGGATGGGTATGCCCAATGCGGTTTCACAGCCAACATAACAAGCGCAAACCCCATCTATGTTTTCTACGCCTACCAGCCCACACTCACCTCCGCGGGCGTCACACTCACACGGTCAGGCGGGGGCCCACCCATAAGCGGGCAACCCGTAGTTCAGGGTACGATTGATGGGCTTGACTACGCCGTGGCCGCCTTTCCCCCCGGAAGCTACAGGGGCTTAGAGGTCTACGTGGCTGGCTCTCCCAGTGGACTGGATGTAATGGGTGAGGTTGACTGGGCATACGCCTCACTTGCGGCACTACCCGGCGAGTTGGTTGGCTACACCACGCAGTCCTCAACACTCTACGTCACACCACCCACTGGAGGCGTGGTCGCACCCCGCCCACTACTCAACTCCAGCATGCAGCCAAGGGTAGCCTCCTGGGCTTGCTCAGCGTACACGTGCACGGTGAATGTGCGCGCGGAGCAACCCTTCTTCTTGGTGTACTACACAGGGTACTCGGATTTGTACACGCTATACGTGAACGGCAAACCAGATGGGGGTCACTATGCTGCCTACGGCTCATTCAACGCTTGGCTCGTGAATGCCACGGGTAACCTAACCATCATGGTCACATATACAAATCCGCTTCTACCATATGAAGCTCTATCAGTAGGTGTTTGGGTGATTGTGGGCACTCTCTACCTACTATGCTTATCACCTTCATCGCGAGCGCGCAAGCTGGGTGCTAATAGAAGAGTCTAGTATTCCTCTCCAAATATCTCCTTCATCTCGTTGAAGACGCGTTGAACCCATTCACGCTGGTTCTCAATCATCTGTCTGAAGTACTCCCTGAGCTCGTCATCATCCATGGTTATGGCCCTATACAGCATTCTGCGGTCCTCGGCTGATTCGAACTTCTCCCGGAGGGTGCGCCGAGCCATATTCAACGCCTGAATCTTGAGCTGTGTGAGCGCGTAGTAGGCTGTTGAAATCCTTTCGAGTGTGTCCTCAAGCGAGCACACATATTCACGCAGAGCCCTAATCCTCTGCTCGGCGTCGAGTGAACCTATCTCTTCGAGCTTACGCTTTTCACGTGATGGGTCAACCTGGAGCTTGAGTTCGCCTCCAGAGCCAACCCCTCCATCTCTAAGCGCAGACCTACCAAGCAGACTCTTAGCCAACTCGCTTAGTAACAGCACGGAGTCGTCGATCTCATAATACTTCTTTGGAGGGGTGCCTCCCTCCCCCCTCACTATGAACGACTTGATGATACCACGCTCCTGTAGGTACTCCAAGTGTTTCAGGATGGCCTGCTGGCTCACCCTGATCTCCCTTGTGAGCTGGTTAAGGTAAGCCGGCTCCTCAGCGAGTATCTCGAGAATACGCCTCCTAGTTTCATTCGAGAGAACATCGAATATGTCTATGGATGAGTCGGACATGAACATTCACAAATAAATATTACTAACCAAAGGTTAATAAGCATTTCTCGATCAGCCACCACGAATAATATGGAAAAGGAGGCACGCCCGATACTACCCCTCACACAACGTTAAGATAAGAGTAAACCCCAATTCAACGTCAACCTACAACCCGGGGCCAGAGACACGGCCACCCAACACCCTGAGAACCATTGGGTCCACCACCCTATAGCGGCCCCTACCCACCCTCTCAATAAACCCCGCCTGTAAGAGTGTGCGTAACCCCTCGGTTGTACTGGGCCTACCCAGCGTGATACCCGATATCGCACCCTCACTCTCCACTAGGTGTCTCAGCACGGCCTTTGAATTCTTGCTGAGCTTGCTGTACTCTTGGAGAACAAGCGACTCCACCGATGGATCACGCACCATTTGACCCAGTATTCTCTGGGCCCCCCTCCTATCCAGGTGGCGGAGACCCCCGACTTTAAGGCCGAAGAGGTTGAGCTAGGCGGGTATACCGTCCAGCTGGTTGACTGCTTCCTCGAGCGCCCCGCGCTCATAGGTTACGCCCTCCTCCCTGAGGCCTTCGCCCAGAAACCTCAGCAAGGTTCCACGTGAAAAGCTACGCAGCTGAACAGGGTAGAAGAAGCCGTAAAACGGTTGGTCGCCGCTCCCAATCATATGGTTTAGTAGACCAACGGAGCTACCCGAAATCAAGTAGGTCACGTTCCTCTGGAATTGCCAGGTATCCCTGAGCGGATGAAAGAGGCCAGGGTGGTTCTGCTCTGCGAGTTTCAAGTATTGGGACTCGTCTATTGCTATAGTGAAGTTTGACCCAATCTTTTGGGCAAGGAGTTGTGGTAACTCGAACACTTCTCTGAGCGCCTCCCCCAGCCTCCTCTTGTTCTCAAAGTAGAATTCGATTGAAACCGGATTCACATCAAGAGTCACTTTGAGGTAGGCGAGCAGGTCCCTCAGAGTCCTGAGCAATTCGCGGCTCCTCTCCTTAAGTGTTAATGGAAACCTCCTCTTCGGTTCAAGCCTACTCAAAGCTTGGCTTATGACTAGCGATGAATAGTAGGCTACAAATGAGCTCAAATCGAAGCTTTTACCTTCAACGTAACCCTCAGCGCTCACATACACCCTTGGGCCACTTGTAAGTTTCAAGGTTTTAAGAAGCACGGATGTCTTGCCGATTCTCCGAACACCTATCACGGCTATCGACTGCCCCCTCAGCAACATAGACTGAATTTCACTGATCTCCCTCTACCTGTCGAATGGCTCATCAACCGGCCTACCGAAAACAGATTTCATGGGTACCCATAATTCATGGGTACCCATACTTTTTAAGCTTTATAAAGATTTCAGAACCACGCCCTTTACGGTAGACCCAAGATTCATGCATGGAACACAATCAGCACTAGGCGCGGATTCTGATCTACAGTTCAAGGCGGGGTGTCTCACCCGTAGTTGGATGTGTCTCATAATTGTTTACCACGCTTTGGAGACCACGCCAACCACCCCTAGTCTGGATGCCATAAGTAGTTGGTAAACATATGGCTGGCAAACCACTCCTCATTTTGCAGCATCCCCAGAACTAGTTTGACCGAAGTGGCGCTTTACTAAGATTTTTGAACCAAGCTAAGCGAAGATTCAAAGCGTGAAGGGTAATGAGTCCACCGCTCAAGCCAGCCTCAAAGACTCAAAGTGTAATTTTCCTGTTTATTGGGAGTTACAAAAGGCTTCGGTTGGGTCACTTCGTAGATTGGTAAGGTGTTCCAGGGGGTGGTTACGCGGTGCCAAAAAGATGAAGGTGAGGGTTTTGCCCCAACTCATCATCGTGGTGCATCCCAGGCAACCCCACGTCACATACCCTATCTAGCGTTGTGGTGCGATAGGTCTATATTCATGAGCGCGTTAAAGCAGTTGTCTGCACCGGTTTAGAAGTATGCCTAACACTCCAAAAGAGGGTTCTGAGCTCAGGGTGAATGGCCCCGAGCAGAATGATGGCAACGTAGAATACAAGCTGTATTTGGGTTCACCTTCAGCTGATAGACTCGATAGGCTTGTGACACAGATGCGCTACAGACTTGCTCAGGGTGGTGGGGAGGCGTTCTACGAGCTTGGGGTGAGTGATAGCGGTGAGCTGGTGGGCTTGGGTGAGGAGCAGGTTAGGGAGGTTCTCGCGGTCTTTGACAGGGTGGCGAAGTCGGCGGGCGCCGAGTGGCGTGTCACCCGCCGCGTGAGGGGTAAGGAGGGGGATGTGCTCGAGGTGCACGTGCGCCAGAGGCTTGAGGCAGCGGTGCAAATCGTTGTGCCCCTCCTAGGCAACGTTGACAGCGGTAAGTCCAGCCTTGTGGGTGTTCTGTGCACTGGTAGCCTGGATAACGGGAACGGTGAGGCGGCCACCCGTGTCGCCAGATACCTCCACGAGATAGTCAACAGGCGAACAAGCTCCGTGTCCACACACCTCCTAGGCTTCGATGGCTCGGGTAAAACGGTGAACGACCAGCTCCTAGACCCCCTCAACGAGAGCCAGGTCTACCTGAGGAGTAGGAAGGTGGCGGTGCTCGTCGACCTAGCGGGACACGAGCGATACCTGAGGACAACCCTTAAGGGTGTGCTCGGCCACACACCCGACTACGCGCTGGTGGTGGTCGCCTCAAACATGGGTACGGTGGGCACCTTCAGAGAGCACCTAGGCATATGCGTGGTGCTAGGCATACCCTTCGCGGTTGTGATAACCAAGGTTGACCTCGACCCCTACAACGTGAAGAACACGCTAAGCGACGTGGAGAGGGTGCTCAAGCTTCCAGGCGTCAACAAGATCCCCTTCATCGTGGACACGCAGGAGGACGCGGTGCTCGCCGCAAGACACATATCCTCGGGTAGGATCGCACCCATCTTCCTCGCAAGCAACGTCACGGGCGCTGGACTCGACTATCTGAGAACATTCCTAGACCTTGCGCCACCACGCCTAGAGTGGGAGAAAAGGGTGGACCAAGACCTACTCGTGTATGTGGATGACAAGTTCCTCGTAAAGGGTGTAGGCCTCGTGGTGAGCGGGATGCTCCTTCAAGGCAGGGTGAGCGTCAACCAAGAGGTGTACGTGGGCCCATTCCCCGACTCCACCTATAGAACCGTGAAGATTAAGTCGATACACGTGAACAGGGTGAGTGTTGACTCAGCCAGAGCGGGGCAGATAATGTCCGCGGCCCTCGCGGGTGTGGAGTACGCTGATGTAGAGAAGGGCATGGTTATACTCTCACAGAGGATCAAGCCACAGGCCGTTGAGGAGTTCAAGGCGGACATACACGTGCTCTACCACCCCACAACTATAAAGCCGGGCTACCAGTCAGTGGTACACGTGTACACCCACAGGCAACCCGCTAAAATAGTGAGTATACTCGGAAGGGACACGCTCAGAACGGGCGACAAGGGCACTGTGATTATGCGCTTCATGAAGAAGCCAGCCTACCTCTACCGCGGCCAAACCATAATCTTCAGGGAGGGGCGCACCAAGGGTATAGGCAGAATCGTAGAGGTCTACCCCAAGACAGCCGAGGCAATCAGGACCAGCCAGCCGCCCACGTGAACCTAGAACACACTGTGGCATGATCAGCACCCGCGCGGGTGATTAGCATATTTATGCTAATTTTACGTGATAAGCCTTAAATAAAACTACAATCACATGCTAATCATGGGTTTGAATAAAACCGAGAACAACAAGCACGAGGATAGTGATTCAACCCTTAAATCCAAGGCCTCAGGCCAAACTGTGTTCGTAAGGGAGGCCACGGGCCTCGTCAAGTCGGCCTCACTCTTGGACGCCTTCTCACTCAACATAAGCAACATGTCCATAGGCGCACTCCTAGGCGTGATGGGCCTCACACTCGTATACCTACCCTCGATGTCGGGTGTCAACCTAGTCTTAGCCTCGGTTCTAGGCTTCCTGATAGCCATACCCCAAATAGTGGTGTACACCATGATGTCCTCACGCGTACCCAGAACGGGGGGAGACTACGTGTGGGTCACCCGCTCGCTGGGAGGCTTCCTTGGGACATCCATCTCATTCATGGGCTACACACTCGAAACCATGGCGTACATGGCGCTCATAGTGCTTTCAGCGGTCTTCGCAATAGGATCAGTGGGCCTAGCTCTCGGCCAGCAGGGGTTCTTCGGCCTCGCGGTGCCAAGCGGAATACAGGGCGCTCAACCCTACCTCCAATTCGGCGTGGGTGCAGCGATCTTCGCCGCCCTAATAGCCCTGAACATCTTCAAGCCCAAGGCGGGCTACAAGCTTGTATCCGCGCTCACCGCTTTCGGCGTAACAATAACACTCGTAGCCATAGGCGTACTCCTACACGCGGGTAGAGCCGGTGTTGAGTCCTACATTAATAGCCTGGGCATAAGCGGGGTAACCTACTCGTCCCTCGCGTCGAGCTACAAGGGGCCAACATTCAACTTCGCGGCAACACTCTCCATAATGCCACTCATGGCCGCCTTCGTCTACCCCTGGCTCAACGCCGCACCAGCGGTGGGCTCAGAAGTCAAAAACACCAGGGCTCTCAAAATGAGTATACCCCTCGCAGCCCTCACAAGCTTCGCTCTCCTCACAGCCGCCTTCGGCACACTATACTACGTGGGTGGACTACCATTCATAAACCAGGCGCTATCCAACCAGACACTCGTATTCGATTACTCATTCAACTTCTGGACGCTCGCCATGGGTGTAGCGGGAAACAGCGCTCTCGCCGCCCTCCTAGGCCTCGGGTGGATAGTGTGGAACATAGGCATACTCGCCTACGGCATCATAGTGGTCTCAAGATACCTCTTCGCGGGCTCCTTCGACAGATTCCTACCCGAGAAGCTAAGCTACGTCAGCCCTAAGTGGAGCTCCCCCCTCGTGGCCCACATAGTCGACCTCGTAATCACGATAACACTGGTAGGCCTCGCAGCCGTGTTCTACGGCGGCTTCTCAGGCCTCTTCGGAGCGATAATAGCCTCAATGATATACTTCGCATTCGTGGGCATCTCAGCCGCAATATACGCAACAAGAAAAGAGAAGGGTGCGGCCAAAACAATACTCATAGTGGCGGGCGCACTCAACGCAGCGGTCTTCCTATTCATCACATACCAATTCCTCTCAGCGCCAAGCGTGTGGGGCATCACCCCCCTCAGCGAAGCCTACGTGGTGGGCACATTCCTCGCGGGAGCAATAATATACACAGCCTCAAAGAGAATACACACAAGGAAGGGCCTCAACATAGCGCTCGCATACAAAGAGATACCCCCAGAGTAACGCGTCACAACCCCCTCCTTTTTACCACAACCCCAACAAGAAGGCGGTCAAAGACGCCGCAAACCCTCCCAAGAAATAGGGGGCCATACTCAGGGCTATCCGGGAGCAGAGAATTCACGGCCACGCATTCTAGACGCTTCTTACCCTACCCCAAAACCTAACATTATGGGCTTACTCTAATGGTTCAATGTCCGACAAACACACCCCACAAGATGAAGGCACTGGTAGCCTCCCAACACCCCCATTCAATCCCTTCTTCCACCACCGTTTTATACCTCCATGACACCTACCCCCTTGCCTTCACGGTAGACCCAAAACTCGTGTGCGGGTTACAAACAGCGCTAGACGCTAATTCGGGTCTACCCTTAGGGAGGTGAGGCTCTGAAAACTTTATAACACTACTTGCATTATACTTTTGTGGAAAGTCAGGGTAGACCGCTAACCGCCCAGGAGAGGGAGAGGATAAGGGAGGCGATACTCGACCTCCTAGAGACGGACGCCGAGTTCAGAACAAGGGTATTCCAGCTGGTGGTCCCAGCCGAGCTAAGACAGATACTAGATGAAATAAGGCAGCTCAGACTCGACTTTAAAACTTACTCGGAGGCGCAGGACAAGCGGTTTGAGGCTTTGATTAGTGAGATGAATCGTAGGTTTGAGGAGGTTGATAAGCGCTTCGAGGAGGTTAACAGGCGTTTTGAGGAGGTTGATAAGCGGTTTGAGGCTTTGATTAGTGAGATGAATCGTAGGTTTGAGGAGGTTGATAAGCGGTTTGAGGCTTTGATTAGTGAGATGAATCGTAGGTTTGAGGAGGTTGATAAGCGCTTCGAGGAGATGGATAAGCGGTTTGAGGCCATCCTCGAGCAGATAAGGGAGATACGCGTCGAGCTCGCGGGGCTGGGCGGCAGGCTGGGTAGAGGCTTCGAGGATCTCGTAAGGCAGACGCTTAAAGCCGTCGTGGGAGCCGAGGTAAAGGAGGTCAAGAGGCTCATCATGTGGGATGAGAAGGGTGAGGTGTACGGTCACCCCGAGAACGTGGAGTTCGACGCCTACGCTTCAAACAGTGAAAAATTCCTCATAGAGGTAAAGAGTAGTGCAAACAAGGGCGACGTACTCATCTTCAACAAGAAGGCTGAGTGGGCCGAGAAAACCCTTGGGAAAACCAGGAAAATACTCATAGCCGCATACGTAGAAGACGCCGCCTACAGGGAGTGCATACAGCTTGGTATAACCGTCATCTCGAGGAACATCGTGCCACGGGAAAAAGAGGAGGACACACTAAGACTCTAAACCGGCGGAACCCATAACAAAGCAGAATAGGAATAACCACTACGATGGTACCCGAGTAGTAATTTTCCACGTTTGGCGACCACGCCCACCCCAAACTGATGGGACACCATCAGTGAATCAAGCCTAGGGGGGAGGATGCTTCGCCATTCACGGTAAATAAAAATCTGCGCTCGGTGTGCGGTTAATGGTAATAGTGATTCTTGATCCACCTATTCAGGGCGTGTAGCCCTCAAATAAGGGTTGAAGCACAACGCGGAAGGGGACCCACCTTTTCACTCAACTATACTCCCATAGATAACTTTGAAGCCAAGCTCCCCCGCTCTCTCAAGCGTATCCTTATCAACATTCACCGCCACAAGGTAGACTTTACTCACTCTTTTCTGAATTATCTTTTCAACGTATGCCACCACATCCTTCAAATGATCCATGTCCTGCCTCTCCGGAAAAGACTTCACCTCAATCACTGTTACCTCACCATCCCTCACCAGGATATCAACCTGAACGAGTCTACCCTTTAACCCCGTCACACTACCATCCCTGTCAAGGTAGGAAAACCTCTCCACCCTACCCGGCTCGATGCCCTCCATCTCAAGCACCTCCCTAAACGTTCCTAGTAGTGTTCGTTCGAGGTCGGCTCCCCACCTGCGCCCCATCCTACCCAGAATCACCTCAAACCTATCATTCAACCTCCTAATGTCTTCCCGCAGCAGCGAGACCTCAGTGTTGAAGTCTTGTCTTAGTTTTGTTTGTTCTTCTGATAGTCTGTTGAAGTCTTGTCTTAGTTTTGTTTGTTCTTCTGATAGTCTGTTGAAGTCTTGTCTTAGTTTTGTTTGTTCTTCTGATAGTCTGTTGAAGTCCTCGTGAAGCAGCCTGATCTCCCTATTGAAATCCTCACGCAGACGGGCTATCTCCGCCAATATGGCGTCCATTCTCCTCTCATTCTCGTCGAGTCGCTTTATGATCTCGGTGTACCCGAGGAGGCCGGCGGCTGCGAGTCTGAACTCTTCATCCTCCTTGAGTAGCCTCAGGAATTCCTCCTTAACACTCATACCAACATATCTCCTACTAAACCTAATAACTTAAAGCTTTCCAAAACCTACCCAACCATCCAAACAACAAGACACCCCGAATAACCCCAAAACCCAAACCAATGATACCACAAGTCAAACCCTAATCGTTGAACCCAAGGAACCCTAACCGATCCCCAGTGGACAGCCCCACCCACCCCTCAAACAGGCGACGCAGCGCTCTCCGGTTAAGTTAGCCGTACTCAGCGGTTCCAGAATAGATAGGTTGATATGGATTTCCGGATTTGAACAATTTGGTTGTGCATGGGCAGTAGGGTGAGTGGTAGCCGAGACCCAAGACCTCCGCTGGCTGAGGGAGGGGTACATGCACACACATAGGGGGGAGGAGGGTGAGGCTGACTGAGGGTGGAGGGCGCTCCCCACCGGGAGTGGTGGGTGGGTGCGTCCTGACAGGGGCGGAGCTGAAGGGGATCAATGAACCCGTGAGGTCCCTATATGATGCGCTGAAGCCCAAGCTCCACTACGCGTACATAGGTGTGCGGACGCACACCTACGCATGCCTTCGTAGAGTGAAACCCGAGTGGTAACCTCGGGAAAACCAAACACCCAAAAGAGCGGCGAGTATTGACGCGTGAACCGCAAGGCTTACCACACCCACCTTCACACCCCCCTTCCCCGTGAATCATAGACGCTCGGACACAAACTAGAAAATATTCACAGGCTTCAGATTACCCACCCCACTAAAGGTTTTCTTCCAGCTAACCAATTTAAGAAAAAGTGACTCCACAGGTGAGTGCAAGCCCACCAAGGATTTTAGGCATAAACACTCATTAAACCCTTTTTTCACCCACGCATGAATACAATTTTCAAGGCAAGTCTAAACCATTCTACCCATATCCCACTCTTTGGATGGGGTGCCAAACCCTAATCAAGCAAGAAGGTAGGCGTGTTCAACCACTAGGCTCCACCCCCGCCACACACTTGTAGAGCCCGTTAGTATACCCGCACACAAATTCTCTAAGACACACCCCGCAGATGCCTGTAATCCCCTAGACAGCGTTACACTCAGGTTTCTCGGCACCCCATCCACTCTACAAGGCACTGTGTCCTCTGACAACCATGAACCCAGGGGAGCCCTGTATCCACCCAAATGGTTAGCGCACCAAACGTTTTGGCTGAGATAACAGTCGGAAAGATAGTATCCACCCAAATGGTCAGCGAACCCAGCGCAACCCAATAACACCTCTACGGGAAACACCGCTACTGTGGCCCCACACCCGCAAGAAAGACTGCGAAACAATAACTGTTTTAATAATGATTGCGGACCTGAGTCAACATGCGTATCCCACTGTTACTCCTAGTATCTATCTTACACATATTTAGCACCCTTAGCCACTCACACCTCAATGGGGCTCGACACATGAAGCCCACCCAAACCTAGCAGGGCCCCCAACACTCAACAGCACAACAATATACGTGGAAGCCAACACACCACTCCCTGTTGGAGAAATCCCCATAGTGAGCACACCCCAATACTACCACTCCTAACCCAACAGCAATACACGCATAACAATCACTTAGCCTGACATCCAACCACCACACAACTATTACACTAACACCCAACAACCCCCCAGACCATCACAGGAGCCTATCGAGCCCAGTGCCTGGTGAAGTACACCCACACCTGTACAAAGAACCTCACAGGCTGTTACAACCCCAACCAAACCATCACACTCAACACCCCAGAAACCGTAATACCAAACCAACCACCAAACACAAGGCTATCCCTACAGGGCTGGAGCGTAAACGGCCAAGCCCACCCTAACGGGGGACAATCAGCGTCCAGCAACCGCTGACTATCCAAACAAACTACCTAGAACAGTTCTATTTGAACATCACGGATAACTACGCTCCATACGAGCAGGGCTGGTTCCACAACGGGTTTCACTCTACGTAGGTATACGTAGGTACGCATCAGCATACCTATCATACGCATAGTAGAGCTTGGGCCTCACAGCATCATGCAGACCCCTCACGAGTTCATCGGGAGTCTTCCGCTCCGCCCCTGTCAGGACGCACCCACCCACAAGGCTTGGAAGCACCACGCGGTCCCACCAGGCCACGCGGGAAGCGCCCTCCATCCTCAGTTCAACGCTCTTCTTTCCACCAACCCACTTTACAATGTAGCCGAACCTGAGCCTCATGTAGAGGTTTATGGCGGCGTTGAGCTGTCTGTCTATTCGGAGCCCGCACCCACCACACACGAAGACGTCTGCCCCATTCAGGTCTCTGTTGTGCCACCCACACCTGGAGCAGAACGACGAGCTACCATAAGGGTCGAGCTCCACTACTCTGGCTTCACCCATCCTTCCCTCGAGCATCCTTGTGATGGAGCGCCAGTCACTCCTCGAAATCCTCCTATTCCACACACGCGAGCGCGTGAACATGCCCTGCTTTTTGAGCTCTTCGAGGCCCACCGGGCCACACACCGACTGGATTACACGCGCGATTTCGAGCTGGTGTTTTCCCGCGCGGTTCCTTTCTCTCCCTGTTCGAGTACTTCGCAAGGATCCTTTTTGCCTTCTTTGATTTTGAGGCCTTCCTCTGCACACTACGCCTCTTCTCGAAGGATGAGGTGTGCACCGATGCCAGCTTCTTGGTGTCTATCCTCACCCACCCAGTCTCGGGTGAGTAGCCGTCCAGGGAAAGCAGGTTGAAGTCCCACGCCACACTGGGGTTGCCGCCTTGGTTCCCATCCTCATAGTGCACGGGTAGGTGCACCTTTTCGGGTGTGATTATGGGTTCACCCAGACCCGCCGAGGACACCTCCCCAGGTAGAGGAAAGTACCTCTTCGAGAGGTCGAGGTACACATATTCACCCGGCTTAACGGTTAATCTCAGCTTTTCACCTTCAAGCTTGATAAGCGTTTGCTTCACTCTTGCGAATAGCCTTCTTGCTGTGGGCTTATTCCTTTTTCTGTCTCCTTTAACATAGTTTTTTCTCCAGGATTTTAGTATTGAATACGCTGTCTTTATCGCTGAGTCCACCCAGTGCGCGGCGAAAGGCCAACCTTGGAGGGGGCTGTCTCTGAGCTTCTTCTTGTACTCCTTGCTTTTCACGTCCACCTTGTACTTTGGCAAGAGTCGCCACTGCTTTTTCCCTTTTACTTTTTCCTTCTTCCACTCTATGTTATTCCAAAGCTCTTCGAGCACGCTATTCACAGCGTCTCTGTACGCTAGAAGCGGTGGTAAGAGCTTCTCTCCCGATTCATGCTTTAGCGAATAGCTTCTCAGCACACTGAACACCCTGTGACCCTTTATGAGCGCACACCCGCTCACACACATATATATTTCATAAACCGATATAAACCCTTATAATCTGAAACTGCTGACAGGCGTGGATTCGCGTGAATCCCTTAGTCCTCGGGCCTCATAGCCCTTATAAGGTTCCCAAAACCTCCTTCAAGCGGGGATTGCGAAAGCTTTAAGCCACACAAAAACACTCACACCGCGGAGTGCTCGGAAGCGTGTGGACATCGAGGCCTCCGTAACACTTGCGGGATCGAGCAAGGTGGAAGAAGCGCGAAGCCTTCAGGAGTGGGTAGCTCACATGAGGTGGTTCATCGGTGGGACGGCGCGCGTGAACTGGTCTACACGCCGCCCGCCCAGCGTACAAAAACTTGAAACCTTCATTGAAGTGCAAAAAGCTTATTTTACTTTTTGAAAAGGATAGGTTGGTTCACAATGGGAAAAGTGACGATTGAGAGTTTGGGATACAGGCCAAAGCCTATCGACCCCGACTTTCTCACAAAGTATCCTGAGACAGGAACGCACCACAACCACATCCTGAGACAGGAACGCACCACAACCACAAGGTTTACGCAGAGGGTGTGCAAAGGTACGACGAGGACGGAAAGCCTTACCCCACAAAGCTCGGAATACACGGAACCATGGTCGCGGTGGATTTTGAAGCTTGTATCGCAGACGGAGCGTGCATGGACGCGTGTCCCGTGCAGGTTTTCGAGTGGCTTCTCAACCCTGGAAAGATGGGAACAGGCCAAGACCTTGACCTCTCAGACAAGCCTAAGCTCAAAGCAAAGTACGCGTGCGACAAATCAGACCCAATACGAGAATCAGACTGCATCTTTTGCCTTGCATTCGAAAACGTTTGCCCCACGCACGCTATCAAAATCATACAGATGTGAGTCAAGCTTAATTAGACACGCACGGGTTTTTATCACATGATCAAAATAGGGGAAACGGAAATTCAGGTGAATGAGGAGCTTTACAGAATAATTCATGAGCACTACAAATCTGGGGAGACGCTTGATGCGCTTGCAGACAAACTTGGGCTATCAGGTTGGGGAGAAGCTTTCAAGCTGATACAGGCTCTTCCTCAGTCGGTGCTTTGGTTCACTCCAACTCAGCTTGAGGAGCATCTAAAGGGTGCAGAAACGAAACACAAGACGCAAAGAAGGGGAAGAAGGAAAAAGGTTGAGGAACAAAAGCAAGAAGAGACTTCAGCGCCTTCTACCGAAAACAAGGAGTAGCGCGATCACCACCACCATCACGACCACAATCACAATGAACGCTGTTGTAAGGACGGAGTAAGAGTGAGTGACTATCACCGTGTTGGGAGTGATGGGTTGCTCGCTACCACTTGGATTGATGCTCGCAAGGTTTGTTCCAATAAGCCACACTTGTGTCGTGTATTTGAGCTGTGCTGGTAGATTATTGACTGTTGTGTTATAAACAGTTGTGTTTGTGGAGTAAAGCAAAAGACCACTTTTTGCGTCGTAAACGTATTTGCCGCTAATCTGCGTGCTCGCTAAAGGAGAATATTGTGTGAGCATTATTATTGCGGGCGCATTAAAGTGTATCGAACCTTGGGAATACTGATACGACGAAACCCTGTAAACCGTAAAGTTTACACCGCCTATTATTTGGCTTTTGTTTGGCGCGTTTGGTGAAATTATGAAGAACGGTCTAACTGAAAAGTTACCAGTTAATTCAGATCCAGAAACGGTGGTTCCAGCTACTGGCAAAGGTTTAACGAGCGCCTTTAACTTGGCGTAGTTTGGCAAAACGGATACTTTGTTTATCGAAATTAGCAGGTTTACTTGGTAATAGTTTCCAAGGAAATCTTTTTGGGATAAACCGCTGACCTGAACTGAAAAACTCATGTTGTAACCCGTGTATGCAATCACGCTGTTATTAAAAATCACGAAAACTCTGTACTCTTCTGTGTAGTTCGCAACGGTGCCCAAAGGAGTACCCACGTAAACCAACTTTGTTATCGTGGTAGTTGGGTCGTTTTGAGCATGGAAAACAGGAACTGAAACCAAAAGCGCGAACAAAGACGCAAGTAAAATGGCGACAAATCCACGACTCAATTTTTTATCACTTCGCACAATAACCAGAGGATGTAAATATACTTTGCTAGTAACTGTTACGCCAATTTAGTAAGCGCATTTACTCTGTCCGCGAATGCGGTTATGTGAGACATTAGCTCGCTCACATCTTCTGCGTGAACACTCTTTCCACCAGTCTTTGCGGTGCACTCTTCGATCACCGCCTTGTCACTTTCTTCGATTTTTCCTATTGTGAGAAAGTGAATTTCCACTCCTTTAGAGAACGCGTACAGCGCGCACGCAACTGGGTCTGGTCCGGCGTTGAAAGTGCCGTCGGTCAGAACTATGAGCCTTTTGTTCAATCCTTTTTGTTCTTCTCCAAATAGTTTTGTTGCTTCTATGATCGCGTCTCCTAAGTTAGTGGCTTCGCCCAACACCCTAAGCTCTTGGACAATTGAAATGAGCTTTTTTAAGTCTGAGCTCAAATCGGAAACAGGAAGTGCGTAGCCGTAAAACGCGACTATGCCAATTCTGTCCATTGGGCATGTGGAAAGCCTCACTTCGATGAACCTCTTGAGCGCGGCCTTTGCTACATCGAACCTCGATGGCTCGTAGTCCCTCGCCCTCATGCTGATAGAGGAGTCGAGCGCGATCACCACATCCTCAAATTTTGAAGACACTCTAACCACCCTTCAGCTTTTGCGCAAGCGCAGAAAGCTCTGTAGGTGTGAGCGGAAGGGAATATCCTAGAGAGAACTCAGACTCAAGCGCAAAGCGTGCTTCTCTTTCGCTTGTTTTGTTTGAACTAAGAAGATAAACAATGAATGACACGCTAGAAGCTACTGCACAACCAGAAATTCTCGCTACATCTCTTACTCTTTGGTCGTCGCTAATCAGTAAAGCCTTGATTTTTAAGGCGCTCAAAACAGAGGAAGCTTCGCCAATAGAAAGCCCATTTTTTGCCGCAAACTCCTCAGCGCCCCTTACGCCTTTTACAACGGAAAGCCTGCTTTCGTCTCCTCCTAGTAGCGTGAGCACACTTCTTCTTGTGTCAAAAGGGATTTCGTCAAGCTGTTGCTCCGCAATAAAAAACGATTTTTCGCTTAAAGAAACAAAATCAAGCTTAAGGTACCTACCCGGAACCGCAAGTGGAAGGAGCTCAAAGAGAAGAGAATCGGCGCTTTCGATCGCTTTCACTTCGCTTTCAAGCTCTCCTAGGCTTTCGACCCCAAGTTTGGACTTTAGTCCTCTCCTTTGTAAAAGTGCAAGCATTTCGTCGCATGAAAGGTCGGCGATTTCACAACAAAAACCTAGACTCACTGAGCCTTTTAAGTACATGTCAAGCGCAATCTTTGTGATGTCGGTTTGCTCTAGCAGCCTTCGAACTGCGTCTCTTACTGCTTCAGACTTTGTGGCGTAAAGCCCAAGTCCCACAAGTAGGTCAAGCTTTCGCTCTAAGTAGCCGTCTATTTCGATAGTGGTGGTCATTGGTCATAATAATCAACGTATCCATATTAACTTTGTTTTTACACAAAGTTGTATGCGTACCGAATATCGATGAATAAGTTTGTCATCACGTCACACTCGATGTTTCATACAAAGAATGAAGTCGGGGATGTTCAAAATTTTTAAGGTTACTGAAATATATATTGTTATATTCTTTTTGTGATTACTGTACAATTTTTTAAAATCGTATAATATCTTTTTCGATAATAAGAAAAGTTAATATAGAAGTTCACAGAATTGGCGTTGATGTAGTATGAGCGTTAGAAAGGGAAGTCTGAGTTATCTAGTGGTCACTCTTTTGGCGATTGCATCGATAACCGGTTCACTGACAGCTATGAGTGTGTTGAGTCAAACACCAGCCAATGCTTCTCAACAACCGCAGTATGTAAGTATTCCTGGTAGCGTACTACCAATAGTGAGCTCAGCAAAAACGGTCGGAAATGCACCTTCTAACACACTAGTGAGTTTTGCGATTATACTACCGCTTCAAAACCGCGACCAGCTTGCGCAACTAATCACTCAGATTTACAACCCACAGTCCCCGCTTTACCACCACTATCTTACGCCCGATCAATTCCATTCGATGTTTTCTCCGAGTGAATCGCAGTATCAAGCAGTTGTGAACTACCTTGAATCGCAGGGCTTACAAGTGACATACACTAGCGCAAACAGGCTGATCGTGGGAGCTCAGGGCACGGTTTCACAGGTAAGCCAAGCGCTTAAAACAACAATACAGCTTTATAGCTACAAAGGACAAGTGTTCTACGCGAATTCCCAACCCGTTGAGTTACCCTCAAATTTGCAGGTGGCCGCGGTTTTCGGACTTACCAACTACACCCTGTTTACACCCCAAGTGATCAACCTGAACAAAACGATAAAGCCCATGCAAATCAGTACGTCATGCACCACAACTTATGGATGTGGGTTTCAAGACGGTCCTTATATCCCTCAGCAAATTCAACAGGCATACTCACTCACACAGCTTTACTCTTCTGGGTACAACGGTACTGGTATCACGATAGGAATTGTAGACGCGTACACAGCACCAAGTGTTCAGCAAGACCTTAATCAATTCGACGCCGACTTTTCCTTGCCGAACACTCAGATAAACGTGATTTATCCCACAGGTGTACCAGTTGCCTCCGGCTTGGTTACAGGTTGGATATTAGAAACTCTGCTTGATACGCAGTGGGCTCACGCAGCGGCTCCCGGTGCAAAAATCAACTTATATCTTGCTTTCGACGCTGGAGACTCTCTTTTTGAAGCTGTGAACTACGCGGTGGATAGCGGCGCGGTTAATGTGATAACTCAGAGCTGGGGAGCGCCCGAGCCTTTCCTGACAAAACAAGTGGTCTTCGCCCTCGACCAGATTTATCAGCAGGCAGCGGCAGAAGGCATTTCTGTGTTCGCGTCCTCTGGCGACTCTTCTGCGGACAACCACTTGGGCTTTCCGAACGTGATATATCCTGCAAGCGACCCCTATGTCACCTCAGTTGGTGGAACAACGCTTTACGCTCAGGCGGTAAGCTCAATCACGTCTTCTCCACCATTTTCGACTGGCGGTGGCAGAATCAACGAAACCGCTTGGAGCACCAACTCTTTATTTGGCTGGGGCACGGGTGGCGGCTCAAGCGAAATATTCTCTTGTCCGACTTACCAAGCAAGCGTGTGCGGAATTCAGGGCACAAGCGGTAGAATTGTGCCCGACGTTGCGGCGGACGCCGACCTATTCACAGGAGTGTTTGTTAACGCCTACAGCATCTTCGGATTTGACATCTACTATATAGTAGGAGGGACAAGCCTTTCTTCGCCGCTTTGGGCTGCGACAACCGCGGTTTTAGACAGCGATTTACAAGCTCACGGCAAACTGCCAGCTGGTTTCCTTAATCCGTTTCTGTATAGCGAAGGCATGAATCTATACCAAAACCCAGGATTAGGAGAAAATGGAGCGTTTAAAGCGTTGAACGATATTGTTGACGGTAACAACGGCGCAAGCCTATTCACAAACGGGATAGCAAACGTTCTGGGCTTTAGCGCGACCAAAGGGTACGACCCCGTGTCAGGTTGGGGAACACCTGTGGCAACAGGACTTGCGAGCGCGCTTTTAAGTGTAAGAGTCAACGCGCTTGAAGTGATACCTCCTTCAGTGAACACGAATGCACTACCCGCCCAAGTAGTGGTTGAAGGTAGCACGAACGAACCAGCTGGCTCAACGGTAACCATAACTTCCACACCGAGGCTGTTTTCACCCATAACCACCACAGTCAATTCGACAGGAGGGTTCAGCGCAAGATTTACGGTTCAACAGGGAACCGCTTCGGGTGTGTACGAAATCTCTGCATACTTTGGCTCAACCTTGCTAGCGTCCGTTAACTTTGTCGTAGGCCCAGTGCTACAACTTTCACCCCAGGTGGTTCACGAGGGTGTTAGCGTTACACTCCAAGGATTGGGGTTTGCACCAAACACACAGTTGAACGTCACCGCTGACTTTACCCCACCACTGAGTTTCACTCTGACCACAAACTCCACAGGAGGCTTTTCGCTAAGCTTCACAGTTCCACCAAGCCCTGCGATAACCGTTGACGTAGTCGCAAAGGATGCGATGGGTAACAGCGCAAGAGCCCTACTCAAACTCCTACCCGCTATAGCTCTCTCATCGTATTCTGGATCACCCGGCTCAAGCATTTCGATAACGGGTGTGACCTTTAGCTCGTCTGTGCCCGTGGCGGTGTTCTTCGGAAACCAACAAGTAGCCGAATTCATCACAAATGGTAACGGCGACTTCACCGGTGTGTTCACGGTACCCAACGTTCCCGCAGGGACATACACCGTTACCGCGGTGGACCTACTCAACTACTCAGCCTCAACCAGCTTCACCGTGAGCATACCCGCTGTAGTAGCGGCGACGCTTGCAAGCCAGCTGTTCTACATGCTCATAACCTCACAAGCTCCAGCAAGCCAAGCGTTCTTCACGAATTCGAGCACGGCGCAGGTTGGCATAATCAAGCTGTACCTCGCTGGTAACGGAATGGTACAAGTCTCGCTTGGAACCAGCGTGTTCTCGTCAAACCTGTTCTCCGCAAACATCCAGGTGAACGGCACAGGCTGGTACACGGTCGTTCTTCCATCGCCGATTACGCTGAACGCAAACTCTGTGTACTTCTTGAGCGTGTCAAACGTCTCTGGCTCGGTGTACTGGGCCTATTCAACGCAACAGTACTACACGTACGTACTCAACACAGGTCCAAGATATTACTATAACGCAGTCGGATTGCAGCAAACAACTCTGTCATCTTGGATATACGAAATCTACGAGTGACCACCCCTTTTTTCTTTTTGAAGAAAAAACCAGTTTTTTTCTAGGTTTTTACAAGTCAATAGCTTTCCTTATATATTTACTCGTGATTTGTTGGTTACCCTAAAAGGGTGTACAAAATGGACGAAAAAAAGTGTTTTCTGTCAAAAGTGTTACTGGTAGCAATCCTCGCCGCCTCGCTGGTGATTCCTTTCGCAACTAGTTACGCCTCAGCTACCGCGAATTCTGGTGCTACCGCTCAGGTTCTCCCCACGGTAGTTGGACCAGGAAACGCTGTACTCGTGAACACGAGCCTCAACGCATTTACAGGCGGTTCGGTTGAAATTTACCTGAGTACAAACAACTTGGCAACGATCTCCTCCACCGACACCCTGCTTGCCACTGTTCCGCTCAACTCAAACCACGCTCTACTAAACCAGAACGTTACTATCCCATCTAGTGCCTCAAGAGGATACTACTACCTAAAACTCACTGACGACAAAGGTGCAACGGTTGTGGTTTCAAACAAGTTCCTTGTGCAGACGATAACTCCACCTTCGCTATTCGTGTGTGACTACACGATTTTCCAGCAAACTGGTGTCGTAGGTTCTCAAGGCTACCCGGGCGACACAGTTAGAGTATGTGGCTCAAACTTCCTTCCGAATAAGCCAGTCAAGATTTACCTGATTGATGAGCTCATTTCGTCAAAGGGAACACCCGTGATTATGACTTATCCTGGACCCACTACTGACTCAAACGGCAACTTCCATGCCAATGTGATTTTACCCACAGACTTGATCACTGGTACTTACCTCTTTGTCGCGATTAACGGTGGCGACTTGTACAGGTTCGGAGCCAGCGCAACCTTCCAAGTGCTTCCGGTTATATACCCAGACCTCTACCAGTACGCTCCCCCCGGCACGCAGAACGCTTACAACCTGTATAGTGTAAGAGCTGACTCAGCCTATCAGACTCTAGTGTTCTACGGTTTCGGTCTTCCCACAGGTACATTAGAAAGCGTACAGATCGAAAACGCACAGGGTCAAGTGGTCGCGACGGGCGTTTTCCCGCAAACTCAAACGAGCGGAGGCGTGTTCTCAGGGCCCTACACAACTGCGCCAAACTTCACGAAGGTGATGCCACTTCCTAACAACAATATAGGCGTTAACGTAACAATTGTTCAACCACTCGCACCAGGCTTTGGCTATGTAGCGGTTTTCGACATCTCTGGCGTGAGTATAACAAGCTACCCGTTCATAGCGTCTGTTCCGACGAACGGTCTATTTAGCGCTCAAATCTCGCCGTCTTCAGGCTCTGGGCCAATCGACGTTCAGATACAAGCAATCGGACTCATTGCAGGAGACCCATTCCACCCGTCACCCAATTTTGCTGGTTATGTCGTCGCCCAGCTACTTGCACCAATCTCGAACACCGTAGTGAATTTTACCACAGCGGACAAAAACGGTGCAGCAGTGCTCTCTCTCTCTTCGAATGGTTTTGGTATACCGAACGGTACGTATCCAGTTGAGTTATGGGATTACTACGCAAGCGGCGCTTACGTTCCAAAAGTGGTGGCCTACTATAATGCGACTCCTTCGTTTGGTGTTCAAGACATCTATAACGGAAACAACCCATTTGGTTACGTAGGTGACACGCTGTACCTCGATGGTTTGGCAAGCGACCTTTTCGGAAGCTTCCCCTCTGCATTCCAGGCGACTTCTGTGACCTTCACCTCTGCCGCTAATGGATACTCAGTCACTGTCACAAAAGACGCAAACGGTAACCCGATTTCCAAGGAATTCTACGGTTCGGACGTTAACGGTGACTTCTCATTCAATATAACGCCATCTGGTCAATACCAGTATAACCCGCTCTACATCATCCTTCCAGCTTTGCCAGGTGGAGAAGTAATGGTCACAATCAACGGCCAAATCGCCGGTGGAAGGCAGGTTTCAATTCCAGGCGGGGTGTTCTATGTTCTTACGGGAATACAAGCGGTGTACTATGCAAACCTTTCCACAAACTCTTGGAACAACCTTAAGAGCTTTGAAGGCAACAAGGTTTTCTCGGGTGACTACTTGGACGTTCAGGTCGACGGCTTTCCTGTAAACGAAACTGGCTCGCTCACATTTGTTTCGCTCAACAAGCTGTTTGTGAATTCATCCCTTACAAAGGCGACCCCACAAAACAACGGTAGCTTGGAGCTCATCGTTCAAATCCCTGGTTTGGCGCCCACAACTCCATCAGGATTCGGTCTCTACCAGATTTACGTGAACGGTGGCTTTTACGCTTCGACCTTCTGCGCCTTCCTTACCACATTTACCTACAACATCACTACACCAACACCCTTCTATCTTAACATAACACCCGCTGGCTCCTACTCAGTTGCACCACCTCACCTCTACGTCGACCCGCAAAACATAACACCAGAAAGCCAGCTTGGAGTGAACAAGCCCGGCGTCTTCCCAACGGTGCATTACACAGGTGAAAGCGTAAACCTGCTCTTTGTCGGATTCACACCTTCTGCTAAAGAGTGGGTTGCGCTCAACGCTTACAACGCGGTCAATGGTACGCCGATTACTTCGTTACAGTATGTGTTCCCGCCAACTTCGATGCCCCTACTTCAAACGAACGGCTACGGTGTTGCGCAAACAACACTCACGCTACCCAACCTTACATCCAAGGTGTACAGCGGAGGGCAATGGTGGCCTGTGACTTACAGGCTCGGCGTATACGAAGCAAACCCAAGTGTGATCGCGCAAACGTTCTACAACGCGATTCCTACAAACGATGAGACGGTGAACTTTAGCACTGCGCCTAGGATCACAGTGAGCCCAACTTCAGGACCTGTGGGTACGAGTGTCACGGTGACCGGCACTGGCTTTGCTTCTCAAGAACAAGTAACGATTTACGTGCAGGAAGTGATCGTCGTACCACCGAGCCAAGTTAAAACCTCATCAACTGGCTTCTTTAGCGCAACATTCAACATACCTGCGTACGCAGCAGGACCTGTTTCTATTGTGGCTATAGGTAGTAGTGGGACAAAGGCGTACACACAGTTTACCATAAATATAACAACGCCACCACAGCACCCAGTCGTTCAGGTCTCAGGCGCTCCACAGCTTCAACCAGGTCAGACTCAAGTGATCACGGTGACCACATACTTGAACGGCGCACCAACTAACATGAGTAGCGTCTCAGGCACTGTGCTACTTCCAACTGGTGTGACGCAGTCCTTAAGCTTCCTTCATGTAGGAACGGGCGAGTACCAGAGTGTGTACTTGGTGCCAAACATCACTGGGACATACGTGGTCACAGTCTCAGCCACCGCTTCAAACGGCCTGAGTAACACTGGCGTGTTCTCCTTCTCAGTGGTAAGATCACCTCCAACACCCCCAACACCTCCAACGATAAACACGAGCGCAATAATTTCAATAATATCTTCACAGATTGCTCCGTTACAAACTGCGATTAGTAGCTTACAAAGCGCGTTGAGCAACTTGGCTAGCCAGACTTCGAGTGCTATTCAAGCGTTGCTTGGAAGTATGTCATCCCTGTCTAGCGTCGTGTCGCAGATTCATGGATCCATTAGCACGCTCGAAGCTTACAGCTTGGGCGCGCTCATCATAGCGTTCATAGCGCTCATCGTGATAATCTACGGCGTCTTCGTGAGGAGAATGCCTTAGGTTTGGCGGTGGGCCTCTGAGGGCTCCTAACCCCAACCTTTTTTCCCGGTGATATATCTCTGTTTTCGCACGACGTATTAGCCGTATTTTGGTGCTCAATCTGCCTCGTCCTACAATCTGCAGGGATCGCCTCCCTTCGTGGAGCGTCCCATGCGGGGCTTCTTCGTCTGCCTGCTAACTAGGGTTTCAAGCCGCGAATAAATGTGCGCACAA
>Ga0080006_1140779_pt1 | contig 23076 bp, 19 predicted proteins | sample RS3BMetagenome_FD_69209 | JGI IMG/M metagenome (GOLD analysis project Ga0080006, IMG submission 69209) | Ferric oxide microbial mat and aquatic microbial communities from Rainbow Spring, Yellowstone National Park, USA - RS3B (SPADES... ...
AACTCAGTTCTACAATAGGTTAAAGGCAAAGAAGGGATCATCAAAAGCTATTGTTGCAGCTTCTGCTAAGATGTTGAGGATAATATATTCTGTGTTAAAGAACCTTACAGTTAAGGGGAGCAACCACATGATACCGTTTGAGGCAAAACGCCTCGTTAAGTTAGATGTGGCATCTCCCTTTAACAAGTTACCGGAGGGCTGTGATAATGAGGTTATACCTCGAATAGGTAACTGGTATACCCTCCGACCTGAAGAGGTGATGAAATAAGAGTTATATGTAGCTCACATAGATAATGGTATAATAGCTAATTTATTCAACAACATATAAAACTGACAGCCTATTCTGCAGATTAAACTTTGCATGACGTATTCAGCTCCCTGAGCTTTCCTGTCAGGAACCTGCTTGACGAATCCGGTCTTAAATCCCCTACTCCACCTCAGGAAAAGGCCATTCCTGCAATAAAGAGTGGGAAGAATCTACTTCTTGTCAGTCCTACAGGCTCGGGAAAGACAGAAGCGGCGATGATACCTATTCTTGATTCCATGATAAGGGAAGATATGTTAAAGATTGCAGGTGTGAAGGCAATATATGTAACTCCGCTGAGAGCTCTGAACAGGGACCTGCTGAGCAGGCTTGAGACCTGGTGCAAAAAGTTGGACATAAAGATATCAGTGAGGCACGGCGATACAACGATACAGGAAAGGAGGGTTCAATCCCTTTCACCTCCAGACATAATAATAACAACCCCAGAAACGCTTCAGGTCCTTCTTGTATCAAGGAGGATGAGGGAGTATTTCTCTACTGTAAAATGGGTTATAGTAGATGAAATACACGAGCTGGCTTCTGACAAGAGGGGTAGTCAACTTGCTGTCTGCCTTGAAAGGCTGAGCAGGCTGACTGAAAAGGACTTCCAAAGAATAGGCCTTTCGGCGACTGTCGGTGATCCAGAAATAATAGCAAAGTTTCTTTCTGGAAACAGAAGAGATTGCGAAGTTATAGAGATCAAGCTTCAAAAGCCATTCGAATTTGAAGTAAAATATCCTGTTGCAGGAGAAGAAGATTTAACCGAATCATCAAGATTGCAGACGTTTCCGGAAGTGGTGGCGAGGCTCAGACTTATTCATTCAATGCTCAGAGAGGGAGCGACTATAATCTTCACAAACACGAGGTCTGAGGCTGAAATACTTTCAAGCAGGTTGAGGGTGTGGGACCAGAAATTGAAGCTAGGAGTTCATCATGGCAGCCTCTCCAGGGGAGCAAGGAACAAGGCCGAATCAAGTCTGAAATTTGGAGAACTCCAGGCTATAGTCTCTACAAGCAGCCTTGAAATGGGAATAGATATAGGCAGGGTTAACCTGATAATTCAATACGGTTCTCCAAGACAAGTTACAAGGCTTGTTCAGAGGGCAGGAAGAAGTGGTCATACACTCGAAAAGACAAGCAGATGCCTTATAATAACCCAAGATTCTGATGATGCTCTTGAAGCTGGAGTCATCTCAAAATTCGCCCTTGAAGAAAAGATAGAAAGTGTTGAGCCGTTCGAAAAACCGTATGACGTTCTTATTCAGCAGGTTGCAGGGATGCTTATCGAGAGGAGAAGCTGGAAGGTTGAAGATATGCTTGAAATTCTGAAATCCTCATACCCTTTCAGAGACCTAACACTTCTCCAGCTTCAACAGTGCCTTGAATTTATGCAATCGATGAGGCCAAGGCTGGCAACTTTTAACCAGGGGATAATATCAAGACCGTACGATGCATCAGCTCTCTTCAACTACTATTTTTCAAACCTGTCTATGATCCCTGAGACAAAACAGTACCCTGTAGTCCTTTCTGGAGGTGAAGTGGTGGGGATGCTGGATGAAGAATTTGTTGCTAAGGAAGGCGAGATAGGGAAGAAGTTCATACTTGGAGGTTCGGCATGGAAGATAGAGCAGGTGTATGAAGGAAAGGTATATGTGAGAAGCGAGGAGGACCCCACTGGAGCTGTTCCGAGCTGGGTGGGCGAAGAGATACCTGTTCCGTATGAAGTGGCTGCAGAGGTCGGAAGGCTCAGAAGGATTGCTTGTAAAAACATTTCAGACAGAAGCAGTTTGGAAAATATAGCGTTACAGTACAATATGGATAGAGTTTCATTCATGCACGCATTGAAAGAAGTCTCCGAACAGTTAGATTCTGGACTTGAGATACCTGACGATACAAAGGTCACAGTAGAGTCGTGGGGAAGCATGGTTATAATACATACCCACTGGGGTCTCAGGATAAACAGAACCCTTTCAAGGATACTTGCAAAGCTCTTATCTCAGGAAAGGAGGGTTACATCAGGTGAAGATGCATACAGAGTTGTCATTGAAGGAAGAGGAATAAATAGTGCGGAAATTGCTGAATTGCTTACCAAGCTCCCCTTGATGGATATTGAATCTATACTCAGGTCAGCGTGCGAAGACTCTGGCTTCTTCAGGGTCAGGTTCATGCATGTTGCAAAGAAGATGGGTATTATAGAGAAAGATGCTGACCTTACTAGCTCTCTGCTGCAGAAGGTGATGTCTCTTTACAAGGATGGTGTGCCGTTTGAAGAAGCTTGGAGGACCTTTAAGCATACTGACGTGGATATAAGGGGCCTTTCTTTCTGTCTGTCACTTATATCAAAGGGACTTGTAAAGATAATAGACATAGGTAAACTTGAGACTCCTTCTCCTCTTGCTTCTATAGCACTGGAAGAGATGAGCAGAAAGGGAGAGGTTATGGACCCTTCAAGGTTAAAGAGACTGGCTCTTGAAGGGGCCAAGGTAAGAGCATATGGTACACCCTTTCTTGCTGTCTGCACAGACTGCTGGAAGTATGTTGAAAACGTCTACCTTAGTGAAATTGAAGAACTCAAATGTCCCGAATGTGGCTCGAGAAAGGTTGCAAGCGTACAGGAGGAAGAGGAGGTTGTTGAATCGATTTCAAGGAGAATGCAGGCAGGCGAAAAGCCTGCTGAAGGGACAAGAAGGACATACGAGAAGATAAGAAGAAGCGCTTTGCTTAACGATAAATACGGTGTCAATTCTGTTATAGCTCAATTCTTCAGAATACAGCTGAAGGATATTGAGGAGATCCTTTCAAAGCACCTTGTAGCTGACGACACCTTCTATCAGGCTCTTCTCGACGCAGAAAGACGGGAAAATATCAGGAGGTTCATATCATAAGATTTTGACATACCTTCAAAATTCATCCGGGATTTTTTGTCAGAATTGAAGTTAATAACTCGTTCATGTCTATTTCAACCTTGCTTCTCCATCCCGTCTTCAAATAACCCGAATCCTCTTCTATATAACCCAGCCTGACAAGCTTTGATACTATCTGCTCAGCCCTCCATGCAGGCAGCTTCTCCTTTAAAATTTCAAGAATGGTATCTTTTGATTCAGAACCTCCTTTCGTGTAAATTGTTGCTAGCGCTATTGCAAGGCTTGCAGCTTCTTCCATCCTTAACCAGCCTCCCACATCCCTATCAAGCACTGGATATTTTGACACAAGAACGAACCTAGCTTTATCAAGCTGCTCCTCATCCTCATCTGGCACAACTCTCAGCATAAGACCCAGCTCGTCAGCCTTGGCTTCTATCAATGGTATCAATCTCTGGTAGTTCCTTCCTAAAATTCTTTTCAATTCCCAACCTCTGCAACCTGGCTGGCTATGCCTTTGCATAAGAAGGTAGACCAGTGCTTTTCTTGCCTTCTCCTTCAGCTCTTCTGATTCTGCATCTTGGCTCATATTGCTATCGCCACAGAACTGTCGGGAGTACCATCTCCTTGCGTAAGTATATACTTTGATATTGAGGGGTCAAATCTTACCGTTACTTCACCGCTTGCACATAGAATTGATATTATGTAAGCCAATCTCAACCTCTCCTTTCCTTCCCTTTGTGAAAGGTATTCTTCATATAGTATATTTGACGTTGATAGCTTAGCACGAAGGTCAAGCCTGACATCGTTCAACTCTCTTTCTATGTCATCAAGCTGAAGATTTAACTCCTCCAGCTTTTCATTTGTAATATCTGGAATCGGCCCGAGCTTTCCCGTTTTTCCCCATCCTAATAACGATATCCAGTAATCTGCAGCCATCTTTAGCCTTGGAGTTGAGAGATGCATTACCGCTGTAGGAAGATGCTGACTCCTGTAAAGGCAAGCAGCAAGAGGTTGAAGGTCAAGACGGTACAACCTCTCTTTAAGCATTTCCTGGCTTACCCCGAGGGACCTGAGCCTGTCCGTAAGCCATTTATCCTGCATGTACACTATCTTGCTTACAGAATTTATTGCCTTAGCATCCTTGACCAGTTCATCTCCGTTCAGCTTATCATAATCCTCCTTTAGCTCAGAAAGTATTGAAATTACATCTACAGCGAAGGGGTCAGCTCCAGTCTTCTTCACCTGATCAGGTAGGACTTCTATTCTCTCCCTCAATTCTTCTTTTCTACTTCGCTGCAACCTTCTCCACCTGCCTTGCCCTGCTTGACGAGGCGACCTTGTGAACCATTATGTAATTGGCATTCGGGTCGTAAACGTCAGGCTCTATAGGTGTTATGACGAGGTATTGTGTTGACGCATCCTTCCTGAACATTTCGTATATTGTCTTCATGAATAACTGTCTGTTAATCCTATCCATATGTACATCAAATTCGTCGACTGCCCTGAAGGGAGAGACGACTTTGCCCTGGAGAGCTAGAAGAAAAGCTGCTACTGCTGTGCTTCTCTCACCTCCACTCTGAGTAAATTCATCAAGGGGTACAAGTTGGTCTCCACGGAAAGAGACAAGAAGGACCAACCCAGCATTTACAGGTTCTTCTACGTTTATGATAGCTACTCTGCCGTTAGCTCCAATTGTAGAGAGCACCTCCCCATACTTCTTAGATAGCTCCGCTATCAGGCCCTGTATTTCCCTCTTCCAGACAGAAAAACGATCCTGAACTTCTTTAAGGGTCTCATGCTTGTTCCTATCAAGTTCACCGATCCTCTCTGATAGCTGAGTTATCTTTGACTTGAATTCATTATACATCTGCTCAGCATCAGCAGCCACATCACCAAATTCCTTTATCTGAATTTCAGCAACTTTAATTTCAGCCTGTATATCGTTGATACTTCTTATCGATTCAGGTCTTCTCCCCAATGAATCTGCTTCTTTAGTCAATATCTCAATTTCTGATTTGGTCTCTTCTCTCTGCTTCATCAGCTGTTTCTCTTCCTTCTGCAGTTCATTCAACCTGAAATTCAGTACAGCCAGCCTCTCTCTGTTACTTGCAATCTCTTCGACTGCATTGTTCAAAAAGTTCAAAGTGTTTGCAACATCAATATCTGCCCTATTCAGGTATTCCTCATTCAGCAATTCATCTTCAAATAGACTTCTTATCACTTCTTCAATACCCTTTTGTCTCGCCACCTTTATTATGTCGTTTTCAACTGCAGATTTCTGTCTCATCCTTTCTGACGATGTGTAGTCAACCAGTGCCTTCTCATATTTAATTCTCGCATCAGAAAGCCTTCCATTCTGCTCCTTTATTCTGCTCTGCATCTGCTCCAATTCATTATGCAGTCTTTCGAGTCTTTCCTGAATAGCATGTAATGAGCTTTCAGCCTTTGTAACCTTGGCCCATACTTCCTCAACCTTCAGACTAGCTATCTTTCTTTTTAGCTCCTGAAGCTTTACAAACTTCTCGTATTGCTCTTTCCATCTTTCAAGGGCTACAGTTACGCTCTGAAGCTCCTTCTCCTTCTCCTCCCTTTCGCTCTTTATCTTTTCAAGCCTCTCCTTTGCTTCTAGAAGGCTTTTTCTGTATGCAGAGAGGCCTACAGCGTCTTCAACCATGCTTAGTTTCTCTTGGGGAGTTACTACACTAAATGCATCTCCTAGTCCCTGATGCATTATAACAAGCATGTTATCGGGGTTGAGACCAAGCTTGGAAAGAGTCTGGGTCACTTCTATTTTACTCGCTTCTTTGAAATCTATTTCAAACCAGTATGTACCATCTTTCCTTATGTACCTGGATAAATGAATAAGGTCTGACCTATAAGGCAATGGCCTCTTACCGTTTTTCTGGGAGTTGTTAAGCAAGAGTGTTACTCTAGCTATATCCTTCCCCCTTTTAACCAGGTCACTCAACCTTCTTGACCTTTCCGTATAGGCCTGGCCCAATGCGACAGATATTCCAAGAAGTATGCTTGATTTTCCTGCTCCGTTCGGACCTAGCACAACGTTTAGGCCGTTCTTCAAAGGTATCCTGCCATAGTCGTAGCTCATGAAATTTTCAAGTATCACTTCTCTTATGAACGGTTCAGAGGGAGGCATCCTTTTTGCGGCAAAACCACTCTTATTTAATTCTACGGATTATTTTTCAGACTTTCCATAAAGGCCCTGAGGTCTGAAATGCTTGGGCTTCCTCTAGTCTGGAGCTGTGTAGCCTTAAATGCGCCTGCAGCATTAGCTCTCTCCAAGGATTCCGCTTCAGAATACCCTTCAACCATGGAAGAAGCAAAGCAGCCTATGAAAGCATCACCACATCCAACAGTATTTACAACCTTCTTCCCCAATCTGGTGAGGTCAATGCCTTCAGCACGAAGCATACCATTATTATCCATAAGTATGGCACCTCTTTCTCCTAGGGTAGCTATCAGCTTCACCTTCTGAGAATGCTCTGAAAGCATTCTATATGCTTCTTCAGGCTTATCCTTGTATGTCAGGCTCTTCAACTCCTGCTCGTTCAATACAAGATAGTCAACAAATTGAAGAAGTCTTATCACATCCTGCTCATGACCCAATGCTCTGACGCCAGGAGCCCAGATCACCGTTTTCGTTTTAGATATTTCCCTGAAGAGAGATTCGGTGTATTCTAAAGGTGGGTCCATTGCAACAATTATTTTAGCTTTTTTCAATATCTCGATTACTCTTCTTCTTTTTATAAAGTCTGGATTAAGGTAGGCATTCGCTCCGAAATGAGTGTATATCTGGTTTTTACCTTTTGGGTCTATAAGAATGTAGGCTTGTCCCGATTCAACTCCCTCAAGAAATACCAATCCTGAAGTATCAACTCCCTCCATCTCGAATATCTCTTTCTGTCTCTTTCCGATTTCATCCTTACCAACCGCACCTAAAATACCAGCCCTCCCCTTGCCCAGCAATCTTGACGATGCAACAGCAACGTTTGCGGCCTTGCCTCCTGGCACTCTGGTCAGTCTGTTTACAGGTATCTCAACTCCTGCGGGGTTAAGAGTATCGACAAACAGGTTGATGTCCCAGTTGACAGCTCCTGTCGAAATAACCTCTACTGCCATGATTTTTCTCCTTATTCAGACTACTTTAAAGATATTGTTAGAGGGAACGGTTAAATCTCAATTACTATAACCAGCTGACTAGATTTAGCATAATGGTTTATCAAAACCCAACAGGAAGACTTATTCCATTTATTGTTTGGATGGTAGCGAGCCTAAAATAAATTCAGATGCAAATATTTTTGCTGACAAACATAGACCTATTCCTGAACCTATGGACGATAGGTTACCTATGAGTAGGCTTCTAACACTGCATAGAGAAATGACTGATGCCAGAGCTGCAAAGCATGTGTCTTGCTCAAAGGGACCCATTAAGGCTCCGGGGACAAATATACTACATAAAACCTTCAGAAAGCATGTGCATTCGAGCGCTGGAGGATAAAGCAGGAAGCTCAATACCTATCTTCTGCGAGATCTCATACTGACAACGAAGCTCTCTCTTTCAGTTTGGAAATCATACCGCTTATATCGATTGAAACCGGACAGACTTCGTTGCATGCGTTGCATCCTAGGCAGAAATAGCTCAAATTTTCTGATTTATCCATACCCTCGGTAATAGCTGTCCATATCAGTCCTATTGCTGATGTGTATACATCTCCCCCCCATGCCGGACCGCATACTGAAAACGTTGGGCAGACCATCTGACATGCCCCGCACTTTATACACCTTAGCACACCTGAGAAGGGAGTATTGATTGCTGACATCCTTCCGTTATCTAACAAAATTACATGCATCTCTTTGGACCCCTGAGCCGGCCTTACCATAACCTTCTCTATATCTCCTGTTCCGCTGGGGGTTGAGGTCAGAGAGATGTAGGTAGGCTTTGTGTAGCCTGCAAAATATGATTGGGCGAGAGATACCTTAACGGCATCTAGCGTAGATGGGACAACTTTTTCGATACTTGACAATACAATATGCTTTTTTGGTAGGGTCATCGTCAGCCTTATATTTCCTTCATTTTCTACAGTCACAATAGTTCCTTCTTTCGCCGATATCGCATTGGCACCAGTAATACCTGCATCTGCTTTAGCTATCTTCTCTCTCAAAAATCGTCTCACAACGTCTACCATTCCCTGCAAGTCATCTTTATCGAAATTCATTTTGAAGAATTCAGATAGCAGAGATGCCACTTCTTCCCTCGGAATATGCAGACTTGGGGCTACCATTTGAGCAGGCCTATCGCGTTTGAGTTGGATTATGAACTCTCCCAAGTCAGTTTCCCAAACTTCTTTGCCTTGAGAAATCAGATAATCTCTTAAACCGATCTCCTCAGCCACCATGCTCTTTGATTTAACTATCAGTCTGTCATCATCTGTCAATCTTTTCACCTGGCTCAGAGCTTCTTCTTTGTTCTTGGCCAAGAATACATCAACTCCGTTTCTTTGAATTGAGTCAACTGCTTGTTTTACAAGTCGTTCAATATCAGCAGACGATTTTATCCTTTCAACTTCATCAGATAGATTGAGAATATCTTTGTCGTTTAAATTAAAATTCAAGTTGGAGAAGAAAGAGGCCATCCCCCTCTGTATGCCCTTTTGCATTGTAGGATTCCTCAATGCAGAATAGATCTTCCCTTTTGTCCTTATGAATTCATCATCCATAATAGGTCAGCTCCAGCGCGTCAAACACTTCTATCGATTTATCTTGTGAAGAAATATTGCCACATCTTCCAAGGTTTGATAGGCATATGGGGCAGGCAACAACAGCTTTCTTTGATTTATCTCGGAGCTGTGAACATCTTATATTGGCAATGCTTGAAGAGACAGCAGGGGCTAGACTCTCAACAGGTCCTCCGCAGCAGAAAGTCATTTTTCCACTTCTCTCAGGTTCCACATAATCAACTCCCAGTGCATCAATATATTTTCTGTATGCTTCGCCAAGGGAAAGATGCCTTGAAAGGACACATGGGTCGTGAATAGCAAAAGTCCCTTTTATCTTATCATTTTTCATGGGAGTGGCAACTTCCATGTAATGCTTAACTTCGAAATCAAAGCCTTCGACAAACTTCGGGTAGAGCTCTCTAAATGCATACGTCGAATGCGGGTCTACAGTAATAATTCTCCTTACACCTCTCTCCTTGAAAATCTTTACAGCAGAACTGGCTAAATCTGAAAATTGGTCTAGAAGTCCGAGATCATAAAAAAGTATGCCTGAGTATGGCTCATCGTCTGCAAGGTAAGAGTGGTCTATCCCGTTCTGTATAAGCAGCTTGGATGCATTTCTGAGTATCCTCTTTGCCCTTTCGGATTTGTCCTTATCTTCCTTGACTAATTTGCTCGCTAACGTTGATGCTGTCTTACTTCCAATCATCCTTAATGCTAAAGAATACCTGCTGTCCATTTCTGACTTCAGCATGAGGTCAACAAATTTCTCAGCCTTTGGCATCATCTGATACAGGCTACCCGTATAGATTATAGTTGAACTTGAATAGAATCTTTGGTCTTTTGACCAGTCAACTAATACTTCAGGCTCAACACCCATCGGATTACCGTTTCTTCTCTGGTTTTCCCTAAGTATTTTAAAAAGCTGCACCCTGTTTATAGGGTCTGGCATTGCGTGGTGCAAAAATAAACTTGTTCAAAAACTTGATGTTATGCATGATTAAATCAATTCAACCATAATCTAAAATAGATGGAGTTGAGGAAGGAAACATCTTCAGTCTGAAAGCATAGCTCATCTCTTTGCACTTATACCTTCTTCAATCAGGTCTGAAAACATCTCGTCAAACTTCTTTGGGTCTACCTTTTCATATGCTTCTATCGACCCCACATCAAGCCAGAAATCGTTAAAGAGAAACCCCTCTACCTTTTCTCCTTGCTGTATGAGCTTGGTCAGCAAGTCCCCCATGATATCAATATTGTCTTTATGCTCTGCTGCATATATATCTTCCAAAACTCTAATAGCATTTGTTTCAAGAGCCATTATTCCAACTCCCACGTTGATGTCTATCTCAGGCTTCTCCTTAAAGGAACTTATCTTTCTACCCTTCATACTGGCAACACCCACAGGTACCTTGAATCCCTTTGCCACGGCAAGAGTTGCAAGAGCTGAATCTTCCTCATGCTGGTTAAGCAATCTTCTCAGGTCGAGCTTTGTAATTATATCTCCATAATAAATCATCATTGTAGAATCATCAGGTATCATTCCCTTTCTCCATGCATTCAGAAGGGCACCCCCACTCCCTCTGTAACTGGGCTCGTCCATTATGTAGGATAATCTCATACCCATTGCAGAGCCATCGTCAAAATAGTTCTTTATCTGTTCAAATTTGTAGCTGGCCAATAAGAGTGCGTCGTTTATTCCAGCTCTTTTCAAAGAACGCAATATGTATTCAAGTATTGGCTTCTGGGCACTCCCTATTGGGAGCATCACCTTCTGAAAATAATAGGTTAATGGTCTCAGTCTGCTGCCGAGCCCCCCACATAATACTATTCCTACAACATCTTTCATGCCTTGAAAGGGCTAGTGTTTGTAATATAAGCTTATTGAATGCATCAAGGATAACATTTTCTGAATAGGCTATCAATTAAATTGATATATCTCCAAAATTGAGGGTCTCTCGTGAGTGAGAGAGATGGTAAAACTGTATGACTTGTCTCAGCCTTTAAATCAGGAAGCACCCTTCTGGCCTCTATACCCACCCTTCGAAGTCAAATTCATCAAAAGAAAGGCAGAGCATGGGGTAAACGCTCAATACATAATGACACCTAACCATATGGGAACTCATCTTGATGCACCGCTTCACTTCGTAACGGGAGGCAAATCGATAGACCAGATACCGTTAACCCAGCTATACGGACCCGGTGTGATAGTAGATGTCAGCGAAGTCGGGGACCTTGGGATAATTACTCCAGAGGTGATAGAAAGCAAAGTAAAGGTGAGAGACGGAGATATAGTTCTGCTATACACAGGGTTTTCAAAATATGCATGGTACCAAAAGCCAAAGCCTGAAGGGACTGCTGACGAAGAAAGGTATATGCATTTACATCCTGGAGGTACAAGACCTCTTGTTGAGTGGCTACTCAAGAAAAAAATTAAGCTGTGGGGAGTAGATGCAGTCTCAACAGACCACCCCATGAATTTACCTATTGGAAGGTTCCTGCCTAGGGTTCATGAAAGAGTCAGAGCTCTTGCAGAGAAAAAGTTTGGAGGCAGGGAAGCTGTTGAGAAGCTTTTTCCCCCCGAAGATTATCAGCTGACTCACAACGCACTTTTCCCGTTCGATTGTATACACATAGAGAACCTTGGGGGAGAAATAGATAAACTGCTTAACACAAGAACTACGATTGGTTGTTTTCCTTGGCTGTTTAAAGGAGGAGAGGCAGCTTTCTGCAGGGTTGTTGCTTTCGAAGAATGAAGCATCTTCTTGGATGATATCTTAAATTTTTTGAATTATTACTTATCATCTTCAAATATATTCTACATCTTTTATCAAATGAATTCAAAACCAATAAGAATATATACCGACAATCAGATATGCCATTTCCACATTGTCCGACAAGAAGGACACAGGAAATCCTCTTACCGATGCCAAGGCTGTGGGGTCGGGAACATACGCCACTCAAGCAACTGATTTAAAAACTCTCGCAGAGACTGTAGACAGGGTAGGTTCATGTAGATATGACAGGTCAAGGGGTCAAGTAGAGCTGACAAGGGAATTCAGAGAGGAGGATTATCTCTGGAACCCAGACTTTCACCCAACACCGTTGAAACTGAGAACGTGGGGAGCTGGCACATTCTTTGCAATATGGCTGGGGATGGTGGTTATAGTGCCAACGTGGACATTATCGACAGTAGGAATGGCTTTAGGACTGAACTGGTCGACTGTGCTTGCTCTAATGTTTCTCGGTAATCTCATAGTCCTTATTCCAACACTGGTTCAGAGTCATGGAGGCGCAAGGTACGGGATGGCTGAGCCACAGCTGACAAGGTCGAGGTGGGGAATCTACGGAGCCCAGATACCCTCTTGGATAAGGGCAATTATTTCTATGGGTTGGTGGGGGGTAGAATCATATATAATAGCAGAAGCAGCTGGCTACATCTACCTTCTGGCAACCTCTCCTGCAGATATCCAGACTCTATCCAACTTCCTTGGACCTGGAGCATTGCCTGCCCACTTCCCGACCGTATTTTGGACTACATTTGCACTGGTAATCCTTGCACAACTCTTGCTCTTCTGGAAATCTCCTCCGACTGAAGCTCAGCCTGCGCTGAAATGGTTGGCAAGAATAGCTGCTCCGATAATGATACTGGGCTTCTCAGTCATGTTCTATTATTTTCTATCTGCTGCAAACTTCAACGTCAGCCCGGTTCTTAACATGCCTGCCTCTGTTTCAGGGACCGCTTACTGGCTTACTGTCCTTGGTTTCCTCAACTCAAACGTGGCTTACTGGGCAACAATGGCTGTCAGCATGCCTGACTATACAAGGTTTGCGAAGTCTCAGTTCTCCCAGACAGTTGGACAGATACCCATGCCTCTTATGATGACTGTGGTTGGAGCTATGGGTCTGCTGGGTGCCGGAGCTGCGATAACTTCAGGTTGGCTGACTATAAAGACTGCAAGCGACTTCTTTGGCTATGACCCTGTTCAGCAGATAGCACTGCACTTCCCAGCCGGGCTTAATTATCTACTTCTTATAGTTGTTATAATTGCAACATTTTCAGTCAACGTATTCGCAAACTCTGTCGCACCAGGCTACGATATAGCAAACACATATTCGAAGAAGCTGTCATGGTTCAGAGGAATAGTAATAGGGGTAGTGATCAGCTTGCTGGTGGGAGCATACGCTACATATTCAGCAGGGGCTCATGCATACATATTCAACTGGCTTCTGGCATATGGTGCTTTGTTAGGTGCGGTGGAAGGAGTAATATTCTTTGATTATGCTCTACTAAGAAGGTTCAAATTCGACGTTGTAGACACATACCTGACTTATGGAAGATTCAGATACGCGGGAGGTTTTAACCCTGCAGCTATACTCTCGTTTATCATAGGCATACTCGTGACATACCTGTCATATTGGGGATTTTTGAATAATACATTCACCCAAGCTCTCTATGCAAACTCATGGCTGACAGCATTCCTGATATCAGGAGCAATCTACACAGTACTGATGGTTGCGTGGGTCATACCTAAATATCAAAAATTTCTGAAGGGAAGCCTTGCAAGCGGTTACATAAGCGAAGAGACAAAGAAGATATTCGAATAATCAGCAGGTCATCCTTTTTTATTATCTTTAATTGCGCCTAGTGTTTATCATAGCATTCATAGCTTGTTATCTGCGATGCATTTCTAAATTCAATTTAAATAAAAGGTTCAGGTTAAAATTCTACGTAAAATTAGATAACGGAGTGTAGAGGTCAGGTCTTCTATCTCTCAGGAAGGGTGCGTTTCTTCTTCTCTGCAGAAGAGCCTCTTCATCTATATCAACGTTCAGCAGCTCTTCGTTATTCGATGCCTTCGCTAACACTTTACCCGCTGGATCTACCACCATGGAACCTCCATAGTATGGATAAGATTGGCCTTCATATTCACTCCCAACTCTGTTTACTCCAGCCACGTATACAGTGTTAAATGATGCGTGTGCCCTAAGCTCGAGCTCCCAAAGCTCAGGATAAACACCAGTGCAGGTGGGAATAAATATCACCTCTGCCCCCTTAAGGGCCATTATTCTTGGTCCTTCGGGGAAATGCCTGTCATAGCATATGTAAACACCTATTTTATGGCCAGAGACATCAAAAACTGGGTAGCCCAAGTTACCAGGTTTAAAGTAGTATTTTTCGTCGTAGCCAGGGAGCTGGGGGAGATGCGTCTTTCTGTACTTTCCCTTGTATTCTCTCGTAGAATCGATGACTATAGCAGTATTGTAATATATACCTGGCACCTCTGAATCCAGCTCAAAGATAGGAGCAATTACAGCTATTCCATATTCCTTTGCAGCTGCTTCAAGTCTTCTGCTTGTTTCACCGGGTATCTTTTCCGCAAGTTCGAAATACTTAGGGTCTTGTGTGTATGCAAAGTATATCGTTGAAAAGAGCTCTTGAAGGCATATGATATCAGAATTAGCTTCAGACGCTTTTCTTATATAAGAAATAGCCTTTTCAATATTTTTTTCTTTATCGTTTATGCAACTCATCTGAAGTAATGAAACCTTCATTGTAAACCTGGCGATATCTGCTGATTATTAACTTTGCCTTTTTGAAAGCTTATTAAATTGTCAGCAAGCATTAGTCCGGGAAGGGCATGAGTCTTTTAGTGAAGAATGCAAGAATAGTTACTTCTTCAGATATATTCGATGCGGACCTGCTTGTTGAAGATGGAAAGATAGCATCCATATCTAAATCTATTAATTCAGGAGCAGCTGAAAAGCAGATTGATGCATCTGGAAAGCTTCTTCTTCCTGGGGGAATCGACGTTCATACACATTTCGAGATGCCTTTCATGGGGACAACAACAGCCGACGATTTCTATTCAGGAACTGTATCTTCTGCTGCCGGAGGTATTACCACAATAATAGATTTTGCTGTACAACAGAAGGGCGGAACACTGAGTGACGCAATAAACTCCTGGCATTCAAAGGCAAAAGATAAAGCTGTAGTTGATTACAGCTTTCACGTTATATTCAGGGACGTCAATGAATATACGCTCAAGGAAGTTAAGGAAATTGTATCATCAGGAATAACCAGCTTCAAGGTCTTCACCACCTATAGGAAGGAAGGCTTGATGCTAGAAGATGGCGAAATTGAGCAGGTGATGAGGACTGTTTCTTCGAACGGGGGGCTTGTAGCTGTACATGCAGAAAATAACGGAATTGCTGAACACAACGTTTCAAGGTTCATAAAAGAAGGTAAGATGTCTGCTATTTACCATGCTCTCAGCAAGCCTCAGATAGTCGAAGGAGAAGCTGTGCAGAGAATGATAACTCTAGCAGGCTATACAGGGGCAAGAATGTACATAGTGCATCTATCCAGCAAGATGGGAAGAGAGCTTATAAGAGATGCATGTCAGAAGGGCATGCAGGTCTTCGCAGAAACATGCCCTCATTACTTGGTCTTTGACGATTCTGTTTATAACAGGCAGGATGCGAAGAATTATGTAATGAGTCCCCCCATAAAGTCAAAGGAAGATAGGGAAGCACTCTGGGAAGGTTTGAGTCATGGAGATGTGAAGACAGTTGCAAGCGACCATGCAGATTTTACTTCTGAGCAGAAGAGCCTAGGCGATTCTGATTTCACTAAGATACCCAATGGAGTGCCAGGGACAGAGATTATAATTCCTATACTATTTACAGAAGGTTACAGAAAAGGTAGAATCAGCCTTCAGAGACTTGTCCAAATAACGTCAACAAATGCAGCAAAGGCATACAACCTGTATCCGAGAAAGGGGACAATAGCTGTCGGTAGTGACGCTGATTTTCTCATCCTTGACCCGGATAAGAAAGTCAGACTTACATCAGATAACCTGCATGCAAAGATAGATTACTCGATTTATGACGACTATATGGCAGAAGGTTACCCGGTCCTTACAGTTTCAAGAGGTGAGATCGTTTACCAGGAAGGTCAGGTTACAGGAAGGAAGGGAAGGGGTAAATTCTTACCCAGAGCACCTTCTTATAACCTTGAATTTTAACAGAATTCAAATAGAAAAACTTTTAATGAGAAGATAATTATCATAAAACATGGTAGCTGCAAAGAGCAGGTATGTAGGCAGGGCAATACCACAGATAGATTCTGAACTTAAAGTTACGGGAACAGCCACGTACACTTTTGATATAGAGCTCCCAGGGATGCTTTTTGCGAAGCTCGTAACCAGCGACAGGCCTCATGCAAGAATAGTGAACATAGACACATCAGAGGCTGAAAAGGTGAAGGGTGTTGTATGTGTTGCAACAGGCAAAGATTTTCCCTTCAGAATAGGGATGTATCTTGGAGACAGGGACCTTTTAGCGATTGATAAGGTTAGATGGGTAGGCCATCCCGTTGCCGCAGTTGTTGCAGAGAGCCTTTCCTCCGCTGAGGAAGCTGCTGCTAAAGTAAAAGTGGATTATGAAGACCTGCCAGCAGTGCTGGATGTAAAGGATGCACTGAAGCCTGATGCCCCTTTGATACATGAAAAGCTGGGGGAATACAAAGTCTTTCCTGCATTCAAGCCTGTCCCGGGGACTAACATAGCGAATCACTTCACCTTAAAGAGGGGAGATGTGGAAGAAGGCTTTGCCAAGTCTGACCTTATTATAGAAGACGAATTCAGTATGCCTCACGTTTCTCATGCTTTCCTTGAGACCCAGAACTGCATAGGCCTTTACAGAAGGGACGGAACCATAGAAGTCTGGTCAAGCCTTCAATCACCATTTGCCGCAAGATTCCTAATGGCCTACTCCCTTAATATGCCTGTAAACAAGATAATAATTCATGTACCATTCTGCGGAGGAGGTTTTGGAGGTAAAGCCGGCCTTGGCTGGGAGCCTTTGGTTGCCATGCTCAGTAAAAAGGCTGGGTATAAGCCAGTGAAGCTGATTCTCTCAAGGAAGGAGCAGTTTACGAGTTCAGCAGTTAGAGAAGCATTCGTTGCAAGAGTTAAGGCTGGATTCACCAAAGAAGGCAAGTTCGTTGCCTATAAGGCTGAATTCATAAGTGAATGCGGAGGGTATGGGGATTATACCGTAAACGTCAGCAGAACTACAGGCTATGCTGCTGACGGATGCTATGATATAGAAAATTTATATGTAGAATGTAAAGCTGTCTACACAAACAGGGTTCCTACTACAGCGATGAGGGGATTCGGTTATCCCGAGGCCCACTGGGCTCTCGAGCAGATAATGGATAGGGCAGCTTCAAGGCTTGCACTTGACCCTGTCAGGATAAGGCTTCTCAACATGGTGGAGCCAGGCCATTCTTCAACAGGCACTGGTGAGAGGGTAAGAGAGGATTCTGGAAATCCAAGAAAGGTGCTCGAAACAGTCATAAGGGAGATAGACTTTGGAAGCAAGCCTCCCCAGCCAAAGGAGCCGTGGAAGGTAAGGGCTAGAGGTTTTGCCCTCAACGTAAAGGGCCCAAGCCAGCCTCCCAATGCATCTGGCTCTTCAATACTAAAATTCAACGAAGATGGAAGTGTTGACCTGCTTGTAGGTACAGGCTCGTTCGGCCAGGGAACAACAACAGCCCTTTGCATGCTTGTAGCAGAAGAATTCGGGTTGCCTCTAGATAGGGTTAGGGTACCTTTTGAAAGGACTTCGGATTCAGTGGCATATACATGGCAGACAGTAGGTAGCAGAGGGCTCTTTGTAGACGGGAATGCCACTCTGTCAGCCATCAGAGAGGCCAAGAGAAAGTTGACAGATATTGCAAAACAGGTCTTAAGAGTACCTGAAGAAGACATCGTCTTTGTAGATGGATATGTAAGTGTGAGGGGAAGGCCATGGATGAAGATACCATTATCTGATATCGCAATGTCGTATACCTATCAGAACGGAAACGCCATAGGAGGACCAACCATAGGCAGCGGGTACTGGACATCAGTTCTTAATTCGTATCTCGACCCAGAGACTGGTCAAGGTGTACCGTCGATATTTCACACCTTCGGAGCGACAGGAGTGCAGATAGTTGTAGACCTTTTGACAGGAGAAATAGTAGTTGAGAAGGCAGTACAGGTCGAAGATGTTGGAAGGGTTATCAATCTCATGGGAGTGAACCAGCAGATGGACGGAGGGCTGATAATGGGAATGAGCATAGCTTTGTGGGAGAGGCTGATCTTTGACCAGAACGGATGGGTGCTGAATCCAAACTTTTCAACCTATTACATAGCAAGAATGAAGGACGTACCAAAGGAGATAAAGAAGTTCCCGATAGAGACACCCCAGGCTGACGGACCATTGGGGGCAAGAGGGCTGGGGGAGATGACAATGATATCTGTCGCTCCTGCAATCTCGAATGCGATCTACAATTCTTTGGGAGTGATGCTTAACCACCAACCCATGTCTCCTGAAGCTGTGTGGCGAGCTATAAAAGAGCAGAAGCCTGAAGTTTACAAGAAGGCAGAAGATTCTTTCTATGGCAAGAAGGTTGAGGTAGCGCCGAGCCTGCAGCAGTAAGCTAGGGTGATTATTGAATTGAGTTTCGGCTCCCCCTATTTTACACTGCCAAAGTTCAAATATTTAAGGCCAAAGAGCATAGAAGAGGCTTTAGAATTACTTAGAGAGAATGGCGAAGATGCAAGGGTTATGGCAGGAGGCGTGGGGCTTCTTAACTTTATGAAAGAAAGACTGGTAGAACCCAAAGTTGTCATCGACCTTAAGGGAATACCTGAACTTCATAACATTGAATATAACGGAAGGCTGATAATAGGTGCAACAGTAACTTTGAACGAAACCCTATCTTTTCCAAAAGTGAAAAGCAATTATCCAGCTCTTTACGAAGCTATATCAATGCTTAGCGACCACAACCTGAGAAACAGGTCTACTCTTGTAGGAGACCTGTGCGAAGCTCTTCCATGGATAGATTCTCCCCCTCCCCTGATAGCCTATGATGCAAGCGTTAACATAAGGGGAAGCAAGGGGTCTAGAAATGTTATGGTTAAAGATTTCATAAAGGGTATGGCTCAGATAGACCTAGCTCCTGATGAAATAGTTACTTCTGTAGAATTGCCTGATGCTTACAATACGAAAGGGAAGTTTTACAAATTCGCCAAGGGTTCAGAGTTTTCAATAGCGTCACTTGCAATTGTATATGCTCCAAGGAACAAGAAGATAAAATTCGTCTTCGGAGGGGTGTCAGAGCTTCCATATTATTCTGAGGAGCTCTCTGACATGTTTTCAAAGGCTTATTCAGTAGCAGATTACTTGAGCAGCGCAATATCATATCTGAGGAAGAATTTCACACCTCTTGATGATTCTCTTGCCTCATCTGAATACAGACTAAATATAATGGAGAGGCTGATGGTTCAGGGAGTTAAGCAGGTGGTTCAGGGTGAGAAGGAATGATAGTTAGACTCAAAGTCAACGACAGAATTGTAGAGGCTGAAGCTGAAGATAACGAATTACTTCTCGACTTCCTAAGGGATAAGCTGGGTGTCAAAAGTGTTAAGGCTGCATGCTGGAGAGGAGAATGCGGAGCATGCATTGCAATAGTCAACGGAAAAGCTGTCAAGACATGTCTTATGCTTGCAGCAGAGGCTGACAAAGCAGAAGTTTTGACAGCAGAGGGTCTGGCAGGAAAAGATGCAATATCACCCCTGCAGAAGATATTTGTCAAGCATGGTGCAATGCAGTGTGGTTTCTGCACTCCAGCTTTCGTGATAAACGTTCACTACCTGCTGAGCGAGGACCCTGAAGCCAGTGAAGAGGAGATTAAGGAAAAGCTGAGCGGAATGATATGCAGATGTGGAACTTATAACCAGATGATTCCTGCAATCAGGGAAGCCAAAAGTCTGTACCTAAAGCATAGAAGAAATAATCAGCCTATAGCATCTAATATATCTTGAAGTTCCTTCTCAACAGACGCCTTGAAAGTGAATTTAGCCCTGATAGTTTCCACACCCTGTTTCTCAAGAGCCTCTGCGAAGATATCAAGGCCTACGTTGATAGCAACTATTTTGCCCTCCATCAATTCCTTTATCTTCTGGTCCATATTTGTCACACAGCTAGATATTTTCTTGCAAGCATCTTTAATTTCTCATAATTATCCATGTTCAATACTGCGGCTGCGACAAAGCTCATTTCAGCATTGGTAGGAAAAATGAAGATTCCAGAACTCTTGAGCTTATCCACCTGACTGGCAAGGTTCTGCGGGTCCTGGTCTGTTCCGCAGACATGAGCCATCACAGCAGGCATGTCTCTGCTCTGACTTAAAGTATCCTTTATGGCTCCTGCAGGGTCAACATTGCTTCCAAAGCCAAGCATAACATCCATGAGAATCGATGCTACTGATGGGTCTTGTAACTCCTGTTTTAATCTAATATTTCTTACAGTAGGGTCTATCATGGGATGAAGTCTTCCTTCAGTGAATTCTTCTTCACCAAGGTCTATTACAGTATGCTGAAAACTTTTGAAGGGGTCGCTTAACCTGTATTTTTCTTCGAGGGGTGTATTGGAATAGATATCGCCTATACCATCGTGCAATATAATCATCGCCTCATATGCCAGGGTTCCTCCTGTAAACAATCCTCTGATAAACTCTCTTCCGCTGGCTATATTCCTTCTGATCTCTTTTGCCTGATTGAGAAGTATTTCGAACGGCGTACCGAATTGTGAATCCCTTCGGAGCAATCTTATACTCTTGCCTGCTGCAGCATGCAGAGAATGCACCTGAGTTATCCTCTTTTCTTTGAGATTAAGCTCATCGGAGCCAAGCAGACAGAGAATGTATTCTTTCTTTGTCTCCTCTCTTATGAACCGTGAGAGCTCTTTAAGTGCTTCCTCTCCCGGAGGTTTGCTAACAATGCAAATAACGTCAGTCTGCTCATCTTCCTCCAGCAGCTTGATGCAATACTTGCTCATCATACCCATGCATGAATCAGAGAGGTCTCTCCCTCCTACCCCAAATCCCTGGCTTATTCCTTCTCCAAACAAAGATACCAGAACACTCACTTCCTGAAGCCCTGTACCTGATGCAGATACTATGCCTATTCTTCCCCTCCTTACAGAGTTTGCAAAAGCTATCCCCTTACCTCCCAGAATCGATGTGCCTGCTGAGGGTCCCAGGAGAAAGACTCCCTTTTCGAGCGCATATCTTTTCATGTCTACTTCGTCTTCAAGAGGTACATGGTCGCTGAAAAGATGCACACTTATCCCCTTTTCCATGATAGCTAGCACTACTTGCTTAGCATGCTCACCCGGCACTGATACGATAGCAAGGTTGATTCTGTTATCATTCAGAGCTTCAGCCAAGTCGATATAGGTTTTAGTTTCTACCCCCTGATTGATCAATTTCTCCATTTCATCTAATGCTGATTCCGCTTCATCCTTGCTTGATGCCAGCACGATTAGCAGGATATCGTCGGGGCCAGCACCTTCTGCTTCCTTGTTGAACAAGTTTATGCTTTTTAGAAGCTCCTTGTTGTTTTCAGTCCCCATAACTGCAGCCGCATCAAAAATTCCTTTGAGCTTCTTAGCTTTCTCCGTAACTTGCATCAGCTGCATCGAATCCCTGTATGTATTTTTCATAATCCTGGAGAGAACTTGGTTCATTGTGCTTCAAACCATGATTTTCACCTTTAAAATACTTCTCTGCGGGTTAGGTTTATACATGATACCTATTTGCCTTAGAGGCGAAATATAATGTCTCAGGTGAGAGGGTCGATAAAGGAAGAGGTCGAAAACGCAAACGTTCAGGCTGTTACAAGAATGATGGAGGCTGACCCAAGGTGGAAAGGACTAGATACAGCTGTTAGAGTTATTCCTGGCATGAAAGATTACATGCTGTTACATGCCGGACCACCCGTAACCTGGGAAAAGGCGTCCGGTCCACTCAAGGGTGCGCTTATCGGTGCTTGTCTCTTTGAAGGATGGGCGGGGAACGAAGATGAAGCTTCGAAACTTATTGCTTCAGGCAAAGTAGTAATCGAACCATGTCATCATCATGATTCCGTAGGGCCGATGGCGGGAGTTATTTCGCCTAGCATGCCTGTTTACAAGGTAGAAGATGAAAGATACGGTGTGAGGGCATTTTCGAACTTCAATGAAGGCATAGGGAAAGTCCTTAGATATGGTGCGTACGACAAGGAAGTATTGAACAGATTAAGATGGCTTTCCACAACCTTTTACGATGTTCTTTCGGCAACTCTTAAAGAAATGCTGAAAGAAAAGAACGAAGGCCTTTCTTTTAAAACGATAATATCTCAGGCCCTTACAATGGGTGATGACTGTCATAACAGGTATAATGCTGCGACATCTCTTTTCTTCAAAGAAGTAATTCCATATATGATTCAGGCGCAGCTGGACAAGAGGGATATGTTACAGGTTATATCCTTCATGAATTCAAATAATTTCCTCACTCTCAACTTAGGGATGGCTACGGCGAAGGCTATGACTATGGCAACTCACGGAATAAAGTACAGCACGATAGTAACCACCATGGCCAGAAACGGTACTGAAACAGGAATAAGGGTCTCGGGACTTGGAGACCATTGGTTTACAGCTCCAGCCCCTCTGGTGCAAGGTCTCTGGTTCCCCGGTTATAGCGCCAACGATAGCAATCCCGATATAGGAGACAGCGCGATAACAGAAACTGCAGGATTCGGAGGTTTTGCAATGGCAGCAGCACCGGCAATAATCTCTTGGGTTGGTGGGAACTACCAAAATGCAATTGAGATGACAGAAAGAATGTACTCTATTACTTATACAACTCACAAATATTTTACGATCCCGGCCCTAAATTTTAAAGGTACACCTACGGGTATAGATATAAGAAAGGTAGTGAGGACGGGTATCAGCCCTCAGATAAATACTGGTGTTGCCCACAAACAGGCTGGTATAGGGCAGATAGGTGCAGGTTTGGTTATTATGCCGATGGAGATGTTCAAAAAAGCACTTGCATTTTATGGCCGGGCCTACCTCTGACACAATTCATCTTTTTCGCCAGAGACCCGTCCGTAAGGGCGGGGTAGTTTACGCTGAAGACCATTCTCCCCAAACATCCCTCAATTTACCGCTTACCTATCCTATTGTTGCGCCATTTCTTATAGCTTGAAGGACAAACGGAAAAAGGTTAACCTCCTCCTTTTCTGCTACTTCGCTGATCCTGTTCAGTGAACCTTCAACCTCTTTCCTGTCTCTAGCC
>Ga0080006_1216133_pt1 | contig 22992 bp, 19 predicted proteins | sample RS3BMetagenome_FD_69209 | JGI IMG/M metagenome (GOLD analysis project Ga0080006, IMG submission 69209) | Ferric oxide microbial mat and aquatic microbial communities from Rainbow Spring, Yellowstone National Park, USA - RS3B (SPADES... ...
CGCTCGGGGCTCGCATGGTGGTAAGCCGCGCCGCAGATCGCATCGACCTCGGCACCCATGAGCGCCTCGACGAAGGTGCTGAGCAACGAGCGCACGAGATCCGGGTGAGCCTCCGCCAGGTGCTCGCGCACGAGCGCGACAAGATCCATACTGGAGGTGGTGGCCATCGTGGTGACTCCTTTCTGAGCTTGCTTTCTCCATAAGGATCACACGGTGGCCGCCGCTCCACAAGCACCTCCCTACGGGCCCAAGGCGACTCGGCTCAATACACCACTTCCGTGGACGCAACCGCGTCGCAAGCTACGCGACTCAAGCTCGCTCGGCGAGCTCTGCTGGGGCCAGGCGGAAGATGCGCCGCACCGCGAGCGTCGCGCCCGCACCGAAGGCTCCGACGAGGGGCAGCCACAAGAAGCCGAGCCCGTCGCCGATCATCAGTCCCGCCAGACTGGGGCCGATGAGTCCCGCGACGCCACGTGCGAAGTGGTTGACTCCGAAGAAGCGGCCTCGTAGCCCTGCCGGGGCGAGTGCTGCGGTGATCTGGCTGCGGATGGGCGCAAGCAGCATCTCGGCGACGGAGAAGATTGCCGCGAACACGACGAGGAGCAGTGTGAGCTCGAGCGGCGTGCGAAGCCAGAGCGTGGCGAGGAGCACGAGCCAGGCCAGCCCGAAGATCGCGCTGGTGGCGATGGCAGCTTGCCGCCAGCCGAGGCGCTCCACCAGTCGGGTCATCGGTCGCTGGAGCACGACGATGAGCAGCGGGTTCGTCGCGAAGCCGAGCGCGATGATGCGCGGCGAGGCGTGCAGGAAGATGCCGACAAAGGCAGGAATGCCAGCGTCGAACGAGCTGTAGCTCGCCATCGAGAGTAAGAGCCCCCAGAGCCCGACGAGCCAGAACAGCGGCAAGCGCATCGCAGCCAGGTAGCCACCAACCTGGCCGCTGGGCTCCTCGCAGTGGCGCACGTTCGGTAGGAGGGTATAGGTGCCCGCCAGCACCACACTCACCAGGGCCGAGGCGACGAAGAATCCGCGGATGAAACCGGCTTCGTGTACACTCACCACGACGGCGCCGAGCACGATGCCGATGCCGAAACCCGCGTTAGCGCTCATGAAATCCCAGCTGAAGAAGCGTGTTGGCGAGAGGTCGTCCGGCAGGATCAGCAGAATGGCGTTCGAGCGGGAGGGGTAGCGCATCGAGGCGAGGCCAAGCACAGCGAAGCACAGCGCAACCTCCGCAACGGAGCGGGCTGCCACGAGCCCGAGGTAGGCCGCCCCCTGGACGAGCGAGCCAAGGATCGCGACGTTGCGCGGCCCGATGCGATCCTGGAGTGAGCCGCCTGCGAGGGCACCGACGAGGGCTGCAACCCCCTCAAGGCCGATGCTGAGCCCGGCGAGCGCTGTCGGGAACCGCAGGTCGTCGTGGAGGTAGAGCACGAGATAGGGGAAGACGGCGCCTTGCACGAGACTGAAGGGGAGCCCCGCGACCACCAGCAAGGTGAGCCGGGTGGTGGTGGCGACGGGACGGGGCGGCATGAGGATGTCACTCCCTCGGATCGTGGGCAAGCCTCCCAAGGCTAGTGGTCTCGCGAGGCGTGCTATGCAGGGCATGCATGGGATCTGTGGCGTTGCCGGCTGTCTCCGCACTGACGAGACGTGCTCGCGTGCCGACGAGAGCCCAACAGCTGGCTTGGGCGGTTGGTCCGGACGATGGGCTGGAGAGGGGTCGTGAGCTCGCCGAGGGCCAGGGCGTGGGGCTCGGTGCAGTGGGAGCGTCGTGCGGGATCGCACAGCAGTGGGTCGACGAGCAATGGGGCACCGTCGTTGCGACGACCCTGGCTGCTCCCCGTCGATCCTCGGGTATGGCAATCGTGCGCAGGCTGCTGGCGAGGGAGTGCGCAGCGCGCCGACGGTGCTCGGTGCTGTTCGTGCCTATGCGTTCGGTCAGCGGAGCCCAGTAGGGAGTCGATTCGGACGGTTGGCGGGTGCACGCAGTACGAGGTAGCCAAGCGTCACCCCCGCGGCGATGGCGAGTCCGATCGCGAGCGCTTGGAGGAGCAGGCCCGCTGCGCCCGGACGCCCCTCGACGAGGGCCAGCATGCCCTCAAACACCGTGAGACCAGGCACCAGTGGCATGATGCCCGGTACCACGAAGAGGAAGGGGTGTGTGGTGTGCCACGAGGCGAGGAGCTGGGCCAAGGCGCCCACCGCCACAGCGGCGATGGCACTCGCGATGACGAGGGAGACGCCGCCGCGTACGAGCACGAGCGCGATCGCCCAGCTGAGCGCCCCGGTGAGCGCGGCGTGGAGCAAGAACGGCTTCGGCACGGAGGTCGCGATGGCGTAGAGTGCGGCGGCGATACCGGCAGCCACGATCTGGACGGGGAGGTAGAGGAGGGAGCTCAGCGGGATGGGTCCAATGCCGACGTGCGCGCCGAGGAGGTTCCCGACGTAGAGCACCACGCTGACTCCGGTCACGATGCCAGTAGCGATCAACAGGACCTCGACGCCGCGGGCGGTTCCCGAGAGTGGGAATCCCGTTAAGGCATCCTGGACGCTCGACACCAGCTTGACCCCGGGCACGAGCGCCATGATGCCCCCTGCCACCACGAGGGCCGGCTCGACCGGCAGGTGCAGGCTGGTTGCGCCGAGGGCCGCGCTCGTGGCGATGGCCGCTCCGAGCGCGCTGAGGAAGAAGTCCGGCACACCGCGCCGAGCGAGTCCGCGATTGAGCAGGTAGACCACGGCGGTGGCTACGAAGCCGATCGCACCGGCAAGCAACTGGCCCCCAAGGAGGACGGTGAAGGCGGCGGCCATGCCGGCCCAGCCGACCACGACGAAGCGGCCGCGCCGCACGGCCAGCCGTTCGATGGCTTCGAGGCGCTGCTCGACATCGAGTGCCGAGAGCCGATGCGCGAGGACCTCGACCCGCAACGCCGTCATCGCGGCGAGCTTGGCGAAGTTGAGGGTGCGGTTGCGCACCACGACCAGCGTGGTGATGGGCTTTTGCGATCCTGGCCGTCGATAGGAGCCAGTGAGCGAGGTGAAGGTCACGTCGACCTCGCACCCGACGAGCCCGAGTGCGTGCGCGAAGGTCAGGACGGTCTGTTCCACGTCCAGGGTCGCGGCGCCAGCGCCGAGCAGAACGGCACCTGCTCGCAGTGCCGAGGTCAGCAGCCGGTAGGCGGTCTCTTCATCGGGCTCGGGGACTACCGAGAGCGTTGGCTCGTGCGCAGCGATGCGCGCGAGGCGCTGTTGTGCTGCCCGGAGAACCGCGCGCCCCTCGGCAGTAACGTTCGACCAGCGCGACGAGTGTCTTCTTCCATCACGTCGCCACTGGCGCCGACCCGGGGGTTGCTGTCCTGGCGCCGAGGGAAGCCGAACGCGCGACACGCCACCAGGATAGGCGAGGATTCCGGGACCCCGCGGCATGTCATCACGGGGTCTGGTATTGGCGACCAGCCTTGGACCCGTTGGCGAGGCGGGCCTTGGAGAGTGTCAAGACGTGGCCATCGCCTGACGCGTGCTCGCCACTGCGTGATCGCTCTCGGTGAGGCCGACACTCGCGGTCGCTAGCAGTGCCGGCTGCGATCTTCAGCCAACGAGTTACCCATGTCTACATCCTCGGTATGGGCGGTGTCGTCGAGCGTGCTCGGCGATCGGCCCGGCTCCCTCGTGCGAGCGTGCGGAGGGCTGACGCCGTGGGTTGTGAGCTCGGCGCACCCGCAGGGGCTGCCTCCCGGTCGCTGCTGTCGGCTCCACGATGTCGAGCGGGAGCCGGGTTCGGTCCCGCGTTGTCGTTGCCGCACTTCGCTGGCAATGCGGTCACTCGGTGCTTGCTTGCTGGGTTAGGCTCGTCGCGTTGTACGCAACAGGGGACGGGAGGGACCATGCACGACGCGACTAGTCCAGCTCCAGGGAACGGGTCCGACGCCGAAGGGGGCGGCCGCGCGCTCAGCCTCCAACGCGATGCCCTTGGCGTCGCGGACATCCTAGGTGTGTCCCTCGCTGACACAGCTCCTGCGATGAGCTTCTTCTTCTCGTTCGCAGCCATCGAAGCGGCCGCCGGGCTCGCATCGCCGATCGCCATCGTGGTGGCCGCGATCGCGGTGCTCCTCAAGATCAACAGCCTCGTCGAGTTCACGCGAGTGACCCCGAGCGCCGGGTCGTACATCAGCTACATTCGTGCCGCCTTCGGTCGCAAGGCCGGCGTCGTGACCGCCTGGGCGCTCGGATTTGGCTACATCGTGGCCGTCGGCTACGTCATGGCGGTCATGGGCGGGTTCACGTCCCAGGTGCTCCAGCAGTTTGTGCACGTTCGAGTACCCTGGCAGCCCATCGCGATCGTGTTCGTGCTGTTCGTGTCGTACCTTGTGTACCGAGGGGTCACGATCAGTGCCCGGTGGGCAAGCGCGTCGTTCGCGTTCGAGCTGGCGCTCATCCTGGTTGCCATGGTCGCGATCGTGGTGCACGACCACCAGCACCTCAGCTTCGCGAGCTTCAATCCGGCGCGGCTACCTCATGGCCTCTCAAGTCTCGGGCTCGCCTTCCCGCTGGCCGTCTTCCTCTTCATCGGCGTCGGGAACCCCGGCGCGATGGTGGAGGAGACTCGGGATGCGCGCCGCAACGTCCCGAGGGCGATCTACATCGCGGTCATCTCCGTGACGATTCTCTACATCCTGATGGCCTGGACGACCTCGATCGCTTTCCACGACCGGCCGACCACCATCGCCAATCTCGCTGCGCCCTTCGTTACGGCAGCGACCCGTGCGCTCGGCCCGTTCGCCATCCTGGTCTACCTCGCAGGGCTCACTAGCACCTTCTCCTCGTTGCTCGGGGCCACGACGGCACAAACGAGGATCCTCTTCAGTGCGGGGCGGGACGCGCTGCTGCCTCGGTTCCTTGCCCGTCTCTCACCCCGCTATCGCACGCCGGTCGCAGCGCTCGCGGTCTACTGGATCGGATCAGGCGTGATGACCCTGATCTGGGGCAGTACGGGCAATCCACTGGTGGTTGCCGGGGACATCGCGACGCTTGGGACGATACCGATCGCACTGACCTACCTGGCGCTCAACGTGGCGCTGCCGGTGTACTACTTCCGGTTCCACCGAGACAAGCTCGTGTGGGGACGGCACGTCGTGGTGCCGGTACTCGGCATCGTCGCGCTGCTGCTGCCGCTGTGGGGTCTCGTGAAGCCGGGGCAGCCGTATCCGTTCGACATCTTCCCCTATATCGCGCTCGCCGTGATCGCGGTTGGAATCGTCGCCTCGCTCCTGACGGGACGAGGGACAGCGGTCGATCCCTCACGCGTGGCCCTCGAGGAGGGCGACTGATCCGCCGAAGCACGGTTGGATTCTGGACCGTCGTTCCAGGTCCGGCGATGAGCGACGAGCGGCGTCGCCGTCATTCGGCGGCGGCCAGGTGGGGGATTAGTGGGTTCACTGCGCGCGCTGGCACCTGGCCTTCCTGCGGCTCGGCGCCTTAGGAGCTCTGACCACCAACCTGGCGACTCAGCCGTTCGACCATGCTTCGCAACTCGGCGATCTCAGAGCGGTGCTCACGATGCGATCGCAACACGTGGATCGTTCCTCCGGCTGCGATGCAGGCGCCGAGGTCGCTCGTCACGTTCGTGTAGTTGCCACCGACGAGCTCGGCGAAGGCCGAGACGTGCACGTGGACCAGGGGCAGGATCACCAGGTACACCCCGAGGAGGGCGAGGAAAGCGATGTGGATGCGAGACGAGAGGGCTCGAGGCACTAGAGCCAAGGCACGCTGCAGGCGTCCTGCCGGTGCTGCGTCGGCTAGCTGCGAGATAGTATCGGCCAAGTTTTCTCCTTACTCTCGCGGCACGAGCGCTGGAACGACACCAGCGCTTGCTTGCCCGTACCACGACGTGATGCCGAGCGTAGGGCAGTTGTCAAGCGCCGAGAGCACCACAGGATGGGATGGGCTGCTCCTCGTTGCGACGCGGCCTGGGGACCGGGACCTGTGGCTGGCGGGCCAGGGCTCGAACCTGGAGCCTCCTGATCCAAAGTCAGGCGTTCTGCCAATTGAACTACCCGCCACTTGCGCTCAGACTACCAGAGTCCCTCCGGCCCTCGCGGACCTGCAGTCACAGTCCGTGTTCGCACGGGAACAGCGGCGCCGTCGATAAGGTTGGAAGGTGCAACTTCCCCTGCACCGTTGCCAGGAGGGTTCCATGTCCACGCCACCTGTTGCGGACGAGGCCAGCTACCACTCGGCGGTGACCGACCACCCGCAGGTCGCCCTCGCCGTGATCATGGCCGGCGTGCTCATCGCCGCAGTAGACACAACCATCGTCGTGCTCGCCCTGCCCGAGATCCAGCGTGCGCTCCACGTGGCCCTCAGCTCGGTGATCTGGGTCGTCATCGGGTACCTGCTCACCATCACGCTGCTGGCCACGCAGGTGGGCAAGCTGGGGGATCTCTTCGGGCGCGTTCGCATGTATGAAGCGGGGTTCGTCGTCTTCGTGGTGGGCTCCGCGCTGTGCGCCCTGTCGTGGAATGAGGCTGCGATCATCGGCTTTCGAGTCCTCCAGGGGATCGGCGGGGCCCTTGTCTCGGCGAACTCGGGTGCTGTCATCGCCGACATCTTTCCTCCCCACCGTCGTGGCCGGGCCTACGGCTTCAACGCGGTCGGGTGGAGCCTCGGGGCAGTGCTCGGCATCGTGCTCGGCGGCGTGATCGTGACCTGCGTCTCGTGGCGCTGGATCTTCTGGATCAACGTGCCCATCGGCATCGTGGCTGTGCTCCTTGCTCTGCGAGTGCTGCGCAACGAGGCAACGACCAGACGGCATCGCTTCGACGTCGCTGGCATGGTCACCCTGGGGCTCGGGATCTTCGGGCTCCTGTGGGCAGTCACGCAGCTTGCGACCAAGCCGCTCGACGGCTCCATCATCAGCTTCTTCGTCGGTGGCCTCGTTGTGCTCGGGGTCTTCGTGCTCATCGAGCTGCGCCACCCGGAGCCGATGGTGAGCCTCGGGATCTTTCGCATCCCGACAATGACTCCGTCGCTGCTGGCAGCAACGTTTCAGGCGCTCGGCAACTACGCGGTGCTCTTCCTGGTGATCATGTACCTCCAGGGGCCTCGCGGCCTCAGCGCGCTCGATGCCTCGTTGCTGCTGGTGCCCGGCTACCTCCTCGGTGGCGTCGTCGGTCCGTTCGCGGGTCGGCTCGCCGACCGCGTCGGGCCGGTCATCCCAGCCACGGTTGGGTTGCTCGTCCAGGTCGTAGCGCTCTTCGTCTACGCACACCTCACCAATGATGTAGCTCTGGGACTCGTGGTAGTCGCGAGTGTGATCAACGGCGTCGGCGGGGCGGCGTTCTTCCCGGCGAACAACTCGGCCGTCATGAAGGCGGCCCCGCCCGAGGTCTTCGGCATCGCCTCGGGGATGCTGCGCACCTTCTCGAACATCGGGATGGTGTTCTCCTTCTCTGTGGCGATCCTCTCGGCGCCGCGGTCGATCCCTCGCGGCCTCGCGTTCGCGATCTTCGTCGGGACGACCAAGCTCTCGGGGCACCTCGCAGCAGTCTTCACGCACGGTCTTCACGCCGCGTTCTACACGTCGATGGTCTTCCTCGTGGTGGCGGCGCTCCTGTCGCTGTCGCGGCGTCGCCAGCGCTTGGCCGGTGAGGCCGTGCGCGCCAGCTCTCCGTTCTTGGATCCTGCGGCCTGATTCAGCCAACGGGCGGGTGCCAGCGGTCGCTCGTGATGCGGCCTTCGTCGAGCTCGAGCCTGCGGTGTGCGTGCTCTGCAACGAGGGGATCGTGCGAGGCGAGCACGACGAGCTGACCCTGGGTGGCGCGCGCAAGGAGCAGCGCGAGCACGGCGCTGCGGTTGTCGGGGTCGAGCTCGCTGGTGGGCTCGTCAGCGATCAGGATCGGCACGTCGACCACGAGCGCCCGCGCAAGGGCGACGCGTTGCTGCTGGCCGCCCGAGAGCTCGCGCACCAGGCGCGAGGCGAGTCCTTCGAGGCCTACCAGCTCGAGGGTCTCGCGCACGAGCGGGGATCGGTCGGAGGCCCGCACGCCGCGGAGCTTGAGGGCTATGGCGACGTTTTCGCCTACCGTGAGCGCAGCAACGAGTCCGAACGCCTGGGGAACCAGGACGGTGTCGCGACGGCGCAGCGCGCGGGTGTCGCGGGCGTCGCGCCAGAGCACCCGGCCGGCGTTGGGCTCGACGATGCGGGCGAGGACGTGGAGCAGGGTTGTCTTGCCGGATCCGGAGGGCCCCACGATGGTCACGAGCTCCCCTGACGAGAAGCAGAGGGCGTCGAGCTCCACGATGACACGGCCCTCGCGCTCGACGACCAGCGGCTCGAGCACCACCTCGAACGGCTCGCTCATGGTTCCCGGGACTCGGGGGGCTCATGCTGCACGTGCTCGAGGAGGACGCCCTCCTCGAGCACGTGCACGCGCAGGAGCGAGTGCGGAGGGATGCGTTCCCGGACGTGGGGCGGGAGCTGCACGGTGCCATCCTCGCCGACGACTGCGAACTCCTCGCCGAGGCGACCCTCGGCCCCGACCCGACCGTCGCGGATGGTGAGCAGGCGCGGAAGCGCAGAGGCCACCGCGGCATCGTGGGTCACGAGCACGATCGTGGAGCCGAGCTGCTCGCGCACCTGGAGCAGGCTTGCCACGACGGCATCCCGGGCCTCGTGATCGAGCTGGCTCGTGGGCTCGTCCGCCAGCAGGACGCGTGGCCCGGGAACCAGGGCGGTGGCGATGGCTGCACGCTGCTGTTGACCCCCCGAGAGCGTGGCGACGATCCGTCGGCGCAGTGGCCCGAGCTCGAGGAGCTCGAGCAGTTCGGGGATGCGCTGGCGAGCTGCCCGATGTCGGGCCACGAAGGCGAGATTCTCCTCGACGGTGGCGTAGGGGAGCAGGTTGACGGCGGGTCCTTGGAGCAGCAGCGAGACCGTCGATCCCCGCAGTGCGCGGCGCCCCCGGGGGCCGAGCTGGGCGATGTCGACGTCACCGATCCAGATGCGACCGGCCGACGGGGGAAAGAGCGCTGCGAGCAGCCGCAGGAGGGTGGACTTGCCCATGCCAGAGGGGCCGAGGAGGCCAACGATCTCGCCAGCCTGGATTCGGATGTCGACGCCGCGCAGGGCGACCACGTCGCCGCCGGGGATGGGATAGAGGTGCACGACACCCTCGAGCCGGATCGGCAAGCCTTCCGTGCTCACCGCTCACCTGCCCGAAGCTGCTCGAACGACGCGCGACCGACGACGCGTGCTGCGCTGGCAGCAATCGCAAAGGCCCCGAGGATGACGACGAGCGCGCTCGAGCGCACGAGGATCGAGTAGGGGAGTCGGTAGGGGAGGGAGAGGGCCACCTCGAAGGGTTGCGGTGGGGTGAGCACGTGCGGCAGCACGAAGCTCGCACCCGCGATCCCCCCAGCGAACCCGACGAGCACGCCGAGCACCACGATGGCGGCTCCCTCGATGAGCAGCGACGTCACCAGCTGGGTCCGCCTCATGCCGAGCACGCGCAGCGCGGCGAGCTCCGCGATGCGCGAGCGGCCGTCGGTCAGCGACTCGAACAGCACGCCGGTGAGGACGAGGGCTGCCGCACCGAGGCCCGCGGGGAGGACGAGGCCTTGGGCGTATGCGGTCGGGCTGTTGCGCAGCGCTGCAAGCGCGGTGCTCGTCGAGGCGATCGCTCGAATGGAGACCCCCTCCCGTTCGAGGCGGCCGAGCACGGACGCAGGATCGTGGGGGCCAAGGAACACGAGCGACGTGGCCGCGTCGGTGCCGGTGAGCATCGTCTGGGCAAGGCGCAGGTCGACGAGGGCAGCGCTCGGCCCGACGACTGGCAGGGCCGGGACCACCGCCACCGGCGACGCCTGCAGCGTCGAGGTGTCGAGGGACGTCACGAGGAGCGGCTGACCTGCCTGCTCGGAGCCTTGCAGCTGGGCGCCGATGACGCTAGGGATCGAGGTCGGGAGCGCTGCGGCAGCCAGCGTGATCGAGCCAACGTTCGGCTCGATCGTCCAGGCTGGTCCAGGGCCAGTGCTCGTCGGCGCCGAGGCGCGCCAGGCTCGCGGATCAAGTGGCCCGCCGCGTGGCGAGGCACCAAGTCCCGAAGCCCCTAGGATCAGCAGCCGGGCCGGGGCCGGCAAGGGGCCGATGGTGAGCGTCACCGAGTTCAGCCAGCAGCCGCCCTCGAGGCAGGCCCGCGGGAGCGTGGCTGCGACGGTGAACGGCCGGTTCGGGCTGGTCACGGCGAGATCGCTCTCGATGAGGCCTGAGTGTGTCGGCGTGGCGATGGCCAACGTCACGTTGGGCTGGAGCGCTCCCGAGAACGATGTGCCCTCCTGGCGCAGGAGCGCGAGCAGCCTGGCACCTGCTGTGATCTCGACGCGCAGTTCGACCGTGGTGCCGACGACCGGGAACGAGCCCTCGGAGATCGGGTCGATGAGGCGAACGAGGCGCGTCACGGTCGGATGCAGGCCGAGGCTCGTAGGCCAGTCGAGCACACCCGGGGCTCGGGACGCCTGGATGGCGAGCGTCGTGCCACTAGGTGTGCTGATGCGCTGTGCGGCCATCGCCTCGCGGCCGAGGGGATCGGCGACCTCGACCGCGTGCTGCAGGTCCAGGCCTGGAGGGAGCGACACCGGCGCCACCTCGAAAGCTCCTGTCTGGAAGGCAGCTGTCGCCGTGGCGATGCGCTGACCGACTTCCTCAAGCGCGAGCCCGAAGATGACGAGGCCGACGGCAAGCCCGACGACCAAAGGCCGCTGCAGGCCGCCGCTGTCGCGGCGCAGCTGACGCACGGCGACGTAGAGCGAGAGCCGGCGAGTGGCGTGGGTGGCGCGAGCAACGAGCCGTACCGCCCCGGCGAACAGCCAACTGCCAAGAACCACCAGCCCGAGGGTGAGCAGGGCTGGGGCGGCGGCCGCGAGTGGGGCGATCCCGCTCGAGGTGCGCAGGGCCGTTAGGAGCTCGACGGTGCCGGTGGCGGCGACGCTGAGCAGGGCGACCTCGAGCGCGGCGCGCAGGATCGCGCGACGTCGCTGCTCGGCGCGGGGCAACGCAACCACGCTACGCCGAAGGCCAACCAGGACGATCACGACGGTAGTGCCGACGGCGAGGCCGGCGGTCACGAGGGCGACTGCGAGCGCGGTACTCGACAGCGGCACGCTGATGCCGGGTGGGAACCGGAGGCGGGCCACGAGGCGCACGACGTACCAGCCCATCAGTGTCCCCAGCGGTACGGTCAGCAGGGTGGCGACCAGCGGCTCGGCCACGAGGCGGCGCACGATCCTCCAGGTTCCGACGCCCCGGAGAAGTCCCAAGCGCAGCTCGGCCTCCCGAGCGAGCATGGAGCGGGCGAGGAGCCCGACGAGGACCAGCTCCCCGATGGCGAGCATCTCGACGACCACGACGACGGAGATGGTGGAGAAGACGTGGTCGTGCGCGAGGGTTGTTGCGAGGGTCTGCGGCAGCTGCGATCCGGCTGGCACGCCGTGCGTGCTGAGGCGCGCGAGGTACCGGGTGAGCTCCGCTGCGAGCCGGGGAGCTGTGGTGGCCGAGACGATCGACGTCCCAACGAAGGGTGCCTGGAGTTCGCGGGTGAGCGCGACAGCGGATGGTGGGATCACGCCGGAGGCGACGAGGTTGGGGAAGGGGCTCGCGCCGTGAAAGAAGCCCGGGGCTACCACGAAGGGGTCGTAGACGTTGCCCTGTGGGCCTGAGGAGAAGTCGAAGTACTGCGTGCCCCACCAGTAGGGAGCGGTACTCGAGGGAACCGCGTAGATCCCGACGACACGTACCGTGGACTTCGTCGCCCCGATGAGGTTCGGGGCCACGTTGCCGATTCCGTAGGTGACGGTGGAGCCGACGCGCAGATGCAGAGCAACCGCGTCCCGCGCGGAGATCGCGACGCCGGACTCGCCGCGGCGCGCCGGACACTGCCCTGCGAGCATCTCGAGGTGCCCGCAGATCCCCGTGCGCTCGAGGAGTTGGGTCGTCTGGGGCAGCGGGAGCTGACCGGCTGGTGAGACGCTCGGGTATGGGAGTGTACTCGGGAGGGAGACCTGCTCGAGCGCGGTGAGGATGGGCCGTCCGAACACCCTGTGTCCGTCGACACGGGGTGCACGCTCGTAAGCAGCGAGGAGTGCTTTTGGCGTTACCGGCGACGGCGCACCCCCGAGCACGAGGCCGTCCTGCTGGTTGGAGGTCGAGCGCAGCTGCGCGATGACGAGCGCGTTCTTGGCTGCCGGCACGTAGAGCGGCGCGATGACGACTGTTGCCACAGCGAGCGTCCCTGCCACGAGCAGCATGATCGTGCTCGCGAGGCGCGCCACCAAACCCCGAACGAGCAGGCCGACGGAGCGTCGCACTCGATCCACGCGGCGATCCTAGCGTTCGCATCGACGATGTGTCGGCCAGGTTGGCGACGTGCTAGACGGAGCCGGGCGCAGCTGGCGGCGTGGGCTACTGTGTGGGCAAGCGTCGCCGTGCCGTAGACCACGTATTCCGGGGGTCGTCGACGAGGCTGGGCGAGAGGAGGTGCGAGTACGGGTGCAACTCACCATTCGCCCGGGGCACCGTGGTGACGAAGCTGCGGTTGCACACGTCCACGTCGCGGCTTGGCGGGCAGCCTACGTGGGGATCATGCCTGCAACCTATCTTGCAGGACTGCGCGAGGACGACAGGGCGCGCACCTACCGCTTCGGCACTGCCGGTGCGCCGATGACGCTGATCGCCGAGGGTACAGGGGCTGATGCCGGCTCGGGCATCGTTGGCTTTGCCGCACTCGGCACCTTGAGTGATGGGGTCGCGCAGGGCGAGCTCTACGCCCTCAACGTCCACCCGGACTACTGGGGCCGCGGCGTCGGCTCGCGGCTGCTCGCCGCCGCGGTGGAGGCACTGCGTGCTGCAGGGGTGACGCGGGCCACGCTCTGGGTCGTCGCAGCCAACCAACGCGCACGTCGCTTCTACGAGCAGCGCGGCTGGCGACCGGACGGGACCGGGCGCACGGAGTCCCTCGGTCGTTTCGCGGGACCCTCGACGAGCGCAACGGTGGGTGAGGTTCGCTACGCGATCGATCTCTGACCCAAGGTCGCAGCTTGCAGCCTTCCCCGACGGGGGTCCATCGCCGCCGAACGACCTTGCCATCCAGGCTCGCCCGACCACCTCGGTGCAAGGTCGCCTGGCCACGGCGCCACGGTCTCAGCTCGATTCGGCGCCGCGGTTGGTGACGCGCCCGGCACGGACACGACGAGGCGGGGCACGACCCGGCAGGAGCCGCGCTGGGAGTTGGTGTACGCCCATCGCTGGCGATAGGCGGCGACAGGCGGAACCTAGTTGACAGAATACCGCTTCTCGGCGCCACGAGGGGAGAGACCCCAGAGGCTGAAGGCACCGACCCTTAGGACGTGGCGTGCTCGTGCGCCTGGGATGCGATGCGCCAGGTCCAGCCCGCGAAGACGAACGACACTGCGGCGAGCATGAGATGCACGACCCGGAACCGGACGTCGTGCTCGCGGTCCTTGAGCATGTTCTTCGTGAGCACCCCCCAGACGTAGGCGGCCCAGAGCGCACTAGCACGCAGGAACCAGCGTTGCGATCTCGTCATGGCCCCACGCTAGCCGAGGGTCACAGCGAGCGGCAAGAACCTGCAGCTGGGAGCCCCTCGAGCTGCCCCAGGGTTCCGGCCGGACCTGATCGCGACGCTGGGTAGTCTCGCCCCCGTGGTCGACCAGCACGGCGACGACAACGCGAAGGATGGGCGCACCCACGCTGGAGCCGGCTGGCCGGCGCTCGAGGTCGATCGCCTCACGAAGCGCTTCGGTGCACGTGTCGCCTACGAAGACGTGACGCTGCGCGTGGAGCGCGGCGAGATTTTCGGGCTTCTCGGCCCAAACGGCGCCGGCAAGACCACGCTGGTGCGGACCTTGGCAAGCGTGCTGCGCCCGACGAGCGGCACCGCGAGGATCCTCGGAGTTCCGCTCGGCAGTCCCGAGCAGGCCGACGTACGGCATCGACTCGCGGTGATGCCGGAGGCGCCCGGGCTCTACGGGAACCTGAGTGTCCGGGAGAACCTCAGGCTCTTCGCGCGGCTTTACGACGTCACCGACGTCGAGGCGCGCATCGTCGAGGTGCTCGAGGCCGTCGGCCTCCAGGACCGCGAGGAGGATCTGTGTCGGACGTTGTCCAAGGGTCTGCGCCAACGCGTCGCCATCGCGCGCACGCTCCTCGGGCGCCCCGAGCTCATTTTCCTCGACGAGCCGACCTCTGGGCTCGATCCGGCCGCGGCCCGCGACGTGCACGAGCTGATCGCGACCCTGCGGGCCGAGGGGCGAACCGTGCTCATCACGACGCACCGGCTCGAGGAGGCGGAGCGCCTGTGCGACCGGGTGGCGATCCTGCGTCAGCGGCTCCTCGTCGTCGGGAGGCCGACGGAGCTCGGTCGCAGCCAGCACCGTGAGCTGCAGGTCCGTGTGCGCGGTGCTGCCGAGCACGCCCGCGAGCTCCTTGCTGACCTCGTTGATCCGGCGGCTGTCGAGGTCGCTGACGCGCACACGCTGCGAATCCGGACCAGGGAGCCCGAGGAGCTTGCGCCGGAGGTCGCCGAGGCGTTGGTCCGCGGCGGCGAGCGCCTCGTGGAGCTCGTAAGCCAGCACGCACGACTCGAGGAGGTCTACCTCCAGCTCGTGGGCACTGATGAGGAGGCAGCACGGTGAGCTGGAGCCATGTTCGCGCCCTGGTAGCCAAGGAGCTCATCGATTACCGGCGGAACCGCTACGTGCTCTATAGCCTGATCGCCCTACCCTTGATCACGTTCGTGCTGCCAGTGGTCGCGCTCGCCTCGCTGTCGACGCCAGCTCCCCCGCCGATGCTCCACACGGCGGTAGTCACCGTGGACATCGATTTCTTGCTCCTTCCCCTCGTGCTGCCCAGCGTGCTTGCGGGCTACGCCATCCTGGGCGAGCGGGACCAAGGCACCCTTGAGCCGGTGCTCACCACCCCCATCACCGCGGGCGAGTTCTTCGTCGCAAAGCTCCTAGCCGTGCTCGCTCCGACCGTCACGGCGGCCTGGGGTCTCTACGTCCTGGCAATGGTGATCATCGCCGGTACCGTACCGAGCGCGGTGAGCGCTGAGCTCGTCACAGCCTCCTCCATCGCTCGCCAGCTGGGACTCGACGCGCTCCTGGCTGGCTGGGCCGTGCTGGTGGGGTTGGTGGCCTCGACGCGTGCCAGCGACGTGCGCGCAGCCCAGCAGCTCGCATCCCTGGCGTCGCTCCCAGTGCTCGTGGTCGTGGTGGTGGTGGTCGAGGGTGGCATCCACCTTGTTCCTGGCGTCGGGTTTGCGCTCGCGGGGCTCGTTGCCCTCGTCGACATCGTAGGACTCGTCCTGCTCGCACGCAGGTTCGATGCGGAGCGCTTGCTCGCGCCACGCCCGCCGAAGCGAGCTTGACGTTCCTTCCATAACCGTCATGGAGAACTTCACGGTCTCGCCACGCCATCAAGTCGGCGAAGGCCTCGTGACTGCGCTCTCTTTGCCCCACGGCGGTATCGACGGCAGGAGCTGGAGCTGGTCGCGCGCGCACGGGAGATCCTCGCGAGCTTCGAACTCGAGCGCATGCGCGACGAGTATGCCGGGAACCTCTCGGGGGGCCAGAAGCGCCTGCTCGAGCTGGCCCGCGCCGTCATGGCCGAGCCGAGGATGCTGATCCTGGATGAGCCGATGGCAGGGATCAATCCCGCGCTGGTGGATCGCATCTGCGAGCACATCAGCGAGATCCGCGCCTCGCTCGGCGTGACCATTCTGATTGTCGAGCACAGCCTGGACGTGGTCGAGCGGATCACGGATCACGTGGTGGTGATGGCAGCTAGCTCGGCGCTCGCCACCGCCACCATAGGGCACGCAGCGCGACAGCAAGCGCTGCGGCTCGCGCCGCGACCTTCTCGCCGACCGCGTGGGTAGCCTCACTCGAGAGGAGGGCGGCGCACGCGCCGAGCTACCTGCAACCAGGCTCAAACCCATCGATGCTGCCCGGGCCAATCCTGATCGCCGACCGTAACAACAACCGCCTCCTCATGATCAGCCCCAAGGGCCAGATCCTCTGGCAGTTCCCAAAGGACGGCCAGCTCGCCCCTGGCCAGACCTTCCTCAGCCTGGACCAAGCGTTCTTCAGCCCTCGGGGCAACCGGATCGTGGTCACCCAAGAGAGCGACTCGGTGATCTCGGTGGTCTCGCTCCCCTCGGGTCGGATCATGTGGCAGTACGGCCACCCGGGAGTCCCCGGCGCCGTCGCCGACTACCTCCACAATCCCGATGACGCGATGCTGCTGCCCAACGGCGACCTGCTGGCTGCAGACATCAAGAACTGCCGGATCCTGCTGGTGCCGCCGGGGGGGTCACGCGCCGATGTCGATCATCGGCGAGACCACGCCGTACTGCTACCATCAGCCGCCTGCGAGGTTCGGAAGCCCGAACGGCGTCTTCCCGATGACGAACGGGGACTACCTCGTCACCGAGATCAACGGCGACGGGGTCGACGAGATGTCCCTCGGCGGAGTAGTCTTCTGGTCCACCCACCCTCCTGGCTTTGCCTACCCGTCGGACAGCAACGAGATCAGGCCGGGAGTGCTGCTCTCGGTCCACTACACGAACCCCGGGGCCGTCGAGACCTCGACCCCTCAGGGACAGCTCCTCGGGCGGTACGCGCCCACCGGATCGCTCGCGCTCGACCGGCCCTCGATCGCGATGCCCGTTCCGTTCCAAACGGGGACATCTTGATGACCAACGACTGGAACCACCGGGTCATCGTGGTCGACCCGCGCACCAACGCGATCGTCTGGCAGTATGGTCACACCGGAGTCGGCGCTCCGCACCGGGCTACCTCTACAAGCTTGACGGCGCCGACCTCGCTCCGCCCTACTCGCTCGACATCCGCCACGCCGCCAGGATGGGGCTGCCGCATGCGGCCTCCGGCGGCTAGCAACCACGCGGCAACACGAGGGCACGACCTGCGCTGCGCCTCGGCGGTGAGGCGGCCAGAGCCTTCACGCGCTTGTCTCGCCGCTCCCAGCAGGCGCGACCAGGCTGCCCGAGGAGACGAGGACGAGACGCGCTCGTGCGCCTGGGCCAATGCGCCGCGCGGCAGGAACCCCGTGCAACCTGCCCCCCGGAACCGAGACCACATGTTCATACCCCCACCCGCGAAACGCGGCATCGATGACCTCACCCTGGATCACCGTCTCCCCGGCCGCGACGCTGCCAGCAAACGGTGCGACCCGGGCATGCGCCACCTGCTCCTCGTCGCCGAAGCGCACCGCGGAGGGCCGAATCAGGAGTTGCGCCTTGGCACCGCGTCGTAGCTCGAAGCCGGGGAACGGGGTGCCGGCGAGGAGCCCCGCAGGCGTCGAGACGGTGACTCGATCCTTGGTGACCTCCTCGACCACGCCCGGAATCTCTCCAGCAAGTCCGGTGAAGCGAGCAACGAAGGGCGTCGCCGGAGCGCGGAAGATCTCCTCCGGGGTGGCCAGCTGCACCAATCGTCCCCGGTCCAGCACGCCGATCTTGTCGGCGAGCGCGAAGGCCTCGAACTGGTCATGGGTGATGTAGATCGCCGTCGCGCCCTGCTCACGTACGAGCGCAGCGATGTCGACCCGCAACTGCTCCCTACGGTCCGCATCGAGGTTCGAGAGCGGTTCATCGAACAGCAGCAGCCCCGGCTGGGCGACGAGAGCACGCGCCAGGGCGACGCGCTGCTGCTCCCCGCCAGAGAGCTCGCCAGGATAGCGCGACTCCTTCGAGGAAAGACCCACCCGCTCGAGCGCGTCTCGGGCGGCGCGCTCCCGCTCCCTGCGCTCCATGCGCCGACGGCGAAGAGCGAACTGCACGTTCTGCGCAGCGGTCATGTGGGGCCAGAGCGCATAGTCCTGGAAGACCATCGCCAGCTCTCTCCGCTCCGGAGGAGTATGCACTCCGGGCCCGTCGACGAGGGCGCCCCCGAGGTGTATCGTCCCAGCACTGGGTCGGTCGATCCCCGCGATCATGCGCAGCAGCGTGGACTTCCCGCTGCCAGAGGGCCCGAGCAGTACGAGAAACTCCCCTGGCGCAACGGTCAGACTCACCTCGTCCACCGCGACGACCGGGCCGAAGCGTTTGGTCAGCCCTGCAGCCGCGACCTGCGCCTTGGTGCCATCGGGCACGCCATCCTCCTTGCGAAGGTCGCCCGCCTCGACGGATCTCTCAACTGCAGAGATGTGAGTCACCCGCCCCCTCCTTCACGCAAAGAGGCCTCGGCGACCGGCGCAAAGGCCGGGGCGGCGATGGAGGCAAGCTCCTCGCCCTCCGCTTCGGCCACCGAGACCCTCTGCTCTTGCCACTTGCGCCACCCCACGGGCGCAAGAAATCGGAACACCACCTGGAGCGCACCGACGAAGGCCAACACGATCAGGATCGCCACGACCGACAGCGCTGTCCCCTCGCCGATGTTGGCCTTGCCAAGGACGCTCAGGACCGCCACGGAGACCGGCACGACGTTTGGCGGGGCAAGCAGCTCCGAGATCGGCAGCTCCAGAAAGATGCCCGCGAACGCCAGGAGAAACGCCCATAGGATCGGCCTGGCCAGGAGCGGCAACACCCCCTGCCGCCACGCTCGCGCTCCGCTCGCGCCGTGCACACGCGCAGCGTGCAACAACCGGTCCTGCACCTGCGTGAAGGGCCCGAGCAGAAGCCTCGAGGAGGAGGGCACGGAGTTGGCAACGTAAGCCATGCCGAGCAAGAGGGTCGTCCCATAGAGCGCGATGCCGAGGTGGGTGAGGAAGGGCAGGTCGTAGGCGAAGATGTATCCAGCGGCGAAGACGACTCCTGGGAGCGCGACCGCGACCACGAGCGTCAGGTCGAGAAGGCGCCCGCTCACCCCGCTGCGGCCCGCTGCCATCGTACGTGCGAGCACCGCGCCGAGCGCCACCACCGCAAGCCCGCACACCAGCGCCATCTCGCCCGAGAAGCGAATCGGGCCGCCAAGACCCTGCACCCCGAGAAGATCGCGGTAGTTCGCAAACGTGAAGGCCGAGAGCTTCAGCCCCTCGAAGGGAACGAGTACGGAGGAAAAGATCACCCCGACGAGTGGCACCCCCAGCGCGATCAGGAAGAAGGCACCGGTAAAGCCTGCTGCCCCAACCCGCCCACGCCAGCCGAGCTGTCGCCTCGGGCTCGATCGCCCTCGACCGGTCACCACCGCAAAACTCCGGCCCCGCAACAGACGGCCCTGAATGAGCAGAGCTACGCCAACCGCGACTACAAGGCCCCAGCCGACCACGGCAGCCACGCCGAAATTCGCGGGAAACGTGGAGATCGACTCGTACAGCAGGTAGGTCGCGATGGGGAAGTGGGCCGAGGCAGCGATGGTCGCTGCAACCCCGAAGTCACCTACGGACTCCGCGAACACGATGACAAATCCGGAGAGCAGGGCGGGTAGGAGGAGCGGAGCGAGGATGCGCAGGGTCGCAAGCCGTCCGCCCCCGTGGGTGCGGATCGCGGCCTCCAGGTCGCCGCCGATAGCGGCCAGGGAGGGGGCCAACGCGAAGTACGCGAACGGCACGCCCTTTAGGCCAAGGACAATAGCGACGCCGACTGGACCGAGGATCATGTGCTGCAAGCCAGGCGACCAAAGACCGAGCGCGCCGAGGATGCCACCGCGCAACACGATCTCCTCCCACCCGACCGCAATCAGGTACGAGGGCGCGAGCAGGACCGCCCACAAGCCGAGCACGATGGCGCCACCGCCGCACGCATCCGTCCGCTCGACGAGGATGGCAAGCCCCATCGGGAGCACGACCGCGAGCACCGCCGCGGCCACTCCCACGACAACGGAGTCGAGCATCGCACGCGCGAAGCCCTGATGGAAGGCGCTCGAGAGGTTTGCGAGCGTCAACCAGGCGCTCCCCTGACCAAAGAGTCGAGGGGAGAACGCCTGGAGGAGAAAGCAGAGCGAGGGTATGACGAGCAGGACGGCAACGAGGACCCACACGAGCAACCGCCAGCTGGTCGGCCGCAGCACAGCCCACCGCTGACGAAGCTCCGATCGCGACTTGATGGCCGAGGGCGCCTGGGCCATCATCCGTTCACGATGTTGGTGGAGAACCACTGCGTCACCGACGCCTCCTGCCCTCCCCAATAGCGCGTGGCGATCTTCTGGACCGGAAGGCTAGAGAGCGGCGGCAGCAGCGGCGCCGGGGTCTCGCCCTGCATGATCGGCCAACCGCCGTAAGGGTTGACGGACTTCATCACCCGCTGGCCGGCGGCGGAGTAGACGTAGTTCGCGAACTCTTTGGCCTCGACCACCTGGGCCTTCGGCGCCTTGCCGTCGATGCAGATCACGCTCGGCAGCAGCGTCGACTCCTTCGGATACTCCACCTTGAGCTGTGGATACTTCTCCGCGAACTCGATGCCCGCGTTGTTCTGGACGATTGCCATCGCGATACGCCCCTGGAGGAGCGCGGTCAGGGTCACCTTGTTGGTGGAGAAGACCTGCAACCCGTTGGCGGCCAGCTTCTTGAAGAAGGACTCGCCCTGGGGGATGCCACCAACCTGATGCATCAGGCCCGCTACAAAGGTGTAGGTCGGCCCCGAAATCGCGGGGTTGTTCATGCCTACCTTGCCCTTGTACTGGGGCTCGAGCAGCTGCTCGAAGTTGGTTGGCGGATTCGGAAGCACCTTGGGGTTGTAGACGATCGCCCCGGCGATGGTCACCGCAGTCGGGATGTAGCTCTTGTCCGCGGGCACGAGCTCCTTGCCCAGGCTCGTCAATTTGCCGGTGGTCGGCTCGAAGTTGCGCAGCAGCATGTGCTGGTCGTCGAGGGCGGCACATGCTGCTGCCCCATCGATCCAGAGCAGCCCCCACTGGGGGTCGCTTGCCTGGGCTTGAATCCTCGTGAGCAACGTCCCCGTCGAGTGATTCACGAGATCTATAGGGATGCCAGTCTTATTGGAGAAGGCTGTCCCAACGCCAGGCATGTAATTCTTAGCGCTGTAGACCACCAGAGGCACCGTCTTCGTAGCGGCCGTATTCGCGCCTGTCGAGGAGGACGAGGAGCTCGTCGAGCCGCAGGCGGCGAGCAGCGCTCCGGCTCCAGCGGCGACCCCGAGAAGGGCAACGAACCGACGTCTCGTGCGATGTCTCTGTAGCGTCATGGCGTCGACGGTACGGAGCAGAGCTGACCCGTTGGTGATCCCTTGCTAAACAGCCTGTAACGAATTGTCGAATATCTGGTATCGGCCGCCGCTGACCTGGATCGGCGCGCGCACGCCACATGGTGCGCCCACCAAAAGCCAGCCCGCGCTCAGCCGGTCATTGCAACAGGCTCGGCGAACCTCTCCGATGGCGTGCGCCAACCTAGCGTCTCTCGTGGCCTTCCGTTGAGCTCGTCGGCGATCGCGTCGAGCTGTTCCTGACCCAGGGTGGAGAGGTCGAGGCTCCTCGGCAAGTGTTGGCGGAGCAGCCCATTGGTGTTGTCGTTCGTTCCACGCTGCCAGGGGTGATGGGGCTCGCAGAAGTAGACCTGGATGCCGGTGTCCACCGTGAAGGAGGCGTGTGTGGCCATCTCCTTTCCTTGATCCCAGGTGATCGAGCGCAGTATCGCCTCGGGCAAGGTGGCGATCGTTCGCTGCATGGCGTCCCGGACGGTCTCAGCCTTGCGATCACCCGGCAGGTGGACGAGCACGACGAAGCGGGTCGTGCGCTCGACCAAGGTGGCGACCTGGGAGCGGCCGGACCGTCCGAGGACGAGATCTCCCTCCCAGTGGCCGGGGACAGCTCGGTCCTCGACCTCGGGGGGACGTTCGGAGATGAGGACCGGGTCGACGATGCGGCCACGCGTTCCCCGGCCGGGGTTCGGTCCCTTCTTGCGCCGGCAGGTCCGGCCGCTTCGTGAGCGCCTCGACAAGCTCGGCTCGAAGCCCTCCGCGACCTTGCACGTAGAGGAACTGGTAGATCGCCTCGTGCGACACCCACCAGTCCGGCTCAGCCGGATGCTCAAGACGGAGGCGGTTGGCGATATCTGCTCAGGCGACCACCGCGTCTCGAGACCCCCTTCGACCGCCCGTGCAAGGTCCCAGTGGCGAGCCAGCTTGTGCTCCTTCGGCCGACGAGCGCGGGCAGGAGCCGCCCGATGCGCCCTTGCTGCCCGGTAGCGTGCCATGCCGCCATTGCGGGCGACCTCACGGCTGAGGGTGGACGCTGGCCGACCGAGACGTCCCGCGATCAAGCGCAGGCTCACTTTGGCCACAAGTCCCCGCGACAGCTCCTCGCGTTCCTCGATGCTCAACCGTCTACCCGGCACCTCGCAACCACCTCCTGGGAACTATATTGCTGTAGTCCACCGGGTCACGTCCGCGGTAGTGGTGTACGCGACCACCGCGAGATCCGTGTGAGAGCTTACGCCATGGCGGTATCGGGAAGCTCGAGCGAGGGAGGGTCTGCAGCGCTTGGAGGGGCGGCGATGGCCTGGTCGACCTTGGTGAGGATCTCGGTTCCCATGTAGCGGCGCTGTTCGGTCCACTCGTCGGTCTGTTCCATGAGCACGGCACCGATGAGGCGAATGATCGAGCCGCGGTCCGGGAAGATCCCGACCACGTCGGTCCGGCGGCGGATCTCGCGGTTGAGCCGTTCTTGAGGGTTGGAACTTAAAGATCTGGCGCCAGGTCTCCCGGGGGAAGCACGAGAAGGCGAGGAGGTCCTCTCTCGCCTCTTCGAGGTGCGCTGCCGCCACGGGCAGCTTCGCCTCGAGGGCCCTCACCACCCGTTCGAACTGGGCTTGGACTTCGGTGGCGTCGGGCTGGTCGAAGATGGTGCGCACCAGGGTTGCCACCCACGGCTGCTGGGACTTGGCCACCTTGGTGAGCAGATCCCGCAGGTAATGGGTCCGGCACCGCTGCCAGGAGGCCCCGGGAAGACTCGCCCTGGTCACCTCCGAGGCCCGGGTGGGCATCGGAGGTGACCAGGCGCACCCCG
>Ga0080006_1180607_pt1 | contig 22987 bp, 18 predicted proteins | sample RS3BMetagenome_FD_69209 | JGI IMG/M metagenome (GOLD analysis project Ga0080006, IMG submission 69209) | Ferric oxide microbial mat and aquatic microbial communities from Rainbow Spring, Yellowstone National Park, USA - RS3B (SPADES... ...
TTCGCGGATGATGCGCGTGGTGAGTTTTTGCGTGAAGTCCAGCCGCCGGTCGGCGATGCGGGCATGGATGCGGGCGACCTTCAGTCGCGCTTTGCCGCGATTGCGCGAGCCCTTCCGCTTGCGGGACAGACGCCGTTGCGCCTTGGCGAGTCGCTTTTCGTGTTGGCGGAAGAACCGCTCGTTCCCCACCTTCTCCCCAGTGCTCATGGCTACCGCGTCCAGCAGTCCAAGGTCGATCCCCACCGTGGCGTTGACCACGGGCAACGGGGCAACCTCCTCCTCGGTCGAGAAGGAGACGAAGTAGCGGCCGGCAGGGTCCTTGCTGACAGTGACGCTGGTCGGCTCCGCGCCGACAGGTCGCGTCCAACGGATGTCGAGCGGCTCATCCATCTTGGCAAGTGTGAGGGCCCCGTCTTTCCACCGGAAGCCCTGCTTCGTATACGTCGCCGCCTGTCGGTCGTGCTTGCGGTGGAAGCGCGGATACTGGGTGCGGCCCGCGAAGAAGTTCACGAACGAAGCGTTCAGGTGCCGCAAAGCCTGTTGGAGTGGGACGCAGGAGACATCGGCCAACCAGGACTTCTCCGGCTCCCTCTTCATGCTCACCAGTGCGGCAGCCGAATCCACATAGTCGATGCGCTCGTGGCGCTCGAACCATGCCTCGGTGCGCAGCGCAAGCGCCCAGTTGTACACGTACCGCACGCAGCCGAAGGTCCGCGCCAGTTCGCGCGCTTGGTCCTCGGTCGGATAGAAACGGTACTTGTACGCCTTGCGCTCCATGCCTTGCATTATACCACACACAGTGGGAGGAGTTGACAAATCGGCTTATCCCCATGGTTAAAGCCAGGGGTTTGCGCCGCGGCTCCTCTGATCACGTTGATCGAGGTCCTGCCGGCGTATCGCAGGCGCGGCATCGGTCGCACCTTGGTGCGTCGGATCACGGACCAACTCCGGGGCCTGTATGCCGTCGACACCGTCTGCGATCCCGAAGTCCTGCCGTTCTACGAGCAATGCGGCCTCCGGCCGGCGGCGGCGGCCATCCGGCGTCGGTATTGAGGCTCAGACCAAGGGCGGGGGCGGGGCGAGCGGTGTTGCCGCCAAGAACCGGTCGTCGGCGCCGGCCTCACCGACCAGCCGAAGCGCCGCCGCCGCCAGGGCCGGGCGGACCTGCCTGTAGACCGCATACAACGCCGCGAGCCGCTCGGCCGCGGGCTCGTGGCGGGCGATCGGCACCGTCTCCGGCGATCCGAGTTCCTCCCACGTCCGGGCGCCGAGGGCCACCGCGCCGAGGAGGCAGGCCCCCAGCGCCGAGGGGGACGGTGCGGTGCAGAGGTCGACGTCCCGGCCGAGGGTGTTCGCCAGTCGGCGGGCCCAGTCCGAGGCCACCGCGCCCTCGGCGAGGACGATCGGCCGGTGGCCGGCAACGGTGCCCGCCATGGCTTCGAGCACTTCGCGATAGGCCATGGCCACCCCGTACGCCGCGGCGCCTATCATTTGCCGGCCGTCGGTTTCCAGCCCCAACCCCACCCACGCGCCCCGGACGCGAAGGTCGAAGGAGGGGGTGCGTTCTCCGGCGAGGTGCGGCACGAAGAGGATGCCCGGCACCTCCTCGGGGGGCGGCGGTTCGATGCCGCCGAGCCGGTCACGGGCCCACCCGACCGCCAGGGCAGCGGCCAGGAGGGCCCCGAGAGCGATGCGCCGCCGGGGATCGGGGTGGCAGAAGCGCTGGGCGCCCGCCGGTGCCTGCTCACCCGTTTGCAGGACCAGCGCGACCTGGCCGGCGCTGCCGACGTTGAGGATCGGCCGCGCCGCGCCGCGGGCGCCGGTGGCCAGCACGGCCGCCGGCAGGTCACCGGCACCGGCGATCAGGGGGGTCCCCGCCGGCAGGCCGAGGCGTGCGGCCCAGGTCGGGTGGAGGCGGCCCGCGACGGAGGCCGACGGGACCAACTCCGGCAGCATCCGGGCGGGGAGGCCGAAGGTCAGTTCCGGCGCCCAAGCGAGCTGGTCCAGATGCATCAGCCCGGTGCCGGAGCCGTCCGTGGGCTCGGTGACGGGATCGCCGCCCAACGCGGCGCGTACCCAGTCCTTGGGCAGGAGGACGTGCTCGGCGTGTTGCAGCGTCTCCGGCTCGTGCCGCCGCAGCCACAGGAGTTTGGGCAGGATGTAGTTTGCGGTCCCGGGCGAGCCGGTGACGGCGGCGAGGCGCTCCGGACCGAACGCCTCCTCCACTTCGCGCGCCTCCACTGCGGCGCGCTGGTCCGGCCAAAGGAGCGCCGGGCGCAGTGGACGCCCGCCGGTGCCCGTCACGACCAGCCCGTGCATCTGCCCTGTGAACACCAGCCCGTCGATCCGCAGGGGGGTTCCCAAACGCTCGCGCAGCGTGGCGACAGCTTCTTGTAGGCCGGAAAGCCAGAGCGCCGGGTCCTGCTCCCAGCATCCGAGCGCCGGGGAGTCCATCGCGTAGGAAGGGGAGCGCCCGGACGCGGTCCGGGCCTGGGCTGCGTCCCAGAGGACCACCTTGACGGCCGATGTGCCGATGTCGCAGCCGAGCAGGCGGGGCGTGGCGGCACTCCTCCCCGGCGGTGCAGCCCCCTGACGGGCACACCACCACACAACCGCGACACGGGGCCCGCGCCGTGGCAGGTACAGCGTACACCGCCTGTGTGGTGTCAGCAGTAGCCGATTACCGCGAAAATCTGCCCCTTCCCTGGTGGCTTGGGGCTTGGCCAGGTGTCTCGGACGACGTGAGATGGCATTCGTAGTGGATAGACCACTACGAGCGGAGAGGTATCGTGGGGAGCAGGTTCAACTCGCCTGGCCGTCACCCGTGTCGGCGCGACGGGTGACATCAAAACCGAGTGCCTCTACGCGCTCGATCAGCTTCCGTTCGTAGCGTTCGGCGTCAACGCGCCGGCGATGATCTGCCCCCGGTTGGGTGTAGTTGACGCTGGCGCTGAGCATGGCGTGGAGGGCCACCACCGTCTTGCGGGCGATGGCGAGCACGGCCTTCTTCTTGCCGATGCGTCCCGCCCGTCGCCAAAAGGTGGCCCCGCGGTCCTGCCGATATGGAGCCTTGCGGGTAGACGATGACCTGCAGCACGTGGGAGAACTCCTGCTCCGGTGACGCCCGAACCACCAGCGCATCAAGGCCGGTGGCGACGCGACGGAGGGCGACGCTGGTCCGCCATGCGATCGTCTGAGCGGCATCTATAAGGGGCCGGTGAGCCGCGCGACCCCGCCGTTGGTCTGAATGACAACCGACGACTGATTGGCATTGGCCGCGGCCAGTCCGCTGGTCAGGTTCGCGCTCCAGACCCGCAACTGTCCCTTCAAGGACGCCGGATCGTTGAGATAACTCTCTGCCAGCGCCCCCAGGGCGTTACCGAGGACCCAGTTGGCCTGGGGCGCCCACGGATAGGGGAACTGGACGTCCACCCCCGGCCCGCCGAGCCCATACTTGTGCCAGAACGGGGCCTGGCTGAGCGCCTCGACCGTGATCGGGGGGACCCCGGCTGAGGCGAGCAGCGCTTGCGGGGGGCCGGCATACAGCCATGTCAGGTATCGCACGGCTATCTGGGCCGCGGCGGCCTCTTCGCCAGCGGCGCTCTGCGGTACGACACTGCCCCAGAGCCGCGGCTGCCGACGGTTCTCATACAGCAACTGCACCCCCTGCACGTCGCTTGGCGCGGAGGGGTGGACCGGCAGTTGCGGAAAAGGGGCGAACCCGGGCGCAAGACCGGTGGCGCCATCTGGCGGCAGGAGGTACCACACGTACACGAGCCGCATTGCCGACCGTTGTTCCGTCGCCGTCACACTGTTCGGCTTCGGGGCCGGCCCGCCGGCGAACCTCCGGAAGATGTCCATCAGCGTGGCGATACCCTGGAACGCGGGCCCGGTGTCCCAATGGACAGCCGTGCCGCCCTCCACGATGGCGCCGCCATACCCCAGGATGAAGGCCTCCCACAGCAAGGGCGATCTCAGGGTGGCCGTCTGGTATTGGTTCCCCAGGTTGCTTCCCCCTGGGCGGCTCAACGGGTACAGCACCTGATCCACACCCAACGCCTTCAGCCTGCCACTGGTGATGGCGTCCTGCAGGAGGGTGCACGCGCGCGTGAAGTCGTCGATCGTCCACCCGGGCTGAGGCAGTTCGACGCCTGCCGCCCGGAACGCCGAGGCCTTGTACCGCACGAGCAGGGGCACCGGCCGCGTCGGCATCAGCTGGTCCCGCAACCGGCTTTCGAGATTCCCCACGGCGGCCAGCGCGCCCGGTAGGAGGGAGGAGCCCGTGAAGTTGGCCAGGGAGAGGGCGGGGCCGAGGCTCACAGCGTTCGGGTCCGCCCCCAGCGCGGTGCCAAAGCCAATCAGCGCGGCCTCGATCCACCAGGACGGCGCAGCGTCTGGAGGCGGCACCTTCGATGGAGGGCCACCAAAACGGCTGTTTTTGCTCACCTGCAGCTGTGGGACCGCCGTGCGCAACTCCGCCTGCATCGTCTGGAAGACCGCGCTCGGCACGTTCACGACCAGACCGACCAACGGCCTTTTCACACCACGCCCGCTCACGCTGGCGGATTCGACGGCCGACGTGCCGCTTTCGGCGGGCGCCACCAGCTTGCCGATCGGTCCCGCACATCCGCCCATCAGCGCCGCCGCGGCCCCGCTCAGCAACAGATCGCGTCGCGTCACACGGGAACTCGCACGACGCAGCGACTGCGCGCCCCGCGTACGCGTTGCTCCCTGCGACAGCTGCTCCACTCGTTGTCACCTCCAGGCGTGTGAACACGCCAATAGACAAATGCCAGGTTCCTGCTACCGGCTAGGCCCGGCGCGCCCACGCTGTAGCAGGCTCCGGTAGGATGGCGTCAGCGCACAGGCTGCAGTGCACCCGGCCTCCTTCTGCCTTTCCGGCCGGGGCGATCCGTGGTGTCGTCAGCGCCGCCGGCCCGCGCGAAGTGCCCCCTGTCGCTTGGTCGATGCGTGCGGGCGCCCCGCGCGGCCCTGGGCCTCACCGTCCACTGCTCCGCACCTCCGCGGCCGCATCGAGCCAACGGCAGGCCCACGTCCCGGCGCCGGACGCGGCGAGGCAGGCCAGCAGCGGCACGGCCAAGGACACGACCAGGTTGCTGCCGATCCGGATCTGGCTGCAACTCAGCACCACCCCTGGCGCGATCGGCGCCGGGGCGACCCAGAGATTCGCCCACACGGCGCCGGCGGCGGCGAGGCCCGCCACCACGGTCAGGCCCGTGGCCAGTACCCGCGGTCCCCGCGACAGGCTGCGTAGGCGCTGGACCCAAAGGGCCGCGGCCGCCGCCAGCACGGTGGCGGGGACCGCGCAGAAGGCGAGCAGCAGGATCAGGCGGCAGCCCTGTCCCAGTGTGAAGGTCAGGTTCGCCGTGGCGCCGGACTCGAACAGGGGGCCCATCGCCGCCCCGAGGGTGCTCTGCACAAGGAAGACGCCTCCGCACAGCGCACCGAGGCCCCAGCCCAGGAGCAGGCCGCGGAGGACCTTGGCGCCGAGGCGCTCCCAGGGTGGCTGGGGCAGGGAGAGCCACCAGACCGCCGTGCCGTCCGACCACTCGCGCAGGGTGCTCCAGATGGCGTAGGCCGGGGGGAGGACGCCCAGCGACAACAGGGCGCCCATGCCGACCAGCGCGCGCAGCGGAGCCGCCGCGCCGGGTACCGCCGACACGGCGGCCACCGCCACCGCGGCGCCCAGCAGCCAGTGCCGTCCCCGGGGCCGGAACGCGGGCAGGCGGCATCCTTCCAGGCCGTAGAGCGCCTCCCATCGCGCCCGCCAGGCCACGGTGTCGTTCATGCCGGGACGTCCCCCTTCACCAGGTCGTCCAGGGATGCGCCGGTTCGCGCCCGCAGCGCGTCGGCGTCCTCGTCGCAGCGGAGTCGGCCATCGGACAACAACAGCACACGGTCGAAGAGCCCTTCGACGTCGCGGAGTTCATGGGTGGCGACGACGACGGCCGGGGCCGCATCCGCGATGTGTCCGGTGAGGATGCGCGCCACGGCGGTGCGGCTGGCCGGGTCGATGCCGGCGAAGGGCTCGTCCAGCAGCACGGCGCGTCCGGGCCGGGACAGCGTGAGCGCCAGCCGCAGCCGCGCGGCCTCGCCCTTGGAGAGGGCGGTGGCCGGCCGGTCCTCCGGAACATCGAGTTCGGCACAGAGCCCCGCGAAGCGGCGCCCGTCCCACCCCGGCCAGGCCGTGGCCAGCAGACGCCCGATCTCGGGGGCGGCGCACGGGTAAAGGGCGCCGTGATCGGGGCAGTAGGACACCGCCCGGCGGAGGGCCGCCGGCGTCCTGGCCTCCCCGAAGGCCACCGACCCGAGCTGCGGCCGCAACAGGCCCGCCATGACGCGGAGGAGAGTGCTCTTGCCCGCGCCGTTTCTGCCGAGCAGGACCACCGTCTGCCCTTCGGCGACAGAAAGGTGCACGTCCTCCAACGCGGTCACCCGGCCGTAACGGACCGAGACGCCGGTGACTTCAATCGCCTCGCCCACCTCGTGTAGCCCCCCCTTCGGTCATGGCCCGAGCCCGGAAGAGTTCGACTGCCGCCTCTCCCTCGATGCCGAACATCGCCAGGGCGCGCAGGGCATCGGTGACGATGTCTTCGGCCAAACGCGCCCGCACGGCTCCCAGGCGTGCCTCGTCCAGATGGACGAAGACCCCGCTGCCGGGCCGCGGCTGGACCAACCCGCTGCGTTCCAATTCCCGGTAGGCCTTCTGCACGGTGTTGGGATTGATGCACAGGCCCTGCGCCAACTCGCGCACGGACGGCAGGGCCGCGCCGGAGGCCAGTTCCCCACGCACGATGGCTCCCGTGATGCCCTGCACCACCTGTTGATAGAGGGGCTGGGACGGATCAAGGCGCAGTCCGAGATCGCCCGGCACCCCCCGCCTCCTCCCCGTGCTGCCCTCTGCACAACTGTACTATTACGCCTAGTACGATTGCGGCGTCAAGGGTCACTGGCCCGGACTCCGCCGACCGGGCTCCCCCGATCCCGGAACCTCGGCGCGCTCCGACGTCTGTCCACCTGCACCGGGGGCGCGCACCGGCCCATGTGCGGAACCGGGGGGAGTGGAGGACCGTGCGGGCAGAGTGGCGCGAGGGGCGGGCGGGGGCTCTGGCGGGCCTTCTGGCGGTGGCGACCGTGGTGGGTCGGGCGATTGGGTCCGGGCGGCGATGGCGACGACGACGATTGCCCGCCACGCCCCCGCGGCGCTGTTGCCACCGGCGGTTACTCTCCCCGCCACCCCGCCACCCCGCCACCCCGCCACCCCGGGCGCCGCTTCCGCGGTGGCCCACGGCCCGCCGTGCAGTACTGTCGGGAAGGCCGTGGACCCCAGTGTCACGGCCGCGCCGCCGCCTTGGGCCGGCACCGCCCGCCGGACAGGCCCCCGCCTGGACGCTCCTGCACACCACCGATAGGGGGCGCACCTGGGCAGCGGATGTCCGCCCGCGTCTCTCGCGGACATCTACTTTTACGGCGACCGCCTCAGCGTGCCAGCGCGACGGACGGCCCGCTGCTGACGCCCACCGGCCTCTGGCGGACGACCGACGGGGGTGCTTCGTGCGCCTGGGTCTCCGGCCCATGGCAACTGGCGCCGGCAGACCGAGTTCCGCCACCCACCACCGGTTGTGGGCCCCCCGCGCCTCAGACACTTATGCAACGGCCCCTGGCTAGCCGATACGGCGGCCATGGCCGGCCCAGAAGGGCTCTCGCAGCGCCCGCTTGTCCACCTTGTACACCGCGGTACGCGGAAGGCGATCGGTCGTCTCCAGCCGCGTGGGAATCTTGTACGCCGCGATCCTGCCGTCACAGTGCAGCCGGATGTCCGCAAGCGTAATGGTGTGCCCGGGATAGGGCACCACCACGACGGTGACCGCCTCCCCGAAATTGGGCGTCGGGGTACCGATCACGGAGCACTCAGCCACAGCGGGATGGTCCTCGACGATCTTCTCCACCTCGATGCAGTACACGGGAAGGGCGCCGGACTTGACCATGTCCTTCTCTCGGTCCACCAGAAACAGGTGGCCATCGTCGTCCAGGTATCCGATGTCGCCGGTATGGAGCCATCCGCCGCGCAACGCCGCTGCGGTCTCCTCCGGTCTGTTCCAGTATCCGAGCATCATTCCGTCGCCGCGGCAGACGACCTCGCCCGGAGCGCCGCCGGAAGCGTCCTGGTCCTCGCCGTCCACGACGCGTACTTCGTAGGGCCTCTGGCCGACCAGCGCCATGCCTCGCGCCGTCCCCACCGCCGTCAGGCGTTCCGGATGAGCGGCGTCCCGGACCAGGTCGTTGACAAAAGCCCCCGTCACGGCGATGCCGCTCTCCGTCTGAGCGTAGATCTCGCCGACGAGGGCGCCGGGGAAGGACGCGAGGGCCCGGCGCAGTGTGGCCGGGCTTGCAGGCGCGGCCCCGTGCGCGACGGTACGAACGAAGTCCAGGGTCAAACCGGCGGACTCGAGGTGCTCGACGACGCTGCGCAGCATGCCCCCCGTCAGCCCGAGGAACGGAGGTCGATGACGGAGCGCCAGGGCGACCAGGTCCTCAGCGCCGAGGGGAGCGGGTCCCGGGATCACCAGCGTTTGGCCGCCGGCCATGGCGGACCAGACCGCATGCTGGCCCAGGACGTGGGCCAGGTTGGGGAGGATCGTGGACACGGCCGGCCCGGCCCCGGGGCCGCCCGCGGGCGTGAGCAAAGCCCACGCGAGAACGCCGCGGTGGGTGTGCATCACGCCCTTGGGCCTGCCTGTGGTCCCGCCGGTGTAGATGATGATCGCGACGTCTTCAGGCCTGGTCGTGAGCTCCGGCGACACGGACGAGCCGCGACCGGCTGCTCGGTCGACGCGTACCTCGGTCCCGTCGATGGTCGGAATCCGCAGGCGCAGCGACGGGCTCGAGACGTCGGCGGCGAGACCGGCTGCCTCCGGTGCATAGACGATGGCCGCAGGGTCTCCGTCCAGAACGGTGAGAGCGGTTTCCGGCGGCGCCGACTCCGCGAACACGGAAAATGGAATCGCGCCCATGGCCACGGCGGCCAGTTCCGCCTCGACGAGCGCCGGGCACGGCCATCCGAGCAATGCGACGCGATCCCCCGGCCTTAGGCCCTCATCGTACAGGGCCTCCGCAACATGCACCACGCGGCGGTGGAGGTCTTCGAAGGTGATGCTCCACTCGCCGGTCAATATCGCCTTGCGCTTTGGATGGGCGCGAGCAACGGTGGGCAGGACGTCGGACAGCAGCACGACCGATGCCTCCGCACGAGACCGGATGCACGCGCCCATTGGCGCGTGCAAAGCCAAGACCTGCGGGGCGTTCCAAATTCATCCGCCAAGTGAAGGCACATCGTGGTCAGCGCCGTTGCATGGCCGACATCCTCGCGTCGCGCAACTCCGCGGGTAACGTCGGTACTGTTGGCCCTGGTCGACCGTGAGCCGGGCCTGCTCGCAGCGGGGATCGGCGCGCGCCCATCATGGTGCTGAAGGGAACGTGGAGCGACGGTCCGGCGCTCAACGGTGCCGTAAGCAGTCTCGCCAACCTCGGCAGCCGCCCGCCCAAACCGTTCCGCCTCCCCGATGGAACCCGTCACGGTCGCGGCGCCTGTTCGGTCCAGGACCGGCCGGCCCCGGTCGTGATGAACAGGGTGGATGTGATGCTGCCCCGACCCGGCTGGATGGCCAGCAGAAAGCCCAGGGTAGGCGACACGAAGTCGGGATCCAGTTGGTCTTGGCTGTTGAGGGGTGCGGGCCAGTGCCGGCGCGTCCAGGAGGCTCCGCCGTCCGTGGTGCGCCAGAGGGCGTCGCCAGGGGTCCAGGGCACGAAGTTCCAGCCGATCATGGGCGAGATGAAGTCACTGTGCGATGAACCGCCTTTGAGTGGAGGCGCCTCCGGCGACCAGGTGAGGCCACCGTTGGTCGTGTGGTACACGACGGCTGCTCCCTGCCCCGCGGCGCTGCGGACGTTGGCCCATAGGGTCGTCACCACACCAGCTGCACCGAAGAACGTCGGCTTGCCCGCCTCGATGAGGGTCGCCCCCAGAGGGAGATCGCTTGGCGCCGGCAGCGATGCCTGGCCCCAGGTCCGCCCGCCGTCACGGCTGACGTAGAGGTACCCGCGCGCCGCGTCGGCGGCCGGGATCCAGAGGGTCGTGGCCGAGGATGCGACCAGGGCGGCTTTGTAGCCGGAGAAGGGGATGGCCCCGGGCGAAGACGAGTCGCCGGTTTCCCACATGACGCGGGTCCATGTGACGCCGCCGTTGCCGGTGCGGTAGATCCAGACCGTATCCTGCGGTCCGGCCCACCCGACGTTGGTTAGCAGCCATCCCTGGCGGCTGTTGAGAAAGGCGATGTTCCCCACCGACCATCCGCCGACGTCGATGCCTCCCTGAGTGTCCACCGGGACGGACGGCAGATCGGAAGTGGCCCAGCGGCGGCCGCCATCGGTCGTGCGTACCAACTGACCGCGGTGGGCCTGCGCGCCCGCGGGGTAGGAGACGGCGACCCAGGCCGTGGAGGGTTGGGCGAAGTCGGAGGTGATGACCTGCCCGCCGGGATGGACGGTCCAGGCCTTGTGCCACGACCGGCCCCCGGTCGTCGTGCGGTACACCGAGTGCCGGGAATACCCCCATCCTGTGGTGGCGCTGAACATGTGGATGTGCAGCAGGGGAGGGAGCGGGGGTGATTGGTCTGTGGGCTTGACTACGGGAGCGGGGCCGGCGACCGGGGATCGCACACAACCACCGAGGGCGAGAATCGCGACCAGGAGAGCCCCACCGACACGTCGCCGCATGTGCGCCCCCCTCTGACCGTTTGACGCCGCGTCAGCACCGGCGGTTCCGTGGGCGTAGGTCCCGATGCCCGCCCGGTCCTGGGGCTTTGGAGGCACCGTCGTCGGCGACGGACAGTTCCGTGTCACAGACCCCGCCACCGTGGAGGGAATCAGCAATCTGGTGGACCTGGGGCGGCAGTTCGCCGTTTCCCAGGCGGACGCCCTCACGCGGGGCTTCGCCATTGCCTTTGCCCTCTACCGCCCGGAGCCCTTGCCGTCAGGGTGGCGATGGGCGCGCCTGCCGAGGTTCCCCGTTCAGCCCGTCATCCCCACTGTGTCCGTCGCCCAGGCGTTGGCGTACGCAGCCCCTACACCGGCACCGGCGCCGGACGCGCCCGACGTGCGCGCCGCGGCGGAGTACTTGCTTTGGTGGTACACACCAGACGCGACGACGTTGTTGATCGCCGAAGGGTCTCCACCGGCGCTTGCGGACCCGACGGTGCAGACACGCTATTGGCGGGGCAAGCCGGGTGCCGTCGGTGACTGGCAGAACTTCCGTGACTGCTTCTCCGGGTTCCCATCGACGGTGCCCGACCAAGTCATGTTCAACGCCCTCAACGAAGCGATCGTCGGGAAGGTGAGCGTCCCGGGCGCCCTGGCGATCGCCCAACAGGGCATGAACAACCATCGCTACCTGGCGGCGATGAAAGCCCCCAGCCGGTATGGGAGCATTCCGCCGACCGGGCAGTGATCGTCACTTGGACGCCTCGTAGCGGAGAGCCCGTCCGCTACGAGGCGTCCCGGGGCGCTGGCAGGGGGATGGTTTCTCAATACACAACTCGGTCGTGGGGGTGAGCGAATTGCTGGATGCCGTGCGAGAGGAACTGCTGGAGATGATGCGGGCGGATCAAGACGCACTGTTTCGGTCGGGCTCCGACCCGCGTGCATCGGCGAAACCACTCCTGCGGGCGAATGCCGCGCAGTGGGACCCGCAAGTCGACCGACGGCACACTGAAGGCTTGAAGGCGATACCTCCTCCCCACGGCTAAAGCCGGGGGATTCCCCCCGTCACCGGAGGGGTATCCTGCTTCACTGGGGTCCGCCTACTCATCAGGCTTGCGCCCTCGCAGGTCTTACATCTGTCTTACATCCCATCCACAGGCAGACACCGCAGGCCCTGCGGCCAGGTGCTTGGCGCCGCGTTGTGCATCCGCGTCGGCGATTGCGCCACCCACACCCCTGGCGCCGGTTGCAGCGCCTGCTGTTCCGCCTCCGTGCGCCCCTCCCGGCGCTCTGCGGCCAACCGCTCCCGCTGATCGGCGCGCTCTGCGGCCGCCCGCTCCCGTTCCCGGTCGGACTCCCGCAGGAGGGCATCGAGGTAGGGCGGGGCCTGCATAGGGAAGCTGACCCATTCCCAGCGTGCCCTCTCCTTGACCTTCAGGCGCACGAAACCCTGGCGGTAGTCGGCCTGGCGCACCTGGGCCATCTGCCCGTAGGCCGTCAGATGCGGACGCGGCCGGGGCGGCTTGGGCCGCCGCGCCCGGCGCTTGGGGTGCGCGCCCTCCCATCGGCGCAGATTGCTCAGGTAGCCCTGCACGTGCGGACCGCGATCCCCAGACGCTTCGCTGTTTGCCCTGTCGAGAGCATGTGTTCCCCTGCCGTGCCGCCATCATCCGATCAGGGGCGAGCGATAGCAAGCTTATGTCAACCCCTACTTCCGGCAGATCCGCACTACCGGGCCCGAGGGCGGTCCAGGCTGCTTCACCGACCCACCGAACTGGCCGTACGTGGAGGCCCGCTGCAGTTGCGCCTGCGCCTGCATGAGTTTGTCCGTTCGGTACTGGGCCGCGTCGGCGTTGACCTTCTGCGTGGCGGTGGCCAGCGCGCTGGCCACGTCGGTGGCGCCGGCCACCGCGGGCGAAAGCGCGTCGTAGATGATGCCTGCCGTGCTGGTGAATACGGGAGGGTAGCCCTGATCGATATACGCGTAGTGAACGTAGTCGCCCATGGCGCTTGCCCCGGCGGACACCTGCGCGGGGGCCTGCCAATAGGCGCGCTGGACGTCGGGGGCGGATAGGATCGGCGGCGGGCCCGGCGCCGCGGGGTCGTGCCGGACGCGTTGGTACGACCAGAGGGCGAACTGCACGACCGCATTCATCGCGGTGCCCGGGGCGGAGATCATGCCGGGGTCACCGGGAAGCCACCAGCCGCTCAGGGCTGCCGGGACCGTGGGGGCCACCGGGAGTACTGGAAAGCGGGCGTACTTCCGCTGGGTCGCGGCGCGCGCCGCTGCGGCCGGTGCCGCGCCAGACGGGGGGCCCGAATACTGCCAGAACAGCATGGCGGCGCCGTTGAGGTAGGTCGCCGCCTGTGCCTGCGTGGTCGGCAGGAGCGTGCTCGGGGCGCCGTAGGCGCCGCAGATGCGCACCAATTCGGTGAATCCCCGGACCGCACCCGGATTGGTCAGGTCGAAGCGGCCGCCCTGCACCAGGGATCCGCCGTAACCCGGGACGAAACCGGTCCAGAGGGCCGGGTCGAGCAGGCTTCCGTACGCGGTGAAACTGGAGGTGCTTTGGCCGTAGGTCAGCGTATATGTCGAACTACCGATCATCGGCGGCAGGGGCCCGTAACAGCCCGGGATCTTACCGGCCTTGGTCAGCCCCAGGATTTGATCGCAGGCCGTTTCGAAGTCCGCCAGGGTCCAGTCCGGTGCAGGCGTTTTGAGTCGGGCCGCGGCGAACACGTCGGGTCGGTAGGCGACCCCGATGGGCGCCACGGACGCCGGCAGGCCCCAGGTGTCGCCCTGATACTGGAACCCGGCCAGGGTGTCCGGCAGAAGGGTGGTCGGGTCCAGGTTGGCCGCATGGAGCGCGGCGTCCAGGGCGTAGTAGCGCGTTGGCACGTTCCAACCCGAGGCCGTACCGATACTCCACCGAGCCGCATGGCTCGGGTAACACATTTTCGCGCCGGACGCCGTGGTGGAGCACGAGTACTGATCGCTGGACGGCAGGGGATAGAGCACGGGATCGAAGGCCTCGAACGCGGCCGCTTCCTTATTGGTGGCCAGCGGGACGTAGATCGGCATGGTGGCCACGTCGCTGCACGCGGCGGAAGCGGCGTTGATGCCCTTGGCGCGCCCGAGCGTGCAACCGGAAGCCGCCAGACCGAGCGCACCAAGTAGGAGCGAGCGCCGTCCGAGGGGGGTGGCCATGGGTTGGCCCAGCTCCGTTCCGCACCCAATCTGATGTTCATCATAGGGTCATATCTGTTGCGCGACAAGGTCTTCGCGGGCGCCCCCGCCGCACGTGGCCTCCGGGGTGGGGGCGTGCAGTGGCCGCCTGTTTCAGAGCCGGCCGGGATGGAAGGGGGCCAGCTCCGGCACCGCCTCGCCGGCCAGCAGGCGCGCCAGCCGGCGCCCGAGCCACTGCGCCAGGGTGATGCCGCTGTGCGTGACGCAGACGAAGAGGCCCTCCGCCCCCGGCCAGGCCCCGCAGATGGGCAGCCCGTCCGCCGGCACGGGCCGGAGGCCTGCCCAGGTGCGTTCGATCGGCGCCGAGGCGAGGGCGGGTAGGGTGGTGCATGCCTCGGCGTAGAGCCGCCGTGCGACGCCGGGGTCGGGGGTGGGGTCGAATCCGGCGTGCTCGTGCGAGGTGCCGATCCAGACGCGGCCGTCCCCCAGTTGGCGCAGGTCGGGGGTGTAACGCGCCAGCAGGGGGGGCAGGGGCGCGGTCTCCAGGATGGTGCCGCGGACGGGCTCGACGGGGAGTCCGGGCAGAAGCATCGGCGACCAGACGCCGGCGGCCACCACCAACCGTCGGGCCGTGCGGCCCCCGGCCTCCCATCCGCCGGGCACCATCCGCACCGCGGTGGGGGCTGCCTGCTCGCGGGCGGCACCCGCCCGCGCGGCCGCCGCACGCACGACGTCAAGGTAGGCGGATGGCCGGAGGCAGGCGTCCTCAGGTAGGTGCATCGCGCCGCGGCCCGAGGCCCCCAGGGCCGGCTCCTCGGCCGCCACGCGCCACGCCGGCCACCACTGCGCGCGCACGCCCGCGGCCGCGTAGGCGGGTAGCGCCTCCGGGCCGACCTGGGGGTTGAGGCTCCCGCAGGCGAGCCACTCCACCTGCGCCGCCACGCCCTCCTCGGCCACCCAGGCCGCCGTCTCGCGCACGGCTTCGGCGCGCACCGGGGTGTAGACGGGCCCGGCGGGGGCGAGGACGTCGACCAGGCCGAACGAGCGGGGCGTGGTGCCGCCTCCCGGTTCGCCGCGGTCGAGCACGCGCACGGCCATGCCGCGCCGGGCGCAGTGCAGGGCCGCGGCGCTGCCGACGATGCCGCCGCCGACGATCAGGACGTCGTCCATCGGCAGGCCTCCTCACGGGGGATGTGTCCGGAGTATACCGGCGGCGGACCGCCCTGAGTCCGCCCGGGTCGCTGCGGCCGGCACCAGGGTGCATGGACGTGGTGTCGAAACCCGGGACAGGCGGCCGGAGCGGGTCGCTGCGGCGCGCACAGGCGTGGCGCCATCGGTGAGGGGGCGGCGGGACGTGCTCTATCGCTGGCACCAGGAGCGTCCGGGCATGGTGGCGGCCCGGTTCGTCGCGGTCGTGCCGGGTGCGCGCTGGGACCGGCCCGGACGGGAGTGCGGGATCCTGCAGCTGTGGGTGGACGACGCCTACCACCAGGACGTCATCCTGGTGCACGGAGAGGTCGAAGCCGAGTACGAGCGGTTGGTGGGGGAGGTTGGCCCCGGGGAACACACCCTGCGGCTGCGCCCGCACCCGACGGCGCCGGCGCGCCCCGAGGCGCAGGCCTCGGCCCTGCGCGCCGAGCCGCTCCTGCCGCGCGACGCGCTGGAGGCGGAGGCCCTCCGCGAGGCGCCCGTGATCTATACGCGGGCCGAGGCGGACCCCTGGGAGTCGCTCTGGACGGACACCCCGCTCCTGCTCTTCTACCGGCCGCGCGCCTCGGGCATCGAATTCCAGTGCCTGTACAGCAACGAGGACGGCGGGACCGACACCCGGGGCCTCCTGGCCCAATGGGGGCGCACCACCGACATCGAGTGGGTGTTGCATGTGGAGGCTGGCCGCGCCACCATTCAGGGGCGTGGGCACCGCACGGAGGTGCACTCCGACCACCGGGTCCTGGGGCGCCGAAGCCTACAGGTGGTGGGGATCCACGGCATGGTGGGCTCGGAGCCCCCGCACGGGGCCATGCGCTGCCTCTTGGTCCCGCGCTTCCGCTGGGACGACCGCCTGCCGCGCGAGGCCTGCATGGACGAGGCGCCCTGGGCCTACCGCCTGACGGCCCTGGAGATGCTGCGCCAGGGCACGCTCCACCCGGATAGCGATCCGGCCGACCCCACCCCGGGCGATCTGCGGGACTATGCCTTCGTGCAGGTGCTGCGCGAGGACGCCGGTGCGCCACGGACGGGTATCGAGATCCGGGCCCGGGTGGCGGACGGCCGGGTCTTCTCCTCCACCCACGGCAGTTCGGCGCAGGCCTGCGTTCGGACGCAACCCTTCTCCACGACGGTCAAGCTCCCGCGGGACGCCGTGGTCCGGGCCTTAGAGGCGCATGCGGTGCCGGGGCTCGACGCCGGGGAGGTCCGGCTCCGGTTGCACAAGGCCTTTCGCCTCGATGGCGACTACCTGCCCCTGGCGCCCTTCGCCACCGGCGCGCCCGTGGCCCTGGGACCGGGGCGGACCGCGGTGGTGCTGTGGGAGGGCTGAGCGCGGCCGGCACCCCCCCCCGGGGGCGGTGCGGCCTCCGGCTCCCCTCGGCGGAGGAATCGGATCGGGGAGGCCGATCACGTTGCGCAGCCGCCGACTCTGTGCCGCCCTGCTCGCCATCGGCATCCCGCTCTCGGCCGCCGCCTGCGGGCACGCGGCGCCCCGCGCGCCGTCCGCCGCATCGACCTCGCGCCGGTCCTCTTCGTCCACGCCGGCGTCCGCGGGCTCCGCCTCTTCGGCTTCCCGATCCTCCACGGCGGCCCCCGCGACTCCCGCTTCGTCCGCCTCTGCCGTATCGCCGCCGTCTTCCTCCTCCGCCGGCGGGGCGGCAGGGCCGCTGGCTGTGCCGGTGGCGGTGGTGATGGACAACGCGCCGGCCGCCCGGCCCCAATCGGGGCTTGAGGACGCGGACGTCGTCTGGGAGATCCTGGCGGAGGGGTTCATCACCCGCTACTTCGCGATCTTTTCCAGCCGGCCCAGCCCCCAGGTCGGGCCGGTGCGGAGCGCGCGCATCTACTTCGACCAGTTGGACCGCGCCTACGGGCTGCCGATGGCGCATGCCGGGGGCAACGTCGACGCGCTCGCCTGGATCGGCACCTGGCATCTTCAGAACCTCGATGAGATCTACGGATCCGGTCCGTACTTCTGGCGCTCGACCGGCCGGACCGCCCCGGACAACCTCTACACCTCGACCGACCTTCTGGAGAAGGCGGCTCGGGCGGACGGCTACTCCGGGCCGCGGCCGGCCGAGCCGGCCGTCGGCGCCCTGCCGCCGGGGGCGCTGCCCACGACCGGGGTCTCTCTGAACTACCTGACCGACCCGCCGGTATACACGTATGTGGCGGGCTGGAAGTGGGAGTCGGGTGCCTGGGTCCGCACGGTGAACGGGGCGGTCGCGCAGATGACGGACGGCGACACGGTGCGCGCCGGGACGGTCTACGTCCTGGTGGTGCCGGACGCGCCGGATCCGGATCCGTACACGCCGGGGGCCCTGAAGATGCTGTGGTCCGCCGGCGGGAAGGCCTGGGTGCTGCAGAACGGGGCGCGCGTGGCGGGGTCGTGGGCCCTGGATCCGGCCGGGCTGCCCCAGGTGACCGTGGGCGGCAAGGCCGTCGGCTCCGGCGGCGGTCCCTACTGGTACGAGGTGGTGCCCACGGCCGGCGAGGTGTCGTTCCAGTAAAGGGCGGGAGGGACCCGCGGGATTGGGCGGGCCCCCCGGCCCCCGGGCCCCCCGGCCCCCCGGCCCCCCGGCCCCCCGCCCCCCCGGCCCCCCGGCCCCCCGGCCCCCCGGCCCCCCGGGCCCCCCGGGCCCCCCGGGGCGTCAGCCGATGCGGCGCCGTCCGGCGACCTCGCCGAAGACGGGCAGCCAGGCCCGGGCGACGGCATCGGCGCCGAAGCGTCCGAGCGCTCGTTCGCGGGCCTGCCGGCCCATGGCCTGCAGGCGTGTGGGATCCCCCACCAATTCGACCACGCGCGCGGCGAAGGCACGGCGGGCCGGCGGTGGGATGTCGGCTGCGAACGTCTGGTCGAAATCGGGTTGCGGCCGTCCGCCGAGCGGGATGACGAGTCCGGTGGCGCCGTGCTCCACGGTGGTGGGCAGCGCGCCCATGTCACTGGTGACGCTGGGCGTGCCGGCCGCCTGGCACTCCATCGAGGCCAGGCAGAACAGTTCCTGGAAAACGCACGGGTAGAGGTGCAGCACGCTGCGCTTCTGCAGTTGGACCAGGCGTGGCCGCGGCACGCGGCCGAGGACGTCGACGCCGGGCATGCCGTGGAAGAGTTCCCGTGCGGCATCGGCGGCCGACGGCAGCCCCCAGAGCGTGAAGTCGCTGGTCACCACCAGGCGGAGATCCGGGAGCATGATCCGGGCCATCTGGAAGATGGCGGGGAGGTGGCGCAGCCCGCGGTCCGGGACCGAGCAGTAGATGAGTTGGCCCGCGACCTTTGGCAGCACTGCCGCGTACTCCTCGGGATCGATGGGGCAGCACGTGGTGTGCAGCCGCTCCGCGGGCAGGCGGAACCGGTGGAGCAGCAGCGCGGTATGGTACGGGCTGATGGTGAAGACGGCATCCACCGCCGGCAGCATCTCGCCCCACGACTTCACCCAGCCCTCGATGTGCTCCATGCACCAGTGCACCTTGACGGCGGCGCGTACCCGCTGCAAGTCGGGCACGTGGGACAGGCTGACGAAGACGTCCCACGGCTCGGCGTGATCCAGGGTGGAGGCGGGGCGGAAGTGCACCCCGCGATGCGTGCCCGCGGACCCGGAGGCGTGAAACACGGTCGTCTCGTGCCCCAAACGGGCGAAGGCCCGCGCCATGTTGCCCATCGCCGTCTCGGTGCCGCCCACGCCGTGCTGCTCCAAATCCTCGGGGGTCCAGGCCCACGTCGCCGCCATGTAGAAGGCGATGCGCAAAGCGCCACCCCCCCTCGTCTCCTCTGGGTCAGCGGTGGACGATGCCGAAGACCTCCGCGTCCGTCCGCTGCTGAAACGGGCGGTCGCGGAGGCGGCGCTCGACCACCCATGGGAGCTTGCCGACCATGCTGGCCAGCGCGCGCGGCCACGCGCTCCGTCCGGGCGGTGCCGGGGGCAGGGCCGCCACCCGCGCGGCCGCCGTCTGGGGGTCGAGTCCTTCCTCCAGCAGCATGCGGGCGGCCTGTAGGTATGCGGCGGCCCAGGGCTCGCCGCACTGTACCAGCCCGGGTAGCGCGTCCAGGTGGCGCGTGAGAGGCTCCCGATCGGTGAGCCCGACCCAGGCGAAGAACAGGAGGCCCTCCTTGAACCAGAAGTCGCCTTCCTCGGCGGAGAATCCGCGCCAGCCCGTCTGGACATCCAGGTGGTGGACGACGCTGTTTGGTTGGAAGAACACCCACCACCCCCGCTTCCAGGCGCGATAGGAGGGATCGGCCTCCGCCCACCAACTGAGGGCCCCGCCGAACCGCTCCTCGAACCCGCCGAGAGACTCCAGCGCGTCCCGGCGCCAGGCGGCGTTGGCCCAGGGGGCGTACCAGGTGGCCGTACGGGCACCGACCGCCGGACCGTCGGGCTGCAGCAGTCCGGGCCGGATGATGTCGAACAGGCCGTGGGCGTCGAACCCGTAGCGCAACTGGCCGTGCAGCACGGTGCCTGCCGCCGTCAGGCGCTTGGAGGACACCGCGAATACCTGCGGGCCGGCGAAATTGTGCAGGAGAGGGGGGAGGAAACCGACGTCGACAAGCATGTCGTTGGCCAACGTCACGACGACCTCACGGCTGCAGTGGCGCAACCCGGCGTTGAAGCCCCCCGCCACCCCCGCGTTGGTCTCCAGGCGCACGATGCGCAGGCTGGAGCCGTAGGGGGCGAGCGCGGCGTCCGTGGCGTCGGTGCTGCCGTTATCCACGACGACGACCTCGTGGTCGCCGCCGTCGGCCTGTACGGCTTGCAGCAGGCGGGGCAGCGTGCGCGGCAGTACCTCCGCGCCGTTCCAACTCAGGACCACGATGCTCGCGCTGACCATCCCGTCACGACCCCTTTCCGTCGGGGGGACCGGAGCCTGGGTGCCGCGAACGCGGACTTTCGCAGCGCCCTCCTATCCCCCGGGACCGGTGCCGTTGGTCCGCAGCCAGGACGCCGGGGTGACGACCGCCGGCCCCGCCGACGCCGGCGGCCGCGGCTCGCCCACCCACACGGTGCAGTGGTCCCCCACGACCAGACGCAGGCGCAGGGGGGCGTCCACGCCCGCCGCCAGCCGGGCGTCGTTGCCCACGAGGCTCGTGGACAGGCCCCGCACGTCCTCCAGGCGGCAGCGCGCCATGAGCACGCTGCCGGAGAGCTCCGAGCGTTCGATCTGCGCGTCGTCGCCGATACAGGTATATGGGCCGATGTGCGAGGCGGCGATCCGGCAGCGCCTGCCGACGGCGACGGGGCCCTGCAGTACGGTACTCTCCAGCACGGTGCCCTCCCCTACGGCGACCGTGCCTTCCACACGGCAGCGGCGGAGGGTGCCCTTCATGCTCCACTGCAACCGGCCGAGTTGGTAGGTGTTCGCCGCCAGGACATCTGCCGGGCGGCCGATGTCCTGCCAGTGGCCGGGCAGCATCCACCCCTCTACGGCGAAGCCGAGGTCCACGAGCGCCTGCAGGGCGTCGGTGAGTTCATACTCGTTGCGCCAGGAGGGTCCGACCCGTTCCAGCACGCGGTAGATGGTGGGCTCGAAGGCATAGAGACCCACAACGGCCATGTCGCTGCGCGGACTGGCGGGCTTCTCCCAGAACCGCCGGATCCGCCCATCCGCCATCTCGACGATGCCGAAACTGCTCGGGTGGGAGACGGTGTGGAGGGCCACCGTGGCCTCAGGCCGGGTGCCAAGGTGGGCGTGCACCAGCTGCTGCACGCCGCCGGGGGCGAAGCAGTCCCCCAGACAGACCACGAAGGGCTCCTCCGCGGTGAAGACCCGCCCAAGCCCCACGGCCTCGGCCAACCCTTTGGGATCGGACTGGACGAGGAACTCCGTGCGCAGTCCCGGCACCGGGTCGGAGGAGAGGAAATCGACGATCGGACTCGTCTCGCCGTTCACGACGATCCCAACCTCGGTGACGCCCGCCTGCTGCAGGTCCTCCAGGAGATAGGACAGGACGGGCCGGTTGACGACCGGCATCAACGCCTTGGGGGTGGTGTGGGTGAGGGGGTGCAGCCGTGTACCCCGTCCCGCGCACAGGATCAGGCCTTTCAAGGGGTGGCTCACCTCACGGCCGCGATTCGGGGCGGCTGCATGCCTCAGGGCGCCGATCCGGTCGGCGCCAGCCTGGCTGCACTGGGCTCGGGTGCCCTCGAAGCCCCGCAGGGCTCCCGCGAGAACACCCGGGTTCCGCGGGGTCCGGTGCGGAACGCGCGGCCGCGGCGCCCCCTGCGGCGGGACATCCCTCGGCCCGTCCATACCCTATGTCGCGCAGGCGCCCGCTGCGCCGGGGCGGCGGGAGAAACCCCGGCCACCGCCTGACGAGGCGGTCCCGGCGTCCGGGGTATGCGGACGACATCCCAACGCGCCCGGCCGCATGCGGTCGAAGGCGCCCAAACGGGTGGGCGCGCCGTCGGGAGCGCGCCGTCCCTTCACAGCGGTCCGAACGGCGGCGGCGCCTGTTCGAGGACCGGCCGGGCGGTGGCCGTCAGTCGTCCCATACCTTCCACGGTCCGCCCGCACGCCACAGACCGTCCAGGCGGACGACGTCCTTGGGGGTGTCCATGCAGGCCCAGAAGCCGCCGTGCTCGTATGCGGCGAGCAGGCGCTCGGATGCCAGGCGCCGCAGGGGTTCCCCCTCCAGGACGCAGTCGTCTCCGCCGAGATAGTCGAAGATCCGCCGCGAAAAGACGAAATAGCCGCCGTTGACCGGCTGGTCCAGGGCCGGCTTCTCCCGGAAGCCCGTCACCCAGGGTCCCTCGATCTGCAGCAATCCGTACGGCAGGGGGGGATGGACACCCGTAACGGTCGCCACGCCGCCGTGGCTTTGGTGGAAGGAGAGGAGGGCCCGCAGGTCCAGATCGGAGACGCCGTCGGTGTAGGTGGCGAAGAACCGGTCGCCGTCGATGAGAGACGCGATGCGCGCGAGACGGCCGCCGGTCTGGGTCTCCGGCCCGGTGTCGACAAACGTGATCCGCCAGTCGGCGGTATCGCCGGACCCCAGCGGGACCGTCCGGCCGGTGCGCAGGTCCAGGCGGAAGTCGCCGGTGCGCCAGGGGTATTGCAGGAAGTAGTCGCGGATCATTTCGCCCTTGTAACCCAGGCACAGGATGAAGTCGTGAAAACCATGGTGCGCGAAGTGGCGCATCACGTGCCAGATGACGGGGCGGCCGCCGATCTCCACCAGGGCCTTGGGGCGGATGTCCCCTTCAAGTCCCAGGCGCAGTCCGCGGCCGCCGCACAGGATGACGGTCTGCATTTGGCCACCACCGACGCATCGCCGAGGTAAGGCGGAATTCCGACGCAGGCGAGCCACAGGTGCTTGTCTCGCCACTCCAGCGTATGTCCCCACGGGGGCACAGGTTCCCTGTCGGTTCGGCGGGTGGGGGGGACGGCGCGGGGGCGCGGCCGGCGGGTGCAAGGCGGCGGGGATCCAGGGCAGGCGCCGGTCCCTGGCCGCAGGCCGCTTCGGGAGCGCGAGGCGTACGGCCGATGCGGTGCCGCAGGCGCATCGGGGCCGAGGACGTCAGGGGGCGGGGCGTGCCCCCAGCCAGTCCGACACCGCCGCGTCCAGGTGCGTCCGCCGCTCCTCCAGGATCTCGAGGCGTCGGGTGCGCAGGGGCGGCTCGGCGAAGCGCAGGGGCGTTGCCGCGACGCTGTTCTGCAGCATGGCCGCGCCGTTGGCCCCAATGGCTTCCTGCCACGTAACTGCTCAGCAGCCCCGCCCCGGGGGTGCTGGGCAGTTACTTCTCCGGTCCGTCCGCGGCAGCCATCGGGCACTCACCTGCCCAGACGTTCGGCCCCCGGGTCGGTGTGGGGCGCCGA
>Ga0080006_1163704_pt1 | contig 22985 bp, 23 predicted proteins | sample RS3BMetagenome_FD_69209 | JGI IMG/M metagenome (GOLD analysis project Ga0080006, IMG submission 69209) | Ferric oxide microbial mat and aquatic microbial communities from Rainbow Spring, Yellowstone National Park, USA - RS3B (SPADES... ...
AAGTGGCTGGGCCCACTTGGACAAGGGATGAGCCGGACGGCGTGCGGCGAACACGGATAGACCGAAGAGGGCCACCGCTACGAACAACGACAGTTGTAAAGCGACGCGACCGAGATCGCCTGTCAGCAAGTCGTTCACCTCTTTGGCATACTCGACAATTGATCTCTGAGGAGTCCGGTGACGACTAGAGAAACTGCCTCCACTCAACGTCCGACCGCGGATCGTGTCCTGAGACATTCGAATCAGTCGACAGCTTCGGCTCATGCCGCTCGCCATGGCCAGGCGCGTCAACCACTGTCGACGGCTGCACACGGCGGCGCAGAAGATAGGTAAGTGCGAGAAATCCGATGACCAGAAGGGCAATGAGCGGGAACAACCACACGCTGAGACCGAATCCTGTCGTACTCGGGTCGGACAAGACGGAAGGACCGTACTGCCCTTCGATGATGTGTACGATACCTGAGCCTGAATATCCTTCTTTGAGCAAATGGGCGATCTCGGATCGAATGGTCCAAGCGGTGCTGGCTGTGGACGTGGCGACGGTCTGGTTCGTCGTGTCTCCAGGTGCGTGCAACTGCTGTGCGACACTCCAAAGTCGTTGCTGTTGCGTTCCTGGATCGCCACCAGAGGCCGTTTTTAGTATCAATGCCAGTGACGTGCCAGCTACTCCGATGCCGGCTGTACGCATCAGGATTCGGTGAAGTGGCGAAACCGGCATCGCTCGGCGTCCCTTCCAGTGCTGGGATGGATTCAAGTCAAATCTTCAGAAACTATACTCTATACCCGCGATGGTATCGTGAATCTCAGGTTCTTGTCAATGTCATGAACGCCGGCGGACTAGCAGCCAGAGAGTGATCAACCCTGTCATGACCAGCGTCGCCACGGCGATCAGGAGTGCGTCGAGAAGAGGGCGCCCAGAATGAAGCCAGTTTGCCATGATCGGACTCGCTTGTATGACGCTGCTTCCGATGGAAATCGGAAGGAGTACAAGAGTGATCAGGCCAATGAGTCTGTTCCTGGACGCTTCCTGTCGCACTTCAAGTTGCCGTGCGGACAACTCCTCGTCGCGCGCGGCTTGCGCCAAGTATTCATCGATGTCATGGACTTGTTCCTTCAACTCGCCGTACATCTGGCCGACATTGAAGGCGCGTTGCCAGCGCCTGTAAAGTTGGTCTCTCTCTTCTGAGAAGGACGCCTGGCTAAAATAACAACGAGACGTAAAGTCATAAATCTGTTCCCGGAGTCTACGCAGCACCACTGCACGACCCTCGGTAGGAGAGGCCAAGCCCGCCTCGGAGGCATACGACAGGATGCTCATCCGCTGATGCAGAGCGAGTAGCATCATTGTAAAGTAGTTGGTCCTAAAAGATTGCATGGCCCCGGACCGGCGACCGTGAAAGTAGTGTCCGACGCGATTGTCGTACGCGACGACGAATCCGCCTTCGAGTGACTGCGTGTGTACGACATTGTGATAGGGCATGTAGTTGTGAAGAGGATCGCTCAGCAACTGTCGTGAAAATCGGTTGCGATTGCTCGACGGCAGGGTCTTGCGGAGCACGATGCCGTGACGGACGACAAATTCCTGAAAGGCGTCTTCGATGTCGCGGTGCGTCTGAGTTGCGTCCTGTCCTGTGTTGCTACCATCCGGGTCAGAGGCATCGTTTTCGTCGCTTGGGGTGAGCAACACGCCACCATAGACCGGCATAAACGTGTCCACCATAGGCTCCACGCATTGAAGCGACCCATCGATTTGCCTGCACAAGGGGGCCAGGATATTTTCGATCAGGTTGCGTGTGGTCATCTCGTCGCCTTCAAGAAGATCCACACCGGGTGTGTCGTCCAAACCCGTGGGATCGCCGGAGACACGGCGGCGTATGATAGGCTTGCCTTGAGACAGCGAGGATAGGTCCGCATTGACATCTTCCAGCCAAGGCATCGTAATGGCCTCTTCGTTGATCAGGCTGGGCTGAATTTCAATCGTTACAAAGCCGATGTTGTTGAAAAAGAGGTGCACGTCAATGGCGGCGATGCGAAAGCCCGGATCGTCTTTCGACATGCGCGTCGTCTGTAAGTTATCGAGGGAGGCGAGCAGAGGCTCGCGCAAGGTGAAACGACGGTAGTGGTCAGTATTTTGCATGTACTGCTTCACGTACGGCAGGAGATTGTCGAGTTCGTGACGCTGCACCGGGCTTTCGATCCACAAGGCCGTCGACTTCCGGGCCGTTTCCGGTGTCGTATCACCGGGCAGCTCTGCCGTCAGCGACTTTGCCAGTTTCGCCAGAGTGGCCCCCTTGTGCAAGCGCATGTGAAAAGGATACATGAGTTTCGTGAACGAATCGGTGACTTCCCACATGGATGAGCCCCCCTAACCGTCTATGGTCATGTCACCGTGTGTCTTAAAATTCAGTATATTGTAGCATAAAAAGTCCGGCTGGCAGCCGAAGCCACCAGCCGGACGCTCAGACGGTCTTGTTACGAAACCCCTGCGCCGAAGGTCATGATCCAAATCGACATGATCACAATCGCGGCGACAAATACCAGGCCTGAAACGAGTCCGAGAGACTGCCACGGAAACCCTTCGTCCGTTTCCGTGACATGCATGAACATGAACATCTGGACAAAAATCTGCATAATGGCCAGCCCCATGATCACGTAGAGGATGACGCCATACTGTGCGGCGTGTTCCAGTCCAAACCACAGAGAGAAGGCGGTCAGGGCAAGCGACAGGATATAGCCGAAGATCCCTTGCCAGGGGAACTTCTCGTGGTGAAACGTCTTGGTGATCTGTGGGGTGTCATGATCGTTCGACATATCAGTGGATCACTCCCATCATGTACACGACTGTAAAGATGAACACCCACACGACATCAAGAAAGTGCCAGTACAGGTTTACGATGAACACTTTACGAGACAACGCAGGGGTGATGCCTCGACGCAAGATCTGAATGACGATGGAGATCATCCAGATGATGCCCACTGACACGTGAGCTCCATGCGTTCCTACTAGCGTGAAGAACGCGGAAAGAAACGCGCTCGTTTGCATGGTGGCGCCGATCGAGATGTAGTGCAGAAACTCGGTGATCTCGAGTGACACGAAAGCCGCGCCCAGTGCTGCGGTGATGAGCAACCAGACGACGGTGCCGATCGCCCTCTTTTTGCGCATGTAAAACGTCGAGATGCCGCCTGTGAAACTGCTCGTGAGAAGGATGAAGGTCTCCTCGATAAAGCCCTTCACGTCAAACAGTGACTCGCTGTCCGGGCCATTGCCGATGTGCGTCCGCAAGACGACAAAGGTAGCGAACAGGCACGCGAACAGTACCATATCTTGCGTCAGGAAGAGCCAAAAGCCAAAGATCTTGAGGGAGTCGTCCTTTTCTGTATACTCCAGTGGTACATAATGTTCGCCCTCATCAACTGGATGCCCGTGCGCATGTTCAATGACTGTCGCCATGGACTACAACCTCCCTAAGGCCGTTTCAGTGTGAACCACTTCATCGACGGGGATGTGATAGTCAGGGTGCGCCTCAAAGGAACGCGCGAGCAGGAGTGCCCCAACGCCCAGGAAGCCGATCACGGCCAGCGCGTACCACTCGAACACAAAGCCGACGCCGACGACGAAGAATGCGAGTCCCAAGAGAAATGGTTTGCCGGAGTTTTTCGGCATGTGGATCGGTCGCATCTCGCTGGCTTTAGGCCTGAGTTCATCCTGCCGCCCTTGCTGCTTTAGTTCCCACCAGTGGTCCAACTGCGTCACATGTGGAATCACGGCAAAGTTGTAATGGGGTGCAGGTGACGGCAAAGACCACTCCAATGTCCGCCCGTCCCAAGGGTCCCCTGTGAGATCGCGTTCGCCGTAACGAATGCTGTAGATGATATCCCACACCAGGAAGATGAACCCGAGACCCATGATGAAGGCGCCTATCGTCGAGATGAAGTTCAAGTCCGTCCAGCCGAGCCCCGAAGGATAGGTGTACATGCGGCGTTGCATGCCCATCAGACCCAAGACATACTGCGGCTCAAAACAGACGTAGAACCCGATGTTGAACATCCAGAACGCCCACTTGGCCCAGCGCTCGTCGAGAAGGAAACCGAACACTTTGGGCCACCAATAGTACATCGCCGCCAGCATGCCGAACAGCGTCCCACCAATCAGCACCTGGTGAAAATGGGCAACCAGGAAGTAGCTGTTGTGGTACTGATAGTCGGCCGGTGCTGCGGCTAGCATCACGCCAGTCATGCCACCCATCGTAAAGCAGGGTATGAAGGCGATCGTCCAGAGCATCGGCATCTTCATGCGGATGCGGCCGCGAAACATCGTGAACAGCCAATTGAAAATCTTCACGCCAGTCGGAATGCCGACGAGCATGGAGGCGATGGCAAAGAAGCTGTTGACGCTGGCGTCCGCGCCCATCGTAAAGAAGTGGTGAGCCCAGACAAAATAACTGATCAAACTGATCAAGAGCAGGGAGAATACCATGGACTTGTAGCCGAAGATCGTCTTTCGCGAGAACGTACTGACAATCTCGGAAAAGACGCCGAAGGCGGGTAAGATGAGAATATACACCTCCGGATGTCCCCAAATCCAGAACATGTTGATGTACATCATGGGATTCCCGCCAGCGGTGATCGTGAAAAAGTGAGCACCGGCCACACGGTCGATGAGCAGCAAGGCCAGCACGACGGTCAGTGCGGGAAAAGCGTAGACGATGAGGATGCTGGTGGCCACGATCGACCAGGTGAATAGCGGCATCTTCATCAGACTCATCCCGGGAGCACGCATCTTTAGAATCGTGGCCAGGAAGTTGATCCCAGTGCCAATGCTTCCGATCCCCGTGATCTCCAGTGCCATCAGGTAGAAGTTCTCACCAGGACCCGGGTCAAACGTAGAGCCAGCCAGTGGCGCGTAGCTGGTCCAACCAGCGTCTGGCGAACCGCCGATGACGAAGGAGATGTTGATCAGCATGGCGGCGAAGAAAAACAGCCAAAAGCTGATGGCATTCAGGTAAGGAAAGGCCACATCGCGGGCGCCGATTTGCAGGGGCACAGCGATATTCATCAAGGCGAAGATAAAGGGCATGGCCATGAACAGAAGCATGACCGTTCCGTGCGTTGTAAAGATCTGGTCATAGTGCTCTGGTCCAAGGAAGTGCAAATTCGGAAGCGCGAGTTGGGTCCGCATCAGTTCGGCGTCGGTGCCCGCTCGAAACAGCATCAGGATCGCGGCAATCAAATACATGATGCCGATCTTCTTGTGGTCAACGGTCGTTAACCACTCGTCCCATAGCCACTTCCATTTTTTGTACTTTGTGAGCACGTAGACGATTGCGATGGAAGCAAGTGCAATCGATGCGTCCGCGCCGTAGATGAGCGGATCGCCGGTGATCAAAAGTCCCCAGTGGCTGAGATGACTTGGTGGCACGTGAGTCCCGCCTCTCTATAAGGTCTACCGTGACAGTGCGCCGGGTGACAAGGCGTATCATCACGAAGATGACCTTGTCCCGGACTGCTTAGTTGTGTTTCTTGTGCCCGGTCTTGTGCGTGGGCGTCGTACTCGGCATGGTCATCCCGCTGGGCATGGTACTCGACCCGGCAGCCGGGTGCAATTTGCTCATCATCTGCATGGATTCCGCCATGTACTTGCCACCGTCTTGCAAGACCGTGTTTTCAAAGCTTCCAGTAGGATAAGAAGAGAACGTTTCGTTTCCGATCACGCTCGGCACGCTGAGTTGACGGTAGTCGGTTTGCGTCAGGGCCGGTGCAGTTTGTTGTACGTGCGCGATCCACTGATGGTATTTGTCCATCGGCACCGCCGTGACATAGAAGGTCGTGTGCGAAAATCCACGCCCCGTAAAGTTCGCGCCGTGTCCGTAGTAGACACCTGGCTGCGCGGCCTGTAGCCAAAGCGTCATGGCCATGCCCGGCATCGTGTACTCTTGACCGCCGAGCCGCGGTACCCAAAAAGAGTTCATCGGCGCGTCGGAGGTCAGGACGAAGTTGACGGGCACTCCAACCGGAATGTAGGCATAGTTAACGGTCGCGACGTGGCCGTCAGGATACTGGAACAACCACTTCCAGTCCAAAGACGTCACTTCGACAGTGATTGGCGTGGCGTTGCTTGGCGGCTTCGTTAACTGAAACGTCGTTCTGACCGTTTCTGTTCCGAGGATGGCCACGATGATAATCGGGATTCCCCACCAGATCACTTCGAGCACTTTACTGTCCGAGAAGTGCGGATCGTATGGTGCCGTGTTGCCCGGTTTGTCGCGGTATCGGTACACCACGTAAACCAGAATGGCGATGACAGGAATGATGACAATCAGCATCAACACGACCGAGGCGACGATCAGATTCAGCTCTTGTTGACCCACAGGCCCTGCGGGGTCAAGAACCTGGTACTGAGCACCACACCCTGACAACATGACAGTGGCTACTGCGCCGACTCCTGCATACGTGAGGAGACGACGGGTTTGTTGCTTGCCTTTCACAGACTTCACACCCCCTTGCAATCCTTCGCGCGGCGCACGGCCACGCTCTGCCCCTCGCGCTTAGGCACACATTACGATACCACGCGCGAAACCCGACAGAATAGGGGAAAACCCTGATAAACTAATGAAACTATGAACAAATCCAAACAAACGACGCAGCCCTCATTTTGCCGTGAGGATTGTGTGACGAATACGTGATGGAAGTGTGAAACGAGTAAACTTGAATACGGATTTTCATGGTGCACTGGTTGTAGCCTCGTGCACTTTACGGGAAGCATGGTAAACCGCTATAGTGGGATAGGGAGGTGGCTGACATGGAGTACAGCGATGCGGTCAAAAACCGTCTTCGTCGATGCGAGGGCCAGGTGCGCGGGGTCTTGCAGATGATGGATCAGGACAAGCCGTGTAAGGATGTTGTTACGCAGTTATCAGCCATCCGGTCCGCTGTGGATAAGGTGATCATGTATGTCGTTGGCGAAAACATGGAACACTGCATCCGCGAGGAGCTTGCGGGAAGTGGCGATGCAGGCACCGTGATCGAGGATGCGATTGCGCTTTTGATGAAGAGTCGCTAGCCCGTAGGGTGACCTCAGTAGGCAGTTGGCATCTCCATATAGCCGTTTTTCAACGCGTACTCGACCAAGTCAGAGCGGGTTTGCAGTCCCAACCGCTTCATGATGTTCGCACGGTGAGTTTCGACGGTTTTAACACTGATCATGAGCCGTGTGGCGATCTCCTTGTTGGTGAAGCCATTGGCCAGGTACACGAGCACCTCTGTCTCGCGCGTCGTCAGAGGCAGATCGTCTGGCAAGGTGTGCTGGTCCAACAGTCTGTGCCGCGTCTCTGGAGCGATTCGTTTGGGCAGGTAGGGGCGTTTGACCCGGCCGTTGACAATCGCGTCGAGGATCTCAGCGCTGTCGTCGTGCTTGAACAAAACTCCGGCGACGCCTGCAGCCAACATGCGCTCGAGATGAACGTCATCGTCAAACATGGTCAGCATGATTACGCGTGTGTTGGGTAGCGCCTCTCGGATATGCCGTGCAGCCGTGATGCCATCGAGGCCTTTTGGCATATGCACGTCCATGAGTACGCAGTCGGGAACAAGACGTTCTGCGAGCAATATTCCTTCCTCCCCCGAACTGGCTTCACCTGCCACTGTAAACCCGGGCTGACTCTCGATAATCAGACGCAGTCCATGGCGCACGAGCGAGTGGTCATCGACGATGAGTACGCGCAAGGAAAGCATGGCATTTCCCCCTTCTTTCTTCTCCATTTCTAACGTCTTTTTGCTGTGCCTGCGGTACCCGGGAACTCCACTTCCACAGTGGTCCCTGAGCCTGAACTGGACTCGATCCGCAACAGCCCGCCCAGTGCCTGTGCGCGTTCGTTCATGTTGCGTAGGCCGTAGCCTGATGACTCCGAGATAACGGGAACCGAGAATCCCGTGCCATTGTCGGCGATGCGAATGCGCCCCAGATTAGATCCTTCCAACGAGATGACGATTTTTGTGGCGTGACCATGAAGGATCGCATTATGGAGAGACTCCTGTATGATCCTGTAGATGTGAGTGGAACTTAAAGCATTTTCGCTTTGCCACCAGAGTTCGTCGATCTCGACGTGAACGGACCGCGCAGGTGTCGTCAGTTGTTCTGCCAAAGTTCGAATTGCCGCCGTGAGGCCGAGGTCGTACAAAACGGCAGGATAGAGCTCGCGGGACATGGTCCGAACCTCCGCGGCGCAACGCTGAACTTGCCCGTGCAGCGCGGCGATCTGCTCACCGTACGACGGGATCAGGTTCTGGAGATGATCCAGTCCTAGACTGATGCCATAGAGGGTCTGGGAGATGCCATCGTGCAATTCCTGCGACAGGCGCTTTCGCTCTTCCTCTTGGGCTGCTAACATATGATGGCTGAGCTCTGCGCGCAACGCGAGTTCCTTGGCCTGAAGTTCTACCGTAACGTCGCGGATCGTGATGACCATATCGCGACTGTGGACATCCGGTCCGCTGGACAGGAATGTACGGTTCATACCGACTGGCACAAGTGTGCCCATCTTCGTCAGAAACTCCGATTCAAAGTAACTCTGTTCCGGCTGACTGGCTAAGAAGCACCGCTCTTCACCTGCGGCGACGGCACGCGCCTGACAAAAAGTGCAGTACGGGATGTAGTCGCCGGGAACCCATCCTGTGATTCTCGTCGCGGCCGGGTTCATAAAAACGATGATGCGGGCTTTGTCCATGACGATGATGCCGTCGTTAAGCAGATCAAACAATTCGCGAAGGCGCGTGGTTTCTTTCTCGGTGATTCCCATTGGCGTCCCTCCTCAGGTTACTGTAGCGCAGACACCGTTCAATTGACAATGCCGGGGACCCAATCAGGGAGTTCCCTGATAGCCAGACCCGTAAGCGACACACTACAATAAGGGCCGGAGGTGGTTCGTTATGACATCACTACAAATTGTGTTGGCCGTCCTGTCGGGTGGACTGGTTGGTTTTTCACTCGGACTTCTTGGCGGCGGTGGTTCTATCCTTGCTGTTCCGCTTCTACTTTATGTGGTGGGAATTCGAGACCCACATGTCGTGATTGGCAGCACGGCTTTGGCCGTCGCGGTCAATGCCCTTATCAACTTGATTCCTCATGCGCGCCAGAAACACGTGATGTGGAAGCCCGCCATCTTCTTTGCCATTCCAGGCGCTGTCGGCGCCTACCTCGGATCCGATGTTGGCAAGCTCGTTCCCGACAAGCAGATCTTGTTCCTTTTTGCCATCCTGATGATCGTCATGGCTGTGCGCATGTCCTGGCCGAAGAAAATGGCATCAGCTGCGGAAGTGGCGGCCAGTGCCGAGGTTTCTTCAGGAAAATCGAGGGCACGCGTCTGGCGCGTGGTCATCGTCGGCTTGATCGTCGGTGCGGTGTCTGGATTCTTTGGGATCGGCGGCGGCTTTCTGATCGTGCCCGGGCTCATGTTTGCGACAGCCATGCCGATGATCGAGGCGATCGGTTCCTCGCTTCTCTCGGTCGGAACCTTCGGTCTGACGACCGCTGTCAACTATAGTCTTTCCGGACTCGTGAACTGGTGGGTGGTGGTCGAGTATGTGCTCGGCGGGATTGTGGGAGGTGTCTTCGGGACGCTGCTGGCCACTCGCCTCAGCCGCCATCGCAAGGCGCTTCAGTACATCTTCTCGGGCGTGGTCTTTGTGGTGGCCATCTACATGCTAGTGCTCAATGCCCAGGCCCTGCATCTCTAAAAATCCTTGTAGGCGCTTTCTCGGATCAGGGAATTCCCCGATTCTATCATGCAGGCTGCTATAGTACCCTCAACAGTATGAGGTGGGGACGCGTCCTCGTACGATCATCTTGCACGGACAGGAGTGTTTGCGGATGAGATACGCAGTGGTTATTGTCGGTGGTGGCAGTGCCGGAATCAGTATCGCAGCTCGACTTTTACGGGAATCTCCGAGTCTTGCGAATCAAGTCGCCATTATCGATCCGAGTAGCAAGCATTATTATCAGCCGCTGTGGACGTTGGTAGGTGGTGGTGCCGCGAAGCGAGAAGTCACGGAGCGCGATGAGGCGTCGGTGATTCCTGAAGGTGCCGTTTGGATCCAGGAGGCTGTCACCGAATTTGCTCCGAGTGAAAACATGGTGCATACGGCGGGCGACAAGCAAATCAGCTATGACTATCTGGTTGTCACAGCGGGGATTCAGATCGACTGGAGCAAGATCAAGGGGCTGCAAGAGACGATCGGGAAAAACGGCGTCTGCAGTAACTATTCTTTTGACACAGTGGCTTCGACGTGGGAAGCTATTCGCCGCTTCAAGGGTGGCACGGCGATTTTCACGCAACCGCCGAACCCGATCAAGTGTGGCGGTGCACCGCAAAAAATCATGTACCTCGCGGACGATCACTTTCGCAGGGCGAACGTGCGCAACCGGTCCCAGGTGCACTTTTTTACCGCGACGCCTTCGATCTTCGCCGTCAAGAAGTACGCCGATTCGCTCATGCAAGTGGTGGCACGTAAAGAGATCGAGACGCACTTCAAGCATAATCTGGTCGAGGTCGACGGTGAAAAACACGAAGCGGTTTTTGAGAACGTGGATAGTAAAGAGCGCACGAATGTCCACTTCGACATGATGCACGTGACGCCGCCCATGAGTGCTCCGGATTTTATCAAAAAGAGTCCGCTCGCCAACAAGGATGGATGGGTCTCTGTTGACAAGCATACTTTGCAGCACACGGAGTTTGCCAACGTGTTTGCGGCGGGTGACTGCAGCAGTTTGCCTACGTCCAAGACTGGGGCGGCCATTCGCAAGCAAGCCCCGGTCGTCGCAGAAAACCTTATGAGCCTGATGAGAAATCGGCCGGCCGTGCACGAGTACGACGGATACACCTCGTGTCCGCTGGTGACGGGGTATGGCAGCTTGATTCTCGCTGAGTTTGACTACAACAACGAACCGGATGAGACGTTTCCGTTTGACCAAGGCAAAGAACGGTTCAGCATGTATTTGCTGAAAAAGGAACTGCTCCCTGTGATCTATTGGGACGGGATGCTCAAGGGCTTGATGTAAAGGAGGCGGCTTGTCATGACGGATTCTGCTCTGGATGAAAAGCAAGATGCCCTGACGGCTGCACTTCGCCAGCCCGATGTGCAAGAAAACCTGGCGGCGGTCCTGTTGCAGTTGCCACAGATGATGGAACAGTACAAGGTAATGACTCGGACGGTGGAATTTGCGGTTCAGGTGCTACAAGACAAGGAATCAATGAGCTACTTGTTGGCGGGATTCGGCGAAAACATGCCGCAGGTTACGCTCGGACGTGAGACGCTGGAGGCCGCGGCCGAATTGCTCGGCAAGCTGCCCAAAATCGTCAAGTACGTCGCCGTCGCGGAGCGGCTGATTGACACGGCGGAAGCCGTGTTGACGGACAAGGCGTCGCTCAGCTACTTGGCGGACGGGGTGCACGATCTCGCGCAGCCAGTGCGCGATCGAGTGGAATCTGGACGGGAGTTGTGGGCAGAGGCGCAAACGCGCGCCGACCGCGATCAGTCGCCGGTGACAGTCCTGTCGCTTCTTAAGCTTCTCAAAGACCCGCAAGTCCAGCGCGGGGTGCACATGCTCAAGGCGCTGTTGGCTGTATCACAAGAGCGGACACGTACACTCTAGGCCTGAAAGGGGAACGTCATCATGTTGCTCAAATACTTTTACGATGACAAATTGGCTCACGCCTCGTACATGGTCGGGTGCCAGGCTACAGGCGAAGCGATTGTCATCGATCCCTCACGCGATATCGCCAAGTACATCGATGCGGCCAAGGTTGAAGGCGTTCGCATCACGGCGGTGACTGAAACGCATATTCATGCAGACTTTCTTTCAGGAGCGCGCGAGTTGGCGGCTATCGCGGGTGCCAACCTCCACTTGTCAGCGGAAGGCGGGCCTGATTGGCAGTATGCCTACGCTGGCGCCTATGCCCACACCCTGCTGTACGATGGGACGAAGTTTGCGATCGGCAACATTGGCTTTGAGGTCATGCATACGCCGGGGCATACGCCAGAACACATCGCTTTTCTCGTGACGGACGGCGGTTCCAAGGCGCCTGTCCCCATGGGAATTCTGTCGGGCGATTTTGTGTTTGTGGGTGACGTCGGACGTCCAGACCTCCTTGAAAAAGCGGCGGGTGTGGCCGGCTCTTCAGAACAAATGGCGCGGAGGATGTTTCACTCCCTGCAACGATTCAAGCATTTGCCGGACTCTCTTCAAGTTTGGCCGGCGCACGGCGCGGGCAGCGCTTGTGGCAAGGCGTTGGGAGCCATTCCGTCCTCCACCGTGGGGTACGAAAAGTTGGTCAACTGGGCGCTCCGCGAAGAGGATGAGGAGACCTTCGTCAAGGCGTTGCTGGCGGGTCAACCAGAGCCCCCGACCTACTTTGCCATGATGAAGAAACTCAATAAAGAAGGGCCGGCGCTGTTACACGCTGTGCGCGCACCCAGGCGTTTTGCCGCTTCGGTCACGATCATTGAAGAGTGGCTCAAAGAGGGCGTTGTGGTTGACGCGAGACCGGCGGCCGCCTTTGCCCGTGGCCACATGGCCGGCGCGATCAACCTCCCGCTCAATAAATCCATAGTAACGTGGGCTGGATGGCTGCTGCCTTATGATCGCCCGATTTATCTCCTCTGTGGGGAAGATCAGGTGGATGCACTGGTGCACGATTTGCAGTCGATTGGGCTTGACCAGGTGGCGGGCACGATGGAGGTGGATGTCCACGAGCGCTTGCCGAAAGGGGACGCTCGCGTCCAGCAGTACGCGGAGCTGGAGGCGGTGGACGCCCTGCGCAAAATCGAAAACGGGGAAGTCTTCTTGCTCGATGTGCGCAATGCCGGGGAGTGGTCAGACGGACATATCGCGCAAGCGACGCACGTGATGCTGGGGCACTTGGCGCGGCGGATCGGCGAGATTCCCATGGACAAACCGATTCTGGTTCAGTGCCGTAGTGGCGCCCGTTCCGCAATCGGCGCCAGTATTCTGCAGGCGCATGGTGTAGTAAACGTGGTGAATTTGCTTGGCGGGTACGATGCCTGGCAAAATGCGGGGCAACCCGTAACCGTGTAGCTCACTGAATCACCCTCGCGGTGATATGGCGATGCATCGGCAGTAACGTGTGGTCCACGGTGGTAGGGGGCTCATGTTGTTGTCGATGGGTCGCTTGTTTTATTTTCATTTCGTTTGTCCTGTCCGGGTTGCAGGAAATCCTCTGCTCCGTTATGATTAACTTTTAGAGTCAGTCTAAATCCTGCTCCCGCTCCGTAGACGTTTTATGTTTGCCAGTGGCGTGCAGGAACGAGGTCGGAGATGAGCACTGTGTTACGTCTAACAAAGCAGCGCCGGGCCGTACTGGATATTGTGGTGTCAGCCAGCGACCATCCAACGGCAGCTGAGATCATGGAGCGGCTTCAGGATCGGGGTCAACGGTTCGCCTACGGCACGGTCTATAATTCCCTCAAGTTTCTGACGACGGCCGGGTTGGTGCGAGAGGTGCAGGTTGGCGACGGTGGAGCGGCTCATTACGATGGCCGAACGGATGAGCACAGTCATATCATATGTTCGCGCTGCCAGGCGATCGACGAGTTTGATTGGCCTCAGCGGGACGTGATGATCGAGTACGCGAAGGCTCAGACGCGGTTCGAGGTGCGGGACGCCAGTCTGGTGTTTGAGGGACTGTGCCCTACCTGTCAAGCCGATGCCTCGCATGGGCAGGAGGGGATGTAGATCCTCCTCCTCCGCTGAAACGTCGGTCAGTTGGGCAACTTAGAAAGGCGGACTGAAGTTGACAACCGCCTGATCGGCGTCTAGACTATACCCTGTAAGGTATTTAAATGATCGATTTGAAGGGAAGTGATTCAATGAGTGCGGTTTTGGACATTCTCCCGAGCGAGGTTAAGCGACGTCTGGATGCAGGCGAAGAAATGCAGATCATCGATGTTCGTGAATTGGACGAAGTCCAGCAAGGGATGATCCCGGGTGCACGACACATCGCTCTAGGGGAGTTACCCAGTCGGTTCGGTGAGATCGATGGTCAGCGCGAGGTGATTTTTGTGTGCCGAAGCGGTGGACGCAGTGGTCGGGCATGCGAGCTTGCATCGTCGCAAGGGCTCGGAAAGATTCATAACATGGTTGGCGGTATGCTGGCGTGGGATGGAGACTTGGCGTAAGGAGTGAAGGACATGGCTACAGTAGCGGTAAGTGATTCGACATTTAAGGACGGTGTGCTGCAATCTCAGCTACCCGTGTTGGTGGATTTTTGGGCGGCTTGGTGCGGCCCCTGCAAAATGATGGCTCCAGTTCTGGAGGAGCTTTCGGACGACATGAGCGGCAAGCTGAAGGTCGCAAAGCTTGATGTGGACGCCAACCCTCAGACGGCGGGGGCGTACAACGTGATGAGTATACCGACTTTGGTTCTGTTCAAGGATGGGAAAGTGGTGAAGCAAATCGTCGGGTTCCGCCCCAAACAAGACCTGATGAATCAGTTGAACGGCTTGGTCTGAGCATTTGGCTCATCTGCGACCTTTCGCGGGTGGCGAGATCCTCCTCGATCTTTGCGAAGCGGCAGAGATCTTGGTGATCACGCTGCCCGTTTTTACATTGATCGCGCATGGAACTTTGTTCGGACAGACATGACGAGGACACTGTGCCATCCTTTACAATCCCTTTACAATCCCTATAACAAACCTACATATAAGGCGTGTATTCTTTACGTAGAGATACATCGACTTGCGTTGCATCGATTTAAGTGGATGCATGCGGAGTGCTAACAACGAGAGGAGACATTTTTGTGCCTGCCAATTCAGAGGTTCTGCACGCGTTTGACGAGAGCGGGTTGCAGAAGTTCCACTGGCGCATGGTTTTTACAACGGGCATGGGCTTCTTTACGGACGCCTATGATCTTTTCATCATTGGTACTGTCACAGCCATTCTCAGCCCGATCTGGCATCTGAGTATCGCTGAGCTTGCCATTCTCAACAGTACCTCTCTCGCTGCAGCTGCCGTAGGGGCTTTGGTGTTTGGAAAATTGATGGACAAATTAGGCCGCAAGACGATGTATGGATTTGAAGTCATCTTACTGACCGGCGGAGCGATCTTGTCTGCTTTCGCACCGTCATTTGCCTGGCTGGTGTTCTTCCGGGTGTTAGTGGGTCTCGGCGTAGGTGGGGATTACCCATCGAGTTCGGTGATGATGAGTGAATATGCCAATCGCAAAAATCGTGGGTTTCTGGTCACAATGGTCTTTTCAATGCAGGGTCTCGGTCTTCTGGTCGGACCTTTGGTCGCCTCCTTGTTGCTGTCCGTCGGTGTTCCGCATGATCTCGCGTGGCGCTTGATGTTGGGGCTTGGGGCCGTTCCTTCTGCCGCGGTCATTTATTTGCGCAGGACGATGAAGGAGACGCCCCACTATTTGGTCAACGTGCGCGGCGATGCGGTGGCCGCAGCCAAAGTTGTGACCGACGTTACTGGTGTGGCCGTTACGGCGTCTCCGGAAAGTATCAAGGCGTCGGCTGCAGTGCGCGAGGGTGGCCGTTGGGATCGCAGTAATCTGCTGCGGTTGTTCGCGACGGCGGGGAGCTGGTTCCTGATTGACGTCGCGTTTTACGGCAATGGCGTTTCGTCCCAACTCATTCTCAAGGCACTGTTGCCGGGAGCGGCGTTGGTCACGACGACCCTGGTCGCTGCGGCGATTTTTCTGGTGGCTGCACTGCCTGGCTACTTCCTCGCGGCCCGCTTCATGGACCGGATTGGACGAAAAGTGATTCAATCGGTCGGGTTTATCGTTATGGCCATGGCGTATCTCGCCATCTTCATCGTCCCCGGAATCATAAAGTTGCCCTTTCTGTTTTTGGGGCTCTACGCGGTGAGTTACCTGTTTATTGAATTCGGACCGAACACGACGACGTTTCTGGTGCCGTCCGAGGTCTTTCCCACACGTATTCGCGGGAGTGGCCACGGGATGTCGGCCGCAGGGGGCAAAGTCGGAGCATTTCTCGGGGCGTTCCTGTTGCCCCTGATCTTGAAGCGTGCGGGTCTACCCGATACCATGGGACTTCTGGCTATCGTCTCCGGGCTTGGCGCACTGCTCACCATCGCCCTGATCCCCGAGATGAAGCAACGTTCCCTCGGAGATGTGGAGACGCCTCTTTCATCTGTTACAGAACTTAGGCCGGCCTCGAAGGATGCGTCTCAACCCGCGTCTGCGTCTTGATGCAACTGCCGAGTCCAAAGGGCCCTTGAAAGGAGTGATCGGGATGACGGAGTTTCGCGAGTGTGGAGCCTTGGCGGATATCGATCACGCCGTGGTGGAGTCGCTGGCCGTGTTCGGTGACAGGCAGCGTTGCCGGATCCTCGGACTCTTGGCCCAGGGAGAGCTTTGTGTCAACGACTTGACACAGGCCCTAGGCATTAGGCAAAACATGTTGTCTCATCACCTCAAGGTGTTGCGTGAGCAGGGCTTTCTATCTGCCCGTCGCAAAGAAGGCGATCAGCGTTGGGTCTATTATCGGGTGAATCCGGAGCGGTTGAGTGATTTGGCGCACTACTTTGCGCGGATGTATGCCGATACTCAGTGTGAGTCGATGCAGAATCTGTAGGTCTTTAGAGGGCATGGGAAAAGGGCGCCATCGGCGCCCTTTTCCCATGCTGCAGACGCCTCAGCCAAGTGTGATTCTTGTACCTGATGCATGCGAGGCCGCAGCCGCTTCGTTAATTCGCGTTAACCACAGTGCATCTTGGCGCGTAATGGTCGGCGTCGTTCCTGATTGAATGGCGTTGGCCCATTGTTCGATCGGGCGGGCTATGGCAGGCGGTAGAACAACAGGGTGCCATTTTTGTTCCGTCATCGGAGACTTCAAACGGAGCGAGCCGTCTTCGACCAGAATCGATCCTTGGGTGCCATGGATCTCCAGCAAAAAGGGGCTAGAGCCCGAGGTAAAGCCCGCTTCGAGGATGCCAAGTGCGCCATTCGCATACTCAACGATGACCACTGCTTGGTCTTCGACCGCATGCCCCAAGCCATAGCGGAACCGTGCTGTGACCGCAGTGGCGGGACCTGCCAGCCGATTGGTCAGGTAGATCGGGTGCGCGCCGAGGTCAATCAGCGCTCCGCCGCCGCAGGTGATCGGATCGAAAAAGTGCGCGGGAAGCCAGCCGTGCGGATGGTCTTCGTAGGGCAACGCCCCGTTATGGGCAAGCCGACAACGAACAGACTGTAGATCGCCGAGTTCTCCGCGGCCGATCACTTCCTGTGCGTACAGATAAGTTGGATCCGTCAGGCGAGGCAGTGAAATCATGAAATGAATGCCGGCTGCATCAACGGCTTGAAAAACATCCTCACACTCGGCGACAGTCAGTCCGAGCACCTTTTCTGTGAAGATGTGCTTACCCTGTCTTGCGGCCCGCATCATGACATCCTTATGCATGTTGGTTGGCGTGGCAATGATCACGGCATCAATGCTGTCTGAAGCGAGCAAGGCATCGAGATCCTCATAAAATGGCACACCCAGCTCAATCGCCCAGGCGCTACCCCGTTGCGGTGACTCATCCCATACCGCCGCAATCTCCAGATGGGCGTTGGCTTTCGCATCTCTGGCGTAGTCGTTGGCGTGCACGTGCCAACGGCTGAGTAAGGCACAACGAATCATTTGCCCAGAACCCCTTCCTCTGAATGACGAGAACCCTAAAGCCCTCCCTTTCAGTGTAGACGTAGTGACGGGGTATACGCTAGCCCTTTAGAGAATTTTCATCATGAAGTGTGCGAACTGGACACAGACTGCACGGAATTCAAAAAGGTCTGGATCGTTGGCGCATAGATGGAACTTGACTGTTCGTTGTTGACGACAATCTCGCGGACGCCATCTGGCAAAGCGGTCAGGTATAAAGTATAGGTACTGCCACCAGACAGGGCATAGGACAGTTCCTGTCCGTACGGGGTCTCTGTATCCACCAGAAGCGTGTCGTGCCGATACATCGTGCGCAACGCTGCAGCAGCAGATGCCACAGTGATGTAGGGGTGGGAATCGATCTCGACCCCGAGCAAAAGGAGATAGTTGGACCCCGATGGATTCATTAGCGCCCCGCCCGCCTGAATGACGTACGGGCCGCCGTCGTTGACCGGAACAAAGCTGGCGGGATAGGAGAAGGACACTTCACCACCTAGAGAGTGATGGGTCCAATCTGCGGTCTGACGCTGCACCACGGGCGCGTGGTCGGGGTGGATAGCGGCCCATTCATGAGGAGCGGATGTCATCAGCCATCCAATTCCCACAGTACAGATTCCAATGCCGATTCGCAGAACCGTTCCAACCATGGTGATCGCCTCGAATTCTCGTGCTGATTTCCTGACTTGAAGGGGTCGTTTCGCCTCTATACCTATAGACGAAATAAACCTCAAATGGTTGCATTCTTTGACCACAGTCTTGACATTTTGTCGTCTCGACAAACGCGCACTCGCAAACACGATGCCGCCCGGTTCCGGGAGGTCACAATCAATCGCATAGCCGAGACTGAATCTCCGCATACTGGAAGCGGAGGGATGCCCGTGAGCACGGCCATGGAAACGGTTGAAGAGGTCTCGATTTCTGAACACCTTGACACCAATGATGAGTACTTGAAGCAGCTTCTGGGGATCGGTGTCAGTTGGGACCTGATCGCCAAGCCCTTCGTCTTTGACGGGGTTAGGATGACGGCCTACACAGCCAACGGCTATTTTCTGACCATGAATATGGTGCTGATCCTCGAGAACGTGGAGATGACACTCAAGGAGTTTGTCGCGCGACATCCAGATCGCTCTTTCTCCGTGGATGAGTTGGTCAATTACCTCAACGTCACCATCGGCTTTGTGCAAGTTCAAATCGTGAAGACCATGAAAGATGCGGTTCGATTCATCCTTTCGGGGCCTCTGGTCATCTTCTTGGACGGCTACACAGACACCCTGATTATAGATACGCGCATTTATCCAATGCGGAGCATTACTGAGCCGGAAGTCGAACGGGTGGTTCGCGGGCCGCGGGATGGATTTACGGAGACCATGTTGATGAACGTCGCCTTAATCCGTCGTCGCTTGCGTGACCCACGGCTGCGCATCGAGTTGTACCAAGTCGGGACGCGGTCGCAAACCGACGTGAGCCTGATGTACCTCTCGGACGTCACGAACGATGAGATCGTGGATCACCTACGTGAGGGCCTAAAGGGAATCAACACCGATATCGTAGCGATGGGGGAGCAGGCGGTTACAGAGACGCTGGGCCGAGTGAAGTGGAACCCATACCCCATCGTTCGCTATACAGAGCGGCCGGACGTGGCCGCGACGGCTCTGCTGGAGGGGCAGGTTGTCATCATCGTGGATACAACGCCTGAGGCGATTATCGCCCCGAGTACTGTGTTTCATCATATTCACCATCCCGAAGATTACCACGTCTATCCGATCCACGGGACGTATATGCGCTGGGTGATGTTGGTCGGGGCTGTCGTCTCTGTCTTCTCTCCAGGATTTTTCACGGTGATGGCCCACCACTCAACATGGATGCCGAAAGCCATCTCCGTCATGATCGTTCCAAAGCCGCTGTCACTTCCCATCGCTGCTCAGTTTGTGCTGGCCCAACTAGGGGTTGATCTGTTTGAACGGGCTGTGATCAATACGCCCACAGCACTGGCGACGGCGATCGGCGTCGTCGCGGCGTTGGTCTTCGGCCAGTTTGCCGTCATGATGGACTTGGTCACGCCGGAGGTGCTGGTGTTCATGGGAGCGGCGGTCGTCGCCCAATATGCGACGTCTTCCCATGAACTGGCGACGGCCAATCGTTTCATGCGACTGTGCGTGGTCCTGATCACGTGGGCGTTCGGGGTTTGGGGATTTCTGGCCTCGATTGTGTTGATTGTCATCCTGTTGACGACGACAAAGTCGTTTGGCGTACCGTACTTATGGCCCCTGATTCCCTTTGACTGGGAGGGTCTAAAAGGCATTCTGATCCGGCGACCCTTGTACACGGCTGACAAAAGGCAACGCATCCTGCGTACTAAGACCGCCACGCGCAAAGGCTGAGTGCAATCAAACCAAGAGTCTGCGGCGATCCCTCAAGGGTATCGCCGCAGCCATCCAGTGCACGGTGCGGTCGTGGACGCTACACTTCGCGCCGGTCGTCGTCCCGAAACAATAAGCCGATGCAGTAGATCCCTGCGAGCCCTACGAGCGTGTACACAACGCGGCTGAGCATCGCGGTCTGGCCATTGAAAATGGCCGCCACGAGATCAAATTGAAACAGACCGACCAAGAGCCAGTTCAGCGCCCCGATGATCACAAGTACGAGTGCAAAACGTGTCATTCATAATCCCCCCTGTGTCCGTAGTATCCCCGCCATTACCGATTCCTTACGGATCGACTGGACGCAAACTTTTCCTTCGATGCGGGTATTTGCCCTGTCCGCTACTCGTTACTCGCGCTATAATGATAAGAGATCGAGAGGGGAACGAGAGCGCGCATGTCCAGCATAAGACCGGATAAGCCGGAAAAGAAACGTCCCGTTGATGCGCGTATCGGCGTCATCTTTTTAAGTGTTTTCTTGGCCATGTCCACCTTGGTGGTTCGACTTGGCTATCTTGAAGTCAAGGTTGGTCAACAGTTCGTCCAGGCAGCCACGCAAAACAAGTTTGATTCACTGGCTGTTCCCGCATCGAGGGGCTGGATCTATGATCGATACCATTATCTACTGGCGACAGACAAGCCTACGTTCGATATTGTCTTCACGTCGTCTGCCGGGCAGGACAATGCCCGAATTGCCCGCCTGCTCGCTCCTGCTTTAGGGATGACTGCCCGTTCGCTTATGCGCCTCATGCCTTCCCAGAGCTGGGCAAGTCAGCCACAAGTCACACTTCAGTCTAACGCCTCCGAACGAGCCGTCTCTTACGTCGCTGAACACTCAGGGAGTCTTCCAGGGATCAGCGCGATTGCTGTGCCCATGCGGTACTACCCGGATGGGTCGTTGGCTGATCACGTGCTGGGATACATCTCGAATATCCCGGCCAGTGAGGCCGGCTACTATGCGAGTCTGAACAGCCCGAAGTACCCGACGAACGCCTTGATCGGTCTCGATGGTGTGGAGGCTCAGTACGACCGTTATTTGCAGGGGACGCCGGGAACTATGAAGGTAGAGGTGAACGCGGCCAACGTCCCGACGCGAAACATGGGTTTGTACCCGCCACCGACGCCTGGCGACAACCTGGTTCTGAATCTGGATGGTCACCTGGAGGACGTGTTGCAAGAGGCGCTAAAAAGCCAGGTGGATCAGTTGCAGTCCATGGGGGACTACTGGATCAAGACGGGAGTAGCCGTCGCGATGGACCCGAACACGGGGGCGATCTTGGCGCTGGGTAGCTACCCCTCGTTTGATCCACAGTGGTTTGTCGGTGGAATCAGCAACGCCAACTATGCGCGCTTTCAAGCGGCCGCTCTCGACAAGGCCGTGGCCGGTCAGTATCCACCTGGTTCTACAGAAAAGCCGCTGACGCTCCTGTACGCTTTGCATGAAGGCGTCATTACGCCCAGCACAACGGTGTATGACCCCGGCTACCTGTATGTCGGCGGAACGCGGCTTAACGAGTGGGTGCCGCAAGGGTTCGGCACGGTCACCGTTCCAGAGGCGATCGGGGTGTCGTCGGACGTCTTTCTGTACCAGACGGGGCTCGACCTGGGACACTATCCGCCTACCACGGGCACGCTCTCTCAGTGGATGACGGGAGAACGCGTCAACGCATTCAACGGGTTGGCGAACTACGCCAAGGCGTTTGGACTGACGTCGCCAACGGGCATCGATTTGCCCGGTGAGTTAACAGGCTATTTTCATGATAACGGCTATTTGTCGGACTTGGCTTATATGGCGATCGGGCAAGATCAAGTGTACACCCCCATCGGCATGGCGCAGTACGTCAGTGCGATTGCAAACGGTGGAAAGCGCATGAAACCGGAAGTGGTCCACGAGATCGTGGCACCAGATGGTAAAGTGATCAAGGTTTTTGACCCGGTTGTCCTGAACAGGATTCCCGTCAGTCAGGCCGACCTGAACCTGGTCCGCGACGGGATGAGTTGGACCACGCAAGATCGGGGCGGTATCCTGGGAACCGCCTGGTCTGTTTTTGTCAGCGACCCCTATCAGGTCGCGGGCAAGACGGGAACCGCGCAGACGGGCGTAACGGGACGTGACATCGCCTCTTTCATCGGCTTTGCACCGTACAATCATCCAGAGATCGCCGTCGCCGTCATTGTGCCGGGAGCAGGAGAGGGCTATCTTTCAGCGGGACCTGTGGCGCGTAAAATCATTGATGCGTACCTGAATCAATTGGCATCGGGAAAGTCGATTCCGCCAACACCGCTAAACGCCTCAGATTGAACGGGTTCATCGCTCTGATGGGATCGGGTGGGATCGGCTGGGATCGAAAAGAAAGGGGTCTCTATCGTGAACCGTTTCTATGACAGTGTGCTGAACCTCATCATTGACACGTCGACCAATCTGCCTCCGGACGTTCGGCGTGCGGTGGCCCGAGCCAATGTCCGCGAAGATGCAGGCACCCGTGCGGCGCTTGCGTTGGAGACGATCATCGATAACATTGTGGCGGCCGAAGAAGAGCAAGGGCCGATCTGCCAGGACACAGGCATGCCTACATTTGAGGTGACAAACCCTGTCGGCGTCAATCAAGTGCAACTCTGCCGCGACATCTGTGCCGCTGTAGCAGAGGCGACGCGACTTGGGAAGTTGCGGACGAACTCTGTAGACAGTCTGACCGGCAAGAATTCTGGGGATAACTTGGGGCCGGGGACGCCCGTGATCCATTTTCATCAGTGGGAAGAAGAGCATACGGAAGTGCGGTTGCTGCTGAAAGGTGGCGGATGCGAGAACAAGAACATTCAGTACAGCCTTCCCATGGAGATCGAGGGGCTGGGAAAGGCGGGAGGAGAGCTGGCGGGCGG
>Ga0080006_1230101_pt1 | contig 22950 bp, 25 predicted proteins | sample RS3BMetagenome_FD_69209 | JGI IMG/M metagenome (GOLD analysis project Ga0080006, IMG submission 69209) | Ferric oxide microbial mat and aquatic microbial communities from Rainbow Spring, Yellowstone National Park, USA - RS3B (SPADES... ...
TCCTCTCTCCCCAGGAGGCCTTCGAGGCGGGGCGGACCCGGCCCTCCCAGAAACTGGAGCGCCGGCCCCCCCCCGGCTGAGGCTCTGCCACCAAAGACAGTCACGCCCCGGGCGGTGAGCGCAGCCGCCGAGTCGCCGCCGCCCACCACCGTGTAGCCCCGGCAGTCCGCGACGGCCTTCGCGAGGGCCAGCGTGCCCTCGGCGAACGGCGCGCGCTCGTAGAGTCCCAAAGGCCCGTTCCAGAAGACGCGCTTCGCGCCGAGCACGATATCGCGGTAGGCCGCTTGCGTTGCGGGTCCGATGTCGACGATCATCTCGTCGGAGGAGACCTCCTCGACGTTCACCGCACGGCCCGGCTCGGTGATGGCACGGGTGGCCACGACATCGATCGGCAGATGGAAGCGGCCCTGGAAGCGGCGCATCAGGCCCCGCGCCACGTCGAGCTCTCCGGACTCCGCGAGCGAGCGGCCGATCGGCACGCCGCGCGCCTCGAGGAACGTGTTGCCGAGCGCGCCACCGATCAGCACCTCCTGCGCCTGCTGCGCGAGGTGCTCGATGACGCCGATCTTGTCCGAAATCTTCGCACCGCCCAGGATCAGCACGAACGGCTGCTCGCTGCCGTGCATCAGGCGGTCGAGCGCCTGCACCTCGCGTTCCACGAGCCTCCCGGCGTAGCTCGGCAGGATGGCGGTGATGGCGTGGGTGGACGCATGGGCGCGGTGGACCGCCCCGAACGCGTCCTCGATGAAGATCTCGCCGAAGCGGGCAAGCTCGGCCGCGAAGCCCGGGTCGTCCGTGGTCTCGCGCGGGTCGAAGCGCAGGTTGTCGAGCAGCAGCAGGTCGCCGGGCCCGATCCGCTTCACTTCCGCCTGTGCGGCGGCGCTGGTCGGCAGCCCCTGCGCGAACCGCACCTCCGCCGACAGCAGCTCGGAGAGCCTCTGCGCCACGGGGCCGAGGCTGAGACCGTCCTCGATCTTGCCCTTGGGCCTGCCGAGGTGGGACATCAGGACGATGGCGGCGCCGCGAGCGCGCAAGCTCTCGATCGTCGGCAGGGAAGCACGGATGCGCGTGTCGTCACGGATGCGCCCGTTCTCAAGCGGCACGTTGAGGTCCGCCCGCACCAGTGCGAGCCCCACGCGCGGCGCGGAACTGAGACTGCGCAGGTTCACCTTTGCACCCTCTTCGCGATGTAGCCTGCGAAGTCCACGAGGCGCGTCGCGTAGCCCCACTCGTTGTCGTACCACGCGACCACCTTGGCGAGCTCGCCCACCTGGGCGGTCAGGAGGCCGTCGACGATGGCGGAGCGGCTGTCGCCGCGCAGGTCGCTCGAGACGACCGGATCCTCGGTGTAGCCGAGGATGCCCTGCATCGGACCTTCCGCCGCGGCCCGCAGCGCCGCGTTGATCTCCGCGGCCGCTACCGGCCGCCGCATGTGCACGACGAGGTCGATGACCGAGACGACCGGCGTCGGCACGCGCAGCGAAAGGCCGTGGAAGCTCCTGCCCACCTCGGGCCAGACGGCCCCAACCGCCTTCGCCGCCCCGGTGGAGGTCGGGATGATGTTCATGGCGGCGGCCCGGGCGCGCCTGAGGTCCTTGTGTGACTTGTCGAGGAGGTTCTGGTCGCTCGTGTAGCTGTGGATCGTGGTCATCATGCCTTCCGCCACGCCGAAGCTCTGGCCGAGTACCTTCATCACGGGCAAAAGGCAGTTGGTGGTGCAGGACCCCATCGACATCACGCGGTGCTGCCCGGGGTCGAACTCCTCCTCGTTCACGCCGAGCACGAAGGTGGGCGCCGGGTGCCCCTTGGCGGGCGCCGCGAGGACGACGTGGCCCGCGCCCGCGTCGAGGTGGCCCTTGGCGAGTTCGGGATCGTTGAACTTCCCGGAGGCCTCGAGCACCAGGTCGACCCCAGCGCCACGCCAATCGATGCGGGCGGGCTCGCGCTCATGGAATGCGCGAATGCTCCGCCCGCTGACGTAAAGGTGGTCGTCGTCGCTCGCAACCTCGCCCGGGAACACGCCGTAGTTCGAGTCGTACTTGAACAGATGGGCCATGGTCGCGCTGGCTCCGGGGCCATTGACGGCCACCACCTGCAAATCCGCACGTCCTTCGGCAATTCTCAGCGCGCGACGTCCGACGGCGCCGAATCCGGAGATGCCTACGCGCAGCAAGCTGAGGACACTTCCTTCTTGTACCAATATGGACAGAGACCGCACTCATTATAGCGAATGGCGCAGCCAAGGCGCCACTTGCGCCTTTCGCCATCTCTCTGCAGCCAATGGCAGGGGCCGGCGGTCCTGCCGCCGGCCCCATCGGACGCATCCCCTAGATGTCGAGGTAGAGGTGGAACTCCATCGGCGTCGGCCGCAGGTTGACGGGATGCAGTTCCTCACGCCGCTTGTAGTCGATCCAGGTCGCGATCAGGTCTTCGGTGAAGACGCCCCCTTCGGTGAGGAAGGCGTGGTCATCCTCCAGGGCGCGCAGCGCCTCCTCCAGGCTGCCGGGCACCGCCTTGACCTTCGCCGCGTCCTCCGCGGACAGGTGGTAGATGTTCTTGTCGAGCGGCCCGAAGCCGAGCGCCGTCGGGTCGAGCTTACGGCGCACGCCGTCGAGGCCCGCCATCAGCATGGCCGCGAAGGAGAGGTAGGGGTTCCCGGTCGCGTCCGGCGTGCGGAACTCGATGCGCACCGCCTTCGGGTTCTGCGACGTGATCGGCACCCGGACGGCGGCCGAGCGGTTGCCCTTGGCGAACACGAGATTCACCGGGGCCTCGAAGCCGGGCACCAGCCGTCGGAAGGAGTTGGTGGTCGCGTTCGTCAGCCCGACGAGCGCCGGCGCGTGGCTGAGGACGCCCGCGATGTAGTGGAGCGCCAGCTCCGAGAGGTGGCCGTAGCCGTCCCTGGCGTAGAAGAGGGGCTCGCCGCCCTTGAAGATCGACTGGTGGCTGTGCATGCCCGAGCCGTTGTCCCCGTACAGCGGCTTCGGCATGAAGGTCGCGATGCGTCCCGACCGCCGGGCGACGTTCTTCACGACGTACTTGTACAGCATGACGTGGTCGGCGGTCTTGGTCAGGCGGTCGAAACGGATGCCGATCTCGCTCTGGCCGGCGGTCGCCACCTCGTGATGGTGGCGCTCCACCTCCATGCCGCAGGCCTTCATCGTGCGCACCATCTCGCCGCGCAGGTCGGAGAGCTGGTCCGTGGGCGACACCGGGGCGTAGCCGGACTTCGGCCGGATGCGGTGCTGCAGGTTCGGGCCGCCGATGTCGCCTGAGCCCCAGTGCGACTCATCCGAGCCGATCGCGAAGAACGACTCCTCCGGATTGACCTGGTAGCGGACGTCGTCGAAGATGAAGAACTCGAGCTCAGGGCCGAAGAAGGCCTCATCGCCGATGCCGCTCGCCTTGAGGTGCGCCTCCGCGGCCTGCGCGACGCGACGCGGGTCGCGGGCGAAGCGCTGCATCGCGGGATCGTACACGTCGCAGCTGATGGAGAGCGTCGGGCGCTCGTGGAAGGGGTCGAGGAAGGCGCTCGCGGGATCGGGGAGCATGATCATGTCGCTCTCCTCGATCTCGCGGAAGCCGCGCAGCGAGCTGCCGTCGAACGGCACGCCGTCGACGAAGGCCTCCTCGCCCAGTTCCTCCGCCGGCAGGGTGATGTGGTGCCAGGTCCCCGGCAGATCGATCAGCTTGAGGTCCACGAACTCGACCGCACCGCTCCGGAGCATCGACAGGATCTCGTCCCTAGTCAACCCCATCCTCCTCTTCCTGATCGTGATGCTCGCTCAGCACGCGCTCGAGCTCCGCACGGTTCGACACCGGATAGAGGGAACGCAAGGCATGGCCGGACATCAGCCTGCTGCGGACGTCGCTCTCCGGCTCCCCCGGCTGCTGGCCGCCCACCAGACGCCGCGCCGCGGCGAGCGTCTGGCCCGAGGCCAGGATGCGTTGAATCTCGAGAAGGCGCGCCACGTCGCTCTCGCCGTAGTAGCGCTGACCGCCGTGGGTGCGCCGCGGCGCGACGAGTCCGAGCTGCTCGTAGTAGCGGATCTGCCGCTCGCTCAGACCCGTGCGCCTGCTCACGGCACCGATCCCCATCGAGCGGTCTGGCATCCCTGCGCCCCCTCTCTGTCAGATATACTAGGCAGGCGACGTCAACATGGTCAATCTTTTGTAAGGTTTTTTGCGCAAACCTGACAGACTCTCGTCCCAGCGCCGATAGGACATTCCTTGGCCCGCCTTGACACGCACCTTATCTTCTATCACTATCTACGTAGATATACATCTACTTAGAGGAGGGATCGCATGGGCGACGCGGAACTGGCCGCTGCCCTCGCGTTCTTCAAGGCCCTCGCCGACGAGAGCCGCCTGCGCATCGTCGGCCTACTGGCGGAGCGTCCCCGCAGCGTCGAGGAGCTGGCGGCCGGTCTCGACCTGCGCACCCCCACCGTCTCGCACCACCTGCAGACCCTGCGCCGTCTGGGCTTCATCGAGATGCGGCCCGAGGGCACCACCCACCTCTACCGGCTCGACCTGCGGCGCCTGCAGGAGCTCGGCCGCGACCTCCTGGCGCCGGAGAGGGTGCAAAGCCTCGCGGCGGAGGACGTCGACGCCGCCTGGGAACGCAAGATCCTGCGCGACTTCTTCTCCGGCGACGAGCTCAAGGAGATTCCGGCGAGCCGCAAGAAGCGGCTCGTCGTCCTGCGCTGGCTCGCCGGCCGCTTCGAGGCGGGCCGGCGTTACCCGGAGCGCGAGCTGAACGAGATCCTGCGCCGCCACCACCCCGATGTCGCGACCCTGCGCCGCGAGTTCATCGCGACCGGCCTCATGCAGCGCGAGGAGAGCGTCTACTGGCGCGCACCGCAAGGGCAGCAGGTGCCGTAGGGCCGCGCGGCCCGCAGCAGGGGGGAACGCCTGCCGCATGCGCACACTACGCGCAGGCAGGTGACGCCCCGTGTGGCACATGTGGCATCTCAAGATCCCCGTGCTGGATCTCATGTTCCGCAGCGCGCTGATCTACCTCGCCGTGCTGCTCGGCATGCGGCTCTTCGGCAAGCGGGAGGTGGGACAGTTCACGCTCTTCGACCTCGCGCTCGTGATGCTGGTCGGCAACGCCGTGCAGCCGGCCATCACCGGCCCCGACACGTCGCTCACCGGCGGCCTCGTCATCGTCGCCACGCTCTTCCTGCTGAACCGCATCGTCAACTTCCTGACGGTGAGGAGCCGGCTCGTGCGCGACATCATCGAAGGCCGCCCGACCGTCGTCGCGCGCGGCGGCCGGTGGATGCGACGCGCCCTGGCGCAGGAGGGCCTGACGCCGGACGACTGCCTGTCGGCCCTGCGCGACCACGGCGTCGCGGCGGTGGAGGATGTGGACCTCGCCGTCCTCGAGGTGGACGGCACCCTCTCGGTGGTGCCGATGGGCGCTGGCCTGCGGCGCGGCAACCGCGTGCTCGGCCAGCACGGGTAGCGCCTGCGGCCGGGAGATCTGAGGACGACAAAGCCGCCCGCGGCCACGACGCGCCGCCGGCGGCTCCCTCAGGCTTCCCCGCCTGCTAGCGGTTCAGGTCCTGGCGCTCGCCCGAGACCATGAAGATCACCGACTCCCCCAGGTTCGTCGCGTGGTCCGCCACGCGCTCGAGGTGCTGCGCGACGAACAGCAGGTGCGTGCCCTGATGGATCGTGCGGGGATCCTCCATCATGTAGACGAGGAGCTCGCGCATCACCTGGCTGTACAGGTGGTCCACCTCGTCGTCGGTCTTGAGCAGTTCCTCCGCCGCCTGCGGGTCGCGCCGGACGTAGGCCCGCAGGGCGTCGCGCGTCATGCGCAGGGCGAGTTCCGCCATGCGCGGGATGTCGATGAGAGGCTTCATCAAGGGCTCGTCGCCGATCCGCTCCGTGACGCGCGCGATGTCGACCGCGTGGTCGGCCATGCGCTCGAGGTCGCCGACGATCTTGATCGCCGTGCCCACGATCCTCAGGTCCGAGGCCGCGGGCTGCTGCAAGGCGATGATCTCGAGGCAGCGCGTCTCGATGTCGACCTGCATGCGGTCGATGTCGTCGTCTCCGTCCACGATCTGGCGCGCCAGCTCGCGGTTGCCTTCGGCCAGGGAGCGCACCGACTGCCCGATCCGCTCCTCCACCAGCGTCCCCATGCGCAGGATGTCCTGCTGCAGCCCCTCGAGTTCTTGATGGAATGTGCTGCGCATCGCCCATTCTCCCTTCTAGCCGAAACGCCCCGTGACGTAGTCCTCCGTCCGGTTGTCGCGCGGTCGGGTGAAGATGTCCCTCGTCGGTCCGAACTCGATGAGCTCGCCGCTGAGGAAGAAGGCGGTATGGTCCGAGATGCGGCCTGCCTGCTGCATATTGTGCGTCACGACGACGAGGGTGTAATTCTCCTTGAGCGCCACGATCAGTTCCTCGATCTTCGACGTGGCCACGGGGTCGAGCGCCGAGGCGGGCTCGTCCATCAGCAGCACTTCCGGCTCGACCGCCAGGGCCCGCGCGATGCACAGGCGCTGCTGCTGGCCGCCCGACAGCTGGAAGGCGCTCTTCTGCAGCTTGTCGCGAACCTCGTCCCACAGCGCGGCCCGCCGGAGGCTCTGCTCGACGATCTCGCGCAGCCTCGCCTCCGAGCGCTGGCCATGCACGCGCGGCCCGTAGGCGATGTTCTGGTAGATCGTCATGGGGAAGGGGTTCGGCCGCTGGAAGACCATCCCGACGCGCTTCCTGAGGCGCGCCGGATCCTGGCCGCGCGCGTAGATGTCGTCGCCGTCCAGGAGCACCCGCCCGCTGACGCGCGCGCCGGGGACGTGGTCGTTCATGCGGTTCAACGTGCGCAGGAACGAGGACTTGCCGCAGCCGCTCGGGCCGATGATGGCCGTGATCGTCCGCTCCTCGACCTCGACGCTGACATCCTTGAGCCCCTGCGTGCCGCCGTACCAGAGGCTGAGATTCTCCACACTGATCTTCGCACCGCTCAAAGGGGCCGACCCTCCCGTCGCTCTCCGGCGATCAGCGACGCCGCCCCCGCCGCCGCAGCGGACAGCAGGAGCAGCAGGACCGCTGGCCAGAAGGCCCGCGCATCGCGGACCCTGCCCGTGATCTCAAGATACCATAGCGCCGATGCAAGCGTGCTGCCCGCCTGCAGGGCAAGCCGCCCGCGGTCGAGGAGGCTCTGGGCCAGGAGGGCGACCAGCGCCGCCTCGCCCAGGGCACGCCCCGCCACGCCGAGCAGGATGCCCGTGATCTCGCGCCGCACGAAGCCGTAGACGGCGACGGCCGCCTGTGCCGGACCCGCGCCGAGCGCCTGCGCCGCCTCGCCGGTCGCGCTGCAGCGCGTGAAGCTCTCCTGCGCCAGCAGCACCGTCTGCGGCAGGCAGAGGAGCCCGAGGCCCAGGGCCACGAGGCCGATGCCCGGGGCCACGCCCAAGCCGTCGCCGAGCCACCTGAGCAAGGTCGCGCCGAGGACGACGCTCGGCATGGCCGCGGCCATGCTGAGCGGCCCGCGCCATCGCCAGCCGCCCGGGGCGAAGGCGAGCGTTCCCCCGGCCGCCACCCCGAGGGCCGCGCTCGCCGCCACCGCCGCAAGCGCGACGACCACGCTCGCCGCGAGGGCACCGAGGTCCGGCGGGCCCGTGGGCGCGCCCAGGCCCCGCAGGACGCCGAGCCAGAGCAGCGGCGGCAGAATCTGTGCCAGCCGGTAGCGCCCCATCCCCCGCCTATAGGCCATGGGCTTCGCTCCTGCCGAGCCAGCCCGTCAGGCCGCCGGCGAGACCGAGGAGGAGCGCGACGCCGCCCAGGGCGAGCACCCAGTGGCCGCCGGGCGGGGCCTGCGGCAGCTCGCCGAGCAGAGTGCCCGACAGGCTCCCCGACGGCCGGAGCAGGCGGGGCCAGCTGTTCGCGCCGCCCACCAGCACCGAGACGAGCGCCGCCTCTCCCGCGATGCGCGCCGCGGCGGCGAGCGACATCCTGACCGTGGCGCGCCGCACCGCCTGCCCGATCGCCGCACCGGCGGCGGCAGGCCCGAGGCCGAGCGCCAGTGCGGCGAGATACGTCGCGTGCCAGGACCTGGCCTCGCCGGCGACGCCGTCCGCCACGAGCGGCATCGTCGCGATGCCCAGGCCGAGCCCGGCGAGCAGGATGCCTGGTCCGAGGCCGACGCTGCGCAGGAGGCCGAGTCCTCCCGCCAGGAGCGCGAACGCGATCAGCACGCCCGGTGTGCCCGCGAGCAGCGAGACAGCGAACGAGCTTCGTCCGCCGAGGGCCATCTGCAACCCGACCCCCTCGCCCAGTGCTCCGGCGACGAGCCCGCCGATGCCCGCCACCAGGGCGCTGCCCGCTGCGATGCCGAGCACGCCGAACAGGCCGGGCGGAGCCCAGACCCCCGAGCGGAAGTCGAGATACGGCAGTCCTGCGGCGCCCCAGACGAGCACCGCCGCGAGCGGGGCGAGCCCAAGCAGCAGGACGGCCCGCGCCTGCCTCATCGCCCTTCGCCCCTCTGCCTCGCCACGGCCGCCACCAGATCCGCCGCGATGTCCGCCCGCAGGTCCCCCTGGCGCCAGATGGCGTACGCGGGGTAGCGCAGGGAGTAGCCCTGCTGCCAGGGCAGCCGTCCGTCGAGCGCCACGCAGAGACGGCGCGGCGCGAAGGCGAGCTCGACGATGCCGATGCCTCCAGGCAAGGCCCGCACGAGATCGGACACCTGTCCACTCGCGAGGGCTGTCAAGGCTCCCGGCCGCAGACGCCCACCTGCCAGGCGCCGCAGGCGCGACCTGAGTCCGGATCCGTGCGCGCGCAGCACGAGCTCGATCGGCAGGTTCGGTCCGCCGAGCTCCGCCCAGTTGCGCACGCGCCCGCGCAGAATGGCCTGAAGCGCGGCGATGCTCAGGCGGTGCGGCAGCCCTGGCGCCGCGATCACCGCGAGCGTCGCGAGCGCAACCCGGCGCCGCGCGATGCCGGGCGCCGCGTAGGGCAGGTCGACGAGGGCGAGGTCCGCGCTGCGCCTGAGCAAGGCCGCGAGCCCGTAGGAGGATCCCAGGGCGGAGATCGTGACGGCACCGCCCACAAGCACCTTGAGCCCCGGCCGCGCCGCCTCCGCGAGAGGCAGCAGCGACGTCGCGCCCGCGACCCGCAAGGCAGGCCCCGGCAGGCTGCCCAGCACCAGGACGACGAGCGCCGCGAGAGCCAGAACGATCCGCCAGAGGCCGAGAAAGCGCTCCACTGCGAGCCCCCCGCTCTCCCGACCTATGCATCGCCCGACTGGGCCATGCCCGGGATGCGTAGGTGGAACGCGCTGCCCTGGCCTACCTCGCTCTCCACATGGAGTTCCGCGCCGATCGAGAGCGCCAGGTGGCGGGCGATGGCGAGGCCGAGCCCGGACCCGCCCGTCGCGCGCTGGCGCGAGCGGTCGACGCGATAGAACCGCTCGAAGATGCGCGGCAGGTCCGCCGCCGGGATGCCCGGGCCGTCGTCTTCGACCGTCAGTTCTGCCGCAGGGCCCGCCGACCCGACGCGCACCGTGACGTGGCCGCCCTCCTGCGTGTACTTGACGGCGTTGTCGATCAGCGAGATGAGAATGCCCTCGATGCGATCGCGGTCCGAGAGCGCCAGGGCAGGCCGGCCATCGACGCCGAGCGCCACGCCGCGCGCGCGCGCCTCCGGCCCGTAGCGCTCCGCGACGGCCCGCGCGAGCTCGAGCAGGTCTACCTGCGAGCGCTCCGGTCGCTCGCGGCCGCTCTCGATCGCCGCCAGGCGCAGGAGGTCGTCCACGAGCAGCGAGAGCCGCCTCGTCTCCTCGGCGATGTGCCGCAGGAAGCGTCTGCGGTGCGTCTCGTCGACATCGTCCTCGAGGAGCGTCTCCGCGAAGCCGCCGAGGACCGTCAGCGGGGTCCGCAGCTCATGCGAGACATTGGCCACGAACTGGCTCCTGACCTCGAGCAGACGCCGCTCCTCGCTGACGTCGTGCACCACCAGGAGCGTGCCGCCGGTGCCGGGCACCGGCGCCAGGTCGATCTGGAGCGTCCGGCCCTCCTCGCGCCGTTCGACCTGCAGCACCTCGCCGCGCTCGACGCGGTCCAGGGCCGACTCGAGCGCGTAGGTATGCGTGATCGCAAGGTGGTACGTCTGCTCCACCTCGGGCGCCCAGACGCCGAAGATGCGCTCGGCCGCGGGATTGATGACCTGCACGAGCCGGCGGCTGTCCAGGAGGACGACTCCGGCGCGCAGGTTGCGGATGATCGCGAGAAAGCGCATGCGGTCAAGCTCCAGGGCAGCGAGGCGATCCCAGAGCTGCTGCAGCACCTCGTTGAAGCGCTGCTCGCGCTCCGCGAGGTCGCCGACGGGCGCGTAGAAGCGCTCGGGTTCGCCGCCGGAGGCGAGCGACGCGAGCGCCCTGAGGGCGATATCGAACGCGCCGAGGGCGCGGCGGCGCAGGATCCAGGCGATGCCGGCGCCGACGGCCGCGCCCGCGAGGGCGCCGATCAGGAAGGCGAGCCCCGTCACGGGGAGAAGCGGTAGCCGACGCCCCGCACCGTCTCGATGAGGCGCGGATGCGAGGGCTCCGCCTCCACCTTCTCCCTCAGGTGGCGCACGTGCACGTCGACGGTCCGCGCGTCGCCGTAGTAGTCGTATCCCCAGACCTTCTCGAGCAGCATCTCCCGCGTCAGGACCTGCCCGGGGCGTTCCATCAGGGCCTGGAGGAGCCCGAACTCGGTGAGCGTCAGCTCGCGCTCGCGCCCGTCCACGAAGCAGCGGTGCGCCGTGAGGTCGATCTCCACGCCGCCGGCAGCGAGCCGCTCCGTCGGCGGGTCGCTGCGGCGCAGGACCGCCTTCACGCGCGCCACGAGCTCGCGCGGCGAGAACGGCTTGCCGACGTAGTCGTCGGCGCCGAGCTCGAGCCCGCGCACCCGGTCCGCCTCCTCGGTGCGCGCCGTCAGCATCACGACCGGCACGCGGCTCTGGCGCCGCACGGCCCTCAGCACCGCGACGCCGTCCAGGCCCGGCAGCATCAGGTCGAGCAGGACGAGATCCGGTGACGTCTCGAGCGCCATGCGCAGGCCCTCCTCGCCGTCCACCGCCTGCTGGACCTGAAACCCGGCCGCCTCCAGATGAAAGGCCACCAGATCACGGATCGCTTCCTCATCTTCGACGATCAGCACGGTGCCCTGCCGGGCCACCTCGGTCCCCTCCCCGCGAAGGCCGATCTTGTAGGGATCATCCCAGACGCAGGTTAAGTTCTCATTGCGCCGTCGCCGGCGGTCGGCCCTCATCGTCCTGGGGCAGTTCCACGCGGCGCGCCGTGATATTGGCGCTCAGCACGTTCTGCGCCGTCATCTGCTCGACCATCAGGCGCACGCGGTCGCGGGCCTGGGCGAGCGACGTCGGCAGGTGGTGGCCGAACACGACCGTGACGTCGAGGTGCAGCACGAGGCCCTCCGACCAGGTCTCCATCGCCACGCGCCGCACCTTCGCGATGCCGTCCACCTCTTCGGCGGCGTGGGCCGCGATGGCGGAGACGGCCATGTCGTCGATCGTGAAACGCCCAAGATAGCTCCAGGTCGGGCGCACCACCGACTTTTCGATCACCATCGCGCGGCGCGCGCCGCCGCTGCCCCGCAGGATGAAACGCAGCGGATCCACGAGGTAGCCGGAAAAGGTCCGCTTCACCTCGACGATCGGCGCCGGGATGACGTGCTTGCCCTGCTCGCGCCTGATCTGCTGCGCGTGCAGGATCTCCTCCGGGCTCGCGATGTCCTCGATGTGCACGACCTGCGCCGGCTGCGGCAGGCCCAGGACCTCGCAGATGCGGCGCACCATGCCGAGCGACGTGCCGAGCACCAGCACGCGCTCGGGCGCGAGCTCGCCGAGCCGCCGCCGCATGGCCTGCGCGTCCTCGGGATCGGCAAAGATGGCGCGCCTGACCGCCGCCAGCTTGGACGGCGCACGCTTCGCCGACTCCCCCGCGAGGATCTTGCCCTCGCGCACCAGGAGTCCGTCGTCGATGATCGCCTCCGCGCCACGCTGGATGGCGACCAGCGACGCCCGATGGCTCTTGCCGGTGCCGCTCGGGCCCACGAGCGCCACGACCTGCAAAGGTCCTCCCGTCCCTCTCCCGGCCGCTGGGGCCCTCGCCCCGCCGCGGCGGCTTCCTGCTCGCATGATAGCAGATGAGGATTCCTGCAACGTCATCCCTCGGGCCTGAGATCCGGGCGGAGCGCGATGGTGCCGTGCAGGTAGACGGGCCTCAGGCGCTGGCGCTCGGGGCGCTCGATCTCCACCAGCACGCGGATCATGCGTTCGGGCATGCCGGGTACGGCCGTCTCGACGGCACCGAGCAGCGGCACCTCCGTCCAGCCGAGCCGGCGCGCGGCGTAGGCCGGGTGCGCCGCATCGAGGTCCGGGGTCATGGTGAAGAAGGCCGCGACCACCTCGTCCACGACGATGCCGTTCTGCTCGGCGATCGCCTGGACGAGCTCGGCCGCGGCATCCCAGATCGCCTCGGGGCTGTTGTCGCGGGCGATCGTCGCACCGCGCACCGCACTAACCGCCATGTTCCACCTCTTGCCTGATCCGTGTCGCGATCGCCCTGGCCGCCTCGAGCGTCTCGGGATCTCCGCGCGACGCCGCCGCCATGCGCTCGCCGAGCGCGGCCGCGGCCGACGCGAGCGCCGGACCGTTGTACGTCAGGATCTCCTGCCAAAGGTCCGTCGGGCTCGTGGCGACGCGCAGCATCTCGCGCGCGGCCGGGCCGACCAGTTCCGCGGGCACGTCGTCGAGCATCAGCGCGAGCGCGCAGCTGAAGGCGTAGCAGAGGTGCGACGTGACCGCAACCTGCCGGTCGTGCTCGGCTGCCTCGATCCAGAGCGGGCGCGCCCCCAGCGTGTGCACGAGCGCTTCCGCCGCATCCCCCGGCCCGCCGGCCGGGCAGAGGGCGAATCCCCGGCCCGCGAACAGGCCCGCCTGCGCCGCGCCTGGCCCCGCGCCCGCATTGCCGGCCAGCGGGTGGCCGCCGACGAACGGCAGCCCCCTCTCCCTTGCGGCGGCGCAGATCGGCTGCTTCACCGAGCCTGCGTCGAGCCAGAGCGGCGCCCGCCACGGCGCGTCAAGAAGCCGGATGCTCGCCGTGGGCGGCGCCGCGAGCAGGATGCGGTCGAAGCTGCCGCGAGGCTCGTGCAGCGGTTCGGCGACCGCTCCGGCCGCCTGCGCGGCGCGGAGGTGCTCCGGAGAGACGTCGTAGCCGACGACCTCGTGGCCGGCCGCCGTCAGATCGATGGCAAGGGACGTGCCGATGAGCCCGAGCCCCGCAACGAGGATCCGCATCGACCCATCCCCCCTCGGGATGGCCGCCCCCGCGGTCTGGGAGCAGCCGGCGGTGCCCTATTCCGGGTGCGCCACGATGAGGCCCCGCATCTCGGCGGCGATGCCCGCGGGGAACGCCGTCGCCCGGCGCACGCCGCGGTCCAGGTGCGCGGCGATGAACTCGCTCGTCGCCACGAGCTGGCCGTCCCGGCTGAGGCGAAGGTAGTGGCGGTAGCGGATCGTCTTCTCGCGCACCTCCAGGAGGTCCGTGTAGACGGCCACGGTGTCGCCGGGGAAGAGTTCCTTGTGGTAGGTGGCCTCCTGCGTCAGGGCCGCCATACCGCAGCCGCTCGACTCGAAATAGGGGCGGCCGAGGCCGAGCCGCGCGAAGAAGCCCCAGTTCGCGGCGTCGAAGATCTCGGCGTAGCGGGCGATGTTGACGTGACCCATGTGGTCCGCCTCCCAGGGATAGACGACACCCACGTAGGTCGGTTCGAGACTCTGCTCGTTCAGCGGCACGCGCTCCCCCTCCTGGCTCCGGGCGCCGGCGAACCAATCGCTGTGCGCCGCAATACGGTACGGAAGGCAGCCGGACCCGGGGCGACGCCCCGCGGTCCAGGCTGAAGACCTGAGCCAAGAGGGGCGAAGCGGTGTGTGCGGAATCGCCGGCTGGATCGATTGGCAGAAGGACCTGAGACAGGAGGCGGCCCTGCTCGAGCGCATGGCGGCCGCCCTGGCACCGCGCGGCCCGGACGACGCGGGGCTCGTGCTCGAGCCCCACGCCGGCCTCGCCCACCGCCGGCTGGTCGTCGTGGACCCGCAAGGCGGCGCGCAACCCATGACGCGGCGTTTCGGCCGCCGCGAGCTCACCATCGTGTACAACGGCGAGCTCTACAACACGGAGGACCTCAGGCGCCCGCTCCTCGCCAAGGGCTACCGCTTCCGCGGCCACTCGGACACGGAAGTCCTGCTCGCGGCCTACGCCGCGTGGGGAGAGGACTGCCTGCCAAGGCTCAACGGCATCTTCGCCTTCGCCATCTGGGACGCGCAGGCGGAAGAACTCTTCCTTGCCCGCGACCGGCTCGGCGTGAAGCCTCTGTTCTACGCGCGGCGACCAGACGCCTTCCTGTTCGCCTCGGAGCTCAAGGCCCTGCTGGCCCACCCGCTCGTGCCGCCGGAACTGGATCGCGAGGGCCTGGCGGAGATCTTCCTCATGGCCCCTGCCCGCACCCCCGGTCACGGCGTCTTCCGCGGCGTCGACGAACTCAGGCCAGGCCGGGCCCTGCGCTACAGCCGCGGGGGAGTCCGGCAGACCCGCTACTGGGCGCTCGAGGCGCACGAGCACCCGGACGACGCCGAGACGACCGTGCGGACCGTGCGGGAGCTCCTGCGCGACACGGTGGAGCGCCAGCTCGTATCGGACGTCGGCATCTCCGCCCTGCTCTCGGGCGGCCTCGATTCGAGCGCCGTCACCGCCTTCGCCAGCGCCGCCCTAAAGCGGGACGGCAGGGAGCCGCTGCGAACCTGGGCCGTCGAGTTCGACGACATGGCGACCCACTTCCGCCCCTCGGACTTCCAGACGTCGCTCGACGGCCCCTGGGCCAACAAGGTGGCGTCCTACCTCGGCACCGACCACCGCACGGTGACGCTCGGCGCCGGCGAGGTCGCGGGCGCCCTCGAGGCCGCCACGCTGGCGCGGGACCTGCCGGGCATGGCGGATGTCGACAGCTCGCTCTACCTCTTCTGCCGCCGCATCAAGGAGGAGTCCACGGTCGCGCTGTCGGGCGAGTCCGCCGACGAGGTGTTCGGCGGCTATCCCTGGTTCGTGCGTCCTGACGCGCTCGCGGCCGACACCTTCCCGTGGGCCCTGCGCCAGCGCGACCGCGTCGCCCTCCTCGATCCCGACCTCGTCCGCTACCTCGACGCCGACGCCTACGTCGAGCGGCGCTACCGCGAGGCCCTGGACGAAGTGCCCCGCCTGGCCGGCGAGGACCCGCACGAGGCGCGCATGCGCGAGATCCTGCACCTCAACATCACGCGCTTCCTGCCGACGCTCCTGGATCGCAAGGACCGCATGAGCATGGCGTCCGGCCTCGAGGTGCGGGTGCCGTTCTGCGACCACCGGCTCGTGGAGTACGCCTTCAACATCCCATGGTCGCTGAAAACCTTGGGCGGCCAGCGCAAGGGAATCCTGCGCGAGGCGTTGCGGGGCACCTTGCCGGACGACGTCGTCGACCGGCCGAAGAGCCCCTACCCATCGACTCCGGACCCGCGCTTCCTGCAGGCGGTGCGCCGCGGCGCGCTCGGCGTGCTCGCGGACCCGCGCTCGCCGCTCGCAGGCTTCCTCAACCGGCCCGCGATCGAGCGTCTGGCCCGCCTGGACCAGGATCCCTTCGCCCTGCCGTGGTTCTCGCAGCTGATGGGCCTCGCGCAGTGGTTCGCCTACGTGCTGCAGCTCGACGCCTTCATGCGGCGCGGTCCCGTGACCTCCCCGTACCGGCCGGGCAAGGCCTTCGACACCCGCAGGGCGGCGGGGGCGGGCGGCGCGGACTAGAGCCGCCCGCCCCAAGGCCGCTACTCGTCTTTGTGCGCCTCGTCCTCGATCTCGTCGCGATAGCCCTCGATCGCCTCACGGCGCCGCCGGTTCTTGGCCCTGATCGGCTCCTCCTGCTCGGACCGCATCTCCTCGTCGTGGGCGGCGAGGAAGTCCTCGGCGTCGTCGAGGTTCTCGTAGGTGTTCTCGATGTGCTCCTGGAGCCGCTCGACGTTGTCGGACCGGTCGTCCGGGTTCGGCTTCGGCATTCGATCATTCCTCCTTGCGGTCGCGGGCGGCGACCCCGTGGCTTTGGTGTTCCAGTCCCATAGCCTGCGCTGCTCCGCCGTGTGCATGCGTTGGGTCGCGAGGCGGTTGCCGCGAGACCCAAGGTCCGGCTAGAGGCTCGCGATCGCCGGGAGAATCTCCCGCAGATGTCGCACGTTCGGCCGGAAGCCTGAGCCCGCCGGCGCGAAATGGATGGCGTGGAGTCCCGCGCCGAGAGCCGGGAGAATGTCCGCCTCGAGGTCGTCTCCGATCATGACGATGTGGCCGGGCGGCTGCCCGATGCTCTCCACCGCGATCCGGAAGGCTGCCGGGTCAGGCTTGAACGCGCCGATTTCCTCCGCCACGAATACGCGCTCCAGGAACGCCTCAAGGCCCAGCCTCTTCAACCGCAGGCGCTGGCTGTCCGACGGCCCGTTGGTGAGCAGGTGACATCGCACGCCTTGTCCGCCGAGCGCCGCAAGGCACGCGTAGGCACCATCGGTCGCCGTGACCCCTACGTTGGTCTCGCGCATGAAGGCGCGATTCATCGCGGTGACGAGCTCGTGCTCCTCGTGGGCCGCACCGGGGCCCAGGGCGAGTTCCGCGAGCACGAGATGAAAACGCTGCCAGCGGTATTCCCGCCGTGAGATCTTCTTGGCCGCGAACGCCGCGAAGAGTTGCGGCTCCTGCCGGCGCCAGATCTCGGCCGCGGTGCGACGGCACTCGCCGGGCAGCAAGGCGAGCGCCTCGGCTACGCCGCGCTCCCGGGCCATGCGGAAGTCACAGAGCGTATCGTCGAGATCGAAGATCGCGTCCGTGATCACGTCATCCCTCATCACGCGCCCGAATCGGCTGAGCAGTGTGCGCTCGGCTGCAGTGCACTCGCCGGACAAGGTGCTTCTCCCATGCTCCGGAGGCTTCCTGTCGTCCGCAGCGTCGCTCCGCCCGCTATACTGGACGGAGCAGATCCGATGGCCGAGCCGGAGATGGTGGCATTGTTCGCCCTCGTCGACGTCAACGCGATGTTCGCCAGCTGCGCCGCCGCGGAGGATCCCAGCCTCAGGGGCCTGCCGCTCGTCGTGGCCGGCGATCCTTCGGACCGTCGCAGCATCGTCCTGACCGCCAGCTACGAGGCCAGGGCCTACGGCGTGCGCACGGCCATGCCGGTGCGCGAGGCGCTGCGCCTCTGCCCCGCGGTGCGCATCGTCGCCCCGGACCGCCGTCTCTACGAGCGCTACAGCCGCCGCCTCTTCGAGGTGCTCTCGGAATTCACACCGGTCGTCCGACCCGTCTCGATCGACGAGGGCTACCTGGACCTGAGAGGCTGCCCAGGGCTCGAGGATGGTCCGCTGCTTCTGGCCGCCCGCATCCGCGCGCGGGTGCAGGAGCGGACGGGCCTCCTGGTGTCGATCGGCCTCGCCGAGGGTCCGTGGCTCGCCAAGATGGCGGCGGACCTCGCCAAGAAGCGCAGCGAAGGCATCCTGCTGCTCGACCCGCGGGCGGTCGAGGAGATCGTCTGGCCGCTCCCCGTCGACGCCTTTCACGGCATCGGCCCGAAGACCGCAGCGAAGCTCCGGGGCATCGGCATCCGCACCATCGGCCAGATCGCGCAGGCAGACCCAAGGTTCCTCGAGGGATTCGGCGTGCACGGCGGGCGCATGCGCCGGCTCGCCCGCGGCGAGGACCGCGGCACGCTCCCGGAGGAGTCCGCGCCGGTCTCCATCTCGCACGAGGAGACCTTCGCGCGCGACATCGCGAGTCCGGCCGCTCTGCACCCCGCTCTGGTGGCGCTCTGCGACAGGGTCGCCGAGCGCCTGCGCCGGGAAGGCTACGTGGCCCGCGGCCTTGGCCTTCGCCTGCGCAACGCCGCGTTCCGCGACTTCAGCCGTCAGGGCCCTCTGCCGGCGCCGAGCGCCCGCGCCGAGGACCTGCGCCGGGAGGCGGAGACGCTGCTTGCCCGCATGCCGGCCACAGCCTTCCCCTGCCGCCTGCTCGGTGTCGCGGCACACGCCCTGGAGGAGGCCGACGCAAGGCCGCCCGAGCTCTTTCCCGACGGCGACGCCGAGCGGCGCGACAAGCTGTGGACCGCCGTCACGGCCGTACGGCGCCGTTACGGTCCGGACGCCTTGAAGCCTCTCGGCGCCGAACCGCAGCAGCCACCGCGATCTCCCGGCGGCACGCCGAAGGCGCAGCGGGGGCGGACAAGATAACACTCTTTTCCGATCGGCATGCTATACTTTGCAGCAATGCCTGCAAGGGGGTTTTGCCATGCCGATCACCCGTTCGGTCCTCGATCTCATCGGCCAGACGCCGCTCGTGCAACTCCGGGACATCTCCGGGGAGACGGGCGCCGAGGTGTTCGCAAAACTGGAGAGCCGCAATCCCGGCGGCAGCGTCAAGGACCGCATCGCCCTCGCGATGGTGCGCGCCGCGGAGGAGTCCGGCACGTTGCGTGCTGGCGGCGTGATCGTCGAGCCCACATCGGGCAACACGGGCGTCGGTCTCGCGATGGTCGCCGCGGCAAGCGGCTACAGGCTGATCGTGACGATGCCGGAGTCGGCATCGGTGGAGCGGCGCCAGCTCATGGCCGGCTATGGCGCCGAGGTCGTGCTGACGCCTGCCGCCCAGGGCATGAAGGGGGCCATCGCGCGCGCCGAGGCGATCACCGCCGCGGAGGGCGCCTTCATGCCGCAGCAGTTCGAGAATCCCGCGAACCCGGAGGTCCACCGGCGCACCACGGCCGAGGAGATCTGGCGCGACGCCGAGGGCCGGGTCGACGTGTTCGTGGCCGGCGTCGGCACCGGCGGCACGCTCACCGGCGTGGGCCAGGTCCTGAAGTCCCGCGGCCCGACGCGCGTCGTGGCGGTCGAGCCGGAGCTCTCGGCCGTGCTCTCCGGCGAGGAGCACCACCCGCACAAGATCCAGGGGATCGGCGCCGGCTTCGTGCCCAAGGTGCTGGACCGCGGTGTGATCGACGAGATCGTCAAGGTCGCGGAGTCCGACGCGTTTACAGAAGCCCGCGCCTTGATGCGCGGGGAGGGCATCTCCGCCGGCATCTCGTCCGGCGCGGCCGCCTTCGCCGCGAGGCTGGTGGCCCGGCGTCCGGAGATGCGAGGCAGGCGGGTCGTCGTCATCCTGCCCGACACCGGCGAGCGCTACCTCTCGACGCCGCTGTTCGCGCCTCCGGCCTGAGCCGGCCCGTCCGATTCGGCGTCGAGCGGCAGAAGGCAGCGGACGGTGGTGCCCTGTCCCTCGCCGGACAGGAGCTCGAGGCGGGCGCGGTGCGCCTCCGCGATCTCGCGCGCGATGGCGAGGCCGAGGCCCGCGCCGCCGCCAGCCGCCCGCGCGGGATCGGCGCGGTAGAAGCGCTCGAAGGCGTGCTCGCGCACCTCCTCCGACATGCCCGGGCCCTCGTCCCGCACCTCGAGCACAGGAACCGCGCCTTGGGCGCGCGCCAGGACGTGCACCGTATTGCCCTCGCCGCCGTACTTGATCGCGTTGTCGAGCAGGATCCAGAGGAGCTGCTTCAAAAGGTCCCAGTCTCCCTGGGCCGGCACGACCTCCCGCGTCTCGTCGACGACGCGCGGCAGGCCCGGCAGGGCCTGCGCCTCGGAGACGGTCTCGCCGACCAGTTCGCCGAGGTCCATGCGGCGCAGCTCCAGCCGAAGCCCCTGCGCGCCGCGCGCCAGGAAGAGGAGGTCCTGCACCAGGCGCTGCATGCGCGCGGCCTCGCGGCTGATCGTCGAGACGGCCTCCTCGCGCACCTGCGGGTCCTGCGCGGCCCAGCGCTGCAGGAGTTCGGCATAGCCGGAGATCACCGCGAGCGGCGTCTTGAGTTCGTGCGACGCGTCCGAGACGAAGCGCGCCTGGCGCATGAAAGCGGCTTCCAGGCGGTCAAGCATGCGGTTGAACGCCTGCGCCAGCCGGCCGAGCTCGTCGCGCGGGCTCGCGCCCTCGAGCCGCCGGGAGAGGTCCGTGTCGGAGATGCGCGTCGCGAGGGTCGTCAGGCGCTCGACGGGCCTGAGGGCCCGGCGCGCGAAGAGGTAGCCGACCAGCGCGACGAGTGCGAGCCCTGCGACGCCGCCCTCGATCAGGAGCGTGCGCAGCAGCTGCAGGGCGTCGAAGCTCGCGGCCAGGCTGACGGAGACCTGGATCGCCCCGAGCAGCAGCCCGTGGTACACGATGGGCAGGCTGACATAGCTCGCGGGCTGGTTCTTCCAGGTGATCATGCCCTGCACCGACTGGCTGAGCTGGACGGGCACCGGCAGGTAGGGGGTCTGCGAAGCCTGGACCACGTTTCCCAGGGGGCTGACGAACTGCACGTCGATCTCGTCCGGCCGCGCGCCGAACAGGTAGGCGCTGCTGTTCGCCTGCACGACATCGAGGTCGCCGCCGTGGTTCAGGAAGTTCTGCCGCGTCGCCTGGGCCGTGGTCTGGGCCGTGCGGATGGCCTCCTGCACCACCTCGTTGCGCAGGACGGTGAAGATCGTCGCGCCGAGCGCGAGGAGCACCACGGCCATGGCGACCGCGATGAATACGGTCAGGCGGGTGCTGAGGCTACGCACCCGCGCCCTCCTCGCGCAGCACGTATCCGACGCCGCGTACCGTGTGCAGGAGCGGACGGTCGAACGGCTCGTCGATCTTGCTCCGCAGCTGGTAGATGTAGACGTCCACCACGTTGGTGGTGCCGTAGAAATCATAGCCCCAGACGTGCTCGAGGATGGCCTCCCGCGACTGCGGGTGGCCCTGGTGGCGCATCAGGTACTCGAGCAGGGCGAACTCGCGCTTCGTGAGTTCGATCGGCCTGCCGGACCGCTGCACCTTGAGCTCGAGGCGGTCGAGCCGCAGGTCCGCCACCTCGAGGACGTCCTGCACCGGACCCTGCTGGCGGCGCACCACGGAGCGGATGCGCGCCAGGAGCTCCTCCAGCTTGAAGGGCTTCGTCAGGTAGTCGTCGGCGCCGAGGTCCAGGCCCTGCACCTTGTCCTCCGTCCGGTCGCGGGCGGTCAGGAGGATCACCGGCACGCCGGAGCGCCGCCGCACGGCCTGCAGCACCTGCATGCCGCCCAGGCCGGGAAGCATCACGTCCAGGAGCACAAGATCCTGGTCGGAGCTTGCAAGGCGCAGCCCCTCCTCCCCGTCGTGGGCGACCGCCACGGCGTAGCCCTCGTGCGTGAGGGCGAGTTCGAGGTAGCGGGCGAGGTCCCGGTCGTCTTCCACCACGAGGATGCGCACCGCAAACACCTCCCTTGATCCGGCCTGCTACTGGCCGGCCTGCGCCGGCAGTCCCTCGATTAGGCTCTGCGCCGCCTCGAGCCAGCGCGAGCGCAGGGGCAGGAGGGCGGGCGCCAGGCGGACCGAGACGACGAAGGGACGCTCGCCGCCCACAATGTCCGCGTAGGGCAGGTCGCGCAGGGCGCCTTCGACCAGCCGCATGCCGCCGGCCACGTCGAACGAGCGCACGACCGCAAGCGCAGGCACGTCGATGCGCACCGTGACCTGGCCGTTCTCCAGGCTCGCGCCGAGCAGGTAGATGTCCTCCTCCTGGCCCAGGCGCATCACCGACGGCACCAGGTTGACCTTCGCCGTCGTCGTCTCACCGACGATCGTCCGCAGGGCCTCGATCTCCTCCGGCGCCAGGACGGGCATCCGCACGATCTCGTCGAGCGTCCCGGGCTTCAGTCGCCGGGCGATATCCTCCATGCCTTCCGTCTCCTCTTCCGCGTCACGCCTGTCCCTAGCGTACCTCAGCGGGGCGTGCCGGTCAGGCCCTGCCTTCGCTTGGACGCACGAAATCCATGGCGCTGATGCGCATCTGGCTGAGCTGCAGGCAGAAATAGGCCTCGCCGACCGCCGCCAGCGACCCGACGACGGCACCGGCCCCGAAACCGGCCAGGGCGTAGGCGCCCGCGAAGAAGCCGGCCGCGATCGCCGTCGCCACGACCGTGAAGAGGAAGCGCAGCCACACGGCCACGCCGCGCTGGTCGACCGCGTTCGGCAGCATGGCCCAGCCGAGGAGCCCGACCGAGCGGACGAGGAGCATCAGCGCGATGGTGAGCGGCAGGCTCCAGATCGCGAGCGCCCCCTGTCCCATGCCCAGGAGCCAGCCCACCGTCACCCCCGCCCAGCCCGCTCCCGACACGATGGCCGACGGCAGGAACCATGCCAGCAGTTTCAGGAGCATCGCTCCCGGCGTCTGCGACCACAGCGGTGTCGCGAGGATCTGGCCGAAGTTGAGCGACGCCGCGGCAGCCCCCGTGAGCACCATCACGTAGGCGGTGAAGCCCGGCACCACCTCCCACGGCACGCCGTGGGGCCGCGCGAGGGCGCCGGCGACGGCGGCGGCGACCCAGCCGAGCGCGATGAGGGGCGCCGTCGCCGGCAGGAGCGTGCGGTAGAGGCGCGCGATCTCCACGCCGAGGAGGGCGAAGCCTCCCCGCCCGGGCCAGTCCCTCTGGCGGAAGCGCCGGCGAACGGTGCGGCGGCCGACCTGTCCGCCCGGCGCGCCGCTATACCGCCAGGCGAGGCCGCGGCGGCCGGCGAGGGCGGGCAGGGCGCTCCAGTCGACGCCGAGGCGGACGGTGCGCCCTGCCATGGCCACCATCAGCGCCATGACGCCAGCCGTCAGCACAGCCCACGCCACGAGCGGCAGGGGGGGGGCGGGGGGGGGGGGCGCCGGGCGGGGCAGCCGCCCCCGCCCCCCCCCCGCCCCGGCCCCCACCCCCCCCCCCTGCCCCAAGCCTGATACGCCAAGGAGTGCCGCCATGTTCCTGCAAATCCCCCCCCCCCCCAGCTCCCCCGCCAGCCTCTTGAACCGCGACGATGCAGGCCTGGCCAAGCGCATCCCGTTT
>Ga0080006_1132672_pt1 | contig 22942 bp, 24 predicted proteins | sample RS3BMetagenome_FD_69209 | JGI IMG/M metagenome (GOLD analysis project Ga0080006, IMG submission 69209) | Ferric oxide microbial mat and aquatic microbial communities from Rainbow Spring, Yellowstone National Park, USA - RS3B (SPADES... ...
GACAACATCGCCGCCGGCCTACGCCACCACGCCAGACACCCAGATCACGCCCTCAAATTGGTCCTGACCTCGTGAGACGTGACTTTTCCGGGACCCTGGTAGTAGCCCAGCTGCACGGTAATCCCGGCAGCGTTGAACGCGTCGACCACGGCGGTGAGGTTCGCCAGGTCGCCGCCGTTGTCCTCCCAGTCCAGCATCGCCAGCGTCCCGCCGTTGTTGCCGTGCCACGTTCGAGCCTGCGAAGCAGCGTCGTCGGTCGTCGCATAGTGGTAGCCGATGAGTGGGAGATCATGCTGCTGACACCAGTGCTGGACGGTCGGCCAGTATGGGTCCTCGTAATAGTTGCCTTCGGATACTTTGTGGCACATGCCGCTGAAGCCTTCTGGGACAAGCTGTTCCAGGAAGTCAATCGCGTCCTTCGTAGACGACCAGTTGTTGTTGCTGCAGTCCGGGTAGAACAGGGTCACGCCTTGGTCCAATGGCTGGTCTGCGCGAGGCATTCTGTTTCGCGAATTAATCCGTCGCGCTGACGACGGACTTCCCAACGCAAAACGTTATCGATCTTAATTGCAGTGGCGACTGCTCCGGCCTGCCGTAGGCGTTGTCCAGAGCAGGCCGGCTTTCCCTTTTTATTCACTGCCATTTGAAGTTCCAGTTCTAATGTCGGTTGAGCGGGCATGGGAGCCACGTAGTTCAACGGGAACAGCGACTATAGTCGGCTATCGCGGGATTGACCACGCCGAGCGAACGGGCCAAGCCCGAGGTGCGAGACGTGACTATCTTGTATAGAATGCGTCCCGCACCTCGGGGCGTTTACGACACGTGATGCCGCGACTCTTACAGAACCACTAGAGCTGCTTGTGGTGAGTTAATGGATGGTCGGGAAGGGGATTCACCGAGTCCGCGTCCCAGGTTATCCGCTGATCGCTTTTAACCGGCATCGCCTCAAGCTCGCTACTGTCAAGGATCGCCTGAATGCAGTCAATGCTGCCGCCAACATAGGTGGTTAGAAGGTCAACTTCGGATGCGACACACCACTTATGATCGCTTGGCCACCATAGATTGGCCGACTGCGGCCTCTTTAGACCGAACGGGTTGGCCGCGTCGTCAATCGAGCCTTCGATGACATACATCGGGCGCTCTGGCAGCTCCATAATCTCGGCATTCTTGACTTCAACGCCGCCGTGGCCAGTCCAGAGGGCGTACAAGACACTAGTCGCGCTGGTAAATTGCTTTAAAATCGCGCTGAGCTCTGTAGCGGTCGTGGCTGGTAGCTCACCTTGGCTTGGGTCTTGATCGTGTATTTTGCCGTGGTAATTAGCTGAGTTCCAGGTTCCGAGAAGCGATCCCCACTCCATGGCCGGATGCGCCACTCGACCATTGGCCTTCGCAACGTCGCGCCACGTGACGGGAACCCCTTCTCGCGATGAGTCCGAAAAGGTATACGCAGGATGGAATATTCGAACATATGCATCGAATACTGGCGGGACTAGCGAGGCGACATCGTACTCAAACGGGTGCAGGCTATCGAGAATCCACTGATATGATGAGGATGGCATTTGATAAAAGTCCTTATGTAGCGGGAGCTGCTCGGGGTGGCGGACGTGGGCGGCGCGGTCGAGGGCTTGTTGTCCGTTGCCGAGTTCGACCGCGACACCCACGGCGTGCATGGCCACGTTGGTGGGTCCGAATTCGGTGTCGTGGTGGTTGCGGTCGGCGCCCAGGACGGCGGCGAGCCGGCGTGCCACCGTCAGGCATTGTTCGGCGGAATCGGTGTTGGCGTCGCGGGCGTGCAAAATCGCCAACAGCAGCGCGCTGGAACCCACGAGCGAGATGAGGCCGTGATCGCCGCCGGCGATGATGGCGTCGTGGCGTCGGGTGGCTTGGGTTAAGACGTGGCGGGCCAGTGCTTGTTCGCTGGAGTCGAGCAGGGTGCGGGCCATGCGAAGTTGACCGGCCAGGATCAGAGCGGGGTTGTGGGTGCGTTCGGCGGCGGCGATGGCGCGGTCGGCCGCTACCCATCCCGCACCACGGTCACCGACTTTGACCAGCATCGCCGCGGCGGCTTGATAGGTCTGGGCGAGCAGCGAAAGAAGTTCGGGGCGTTGAGTTTTCGCGGCGGTGCGGCTGGCGTGTTCGAGGTCGCTGATCAGGGCGGCGATGGCTGGCCCCATGTCGCGGTAGGCACTGGCGTGGATGCGCTGCCAAATGTGCAGGGTGCGCTGTCGCAGTGATTCCACATCGCAGGGTGGCCCGTCGGCTACCGGTGTGATGATGCTGTCGGGAGCAGGGTGCCCGGCGATGGCCAGACGAAGCCGCTCCACGTAGGGCCGGTTGCGGGCGGTCTCGGCGTCGGGTCCCAGGGCGGCCTCGATGAGCTCCTGTAACGGCGCGCCCAGCACCGCGGCCAGCCGTTGTATGACGGTGAGGTCGTTCAGCGGTATTTCGCCGCGTTCGACCTGGGAGACCCAGCTGGCCGATTTGTGCATGTGGTCGCCGAGGCGCTTGCGGGACCAGTTCTTTCCTTCTCGGTAGGTACGAACCAGATCGCCGGGGGTGGGGTCAGCGCGGGGCACCGTCGCCTCGAAAGGGCCGCCCGTTGACCGCACCGGCAACGGGGGTAAGTGTCCACACCTCGGGTGGGCCAGCCAGGTGCTGGGTCCGCTCGGACAGGAACCGGCGGGTGTGTGGCGCGGCTTCGTGGGCTTGGAAGGCGTCGTGGCTTCGGTAGCACTCGTAGAACACCCGCAAACTGGGCTCGCCCGCCTGGGTGTGGCTCGCATAGACGATCGTGTCGGGTTCCTCGGTAGTGATCGCGGCCAGCGTGTCGGCGACGAGGGCGTCGAAGGCGTCCTCGTGTCCCGCGCGAATAGTGAACCTGACCAACAGTGCGAACAATTGCATCCCGCACAGTTTTGCACAGCCGTGCTGTGTGTTTTAGTCCTCCGTTCTCGACCTTGGCTGGTGCCGGGCTGCACTGGGTGGCGCGTCCAACAACACCGTTGGGCCGCTCACCCGAGAAGACAGGACACACCATCATGAAATTGCGAATCGAGACCACCGGCGTGACGTTTCTGTGCACCCGAATTCCGGAGCAGCGCACCAATTTCGACACCGGTGCACCACGTATTGACAAGGTGACCGGGCAGGCGTTGTGGCTGGTGCAGTTGATCGCCCTGGACGCCACCGGCGGCGAGGTGCTAGCCGTCACCGTGGTCGGTGAGCCGAAAGTCACTGTCGGCCAACCCGTTGCGGTGTCGGGTCTGGTGGCGTTGCCATGGTCACAAGACGGCCGCTCGGGCATCGCGTATCGCGCCGAGGCCATCACCGCCGCCGCCGATCCAGGTGCGGTCGCCGCGAAGGCGAGCCAGCAGGCCCGGTAACCGAAGGGCTGGCCCGGCAGCACCCGCACGAACGCGAGCTGTCGGGCCGGCCTCTCCGGCAACACCACAACCCGTCGCAATGGAAAGCGTGCCCTCATGTCAAACACCTCAAACCCTAACAACCGCAACACTAATCAAGCATCTGATGACGACTGGATCGGCGAGCTGATCTGGGGACTGGTCAAAGCCGCCTGGCAGCTGCTGTGGTGGGCAATCCTGTTCCCCGTCCTCAGTATCCCGGTCATCGTCTCGATCTGGGTCGCCATCGGCCACGGCCCCCGCGCGGGCCTGCTCACCGCCGGGCTGGCTGTCGCGGCCTATATCGGCTGGGCAGTCGTGGAGCCGTCCTCGTTTACCGCGTGGGTGACCGACCCGGTGCGGCAGCGCTGGCTGTCGTGGTGGCGCTACCGCCGCACCTGGGAATCGATATGCACCCTGCACGGCGTGACCGCCCGGCTCGGTGAACGCATCCTGGTCCCGGCCTTGCGGTCGGTGCGGATCGGCAATCACGTCGACGTTCTCATGGTGCGGGTGGTGGCGGGCCAGTCGATCAACGACTGGCAGAAACGCGGCGACGCGCTGGCAGCGGCGTGGCGGGCCGAGCGGCTCACGATCCGCGCCACCACCCCCGGCGAGCTGCGGATCATCATCAGTCGCGGCGACGCGCTGGCCCAACCCATCAGCTTTCTGATGCCGACGCGAGCAACCACATTCAACCTGGGTGCGGTGCGGGTCGGGATCACCGAGATGCGGACCTGGTGGCTGCTGCCCGTGTTGGGCCAGCACGTCCTGATCGCCGGTGCCACCGGGGCGGGCAAAGGCTCGGTGCTGTGGTCGCTGATCGCCGGACTGGCGCCACACGTCGCGACCGGGCGGGTGCGGTTATGCGTGATCGACCCCAAAGGCGGCATGGAACTGGGCGCGGGCGCCCCGATGTTCTCCCGGTTCTGCCACCACACCGGCGAACCCACCCTGGAACTGCTGCGCCAGCTGGTCGCATTGATGCAGACGCGGGCCAACCGGCTGCGCGGACACACCCGCCTGCACACCCCGACCCCGGCCGAACCGCTGATCGTGCTGATCATCGACGAGATCGCCGCGCTGACCGCCTACCTCACTGACCGCAAACTGCGCACCGAAATCGAACAGCTGCTGGGCCTGCTGCTCTCCCAGGGCCGTGCGGTCGGGATATCGGTGGTGGCCGCCGTGCAAGACCCGGCCAAAGACACCCTGCCGGTGCGGCAATTGTTCACTGTGCGGATCGGGCTGCGCATGACCGAAGCCACCCAAACCGCGATGGTATTGGGCCAAGGAGCCCGCGATGCCGGCGCCGAATGCGACCTAATCGCTGATGCCACCCCCGGCATCGGGTACGTGATGATCGACGGCACCGCCGAACCGATACGGGTCCGGGCGTTTCACGTCACCGACCGCGACATCGCTGTCCTGGCTCGAACCTTTCCCGCGCCCCGCTCCCGCACACCAGGCACCGCGGGAGACACCGCCCCTGGCACTGGCCAGCGTGACAACAAGGGGCAGCGGTGAGCACCGTCGTGGCGGACAGCCCGATGATCGTGTTGCCGGGGCTACCGACCACCATCGATGCCGATGCGGTGATCACCCAGATGCTGCGCCGCGCATCCTCGCCCGGTTTCGGGTCGTGGTGGCACCGCGCCGAATCGGTCGGCTTCTGCGCCCACCCCATCCAGCTGTCGGGCGCCGACACCAGCGGGCGTCGACACACCGTGTGGACGCGCTGCAACAACCGCCGCGCGACGGTGTGCCCGTCATGCTCAGACCTGTATGCCCGTGACACCTGGCAACTCGTCCACGCCGGAGCCGCCGGCGGCCACCACAACATACCCGCCGAAGTCGCGGCCCGCCCGCAAGTGTTCGCCACCTTGACCGCGCCGAGCTACGGGGCGGTGCACAACGCCACCGGCACACCCTGCCACCCTCGCAACGGCACCAGCTCGGCGGGCCGCTGCCGACACGCAAAACCGCTGCGCTGCAACACAACCCACGACATCAATGACCTCCTGGTAGGCCAACCATTGTGCCAGGACTGCTACGACTACCGTGGGCATGTCTTGTTCACGTGGCATCTGCCCGAGCTGTGGCGCCGGTTCACCATCGCACTACGGCGTGCCGTCGCAACACGCCTGAAAACAATTGGCGTCAAGCCCGGCTCGGTGCGGGTCAGCTTCGTCAAAGTCGTTGAACTGCAAGCCCGCGCCATCCCCCACATCCACGCCCTGATCCGCCTCGACCCGTCACCAGACGACAACGACACCACCGGATCGGGTGACCACAACCGTTACAGCCCCGCCGCCCCGCGGGGTGGTGGGGAGCCCCGTCCGATAGCCGACCAGCACACCGGCTGGTCGTCACCGATCACCGCCGCCGAGCTGGCCGTCTTGATCCAACACGCTGCCGGTCGCGTCAGCATCGACGTGCCCGCCGGCGACGACGACTCCCCCAGCCAGGGCGGGGTGCGCACGGTGCGGTTCGGCACCCAAATTGACACCCAAGCATTGGAACCCGAAACTATCACGGCTACAGGCGATTCCGTGATAGCGGGAACCGCAACCGGCGCATCGTCGCGGCTTTCGCCGCGTCGGGTCGCGGCATATCTGGCGAAATACGTCACCAAATCCCTGCACGACTTCGGGATCACCGCGCGCCGGCTGTCCGCCGAGGCGATCAGCGACCTGGATGTCAGCGAACACGTGCGGGCCATCCTGTCCACCATCGCCGGACTCGCCGAACACCCAGCGTCCGCGGGTCCGTCGTTGGCGGGGATCGGGCGCTGGCTGCACACCCTGGGCTACCGCGGCCACATCACCACCAAATCGCGGCACTACTCGACCACCATGGGCGCTCTGCGCGCCGCCCGCGCCAGCTGGACCCGCCACCAGAAGGCCAAACATTCACAGTCACAAAACGATCCACGATCGGCCCATTTCGCTGACGAGGTGACGGCAAGCACAAGCGGGCGACAGCAACCGATCCGCACCGATGAGATGCTGTGGGAGTTCGACCGCGCGGGACACACCAGCGCCGGGGACCGCGTCCTGGTCATCTCCGCAGCCCTGCGCCACATCAGCGCCCGCATCACCGGCATCACCGAATCCCGCACTGTCTGCACCCGCATCCCGCCGCCACCACGCGGGGCCAGGTGATGGCCACGACACCGCCGCCAGCGGCCGGCAACCACGATGCCGGCGCGGTCCCGCTGCACGAGCGCCCGGAGTTCATCGCCTGGCTGACCGGCTCATGTGAACGCCAGAACCTGGCAGTCACCGTGACCGACCCGGCCGTCATCGCACGCATCGCCACCCTGCTCGGGGCGAACCCGAAGGGGCGGCCACCGGTTCAGACCCGCCACACCGGTGCCACCCGTCCGATATCCAGGCTGCGTGAGCCGGGGGTACCCGGTGCGATGACGGCGTGATCCAACACCGCTTTGATGATCGCCTGCTGGCGACCCAGATCCAGCCCGTCCCACCCGCTGCGCAGCGCACTACCGGTGCCGGCCAGCTCGTAGACCGCGGTGGTGTCGGTGGCAGCGGCGATATCGCGGCGGGCCGCGGTGATGCGGTCGGTGATCGGATCACGGGCCGCGATCCACTCCCGCGCAGTGATCGCGCCATCGGCATACAGCCCCGCCAGCTCATCTAAGCGTTCTTGATCGGCGTCGACCTTGGCGGCCAAAGCGGCGACATCGGCATCAGCGGTGGCTTTGCCCGCCAGCGCGTCCGCCAGCTGCGGTGAATCCAGCCGTGCCAGCACCGCTTCGGTCAGAAGTTCTTCGACCGGGGCGGCGACCACGGTCAACCGGCCACAGCCACCATGATCCGGGCCTTTGAGGCACACGTAGCGGCGTACTCGATTTTGCGGATTGCTGTGCCGGGCTTGGGAATACAGTCGGTTGTCGCAGCGCCCGCAGCGCAGCATCCCCGACAGCAGGTAGGTGCGCGCGGTGCGGGATTTGGTCACCGAGCGTGCCGCCATCCGCGCTAGCACCCGATCCCGCTCAGCGACGGTGATGATGGCGGGCCATACCGCCGCACCGATCACCTCCCCGCGGTGCTCCCGCAGTCCGGCGATGCGGCCCGAGGACAACACCTGACGCACCGCGGTGGTCTGCCACGATGTCGCCACGCTCGGGGCGATCTGCGACTCGTTGAGCCAGATCGTCAACGACCGCAACGACTGCCCGGCGAGGTAACGGTCCACCATCTCGCGGATTACTGCGGCCTCCGATTCGCGCACAGTGATCTTGTCGGCTTCGTAGCCGAACGGGCGCGCTGAGCCATGCGGCAGCCCTGCTTGGGCGTTTTGCAACATCTTGCGGCGGATACGGGCCGACTTGCGGCCGGACTCCTTGGCGGCGAACGCCGCGAAAATGCGGGCCATGAACAGTCCGTCATCATTACCCAGGTCGATGTCGGCGGTCACGGTCGCCAGATCGCGCACCCCCACCGACTCGCACAGCGTGACGAACTCCTCCAACTCCACCGGCCGGCGGTGCAGCCGGTCCAGGTTGTAGACGATCACCGCATCCCGGGCACCCGATGCCAGATCAGCCAACATCTGCGCGTACTGGCGGCGTGGCTTGCCGGAAAACGCCGACACGTCATTGTCGACATACTCGGCCCCGACTGGCCAACCCCGATCAGTAGCGAGCTTGCGGCAGTCCTCCAACTGCCGCGCCACCCCCAACCCCGTGCCCTCCGCGTCCGAGGAAATCCGGGCATAAATCGCCGCCGAGCACACCCCAACACGCTGACCAGCAGATTTCCTCACAGACATGAGGGTAGTTTAACAACTTGTGACCTTGATGAGGTCTCTCTGTCGGCGTCCGCCTAAGAGGCCTCGAGCAACACGGATGCGCGGGTCATCCCATCCGAACGGACTACGACCCACCATCCGGGCCACGAGCGACGCTCATTTCACCACTGCTCGCGGGGCACGTCGAAGTCGACGCACAGCGCCCGCCATACGGCCCGTGGCTCGACGCCGTCCTCGATCGCCTTCGCGGCGGTACGCCCGTCGAACCCGGTCAGCACGTGGTCAGCCAGCACCGAGGCGCCATAGGTCGCGCCGAATCGCAGGGTCACCCGCTCGTTGAATTCCGTCAGCCGCACGTCACCCAAGTTACCCAGCGTCGGCAAGTGCCTCCTGACACACCCGCACCGGGTCGGCCACCTCGGAGATGCCGGCCGCGGCACGTTTCGCGGCGTCCCGATAGCTGCGGGTGGCCAGCACATCGGCGGCCGCACTGGCCAGCGCTTCTCCGGTCAGCGGCCGCACCAACCGCCCGCTGCCGTGGCGCACCACCCGGTTGGCGATCTCCCACTGATCGCCGCCGCCGGGGACCACCACCAGCGGCACCCCGGCCAGCAGTGTCTTGGCCACGATGCCGTGCCCACCCCCGCAGATCATCAGATCGGCATGGGCCAGCAGGGCGTCTTGCCGGCCCAGCCCGGCGACCGCCCACGACGGCAACGCCAACTCGGGACCGTGGAGTCGCGACACCACGAGCCGCACGCCGAGGGGTGCCAGGCAGTCCAGGGCCGTCTCGGCCATCCCTTTCGTCCCGGTCGACGCGGTCGACGGCGCGACCAGCACCACCGGCCCCGAACCCGGCGGGATCGGCAGCACCTGCTCGGTCGGCTCGAAGTGCAGCGGGCCGACCACAACGGCGGCGGCCGGCCAATCCGGGCGCGGCACTTCCAGCGCCGGCAGTGTCGCGATCAGCATGCGCAACGGCCCGGGATCGACTGCCGGCAAACCGATGTCGACGCGGACCCGTTCCCGTTGCCGGGTACCGACTCGCAGCGAGCGCGCGGTCAACGCGCGCATCGTGGCGTCCCGCAACCGGCCGCGAGTCCCGGCACCGGGCGCCAATCCGCTGCCGATCGGCGGCAACCCTTTGGACGGCCGGTACAGCGGATGCGGGTTGAGCTCGATCCACGGGATCCCCAGCAGCTCCGCCGCCATCCCGCCGCAGGCGGTGATCACATCGGACACCACCAGATCCACACCCATCGCCTGTAGCTGCGGGCGATTCAGCACGGCCATTCGGGCGGCACGCTGATGAATCTTGGCTCCCGCATCGCCGTCGTCGTCGTCCTGGGTCGGGTCGAGCCCCACCAGCTCGACGGCGTCGACACCGGCTGCGTGCGCAGTCGCCAACCACTCGGCGCCGGTCAGCAAGATGGGTGTGTCCCCCGCCGCGAGAAACCGCCGGCACAGCGCGATCGCCGGAAAAGAGTGACCGGGGTCCGGCCCGGCCACCACCGCGACGCGCATCGCACTACCCTGCCACAGCAACTGATTAGGCTGTTGCTCATGACCGAGCAGACTCTCGCGAACACCCGCGTCGTGGAGGTATTCCTGCACGCGCTGCAGGACGCCGACCTCGACACCGCAGGGGCCGCATTGGCCGACGATCTGGTGTACCAGAACGTCGGTCTACCAACCATTCACGGCCGTCGTCGCGCGATGAAACTGTTCAGCTCACTGGGCGGCGCCAGCGGCTTCGAGGTGAAGATCCACCGGATCGCCGCCGACGGTGCCGCAGTGCTCACCGAGCGCACCGACGCTCTGATCTTCGGCCCTCTGCGGCTGCAGTTCTGGGTGTGCGGCGTCTTCGAGGTGCACGACGGCCAGATCACACTGTGGCGCGATTACTTCGACTTCTTCGACATGTTCAAAGCGACGCTGCGTGGCCTCGCGGCGCTTCTGGTGCCGTCGCTGCGCGCATCGCTCTAGCCGCTATGTCCGACAAAGCGGCACGGCCTAACGCTCTTCAGTTCGTTCGCTATTGCTGCGGGGCGCAGCTGCCCGACTCGATGCGGGACTGGGTACGCAACGATCTGGCAGGCAAGGGCGCGACAAGCCGGATGATGCGACGGGTCGCGGTTCCGGCGGTGTTGGTACTCGCCCCGTTCTGGCTGATCCCGACGACGCTCGACGTACACCTGAGTATGACGCTGCCGATTCTGATTCCGTTCGTGTACTTCTCGCACGCGCTGAACAAGGTGTGGCGTCGGCACATGCTGCAGGTACACGGGCTCGACCCGAAGTTGGTAGACGCACGCCGTAGTAAGCGCGAGGAGCAGATGCGTCAGTCATACATCGAACGCTACGGCCCCCGCGACGAGTCGACCGGCGGCAGTTAAGACCTCTGACGGCTACGCCCGGCGCGGCAGCCCGCCGAGTTCGTCGAAGGCCTGTGACCAACCGGCCAGCCGATCGGTGGCACCGGCCAGTTCGTCGCGGTAGCGTTGTCGCGACGCCGCCAGCGCGGCACCACAATCTGCGTTTGCCGCTGAAACCAGCTGCGCTGCAGCGGTAACCATTTCGTTGTACTGGCGCACGCCGGCGCTCAACTGCGCAGTCAACGCATTGATCGTGGGCGCCAGGTACGACCGGGACTGCGGTGTCCCGTGCGCCGCCCGCTCCATCGACACCACCTCAGTGGCCGTGGCCGCCATGGCGGCCGAACTTTTCTTGGCTGCAGCCGTAAGGTCACGAATCTCGGTGTCGGGCAATATGTTGGCGCGTTCCATCACACCAAGCAACGAGAAGAAGCCCCGCTCAGATGCACCCAGCGCGTACATCGCCGGACGGGCCGCCGAACTGGGTGGCGGTAAGCGCCGAATGTTGGTGGGCCGCTGCGGGAGTAGCGGATCTGCTTTCAGCCAGCGGTAGCGGATCAACAGCAGCGTGGCGGTCATCGCCTGCGCGACAGCGACTCCGCCGGTGATCTCCAGCAGTAGCGCGAACCATCCCCATGCCGCCAGGATCGCTGTCACCACGGCCCAGAACACGGTTCCCGCGGTGAAGATCAGACCCCAGCGCAGCGCCCGGCGTCGACGTCGCAGCTGCCTTTCCCGGGGATCGGTTATCGCGCTGATCTTGTGGAAGACCAACTCGGAAACTTCGCTGGCCGTGTCGAGGCCACGCAACAGCAGCGTCCGCCATCCCCCGCCGCGACCCGAGTGCACCGCCATCGCCCGCTTGCCCGCTACTGACCGAGCGGCTTCTCAGTGGGCGCAGCCTGCGGCCGCGCCGCCGGGGTGCTTGCCGCAGAATCACTCGCCGAACCACCGGCCGGTAACGCCTCACCGCGCATCGACGCCCGGATCTGCTCCAACCGCGAGTGGCCGGCCATCTCGACACCGGCCTGCTCGACCTCGACCATGCGGCCCTGCACAGAGTTCTGCGCCAGCTCGGCTTGACCCAGCGCGTTGGCGTAGCGGCGCTCGATCTTGTCGCGGACTTCGTCGAGGCTCGGTGTGGTGCCGGGCGCGGCGATCTCACTCATCGATCGCAGTGACTTGCTGACTTGTTCCTGCATCTTGGCCTGCTCGAGTTGGCTGAGCAGCTTGGTGCGCTCGGCGATTTTCTGCTGCAGCACCATAGCGTTGCGCTCGACGGCCTTCTTGGCCTGCTCTGCCGCGCTGAGCGCCTGGTCGTGCAGCACTTTGAGGTCTTCCACGCTCTGTTCGGCGGTCACCAGTTGCGCGGCGAACGCCTCGGCGGCGTTGTTGTATTGGCTTGCCTTCGCGGTGTCGGCAGCGGCGGTGGCCTGATCGGCCAGCGTCACCGCCTGGCGGATGTTGACCTGGAGCTTTTCGATGTCGGCGAGCTGGCGGTTGAGACGCATCTCGAGTTGGCGCTGGTTACCGATCACCTGCGCGGCTTGCTGGGTCAACGCCTGGTGTTGACGCTGCGCTTCTTCGATGGCCTGCTGGATCTGCACTTTGGGGTCGGCGTGTTCGTCAAGTTTCGAGTCGAAAAGCGCCATGACGTACTTCCAGGCTTTGACGAACGGGTTGGCCATCAGTGAGCTCCGCCTTCGTGTGTAGATGACTGTCGTCAGGCTCTCAACCTAGCGTCTCTGCTGCGATTGCCACAGTGTCGCCGGCCGGGGACCAGCTAGGCACTGGCAGAGAGGGCCAACGCCGCGACCGGCGGGATGACGACCTTGGTGCTGGCGTCGATATTGGCGGCGGTCGTCGCGGTGGCCACGGTCGAGGCGTGCGCCGAACCCTGGACAGCCAGCTGTGCACTGGCATCTGTGAGCAGCTGCGACAGCGGCACGTCCAGTGCGTCACAGATCGCGCTGAGCAGCTCGCTGGATGCCTCTTTACGACCGCGCTCCACCTCGGAGAGGTATCCCAGGCTTACCCGTGCGCTGTCGGACACCTGTCGCAGCGTCCGGCCTTGGGCGATGCGGGCTCGACGCAGCACGTCGCCGATAACCTCGCGCAGCAATGACGGCATCGAGCTCTCCTTACGTCCGATCAGCATGATCTGCTCAACGTGCGCTGCTCTGCCATTGGTTCCCCGTGTGATCAGGCCCGCATCGACCAGCGCCCGCAGCTGGCTGCTCGGTAGCCAACCAGTCCAGGCGCACCGTCAGTCAGCAGCGGGCCGTCCACGAGAATCCCTGACGGCCGAGACGACGTAATCCAGCCCGGTGAGCACGGTGAGCACGATCGCGGCCGCCATCGTCACCCAGGCAGCCATCAGCCAGGCACCCGACACCGGCAGCACGAACAACCCGATCGCGACAGCCTGGACCAGGGTCTTGAGCTTGCCGCCGCGGCTGGCGGGGATGACGCCGTGGCGCAGCATCACGAAGCGCAGCACGGTGACTCCGACCTCGCGAACCATGATGACCCCGGTCACCCACCAATGCAGGTCGCCGAGCATCGACAGTCCGATCAACGCCGCGCCGATCAACGTCTTGTCCGCAATCGGGTCGGCCATCGTGCCGAATTCGGTCACCATGCCGTAGTTACGCGCCAGCGCACCGTCAAAGCGATCCGTGATGACCGCGACCGCGAACACGACGAAAGCGATGATCCGGCTGGGGGTTTGGTGTCCGCTGCCGGCGAACAACGCCAACAGGAAAACCGGCACCAGGACCAACCGCAGCAGCGTGAGCACGTTGGCAAGATTGGTGACTCGAACGCGCGGGACCACTGGACCTGGTTGAGGCTGCCCCGACACGGCAACAGGATATCGGTTACCTGTCAGACGGGTCGAAACCGATACTCTGCAATTCGTGCACGCAACCAGCGGATCACCGACCGACGGGCCGACCATCCGGCGCGCGCGCACTTCGGACGTACCTCTGATCAAGCAACTGGTCGACACCTACGCGGGCAAGATCCTGCTGGAAAAGAACCTGGTGACGCTCTATGAGTCCGTTCAAGAGTTCTGGGTGGCCGAGTATCAGGGGGTGGTGGTCGGCTGCGGCGCGCTGCACGTGTTGTGGGCCGATCTCGGCGAGGTTCGCACGGTGGCCGTCGACCCGTCGGTGACCGGCCGCGGCATCGGCCACGCCATCGTCGATCAGCTTCTCCGGGTGGCTCGCGAACTCCAGTTGCAACGGCTGTTCGTGCTGACGTTCGAGACCGAATTCTTCGGCCGGCACGGGTTCACCGAGATCGAGGGCACCCCGGTGACGCCCGAGGTGTTCGAGGAGATGCGCCGCTCCTATGACATCGGTGTCGCCGAATTCCTCGACCTCAGCTACGTCAAGCCGAACACGTTGGGCAACTCGCGGATGCTGCTGGTGCTTTAGCGCGCCGGCGGCCCGGGGTCGCGGTTAGTCGCCGTCGCCGTCGCCATCGTCTGAGCCGTCTGAGCCGTCCGCGTTGGAACCGCCGCGGATCAGCATCAGCGTCCCGGCCAGGTCCTCGGGCTTGACCAGTACGTCGCGCGCTTTGGAACCTTCACTGGGCCCGACGATGTCGCGGCTCTCCATCAGGTCCATCAGCCTGCCGGCCTTGGCGAACCCGACCCGCAGCTTGCGCTGCAGCATCGAGGTGGAACCGAACTGGGAAGACACCACGAGCTCCACGGCTTGCAGGAAGACGTCCATGTCGTCGCCGATGTCGGGGTCGACGTCTTTGCGTTCACTGCTGGGCTTGGCGGCGGTGACACCCTCGGTGTACTCGGGCTCGGCCTGCTCCTTGCACGCCGCCACGACGGCCTGGATCTCCTCGTCGGTGATGTAGGCGCCCTGCAACCGGACCGGTTTGCCGGCGCCCATCGGCAGGAACAGGCCGTCACCCATACCGATCAGCTTTTCCGCGCCGGCCTGGTCCAAGATCACCCGGCTGTCGGTCAGTGACGACGTCGCGAACGCCAGCCGCGACGGCACGTTGGTCTTGATCAGACCGGTGACGACGTCGACGGACGGTCGCTGGGTGGCCAGCACCAGGTGGATGCCTGCGGCGCGGGCCTTCTGGGTGATCCGCACGATGGCGTCCTCGACGTCGCGCGGGGCCGTCATCATCAGGTCGGCCAGCTCGTCGACGATCGCCACGACGTACGGGTACGGGCGGTACACGCGCTGGCTGCCCAGCGGCGCGGTGATCTCACCGCTGCGCACCTTCGCGTTGAAGTCGTCGATATGACGGACCCGGGACGCCTGCATGTCCTGGTAGCGCTGTTCCATCTCCTCGACCAGCCACGCCAGCGCCGCCGCCGCCTTCTTCGGCTGGGTGATGATCGGCGTGATCAGATGCGGAATACCTTCATACGGCGTCAGCTCCACCATCTTCGGGTCGATCAGGATCATCCTGACCTCTTCCGGGGTAGAGCGGGTCAGCAGCGAAACCAGCATCGAGTTGACGAAGCTGGACTTACCGGATCCGGTGGAGCCGGCGACCAGCAAGTGCGGCATCTTGGCCAGGTTGGCCGAGATGAAGTCACCCTCGATGTCCTTGCCCAGCCCGATGACCAGCGGGTGGTGGTCTCGACGGGTCGACGGCGCGGTGAGAACGTCGGCCAGGCGCACCATTTCGCGATCGGTGTTGGGCACCTCGATGCCGACGGCGGACTTGCCCGGGATCGGGGCCAGCATGCGGACACTTTCGGTGGCCACCGCGTAGGCGATGTTCTTCTGTAGCGCGGTGATCTTCTCCACCTTGACGCCGGGGCCGAGTTCCACCTCGTAACGCGTGACGGTCGGGCCGCGGGTGCACCCGGTGACTGCGGCGTCGACCTTGAACTGCTGCAGCACCGAGCTGATGCAATCGGCCATCTGGTCGTTGGCGGCGCTGCGCTTCTTCGGCGGATCACCGGCCACCAGCAGGTTCATCGGCGGCAGCGTGTACGGGCCGTCGACAACCCGGTCGAGCACCAGATTGTCTTGCTTGGCAACGGACTCGGTCGCCTTCTTGCGGCTGCGCGATGGGGCCTGCTCCGGGACCGTCGGGCTCTCAGGCGGCGCGGGCTGCTCGGCACTGGACGGCCACTCCTGGGCTTCGTCGTCGCCGTCGGCCGCGACGTCGTCGTAGTAGTAGCCGTCGGAGAAGTCTTCGGCGACTTCGCTTTCGACGTCCAGTTCGTCGCAGTAGTCATCGTCGGCGTCGTGGTAGCCGAACATCCGGGTGCCGAACATCGACCGCAGCGTCTCGGGCACGTCGCGAATAGTGGTGCCCGTCAGCAGCAGAACACCGAACAACGCTCCGATGAACAGCAACGGCGCGCTAATCCACGCGGTGAGCCCCTCCGAGAGTGGCCCACCGATGGCGAACCCGATGAAGCCCGCGGCGTGGGCACGTCCGGCCGGGTTGTCGGGAGAGCCGGCCCACAAGTGCCACAGTCCCAGCACCGGAAGCGCCACCATCGTCGCGCCGAGCACCAGCCGGGGCCGGGCCTCCGGGTTCGGTTCGGTGCGCATCAGCAGCACCGCCACGCCGGCGAGGACGACGGGCAGCACCCCGACCGCCGAGCCGATGAAAAAACGCACCCCCGAGTCGACCCACGCCCCGACCGGGCGGGCCGCGTCGAACCACGAACTGGCGGCGATCACCACCGCGACGCCCAGCAGTGCCAAGGCCAGCCCGTCGCGGCGGTGGCCCGGATCGATCTCACGGGCCCGACCCACCGACCGCGCGGTGCTGCCGGTGCCCTTGGCCAGTATCAGCCACGTCGCGCGTACGGCCCGGCCGGCAGCCAGGCCCGCGGCGGCCAGCACACCGTGCCGAGTCCGCCCGGCCGGCCGGCGAGCCGCGCCGGGCCGGCGAGCGGGCTTTGTCCGCGGCTGCGCCGACCCGGAACCGCCTCGCGAAGCCGCCTTTGACCTGCTCGTTCGAGCGCCGGACCGCGCGACAGTCTTGCTAGCCATGCCGGCAAGCCTAATCGCAAGTGCACCAACTACACCATCCGCCACACTGGTTACTTGGCCGTGACCCTGCAACCGCCCGTTCAGCGGCCGAAATCGCTGAGTAGGGTGACATCCATCACGTAGCAATCGCTGCTCAGAGCCTGCAGGAGGCCCGGATGCCCGTCGTCGTTGTCGCCACCATGACCGTCAAGCCCGAATCGGTCGACACCGTCCGCGACGTCCTCACCGCGTCAGTCGAGGAAGTGCATCAAGAACCCGGCTGCCAGCTCTATTCGCTCCATCAGTCCGGCGAGACGTTTGTGCTCGTCGAGCAGTGGGCGGACGAGGACGCGCTCAAGACGCACGGCACCGCCCCGGCGATCGGCAAGATGTTCGCCGCGGTCGGTGAGCACCTGGCCGGCGCACCGGACATCAAGATGCTGCAGCCTGTTCCGGCGGGCACGCTGGAACAGGGAGTTCTGCGCCACTGATGTCTCGGCCGCTGGAAGGCAGAGTCGCCTTCATCACCGGTGCGGCCCGCGGGCAAGGGCGCGCGCACGCGGTGCGACTGGCCGCCGACGGCGCGCACATCATCGCCGTCGATCTGTGCGATCAGATCGCGAGTGTGCCGTACCCGCTGGCCACCCTGGACGACCTTGCCGCCACCGTCAAACTGGTCGAAGACACCGGGTCCCGGATTGTGGCCGCTCGTGCCGATGTCCGGGACCGGTCATCGTTGTCATCCGCGCTGCAAGAAGGCCTCGACGAATTCGGGCGGCTCGACATCGTGGTGGCCAACGCGGGTATCGCTCCCATGCAATCGGGTGACGACGGCTGGACCGACGTCATCGACGTCAACCTCACCGGGGTTTACAACACCATCAAGGTGTCCATCCCGACGATGGTCAGACAGAACACTGGTGGATCGATCGTGTTGATCAGTTCGTCTGCCGGGCTGGCCGGGGTCGGCAGCCCGGACGCCGGCTCGGTCGGTTACGCGGCCGCCAAGCACGGCGTCGTCGGGTTGATGCGGATCTATGCGAATCTGCTTGCCAGACAGAATATCCGGGTGAACTCGGTTCATCCATCCGGTGTCGAGACACCGATGATCAACAACGAGTTCACGCGTGGCTGGCTCGCCAAGATGGCCGCCGCGACGGATACGCCGGGGGCCATGGGTAATGCCATGCCGGTCGAGACGCTGGACCCCGAAGACATCGCCAACGCAGTCGCTTGGTTGGTGTCCGATCAAGCTCGCTATGTCACCGGGGTGACCCTGCCCGTCGATGCTGGCTTCCTCAACAAGTAGCAGCCATGCCTGGAAATCCCTCGACGCAAACAGCTTTCGGCCCAATCGAACGGACCGACGATGCCCAAAAGACGTAACCCCCGACACGCCGCGACATGGGCGTTCCCACGTCGCGCCCGCCGCCGGGGTCATACTCGTCACATGGCCGGCGACCAGGCTGTACCCCTACCGGGTGTACTGCCGGGGGGTTTCGCCGAGCCGGCGTACCGCTACCTGTCACCGCATCAGGCGGCAGTCCTGGATGCGGCAACTCGCCGTTTGGACCTCGGCCCGCACGACGACCTCGATGAGCATCGCGTGATCGTCTATGTCGACCGTCTGTTGTCGGTGTTCAACGTCGCGCCCGGGGGCCTACACGTGGTGGGATCGCTGCGGCAGCGGGTGACCGAACTCCGCCGTCAGTACACCGGCGGGATCGCGCTGCTCGACCAGATGGCCGGCGGCGATTTCACCAAGGCACCTCCGCTGCGGCAACAGCTGATCCTGGCACGCAGTCAACTCGCCGCCTTTGTCGGAATGCTGTTCGGCCACACCATCGAAGCAACGGGCCTGATCGACGCCGAGGTCAGATTTCGATGACGGTCGGCACGATCATCGGCTGCCGGCGATAAGTCTCCCCCACCCACTTGCCGACCGTACGGCGGACGGCCTGCGCGATCCGCCCTGGATCCGTGACATTCTGCGCCACAAGCGATTCCAGCTCGGACTCGACCTTGCGGACAGCAGGCTCCAATGCCTTGGGGTCTTCGGAGAAGCCGCGCGAATGCAATTGCGGAGGCACCGCCGGTTTACCGGTCTCGCGACGCAGCACCACCGTCACCGCGATGAAGCCGGCCGACAGAATCAGTCGCTCACCCAGCGTGGTGTCGCCGACATCGCCGGTGATCAGCCCGTCGACGAACATCTTGCCAACCGGCACCGCGCCGGCGATGCTGACCGCGCCGCCGACCAGATCGACGCTGACCCCGTTCTCGGCCAACACGATCGAGTCTTCGGGCACCCCGGTGCTGGCGGCGAGCTTGGCGTTCGCCCGTAGCATTCGCCAGGTGCCGTGCACCGGCATGACGTTGCGTGGGCGAATTCCGTTGTAGAGGAACAACAACTCGCCGGAGTAAGCGTGCCCGGAAACATGCACGCGAACTTGTTGATTGGTGACGACGCGGGTCCCGATCTTGGCCAGCTCGTCGATGACCCCGTAGACGGCTTCCTCGTTGCCCGGGATCAGCGAGGACGACAGGATGATCAGATCGCCCGACGTGAGCGTGATGCTGCGATGCTCACCGCGCGACATCCGCGACAGCGCCGCCATCGGCTCGCCCTGCGTTCCAGTGGTGATCAACACCACCTGGTCGGGCGCCATCATCTCCGCGGCGCCGATGTCGACCAGGTCAGACTCGTCGACGGTGAGGAAGCCGAGATCGCGCGCGATGCCCATGTTGCGCACCATCGACCGACCGACGAACGACACCCGCCGGCCCAGCGCCACCGAGGCGTCGATGATCTGTTGCACGCGGTCGACATTGGAGGCGAAGCACGCCACGATCACTCGTCCGTGCGCGCCGCGGATCAGCCGGTGCAGCGACGGCCCGATCTCGCTCTCCGACGGCCCGACACCGGGAATCTCGGCGTTGGTCGAATCGCACAGCAATAAATCGACCCCGGCGTCCCCGAGCCTGGACATACCGGGCAGGTCGGTGGGCCGGCCGTCGAGCGGAAGTTGGTCGAGTTTGATGTCGCCGGTGTGCAGCACGGTCCCGGCGCCCGAGCGCACCGCGATGGCCAGCGCGTCGGGAATGGAGTGGTTGACGGCGAAGTATTCGCATTCGAACACCCCGTGGGTGGTGCGCATCCCCTCGGCCACTTCGACGAACACCGGTTTGACCCGGTGCTCGCGACATTTCGCGGCAACCAGGGCCAAGGTGAACTTCGACCCGACCACCGGAATGTCGGGACGCAGCTTGAGTAGGAACGGAATGGCTCCGATGTGGTCTTCGTGCGCATGGGTCAACACCAGCGCCTCGACATCGTCGAGGCGATGTTCGACATGACGAAGGTCGGGCAGGATCAGGTCCACACCAGGCTCGTCGTGGGTGGGAAACATCACCCCGCAGTCGATGATCAGCAGCCGGCCCAGATGCTCGAAAACGGTCATGTTGCGGCCGATTTCGCTGATTCCGCCGAGCGCGGTCACCCGCAACCCACCCGTTTTCAACGGGCCTGGCGGCGCAAGGTCTAGTTCCACCTGGGAGTCATCCTCTGGCTACCGGAGCACCGAGGCTGCGCGCATGTCGGCAGCCAGTGCGTCGATTTGTTCCACCGTCGCGGCGACCTGCGGCAGCCGCGGGTCGCCGACCTCGATGCCCTGCAGCCGCAATCCCGCCTTGGACAACGTCACGCCGCCCAGGCGGCTCATCGCGTTCGACAGCGGTGCGATCGCGACGTTGATCTTGCGGGCGGTGGCGACGTCACCGGAAGCAAAGGCCGACAACAAATCCCGCAGCTGGCCCGTCGCCAGGTGGGAGATCACGCTGATGAATCCGCTGGCGCCCACCGCCAGCCAGGGCAGATTCAGCGCGTCGTCTCCGGAGTAGTACGCCAGACCGGTCTCGGCCATCAACTGCGCGGCACCGTGCAGATCGCCCTTGGCGTCTTTGACGCCGACGATGTTCGGGTGCGCCGCCAGCGCACGCAAGGTGTCGAATTCGATGGGTACCACCGAGCGCGGCGGGATGTCGTAGAGCAGCACCGGTAACGGCGTCGCGTCGGCGACCGCAGTGAAGTGGGCCAGCAGGCCGGCCTGTGGTGGCCGGGAGTAATACGGCGTGACGACGAGCAGGCCGTGCGCGCCTTCGGCCGCACTGGCTTTCGCCAGGTGGACGCTGTGCGCGGTGTCGTAGCTGCCGGCACCGGCGATCACGCGGGCGCGGTCGCCGACGGTTTCGAGCACGGTCCGCAGCAGTGCAAGCTTCTCGGCGTCGTTGGTGGTCGGCGATTCGCCCGTGGTCCCGGATACCACCAGACCGTCGCAGCCGGCGTCGACCAGGTGGGCCGCCAAGCGGGCCGCGGCCGGGAGGTCCAGGGAGCCGTCCCGCCCGAACGGCGTCACCATGGCGGTCAGCAGCGTTCCCAGGCGCGCGTAAACGTCGAATCCGCCGGTGCTCACGGACCCTAGGTTACCTGGCGGCGCCAAACCGATGGGCCGGTGCAGCGCGGTGTGCTCAGGCCTCGGTGGCCAGCGGACTGGTCGCCACCTCGGTGCCGTCGGCCAATGTGGCGATGTCGAAGTCACCGAACACCGCCGGCGCGACGTCGACAAGCAGCCGCAAGCATGCGATCGCCAAGCGCCGGATCTCGATGTCGGCGTGCTCGCTGGCCCGGACCGCGATGAAATGCCGCCAAGCCCGATAGTTACCGGTGACCACGATGCGGGTCTCGGTGGCGTTGGGGAGCACCGCCCGCGCGGCCTGACGGGCCTGTTTGCGACGCAGGAGGGCATTGGGTTGGTCGGCGAACTTGGCTTCCAGCTTGTCCAGCAGTTCGGTGTAGGTGGCGCGGCTGGAATCGGCGGCCTCGGCGAGGATGCGCCCCAACTCGTCGTCGTCCTCCAAGCCCGGCGGGACGACGATCCGCGCCTGACTCTCCGGCACGTAGCGCTGCGAGAGCTGTGAGTAGGAGAAGTGCCGGTGGCGGATCAACTCGTGGGTGCACGATCGCGAGATGCCGGTGACGTAGAGCGAGACGCTCGCATGCTCGAGCACCGAGAAGTGCCCGACGTCGATGATGTGCTTGAGGTACGACGCGTTGGTGGCGGTCCGCGGGTTGGGCTTGGACCAGCTCTGGTAGCAGGCGCGGCCGGCGAACTCGACCAGCGCCTCTCCCCCGGCTGCGTCGGTGCTCCAGTCGACGTCAGGTGGCGCGACGAAATCGGTTTTGGCGATCAGTTGCACGTGCAACGGCGCGGTCTGGGCCACGGCGAACACCCTAGCCGTCAGCGCCAGCGGGCCCAGACGTACGGCACTAGCGCCCGCAGGAAGTCGAGGTCCGGCCCGGGTTCTGCGCCGCTCACTCGATCACGCGGTCGGCACCTGCAACGCCGACATCGAAGCCACCGTCGCGCGTTATCTTCCGGGCAGCACCGGTACCAACGCGGGCTGGTACGAGCAACTCCTGGTATTTCTCGGACACCACGATAGCCACTTCACCGACACGGCAACGGTCCCGGATTTGGGGCAGGCGTTGTCAGTCTTGCAACAGCAGCAGGACGCAGCGCCGCTAACCGAGCCAGCCTCAAAAAAACCCGTCAAAAGACCGGCAACACCCACGTGCGTCGGTTACTTGTCGAAGCGGCCTGGCATCACCGATCCAAGTATCAGGTCAGGGCGGTGATGCGGCCGCGGTGGGAGCTGGCTCCGGCGGCGGCCCGAGCTCGTGGTCACCAAGGCAACCTTCGTTTGCACAACCGATGGGTGGGATTCCTGGCGCGACGTAAGCGATCCACCGTGGCCAACGTCGCGATCGCCCGTGAGCTGGCCGGCTGGTGCTGGTCGTTGGCGGTCATGGACGACTGACCGCCACCTGACTGTTTCCTCACGAGCACGGTGGTGGCAGCGCGTGGATCGACCCGCGACACAACTATGAGCAGACCTTCGGGTCGACGCTCGTTTCTAGACCCGCGGATGCGATCCAGCCGAAACACCCTCCTGCGGTAGCCAACCCGCGTATATCAGTCTGACCGCGCGTCGCCAACGACACGCTCACCACACAGGCTCGCCGAGGAAGCAACGAGGCGCCGTCGGGGTAGCTCCTCGACGGCGCCTCCCCATGCCCCTTGACAAAGTTCCCTACATATCAGTTGTTCGATGGTGGTGGTTGGGGTTGGTAGGGCTCGTACCACCACCAGTCGGCGCGTTCGCCGGTGGGCCCTGGGCAGGGTGGGACGTCGGGTGGGGGTTGGGTTGGTGGGTGTGCCAGCGATCCCGCGCGTAGTGGCTGACCGTCGCTGTCGGTGACGGTGAGGTTGTCGGCGGGTCCGGTGATGGTGATGACACCACGATGGGGCAACCGGTGGGGATAGGGGCAGAGCAGGACCAGGTTGGCCAGCTCACG
>Ga0080006_1119070_pt1 | contig 22874 bp, 22 predicted proteins | sample RS3BMetagenome_FD_69209 | JGI IMG/M metagenome (GOLD analysis project Ga0080006, IMG submission 69209) | Ferric oxide microbial mat and aquatic microbial communities from Rainbow Spring, Yellowstone National Park, USA - RS3B (SPADES... ...
GTTTCGACGGTCACGTTCCGGTAGCCTTCGAGCATGAGGCCGGGGTGGTGGCCTTCCTCCTCGGCCAAGTTGGCAACCTTGTTAAAGAACTCGATCCCGGTCGTGAAGTTCTTCGCGACCCAGGAACGCTTGATGCGTCGGCCGTCCTCGCTCAACGACCAACCCTGGACACTTTCGAGGAGCTTCTTGGCTTCTTCGGCGGAGAGTGGAGGAACGCCCCCTTCGCAAGGGACACACTTCTTCCGCGCCAGCTCTGTTTCAGAGGCGGTTGTCATCGGAAGCTCTCCTTCTCGTTGGGAAATACGCCGGAGTCGACATCTTTCACGTATTGTTTCACCGCATCGCGGAGCGCTGTCCCCAGCTCGGCATAGCGTCGGGCGAATTTGGGCCGAAATGCGTCGAAGAGCCCGACCATGTCGTGGATGACCAGTATCTGACCATCGCATGCAGATCCCGCGCCGATGCCGATGGTGGGTATCGAGATGCGTTCCGAAATCCTGGCGGCCAGATTGGCGGGGATGCATTCCAGGACGATCGAAAAGGCCCCGGCCTCGGCGACGGCGACCGCGTCGGTCATCAGCTCGTCGGCCTCGCGCTGAACCTTGAAGCCGCCGAGCCTGCGGACCGACTGCGGGGTCAGGCCGATATGCCCCATCACCGGGATTTCCGCCTCGACGAGTGCCCGGATGGTCTCCGCCTTGCGCCTGCCCCCTTCGAGCTTGACCCCCTGGCAATTGGTCTCCTTGAGCATCCGGCCCGCCGACTTGATCGCCTGGCGCCTCGAGACATGGTAGCTCAGGAATGGGAGATCGCCGACGACGAGCGCCTGTTTGGCGGCTCGGGCGACCATCTCGGTGTGATAGACCATCTGGTCGAGCGTGACCTTGAGCGTATTCTCCCAACCCTGGACGACGGTGCCGAGCGAGTCGCCGACGAGCAGAAAATCGACGCCGGCCTCGTCCATGATGCGAGCCGTCGGGTAGTCGTAGGCGGTCAGCCCCTTGATTTTGCGTCCTTCGGCCTTCCAGGTCGCGAAATCAGGAATGGTCACACGTCGAGGCTCGCTCGTCATCCGGATTCTCTCGAATCATTGAAGCTCGGCGAGCACGATCGCCGGTAAGTCCACAATGACCTTGTAACGTCGGCGAATCGCTTCGTGCAAGGCCACTCGCTCGGCCTGGATTTGTTCGGAAGGTCCGTCCGCCAAGCCCAGGTCGGCAAAGTAACGCGCACCCTGGCTGCGATACATCTCAACCAGGGCGATGGCATTCTCCTCAACGAGCCGCCCGCCCCATTCCCCGGCCGCCCGCCGACAGCCCGCCGACAGTCCGCCGGCACAACGTACGTCCGCCGGCACAACGTACGTCCGCCGGCACAACGTACGTCCGCCAGCACAACGTACGTCCGCCGGCACAACGTGGGCTCCGGCTCTCGTTCCGTGGGTAGCTCCGTGCCTGGTGCCGTGCGCAAACGCAGTCGAGATCTCGGATTTGCCCGCTGATTGGCCGTCGCTGCAACGGCGCCGGCCGGGCTCGCCGGGCCGTCAGTAGACGACGGTGTCCCGGACGGTCACCACATCCCGTCCTTGCGGCGCAGAACCGCGCGGCCTTACGGAGCGGAATCGCGAGGTTCCCGCGGGTGCTTGCCCAGGATACGGAGCAAGAACGCACCCGCTCGGCCGGGAGACTCTCCGTGGTGGTGGTCGGTACCGTGCCCGAACCGACCGAGGCCGAGGCCACCACCACCGCCGAGCCCTGGCAAGGGCAATTCGTTGGGCTCCTCGTACTTCGGTACCTTCGCCAGAGGATGCTTCGGCTTACGCGGCTTGTCACCAGAGGAACCCATCCCGGCATCATGACCCATCCGGGCGGTCCCCGGGGTGTGATGACGACTGACGGCCGCTGACGACCGGACAACTTCGGCATCAGCTCACTACAGTCGGAGCATGGCGCACATCCAGCAGCTCCGTCCGGAACCATCCCGTTCCACCCGGCCGGCCGACCGCTTCGAGACGGTCAACCCGGCCAGCGGCGAGGTTATCGCCTCGTTCCCCGTCGATGACCCGGCGGCAGTGGAGGCGGCGGTCGAGCGGGCACGGGACGCCTCCGAGTGGTGGCGCGCCATCGGCTTCGCTGAACGGGCCCGGCACCTCCGCGCGTACAACGCGGAGATCGCCCGGCGCATGCACGAGCTCGCCTCGCTCATTCACCAGGAGAACGGGAAGCCGCACGCGGACGCCATCCTCGAGATCACCCTGGTCATCGACCACATCGCCTGGGCCGCAGCTCACGCCCGCAAGGTCCTCGGTCCCCGCCCGGTCTTCCCCGGACTTCTTGCCCTCAACAACTCCGCCACTGTCGAGTACCAACCGCTCGGAGTGGTCGGAGTGATCGGACCGTGGAACTACCCGGTGTTCACACCAAGCGGGTCGATCGCTTATGCCCTGGCAGCCGGAAACGCGGTGGTGTTCAAACCGAGCGAGTACACCCCGGCGATCGGCGCGTGGATGGTGGATGCATGGGGGGAGGCGGTCCCCGGCGGACGCGATCTCTTCGCCCTGGTCACCGGGAAGGGTGAGACCGGAGCTGCGCTCTGCCGGTCCGGAGTCGACAAGATCGCCTTCACCGGTTCGGCCAGGACGGGTCGGCTGGTGATGGCCGCGTGTGCAGAGAACCTCGTTCCGGTGCTCATGGAGTGCGGTGGCAAGGACGCGCTCATCGTCGACGACGGTGCCGACCTCGAGGCTGCGGCTGACGCGGCTCTCTGGAGTGGCATGAGCAACGGCGGGCAGACATGCATCGGGACGGAACGCGTGTACGCCACCGAAGCGGTGTACGACCGCTTCCTGGCGATCCTCGAGGAGCGCGCCGCCGGCCTCCGCCCCGGCTCCGATCCGGATGCTTCGTGGGGTCCGCCGACGATGCCGTCCCAGGTCGATGTCGTCCATCGGCATGTCGAGGACGCGCTGCAGCGCGGCGGTCGGGCTGTCGTCGGTGGCACCGACTCGGTGGCTGCGACTGGAGTCGGTCCGACCGTGCTCGTCGGGGTCCCGGAGGATGCAGCCGCGGTCACCGAGGAGACCTTTGGGCCGACCCTCACGGTCGCCCGGGTCCGGGACGCCGAAGAGGCCATCGCCCGCTCCAACGCCTCCGGCTACGGCCTCGGCGGTGCGATCTTCTCGGGATCGCGCGAACGGGGGATCGAACTGGCCCGCAGGATGCGCTCCGGGATGACCTCGGTCAACTCCGTCCTCACGTTCGCCTTCGTTCCGGGACTGCCGTTCGGCGGGGTCGGAGAGTCCGGGTTCGGTCGGATCCACGGGCCCGACGGCCTGCGGGAGTTCACCCGCGCCAAGGCGATCACCGCACAGCGGTTCGAGCTGCCGATCAATCTGACGAGCTTCCACCGCCCGCGCAAGGCGACCGACCTCCTCAGTGCCACGATGCGCCTCATCCACGGTCGCGCACGCTGACCGCACACGCACCACTCGGACAACGACACCGGTCCGCCCCACCGGGGAAGCACCCGAGTCACCGGGCGAGAGCCACCGGCACCCAGCCCCGACCAGGGCACCCGATGTCGTCAGGGGCCCTCGCCGAGGGCTGTGGCCATCTCGTCCCGGGCGTCCCGTGCCGCCACTCGCAGGGCGCCCACCTCCGGGCCCTCACGCAGCACCGACCGCGACACGTTGGGGAGTACCGTGCCCGCCGCACAGCCCCGGAACAGGCGACCCACGTCCGATGCCGTTGCACCCTGTGCCCCCACACCCGGCGCCAGGATGGGACCTCCCAGTCCGGCCAGGGGGAACCCTGAGGGTTCGAGGGTGGCCCCCACCACGGCACCGACGGTTCCGGCTACCGCACCCGGTCGCCGGTTCAGCTCGGCGATCCCCTCGAGCAGCGCATCCTCGACGGACATTCCCGTCCCGCCACCGGCGCGCGCCTCCTGAACGAGCCGTCCCTCCGGGTTCGAGGTCCGCACCACCACGATCACGCCACCGCCGTGGGCCGTCGCCACCGACACCGCCGGCTCGAGCGCACCGAGGCCGAGGTACGGGACCACCGTCAACGCGTCGACGCACAGTGGTCCCGCCGGGTCGAGCCAGGCTGCGGCGTAGGCATCCATCGTGCTCCCGATGTCCCCCCGCTTGGCGTCCGCCAGAACGAGTAGTCCCGCATCCCGCGCCAGCGCGATCACCGCCTCCAACGCGGCCATCCCCGCCGCTCCCCACCGCTCGAAGAACGCCACCTGTGGCTTCACCACCGGCACGACTCCGGCGAACGCCTCGACGCACCGCGCGCCGAACTGCCGGAGCCCCGAGGCATCGTCCGGGAGGCCCCACGCGCCCAACAGCGCGGCCGACGGGTCGATCCCCGCGCACAGCGGCCCCGTCTGCTCGACGGCATCTGCCAGACGGGCGCCGAAGCTGCGCGGCGCGCAAGCAGAGGGAGTCCCGGTCACCGGGTGCTCCGGGGTCACGGGGCTGACCGTTCCGCCGGAGGCCGCGCCGGCTGGTCGTGGGCCGCACCCGTGAGCTCGGCGACCGTGCGCACCCCGTGCCGGGCACACCAGCCCCGGAGCTCCCCGAGCACCCGGAGTGGGGCGCGCGGGTCGCGGAAGGTCGCCGTCCCCACCTGGACCGCGCTGGCACCGGCCATCAACAGCTCCACCGCGTCCTCACCCGAGGTCACGCCACCGGCACCGATGATGACCGCGTCCGGGATCGCCTCCCGCACGTCGTAGACGGCACGCACGGCCACGGGGTGGACCGCCGGCCCGGAGAGCCCGCCGCCCGTGCCGCCGAGCACCGGCCGTCGCCGTTCCACGTCGATCGCCATGCCCAGCACGGTGTTGATCAGCGTCACCGCCTCGGCCCCGGCGTCGAATGCCGCCGTCGCCACCTCGGGCAGGTCGGCCACCGTCGGGCTCAACTTCACCCACAGCGGCAGCGCCGTCCCCTCCCGCACGGCCTCGACGGCTTCGGCGGTCGCCGTCGACGAGTGGGCGAACATCCGCCTGCGGTCCTCCAGGTTCGGGCAGCTCACGTTCACCTCCACCGCAGCGATGCCCTCCGCTCCCGCCAGCAGGCAGGCAGCCCGTCCGTAGTCGTCCACCCGATGCCCCCAGAGACTGACCACCACCCTCGCCCCGGTGGCGGCGAGAGCGGGGAGCTCGTCCCGGATCCACGCCTCGACCCCCGGTCCCTGGAGTCCCACGCTGTTCAGCATGCCGGCCGGTGTCTGGTGCACCCGGGGTGCCGGGTTGCCGGGCCAGGGAACCGCGGTGAGCGACTTCACCACCACCGCCCCCAGCTCCCCCAGCGCGAAATAGGCGCCCAGCTCGTCCCCGTGGCCGGCCGTCCCCGACGCGGTCATCACCGGGTTGGCCAACCGGACCGACCCCAGGGAGCAACTGAGGTCGACCTCACCGGTCCGGACCGCCCGCCATGCCCTCTGGAGCCGTTCCCGCCCCGCCCCGCCGCTCACCGGCCGTGGTACTCCTGCAGGGACCGCACGGTGAACGGGTGGCGTGCCCAGTCGGCGATGCCCGTGGCCGCGGCCCGGGCCGCGGCCACGGTGGTCAGGCAGGGCACCTGGTGGGCGAGCGCCGCGGCCCGGATGTGCGCACCGTCCGCCCTCGGCCCCCGCCCTCGCGGGGTGTTGACCACCAGGTGCACCTTCCCCCCGGAGAGCATCTCGACGGCATCCACCTCGCCGGGCTCCCGGGTGCCCACCTTGGCGACCACCGTCGTGACCGGGATCCCCCGGGCCGTCAGCGTGGCGGCGGTCCCCGACGTCGCAGCCAGCTCGAACCCGAGGTCCGCGAACTGTCGGGCCAGCTCCGCTCCGTTCTCCTTGTCCCGGTCCGCCAGCGAGAGGAACACCGTTCCCTCCGACGGGAGCCGGTTGCCCGCGGCGATCTGGCTCTTGGCGAACGCCAGTCCGAAGGTGCTCCCGATCCCCATCACCTCACCCGTCGACCGCATCTCCGGACCCAGCAGGGTGTCCACCTCCGGAAACCGGTTGAACGGCAGCACCGCCTCTTTCACCGAGACATGCCCCATGACCGGATCGCACAACAGACCCTCCTCCCGGAGCTCGGCCAGGGTCGCTCCCACCATCACCCGGGCCGCCACCATCGCCACCGGCACGCCGGTCGCCTTCGCCACGAACGGCACGGTGCGGCTCGCCCGGGGGTTCGCCTCCAACACGTAGGCGATGTCGTCCTTCACCGCGAACTGGACGTTGCACAGGCCCCGGACATCGAGTGCGCCCGCGATCTGGCGCACCCGGTCCTCCAGCTCGGCGATCAGCGGCTGTGACAGCGTCTGGGGCGGCAGGGCACAGGCCGAATCGCCAGAGTGCACCCCTGCCTCCTCGACGTGCTCCATCACCCCGCAGATCACCACCTCTCCGGTGGCGTCGCGTACCGCGTCCACGTCCACCTCGACGGCGTCCTCCAAGAAGCGGTCCACGAGGACCGGCCGATCGGCGGTCACCCCGCCCTCGCGTCCGAGCGACCCCCCTGCCCCGGTCATCCCCGTGACCGCCGCGGTCAGCTGCGCGTCGTCATAGACGATCTCCATCGCCCGCCCGCCGAGCACGTAGGAGGGCCGGACCAGCACCGGGTACCCGACCCGCCCGGCCACCTCCACCGCCTCGGCCGCGGTGACCGCCGTGCCGCCCGGGGGTTGGAGGATGCCCAGCTGATCGCAGAGCACGTTCCACCGCTCCCGGTCCTCGGCCAGGTCGATCGACGCCGGCGCGGTCCCGAGGACGAGCTCCGCGGGGATCCCGGCGGCCAGCTTGAGCGGCGTCTGGCCTCCCAGGCTCACGATCACCCCCACCAGTCGGCCGCCGTCCACCGAGGCCGCCTGCTCGGCCTCGATCACGTTGGCCAGGTCCTCCGGGGTGAGCGGCTCGAAGTACAGACGGTCGGAGGTGTCGTAGTCGGTCGAGACCGTCTCGGGGTTGCAGTTGACCATGATCGTCTCGTACCCCGCCGCCCGGAGCGCCATGGACGCGTGCACGCAGCAGTAGTCGAACTCGATCCCCTGGCCGATCCGGTTGGGTCCCGAGCCCAGGATGACGACCCGCGGCCGGCTCGACGGGCGCACCTCGTCCTCGTCCTCGGTCGTCGCATAGTGGTACGGGGTGTGGGCTTCGAACTCCGCCGCGCACGTGTCCACCGTCTTGAAGGTCGTCCGAACCCCTGCCGCCAGACGGGCCGCCCGGACGTCCGCCACCCGTGTCTTCCCGCCGAACAGGTACGCGACCTGTGCATCCGAGAAGCCGAGCTGTCGGAGCCGACGCCACGCGCGGCGGTCGAGGTCGCCGACGCCGACGCCGAGGGTGATCTGCAGGTCGAGTGCCATGCGGGCGTCCGTCACCGCCGCCATCTCCGACAGGAACCACGGATCGATGCCGGTGATGCGGGCGAGCCGCTCGACCGGCACCCCGCGGCGGAGCAGGGACTCGATCTGAAACAGCCGCTCAGGGGTCGCTGTCGCCACCGCGTCCGCCAGCACCCCGAGCGGCACCTCGTCGACACGGGCCTCCAGCGGATCGGCGTTGATCCCCGACCGGCCCTGTTCGAGCGACCGGACCGCCTTCTGCAGCGACTCGGGGAAGGTCCGACCGATCGCCATCACCTCGCCGACCGACTGCATGCGCGTGCCCAGCGCGTCGGTGGCCCCGGGGAGCTTCTCGAACGCCCAGCGCGGGATCTTGGTCACCACGTAGTCGATGGTCGGCTCGAAGGAAGCAGGCGTGACGCCGGTGATGTCGTTGGTGACCTCGTCGAGGCGGTACCCGACGGCCAGGCGGGCGGCGATCTTGGCGATGGGGAAGCCGGTCGCCTTCGAGGCCAGCGCGGACGACCTCGACACCCGCGGGTTCATCTCGATGACCAGCTGACGGCCGTCGGTCGGGTCCACCGCGAACTGGACGTTGGATCCCCCGGTCTCGACCCCGACACGCCGGATGCAGGCGAACGCTGCGTCCCGCATGAGCTGGTACTCGACATCGGTCAGCGTCTGGGCCGGGGCCACCGTGATCGAATCCCCCGTGTGCACCCCCATCGGGTCGAAGTTCTCGATGGCGCAGATCACCACACAGTTGTCCGCATGGTCGCGCATGACCTCGAGCTCGAACTCCTTCTGCCCCGCGATCGACCGTTCGACGAGCACCTCCCCGACCGGGGAGGCATCGAGGCCCTCGGCGGCCAACCGCACCAGCCGCTCCCTCGAGGCGGCGATCCCCGTGCCCGCCCCGCCCAGGATGAAGCTCGGGCGCACCATGATCGGGTACCCGATCGAGTCTCCGATGGCCAGAGCCTCGTCGAGGGAGTGGGCGAACCCGGACGCCGGCACCGCGAGCCCGATCTCCTCCATCGCCGCCTTGAACCGCTCACGGTCCTCCGCGGTCGTGATCGCCTCGGCGTTGGCTCCGATCACCTCGACCCCGTGGGCATCGAGCACACCTCGCTGGGACAGCGTCATGGTCAGGTTGAGCGCGGTCTGCCCCCCGAGCGTCGGCAACAGGGCGTCGGGCCGCTCGCGCTCGATGATGGCGGCGAGCACGTCGGGATCGAGCGGCTCGACGTAGGTCCGGTCAGCCATGGCGGGGTCGGTCATGATGGTGGCCGGGTTCGAGTTGGCCAGGATGACCCGGAACCCCTCCTCGGCGAGGACCCGGCAGGCCTGGGTTCCCGAGTAGTCGAACTCGCAGGCCTGGCCGATGATGATCGGTCCCGAGCCGATCACCAGGATCGACTCGATGTCGGTGCGGCGCGGCATCAGGCACCTCCCCGGGCGCGACTGCCGGTTCCGGTCGCCTCCATCAGCATGCGGAACTCCTCGAACAGGTAGCGGGCGTCGTGCGGACCGGGTCCGGCCTCCGGGTGGTACTGGACGCCGAAGACAGGTACCTCGCGCGAGCGGAGCCCCTCGATGACCCCGTCGTTCAGGTTCACGTGGGTGACGTCGGCGGTGGCCAGCGAACCCTCCGCCACCGCGTAGTTGTGGTTCTGGGAGGTGATCTCCACCGATCCCGTCTCCAGACGCTTCACCGGGTGGTTGCCGCCGTGGTGACCGAACGGCAGTTTGAAGGTCGTCCCGCCGAGCGCGGTGGCGAGCAGCTGATGGCCGAGGCAGATCCCGAAGATCGGCACGATGCCGACGGCCACCAGAGCGCCGATCTCCGCCACGATGCCGGGGAGCGCAGCCGGATCGCCAGGTCCGTTGGAGAGGAAGACCCCGTCGGGGGACCGGTCCAGCACCTCGGCGGCCGGGGTTGCAGCCGGGACCACCGTGATGGTGGCCAGCTCGCCCAGCTGCCGTAGCATCGCCTCCTTGACGCCGAAGTCGTAGGCGACGACCCGGTAGGGGCCGTGCCCCCGCGTGTAGGGCTCGGTCGCCGAGACCTCGGACACCAGGTCCCGGCCGTCGGTCGGCAGGGCGCGCCGGGCGGCCGCCTCCAGCTCCTCGACGCTCGCGGTGCCGAAGGCGCACGGCATCGATCCGTGCCGGCGGAGATGGCGGGTGAGACGGCGGGTGTCCACCCCGCTGATCCCGGGGATCCCGTGCCGCACCAGGAAGGCCCCCAGCGACTCCTGCGACCGCCAGCTGCTGGGATGGTCGGCCAGGTCGCGGACGATGATCCCGCGGCAGAAGGGTCGCGCCGACTCCTCGTCGGTGGCGTTGGCGCCGTAGTTGCCGATGTGCGGATAGGTGAAGGCGATGACCTGCCCGGCATAGGACGGGTCGGTGATGACCTCCTGGTAGCCAGAGAGGACCGTGTTGAACACCGCCTCTCCCGTCGTCACCCCCCCGGTCCTCGACACCAGGCCGCCGTCCGCGTCCCCGCCGGATCCGCCACGGAGGTCGACCGGGGCCCCGACCGCCTCGCCCTCGAACACCTCGCCGTCGGCCAGGACCAGATGGGCCGGCGGCCGCGGCGAGGTGCCGTCCCGGCCGCTCATCGCTGCGCCCGCCCGTCGACGACCACCGGCTCGCCCCGGAACAGCGTGTGACGCACCCGACCGGTGAGAGTCCGACCTCCGTAGGGCGTGTTGCGGCTCCGGCTGGCGAGCGCCGCCGGGTCGACCGTCCAGCGGGCGGCGGGATCGACCACGCACAGGTTGGCCGGGCAGCCCGCCGCGATCGGACCTCCCTGTTCCCCGCCGGCGTCGGCGTCGAGGCCGGCGATGGACGCGGGCCGCCAGCTGAGGAGTCCCACCACCTGTCGGATCGGGAGGCCCAGTCCGGTGATCGCCAGCGCCAGGGCCGTTTCGAGTCCGAGCATGCCCGGGGGCGCAAGGTCGAACGGGAGATCCTTCGACTCCGGCGGGTGGGGGGCGTGGTCGGTGGCGATGGCGTCAATGGTGCCGTCCGCCAGGCCGGCGACCACCGCGTCCACGTCGGCCTGCGGGCGGAGCGGCGGGTTCACCCTGAACAGCGGGTCGTAGGTGGCGGCGCTGGCGTCGGTCAGGGTGAAGTGGTGAGGCGCCGCCTCCGCGGTCACCGGCACCCCCTGGGCCTTCGCCACCCGCACCAGGTCGACCGAACGGGCCGTCGAGAGATGGAGCAGGTGGACACGCGCCGCCGTCTCCCGGGCCAACGCGAGATCCCTGGCCACCATCACCTCCTCCGCCAGACCGGGGATCCCGGGCACCCCGAGCCGGCTCGACCACGCACCCTCGTGCATCGCTCCTCCGTCGGCGAGCGAGGCATCTTCGCAGTGCTGGGCCAGCGTGACCCCGAGGGCCGCGGCATACTCGAGCGCACGCCGCATCACCCCGGCCGACTGCACCCCGGCACCGTCGTCGGTGAAGATCCGGACCCCCAGCGCGGCCAACTCGGCCATCGGGGCCAGGCGCTCCCCGGCGCGCGCCACCGTGATCGCCCCGGCCACGGCGACCTCGACGGTGGCCGACCGACCCAGGTCGAGGACTGAACGCACCGCGTCGGCCGAATCGAGTGGAGGGTTGGTGTTCGGCATGGCCACGACGGCGGTGAACCCGCCGAGGGAGGCCGCCCGGGACCCGGTTTCGACCGTCTCGCTCTCCTCGCTGCCGGGCTGGCGCAGGTGAGTGTGGAGGTCCACCAACCCGGGGGCGACGACGCAGCCACCGGCGTCGAGCACGGTCGCTCCCGGTCCCACCGTGAGACCCTCGCCCACGGCCACCACGCGGCCGTCGGCGACCACCACGTCGGCCCTCCGTTCACCGGTGGCGTCCACCACCGTGCCCCCCCGGATGAGCAGCGTCCCGGTCGGCGCCGTCCCGTCACCCATCCTGGTCTCCTTCCCGCTCGTCCTGCCCCTGGAGCGCCCGCTCGCCCTGCCCCTGGAGCGCCCGCTCGTCCCGCTCGCCCTGCCCCAGGAGCAGGAAGAGGACGGCCATGCGCACGGCCACTCCGTTGGCGACCTGCTCGGTGACCCGGGCGGCCGGGAGCTCGGCGACGTCCGAGGCGATCTCCACCCCCCGCACCATGGGACCCGGATGGAGGATGACCGCCCCGGGCGGGAGCGTGGCCGCCCGCCGCCCGGTGAGCCCGAAGCCCGCCGTGTACTCCCGCAGGCTGGGCAGGCGGGTGCCGCTCCCCCGCTCGGCCTGCACCCGCAGCACCGACACGACGTCGGCGGTGGGCAGGGCGGCGTCGAGGTCGTGGTGCACACCGACGACCGGCCAGCCCTCCAGCACCGGGGGGAGGAGCGTGGGCGGGGCCACCAGGGTCACCAGGGCGCCCAGCGCGGCGTACGCGGCGACCTGGGAGCGGGCCACCCGGCTGTGGCGGATATCCCCGACGATGACCACGCGGAGGCCTTCGATCCGGCGCAGCCCGGCGTCGCCCCCCCCGAGAGCGTGGCGGACCGTGTACAGGTCGAGGAGCGCCTGGGTCGGGTGCTCGTGCCATCCGTCCCCGCCGTTGACCACCGTACAGCCGCGCACCCACCGGGCCACCTGTGCCGGTGCCCCCGAGGACGGATGACGCACCACGATGGCATCGATGCCCATGGCCTCGATCGTCTCCACCGTGTCGCGCAACGACTCGCCCTTGTTCATGGAGGACGAGCCCGCCGCGAACGACAGGACGTCCGCCGACAGCCGCTTGGCCGCCGTCTCGAAGGAGACCCGCGTCCGGGTCGAGTCCTCGAAGAACAGGGTCGCCACCGAACGGCCGCGCAGGGCCGGCACCTTCGGATTGCTCCGGTGGCCGACCTCGACGAACGAGTCGGTGACGCGCAGCACGTCGGTCAATCCGTCCCGGCCGAGATCGGCCACTTCGAGCAGGTGCCGTGGGAAGCGGCTCACCGCGGCACCAGGTCCCCGAGCGCCACACCCTCGTCCGACACGTCGACCATCTCGTCCCTGCGGGTGGGGAGGTTCTTACCGACGTAGTCCGGTCGGACCGGAAGCTCCCGGTGCCCGCGGTCCACCATCACGGCCAGCTGCACGGCCTGCGCCCTGCCGTACTCGTTGAGCGCGTTCAGCGCGGCACGGATCGTCCGCCCGGTGAAGAGGACGTCGTCCACCAGGACGACGGTCGTCCCCGTCAGGTCGAAGCCGATGTCGGTGACCGCCTCGGGCAGGACCGGGCGCAACCCGATGTCGTCCCGGTAGAACGCCACGTCGAGCGTGCCCACCGGGACCGTGGTCCCCTCCACCTGCTGGAGCACCTCGGCCAGCTGCCGGGCGATCGGCACACCCCCGGTCTGGAGGCCGACCAGCACGAGATGGTCGAGGCCCCGGTTCCGCTCTGCGATTTCGTGCGCCATCCGGGTGACGGCCCGTCGGACGTCCGAGGCGGACATGACCTGGGCACGAGGGACGAACACCGAACCCCGAGCACGGGTGTGGCTGCGCTCTCGTTCGGCCATCGTCATCCTCCGGTCCGTGCGGGCCTCACGGGACCCGCTTCACGGTCGGGAGGACTCTAGCGCGTGCGCCGGTGCGGCCGCGCCGCTCAGTCGTCCCCGTCGGGACGGAGGTGGGCTGCAAGCGTGGCGAGCACCCCGTTCACGAACCTCCCCGACTCGTCCGTCGAGTAGCCGGCAGCGAGGTCGACCGCCTCGTTGAGGATCACCGCGGTCGGTACCCCGTCGGCCACCAGGAGCTCGGCGACCGCCATCCTCAGGACGTTCCGGTCGACGACCGCCATCCGGTCGATGTCCCAGCCGATCGCCGCGCCGTCGACCAGACGGTCGATCTCCTCCGAGCGGGCCTCGACCGCGGCGAGCACCTCGAGCGCGTACGGATCGGGAGGGACGGCCAGGGACGCGACGACCTCGGACGGCGCCACCCTCTTCAGCTCCGCCTCGTAGAGGAGGGCCAGCACACGTTCCCGGGCCAGGCGCCGGGACGAGGACTCCACCGGGACGCCTCAGGCCCGGGTCAGGTACTCCCCGGTCCGAGTGTCCACCTTGATCCTCTCGCCGGGGTTCACGAACAGCGGCACCTGGAGCACGTGCCCGGTCTCCACCGTCGCCGGTTTGCGGGCACCGGACACCCGGTCACCCTGGACGCCGGGCTCCGTCTCGGTCACGGTCAGCTCCACCGCTGCCGGGAGGTCCACCCCCACGATCTCGATCCCGAAGAACTGGAGGACCGCGTCGTCGCCCTCCTTCAGGAAGCGGGACGCATCGCTCAGGGAGCTCTCCGGCACCGGCAGCTGCTCGTACGAGTCGGTGTCCATGAACACGTAGTCCGAGCCGTCGCGGTAGAGGAACTGCATGCCCCGCTTGTCGATGATGGCCTGATCGAGCTTCTCGTCCGCCCGGTAGGTCCGCTCGATGACCGCGCCGGTGCGGACGTTCTTCAACTTCGTCCGCACGAACGCCCCTCCCTTCCCCGGCTTGACGTGCTGGAATTCGACCACGGAACAGAGACCCTCGGGGAGGTCGAGGGTCATGCCGTTCCGCAGGTCGTTCGTCGAGACTGCCATCAGCGGTTGCTTCTCATCGGAGTGCGACTTCCTTCGGGAACTGGGTGAACGGTCGGCTGCCGTGGGCGGTGACCACCAAGGTGTCCTCGATCCGGACCCCACCGGTACCGGGGAGGTACACCCCCGGTTCGACGGTGAGCACGGTGCCGGAGTGGAGGATAGCAGTGGAACCCGGTCCGACCGAGGGCGCTTCGTGGATGTCGAGGCCGACCCCGTGCCCCGTCCCGTGCTCGAACCGTTCCGCCCACCCGGCCTCCTCGACGACCTTCCGGCAGATCCCGTCGATGGAACCCGCCTCCACGCCCGGCCGGACCCCGGCCACCCCGGCCCGCTGGGCTTCGGCAACCACCGCGAACACACGGGCGAGCTCGCCGGTGGGCTCACCGCCCACCACGAACGTACGCGTCATGTCCGACCGGTAGCCGTCGAAGGTGGCGCCGAAGTCGACGACCACCGGATCACCGGGCCGGATGAGCCGCCTCCCGGGACGGGCGTGCGGCTTGGCCGAGTTCTCCCCCGACGCCACGATGGTCTCGAAGGCGCTCTCCTCCGCCCCGCCCTGGCGCATCGCGTGGTCGAGCGCCGCGGCGAACCCGGCCTCGGTGGTCCCACCCGGCGCGGTCAGCAGGGGGAGAACCGCGGCCAGCGCCTCGTCGGCGATCGCCGCCGCCCGCTCCATCCGAAGGATCTCCGCGGCGTCCTTCACGACCCGCAGATCCTCGACCAGCCCCCGGGTCGGCACCACTTCCGACGCGGCCAAAAACTCGTCCCACGACCGCTGGGCAGCCCAGGTGACGGAGTCCGCCTCGAGACCCACCACCGGCTCGGACCCGACCAGCTCGCCGAGGGCGGCACGCTGGTCCGCCACGCCGCCGACGGTGACCGCGACCTGATCCGCGGCTCCGGAGGCGGCCACCTGCTCCGCCGACTGGGTCCGGTACCGACCATCGGTGGTGAGGAGCGCCCGTTCCCCGGTGATGCCCAGGACGCCGGCGGAGCCGGTGAATCCGGTGAGCCAGCGGATGTTGGCCGGGCAGGTCACCACGAGCGCACCCATCGGGCCCGCCTGGCCGCTCACCTCGCCGAACCGCCGACGGAGGCGGTCGAGGCGACCGGCGACCGGCACCGGGGCAAGCGCGTCGGGCGGCGGCACTGCGCTCACCCGCCGTTCCTGGAGGCCAGCAGGTGGTAGACCGCTTCGACGGCCAGCCGGTAGCCGAGGCCGCCGAAGCCGGCGATGGACCCGTCGGCCACCGGCGCGACCACGGACCGGTGGCGGAAGGGCTCCCGGGAGGCCGGATTGGTCAGATGGAGCTCGACCACGATGCCGTCGAACGCCGCCAGCGCGTCGTGGAGGGACCACGACGTATGGGTGAGCGCGCCGGCGTTGACGATGATGGCGGCCGCCCGGCCGCGGGCGGCGTGCACCGCGTCGATCAGGTCGCCTTCGTGGTTCGACTGGCGGTGTTCGAGGGTGAGCCCGGCCTCGGCGGCCGCTCGGGCGGCGGTGGCCACGTGGTCGGCGAGGGTGGCGGGTCCGTACAGCTCCGGCTGGCGTTCGCCCAGAAGGTTCAGGTTCGGGCCCGACAACAGCACGACCAGCTCCTGGCCGCTCACGGCTTCGCTCCCATCTCCGCGAGGGTAGCCATCACGTCGGAGACGCCGACGCCGCGCACCGTCTCGGGGCCGTCCGGCCCGTCCAGGACGAAGGTCAGGTCGTGGTGGGCCTTCTTGTCGCGCGCCATGAACTCCACCAGCCGGCCGGCCGGGCTTCCCGAGGGCAGCTCCGCCGAGAGGCCGAACCCGTCGACCACCCGGCGGTGCAGGGAAACCCGATCGTCGTCGATCCGGCCCAGACGCCTTGCCAGCAGGGCGGCGAAGACCAGTCCGACCGCCACCGCCTCACCGTGCCGGAGGCCACCGCCGTCGGGCCCGTCGAACGCCGAGGCCTCCAGCGCGTGGGCCAGGGTGTGCCCGTAGTTGAGCACCATTCGCCGGTCGCCCTCCCGTTCGTCGGCCGCCACCACCCGGGCCTTGATCGCCGCGCACCTGGCCACCTGCTCGGGAAGGTCGAGATCGAGCAGCGTCGCGTCGGGAGTGCCGCCTCCCAAGAAGGCGTACTTGGCCATCTCTCCCCGGCCGGATGCCCACTCGCGGGGCGGGAGGCTGGCCAGGACGTCGGTGTCGCACACCACCGCCCGGGGCTGCCAGAACGCGCCGACCAGGTTCTTCCCCTCCGGCAGGTTCACCCCGGTCTTCCCGCCGATCGCCGCGTCGACCTGCGCCAACAGGGTGGTTGCCACGTTCACGTACGCCGTGCCGCGGTGGAACGACGCGGCGGCGAACCCGGCCAGGTCGGTGACGACGCCACCGCCCACCGCCACCACCACGTCGGCCCGGCTGAGGCCGGCACGGGCGAACCCCCGGCACAGCAGCTCGACCGTGGCCAGGGACTTGGCCCCCTCTCCGGGAGGCACGGTGTGCACCTCGAACGGCACCCCAGGGTCCACCTTGACCGGGACCGCCTCCTGGGTGACGATCGCGGCTCTCTCCGCGCCGGGCAGCAGCTCACCGATGAGCGCGGCCAGCCCGTGCCGGGCCCCGGATCCCACCGTCACCCCGTACCCCCTGGCACCGAGCTCCACCGGGACAGAGATCATGCCCGGCGCCCCGGACGACCCGCGGCGCCAGGGGACGGCCGCCCCCCGCAGTCAGGGGAGGGCCGGTCCCCGATCGCCGCCAGCACACGCTCGGCCACCTCTTCCGGCGCCCGTCCGTCGACATCGACCGCCATGGTGCACACGGCCTCGTAGAGCGGCCGTCGCCGCCGGTCGAGAGCGGCGAGGGTCCCTGCCGGCCCGGACGCGAGCAGCGGGCGATCCGCCCCGTCCCCGACGCGTTCCGCCAACGTCGCCGCCGAGGCCCGGAGCCACACGACCGTGCCCGACCGCTGCAGGAGGTCGCGGTTGCCGACATGCTCGACCGCGCCGCCGGCCACCGAGATCACCGTCGGCCGCGTGCCCGCGACCAGCTCGTGCAGCACCCGGGCCTCGACGGTCCGGAACGCCGCCTCGCCTTCACCGGCGAAGATCTCCGGCACGGACTTCCCGGTACGTTCGACCACCGAGGCGTCCGTGTCGCTGAACGGCCAGCCCAGACGGTCAGCGACGAGCCGACCGACGGTGGTCTTCCCCGCACCGGGCATCCCCACCAGGAGGACCCGCTCAACCATCGCCCGGCAGTGCCGCCGCCGCTGATGGGGTCTGGCCCAGCGAATCGAGGTAGCCGCGCCGGTTCCGGCGGAACTCCTCGACCGAGTCGCCCCCGAACTTCCGCAACGCCTCCGCCACCAGGACGAGCGCCACCATCGTCTCCGCCACGACGCCCATCGCCGGCACCGCGGTGACGTCGGTGCGTTCCTTGAACGAGACGGTCGACTCCTTGGTGACCACGTCCACCGTCTCGAGCGTGGGCCGGTTCAGCGTGGCCAGGGGCTTCATCGATGCCCGCGCCACGATGGTCGACCCGGTGGAGATGCCACCTTCGATCCCACCGGCCCGGTGGGTCTCACGGACGTACCCACCGCCGAGGCGACCTGCGTCCGTGGCCCCGGGCGCCGCCGGATCCGGAACCGCGATCCGGATGGCGTCGTGCGCCTCCGACCCGCGGAGCGAAGGCAGCTCCAGGCCATCCCCGATCTCCACCGCCTTGACGGCCTGGATGCTCATGAGCGCCTGTGCCAGAAGGGCGTCCAGCTTCCGGTCCCAGTGCACATGGCTGCCCAGACCGACCGGCACCCCGTAGGCGACGACCTCCGCGACCCCGCCGAGCGAGTCCCCGTCCTTGGCGGCCGCCTTGACCGCCGCCACCATGCGGGCCTCCGCCTCCGGATCGGCGCAGCGGACCGGCGACCGGTCGATCCGCTCCAGGTCGCCCATCGTGGGGAGCTCCCCGCCTGGGGCACGCTCGGGACCCAGCTGGACCACATGGCTCAGGACGTCCACCCCGATCTGCCAGAGGAGCAGTTTGGCCAGGGTGCCGGCAGCGACCCGAGCCGCCGTCTCCCGCGCCGAGGCCCGTTCGAGGACGTCCCGGGCGTCGGCCAGGCCGTACTTCAGCATGCCGGACAGGTCGGCGTGCCCCGGTCGGGGCTGGGTGAGGACCTTGGACGGGAGCCCGGGCGCCGGGGACATCTCCTGCTCCCACTTCGGCCACTCGGTGTTGGCAATCTCGATGGCGACGGGTGACCCGAGCGTCCGTCCGTGGCGGACGCCGCCGAGCAGGGTCACCTCGTCCAGCTCGAAACGCATGCGCGGCCCCCGGCCGTAACCGAGCCGCCGGCGGGCCAGGCCCCGCTGGATGTCCTCGACGGTCACCAGGAGACCCGCGGGCATCCCTTCGACCACCACCACCAGGGCGCGCCCGTGGGACTCTCCGGCGGTCAGGTAACGAAGCATCCGGCAAATCTAGTGCTGCCGCCGACAACGTCCGCCCGACCGGAACTCGCACCGAGCCCTGGTCCCGGAGCCGACCCACGAGCGGCGACGCCACGCCCAACGCCTGGCGGGCGTGGCGGGCGTGGCGGGCGTGGCGGGCGTGGCGGGAGCTGAACCCCGGGTCCCCGGTGATCCGGTCCGCCGGTCATCCCCCCGATCCGAACAGGCTGTGCGCGAGGTGCCCCCCGAAGAAGATCGCCAGCACAGCCCCGGCGGCCAGAGCCGGAGCGAACGGGATCCGGGTCTTGCGACCGGTGGACGCGGCCACCATCAGCACCACACCGAAGGCCAGACCGATCACGAAGCCGGCCAGAAATGCCAGGTACGCATGGAGCAGGCTCAGGTAGCCGGTGCAGAGGCCGATCAGCCCGGCGAGCCGGACGTCCCCGTACCCCATCCCCTGGGGGACGAACCACCAGATCACGAAGAACACCGCGAAGGCGGCGGTGCCGGCCACGCCCGCTCCGGTCAACGACCGCCACCGGGCGTCCGCCGCCGCTGACGCCACGAAGAGGGGAACAACCGCCACCGTCGCCCCGTAGATGAGCCACCGGGGCACCAGGCGGTGTGACAGATCGGTGACGGAGACGGTAACCAGGGTGGCGACGAAGACACAGAACGGCGCCAGTTCCACGTCCGGGCCGAAGTGGACGGCAAGGGCGGCGAACAGCGCCCCGGTCACCACCGCAGCGAGCGCCGTGCGCGACCGAGAGCGTCCCCGGCGGACCAACGAGCCGACACGCGCGCCACCGATCTGGTCCGATCTGCCCGTGTTCACGCCCCCGGCCGGTTCCCCGGCCGTCAACTCCGCTCCCGGTGCCGAACCCGAGATCGACGGATCCGCGCCGGCACCTCCCGGTCTCGCATCCGCACCCGCACCCGCACCCGACGGATCCGCGCCGGCCACCTCGGTCCCCCCGGCCACCTCGGTCCCCCCGGCGCGCCGCTCCGCCAGGCGGCGCAGTTCGATGGCGCGGCTCCGATCGGCGAGGCGCTGGCCCACCGGGTCGAGCCCGCCCCCCACCGCCAGACCGGCGAATCCCGTTCCGACCACGAGCGCGACGTCCACCGGAGCAACGTACTGGACGCGGCAGCCCGGGACGGGCATCGTGTCACCCATGGAGACACGAACCACCGACCTCACCACCCCCGACGGCCCGATGCCGTGTTACGAGGCACTCCCCGACGGGGGTGACGCCCCGGCGGTAGGGGCCGTCGTCGTCATCCAAGAGGCCTTCGGGGTGAACGCACACATCGAAGACGTGACCCGCCGGTTCGCGGATGCCGGCTACCACGCCGTGGCTCCGCATCTGTTCCACCGGACCGGTTCGCCATCCTTCGGCTACGAGGACTTCTCGCTGGTGATGGAGCACATGGGGGCGTTGACCGACGACGGCATGCTCTCCGACGTACGGACCGCTCTGGACCACCTGGCCGGTGCCGGTTGGCCGGCTGCGAAGACCGGCGTGGTGGGGTTCTGCATGGGCGGCCGTGCGAGCTTCCTGATCGCTGGGCACGTCGCCATCGGGGCCGGCGTCGGCTTCTACGGGGGTGGCATCGTGACCGGTCGCAACGAACGGATGGGCTCACTCCTCGACCTCGTCCCCACCCTCAAGGCCCCGTGGCTCGGGCTCTTCGGGGACGAGGACCAGTCGATCCCGGTAGAGGACGTCGAGCGCCTGAGGACGGAGCTGGCCGAGCACGCACCGGTCGACACCGAGGTGGTCCGTTACCCCGGAGCGGAGCACGGGTTCCACTGCGACGCCCGGCCTTCCTACTCCCCCGACGCCGCTGCCGACGCATGGCGAAGGACGCTCGACTGGCTGCACCGCCACCTGGCGGTCGACGGTGGGCCCACCGGAGGCCGCCGCGAGTGACCGGCGGGGATCGCGGGTGAGGACGGCGCTCGGATAAACGCTCCGCGTGCGTCGATCGCTACTCCCAGTGGTCATCCGAGGGGGTCTCAACGCTTTCTGACACGAGAACCGCGACCGTTTTGACTGGGTGGATCGCCGTCACGGAGAATCGCCCCGTCATGGTGGCCCCCGATCAACAACCACCGTCGGAGAGGGGTGCGCTCGACGAGCTGGACGACGCCGGGACACCCGAGGCGGTTCCCTCCGGGCGGTGGGTGGTGGATCCGACCCGCTCTTCGGTCACGTTCGTAGCCCGCCACCTGCTCGTCTCCCGGGTGACCGGCCGCTTCACGCGCATCACCGGCCTGGTGGACGTTGGTGCCGATCCGCTCGACTCAACCGTCCACGCCATGGCGGACGCCGCTTCCCTGACCACGGGGGACGCCGCCCGGGATGAGCACCTGCGCTCCCCTGCGTTCTTCGATGTCGGACGCTGGCCGACCCTCGAGCTGACCGGACGCACTCTTCGGGCGCCGACCCGGCCGAACGGCCCGTACGCGCTCGACGTCGACCTCACCATCCGCGATGTCACCCGGTTGGTGACCCTTGACGTCACCGCCACCCTGTTGGATACGGACGACGCCACCAGCGGATCCGCGCCGACCTCGGGGCGCCGAGCTGTCCGGTTCACCGTCGACGGAACCCTCAATCGCAAGGAGTTCGGCCTCCAGTGGAACGCTGCCATCGAGGCGGGCGGCGTGGTCGTCGGGGACATCGTCACGGTGGCCATCTCCGCCGTCGCCGAGCTCGATCGCTGAGCTGCCTGATCGCTGACCAGGTCGAAGGCTGACCCGGCTGACCCGGCAGACCCGGGCCCGGTGTCGGCGTCGCTTCCGTCTTCGCCACCGCACCCTCCGGCGCCTGCCATCATGGGTCGGTGCCACCTTCCCCCCGAGCGATCCAGGTCGATGACGGCGGGGTCGACGCCCGTGAATGGGTCAGCTTCCCCGATCCCGCCGAGGAGCGGACCTGGCAGTTCGACGTCACCTTCTTGACCAGCTCGTGGACGTGCATCTTCGGCCGCGGCTGCCAGGGGGTGCTCACCGGGCCCGCATCCGAGCTCGTGCAGGGATGCTGCTCCTACGGTGCCCACTTCACCGGGGTCGCCGACGCCCGGGCGGTCGAGGAGGCAGCGGCCACCCTCGAGGCCGAGCACTGGCAGTTCCGGAAGCGGGGCCGTAAAAAGGGCGTGGTCCGTCGACTGGCCGACGGCGACCTGGGGACGCGCATGGCGGACGGGGCCTGCATCTTCTTGAACCGTCCCGGCTTCGCCGCCGGAGCCGGCTGTGCGCTGCACCTCGCCGCCATCCAGCGAGGCGTGAGCCACGTCACGCTCAAGCCCGAAGTCTGTTGGCAGCTGCCCTTGCGCCGCGAGGACGAGACCGCGGACGACGGACACGTCACCTCCGTGATCCGTCAGTGGGACCGGCGCCATTGGGGCGAGGGGGGTGCCGAATTCCACTGGTGGTGCACCGAGGACCCCGCCGCCTTCGTCGGAGACCGACCCGTCTACCTCGCCATGCGGGAGGAGCTCGAAGCGATGGTCGGGCACGAGGTCTACCGGTTGCTCGCCGCGTACCTCGACAGCCGAACGGGGACGGTGCCCGTACCCCTGCTCCCCCATCCTTCCCTGCGGAACGCTCCGACCCACGCCCGCTGACCAGCGGCAAGCGGCCACCGACCTCTCGACGAACTCGCAACCCCGCCCGCCCCGGCCTGCCCTGCGGTGGAGTGGCCTACAGCCCGCCGCCGTCCGTCGGCCGAAGTCGGCCGAACTACTCCCTCAGCGGGTCTTCCTCGGGTGGGACCGCCGCCTTCGGCGTGGTGCCGAGGATCTCGTCGTACTCGTCTTCGGTGGCCAGGCACCAGGCGGCATGGGTGTCCTCAGCTTCCGCACCGCACTCCGGGCACGCCCTGTTCGCGGTCGCGACAGAGCGCTTCAGGCTGCGTGCCTCCTCGAAGCGGCGATGCCGTCCCTTCTTCACCGAACCAACTCCTTGCCTCCGGCTCAGACGGCGCCGGACGAACCCGCAGGCCAGTACCTCGGCCACGCTGGCCTCACCGCCGTTTCTGGATGCAGTCAGTCTAGCCCTGGACACATCCCTGCGTGACGCGAGCCGTGCGCCACTACCATCGGCACATGCCCGGTCAGTTCGATCCCGAGGAGATGATCAGACGGTTCAGGGCCCGGGCGGAAGCGGTCCGGGCGCGTGGCCTCCCTCCGGTGGAAGGACCTGAGCGCCAGCGTTTCAAGGAACAGATGCAGGTGGACTTCATGGACTACGCCATGCTCGCCGACGCCTCGGCCGAGCTCACCGACGGAATCCTCACCCTCCGCATCGACCTGCGCCCTTCCGGCGAGAAGCCGTCCTGAACCGTCCCGAGCCAGAGCTCCCCTGCCCACCCGGTCGCCCTCGCCGGGAAGCGCCCGATCCCCGCGGGCCGGGTCTCCGGACGCACCCTGCCCGGGACCAGCCTCACCCCCCGTAGTGCATCCGGGTGTCCTCCATCCGGAGG
>Ga0080006_1151207_pt1 | contig 22843 bp, 21 predicted proteins | sample RS3BMetagenome_FD_69209 | JGI IMG/M metagenome (GOLD analysis project Ga0080006, IMG submission 69209) | Ferric oxide microbial mat and aquatic microbial communities from Rainbow Spring, Yellowstone National Park, USA - RS3B (SPADES... ...
CGGCCCCGCCCCTTCCCCCCTTGGGGCGGGGCACCGGAGCAGCATCAGCGCAGGGCTAACAGTTCTCTCCCGCCCAACCAATCCAACGGTACCTTGTCTTATCACATACCGGTTGACGCAGCCTGAAACATCAGATTAAGGGGGCCCTTGTCACGCTCTCGATGACGTTTCACGATCCCCGCACGGGGTTTGTCTGGGCGTCCTCAGAGGACATCCGCGGCCCGCAGAGGACAGTCTGGATTGACGAGGCCACGGACGGCGGCAAGACGTGGATGCGCCGCTGGCGCGCGCTGGCGCTCCGCCAACGCTACTACAAGGAGCCCCGTTTCGGACGGATCCTGCGTTTTCGTCAACCGGCAGGCCGCTCGGCTCCGCCTCGCCGCCGGCGACAACGTGCCTGTTGACCTGCCGGTGATGCAGGACCGTGCTGGCGGGCCGCGTGGCAGCCAAGCGACGCTCAGAGGCGCATGAACCGTGGGCAGTGACGGCACAATGCCCAGGGGAGGGAGCGCTTTGGAGCAGGATTCGCTTGTGCCGTGGCCCAGCCGTGAGGAGATGGGCCGCCTGATGGCATGGCCGCAGAGGTTTCTCGCGCAGGCGATGCGCGACATGCCTTGCCTTGAGCTCGCGGAGGATGGCGACGACCTTGTGGTCCGTGTCGAAGTCCCGGGGGCGAATCCCGAGGACCTGGACATCGACGTGACCGCGCACACCCTCACGGTGCGGGGCGAGATCCGCCAGGAGGAGCACAGCCAAGGTGCCGTGTACCACAGCGAACGCCACTACGGGCGCTTCCAGCGCTCCGTTTCGCTGCCCGTCACGGTGGATCCAGACCGTGCCAGCGCACATTTCCATCAGGGACTGCTCGAGGTCCGCCTGCCCCGCCAGGAAGGCGCCCGCCGCAAGTTGCGCGTCCAGGGGGGCGGCACTGCCGGCAGGCACTGACGAGATCGCGCGGAGTGCACCGCACTTGTTGCGGTGCACTTCTTATGTCACCCCCGAGGTCCTCGCGGCGTACTTCTGGAGCGCGAAGGCCACGCGCTGGACGCAGTGGCCTCTGCGAGCCGCGAGAGGAGTGCATGCTGCTTGGCCCTCTTCGAGGATGTGTTCGCGCCGTATGTACCTTTCGGCGGACGCCCCATGCAACTGGCGAAACCCTACATGCGCGGTACCGACGTCGCGGTGCTGCAGGCCATCTACAACCTGATGCTCGCCACGATGCACCCTCCGCACGGACCGCTTGGCCGGCTGATCGCCATCACCGGCGCCTACGACGAGGCTACGGCGTCGGCTGTGCGCAGCGTCCAGTCCTACTTCGACCTCACGGTCGACGGGGTGGTAGGGGTGCAGACGTTTGTCGCTTTCGGCCAGGGCGTGGGGGCAGAGGTGTCCTATGGCGGGCCGGCGTACGGCAGCCGGCAACTCCGCGTGGGGAGCAGCGGCGGCGACGTCACCGTTCTGCAGAACCGCCTCAATGTCTTCCGCTACGGAGCCGACATCGGCCGTCCGGCAAACGGCTACTTCTCGGTCATGACATCGGCGGCCGCCTCGGAACTGAAAGCGGACGCGACCTCGTACGGGAACGGCGGATTTGCCGCGACATCGATCGCGGGGATTGGCTACTACGATGCAAGCTGGCTCTACACCCTGGCTGGCGGTCGCGACATCTTCACCGGACGCCACGGCTTCGATGTTGCCATGGTACAGCTGCTGCTGCGGCATCCGGGCTTCTATCAGGGGCCGATCCACGGGTACTTCGACGCTCCGACGCAGGCGGCCGTGCGATCCCTGCAAGGGGTCAGCGGCATCACGGTGGATGGCGTCGTCGGGCGGCAGACGTTCCACGCCATCGGCCAGCGCAACCAGAATGCCGCCCCGGTGCCGGCGGGACTCGCCTGGCCCGTCTATGTGCCCCTCGCACCGGTCGGCGGATCGGTGGCGACTGGACGCGCGGTGCTCTACTTCCATGGTCCTGCGCTCGTGGTCGATGTCTCGGCGATCGGCCTGACGCCAGGCGAGGCGTATGACGCCTGCATCCTCTTCGGCACGTGCGCCTCGGGCGGGCAGGTTGCCTATCGCGCGGCCACTCTCGTGTCCGACGCGACCGGCAGTGCACAGGTCCGGGCCGAGATCGGCGGGATCCTCCTCATCCCCACCACCGGCTGGAACGTCGCCGTGGCCATGCCCCCGGCACAGCGAGGCGCGGGACCCACGATCCTCAGTTGCGGCAGCGTGTCGCCGCCGTTCCCGGTCCTGTCGCCGGCAGCCGCCACATCGTCGAGCGGCGTCGAGACCCAGGTCCTGCCCCTCGACGGTTCTGCGGCAAGCGGTAGCGCCATCCTGCGTTTCATCGCACCGCAGACGCTGCACGTGACGGTGACGATGGCAGGGCTCGCGCCAGGCTCCACGCACCAAAGCCACATCGGTTACGGCGCGTGCCAAGGCAGCTCGCCAGGGCCGATCGCTTATGCCTTGACCGACCTCGTGGCCGATTCCCGGGGCGTCGCCGCGGGCAACACCGTTCTCACCGGCGTCACGGCGATTCCGCCGGCCGGCTGGCATGTCCGTGTGGATCGCGACTCCGCGGCCCTGGATGGCGCAGCGGCGCTCGCGTGCGGCGATGTGCGCACGCCTGAGCCTGTGCTCCCGGGCGTCGGCATCTGACACGCGTCAGGTGGCGCGCCTCGCGAGGTCCCGTGCAGCCCGCGCCGTGTCCGGAAGGTGGCGCGCGAGGTCCGTCACCGCCTCGTTGTAGTGCTGCTCGACGGCAAGCGCGTACTTGCCTGGATCGCTGGCGGCGAATGCACGCTGGAGGATCCGGTGCCGCTCGCCGATCCCTTCGATGCGGCTGGGCACCTGCGCCATGAACCAGTGGAAGAAGATCGCGATCTGGCCATCCAGCTCATGGAACTTGCGCAGCAGCAGCTCGTTGGGGCAGCCTTGCACGATCAAGCTGTGAAAGGTGCGGTCGAGGTGGACGGCGGTGATGCGGTCCAGGGACATCTCCACCTGCTCAAAGCCGAGACAGACATTCTCGAGTTCCTCGAGCAGCGCCGGCGGCGGCGGGGGGCTGAGGCGGACCGCCTCGGCCTCGAGCACGGCCCGCAGCTGCGCCGCCTCGAGCGCGTCGCGATTGGATGGGCTGGCGATGTAGAGCCCGCGATGCGCCTCACGGACGATCAGCCCCTCCTGCTCGAGCAGCCGGACTGCCTCGCGCACCGCGCTGCGGCTGACGTTCAGCTCCGCCGCGATCTCGTCCTCGAAGATGCGGCTGCCAAGGCTCCAGGTACCTGTAAGGATGCGTTGCTTGAGTTCTTCGCGGATCTGGTCGACCACGGTGTGCATCATAGCGTCGAAGCCCGGTGCCGGAGCTGCGACGGGCAGGTGCTGGCTGTCGGCGGCACCGATCCGAACGGCCGTATCCCCACCAGGCGTTCGCCCCCTTCACGTTGGATTTGCATCCGCTGAAGCTTGCGCGGATATGCCCGCGAGGGCAGACCGGTCCGGCCTTCGCCTCAGGACCTCAGACGCCCCTCGGCGTCGACGTCCAGGATCCAGCGCCAAGCGCCCGCCGCCTTTCCATGGGCATAGAAGGGCACGTCCACTTCGAGCAGGGTCTCGCCGGTGTCGCGGGCATATACGTGCACGGCGAATGGACGTTCGGCGCGCGGGCGCTCGTGCTGCCACAGCGTTTCGATCGGGGTGCGCTGCGCCAGCGCGAGCGCGTCAGGTGTCAGTCCCACCCGGGCCGTCTCCAGGCCGAACGGGTCGTCGAACAGCCGCTTGATGCGGTTGCCGGGCAGGTCCCTGAGCGGATCGCCTGTCCAGTCGCGGCGGTGGCGGATATCCTCCACCCAGACGAAACCGTTGAGATCGGCGATGGCCACGGTGTTCGTGGCGGGGCGCAGCCGCTGCACCTCGTCGGCGAGGCGGCAGACCTCCTCGTCGATCCGGCGGTCCCAGCCGCACGTGAACTTCGGCGGGTCGAAGGCCGTGACGCGCTCGACGCCGAACAGGCGGCCAAGGCTGCGGATCTCCTCTGCGGTCCTGATCTCGCGGTAGCTGGTGCGCGCGATGTCCTCGAGCGGGATTCGCTCCATGATCGCACCGAGCTTCTCGGCATGCTCCCGCGCCTCCCGCACGAGTGCGATGATCGGGGAGCGGCGGCTGTCGCCGCTGATCTCGCTGAGGGTATCCTCGGCGAGGAACCGCAGGATGGCCGACGATGTGGCAAGACGCCGGGCATGGCTAGTCATGGTGGTGGCGTGTGCCGTTGCGTCATCGGCCATGGCCGTGTCGCTGAGGGCGGCATCGGAAAGATCCTGAAGCGGCCCCTGCACGCCCTCGACACTGGCCGTGACCTGCTCGGCGATGGCCGCGTTCTCCTCGGAGACGGCCGCGACGTTGCCAAGCTCGCCCGATGCCCCGCCGAGGCGCTGCACCATGCTGGTGAAGTTGCCTCCGAGCACGGCGACCTGCTCGCGGGTGTCCTGCAGCACACCGACCATGTTCGAAAGCGTCTGCTCGGCACCGTGTGCCGATCCGGCCACCTGGTGCGCGGACGCCGCGACCTTCTCGACGACGCCGGCCACCTCGTCGATTGCGGTGTTGATCAGTCGCAGGCGCTCACCTGTCTCGGAAACCTGCTGCTTGGACTGGTCGGCGAGCTTGCGCACTGCTTCGGCGACGACCGCGAAGCCGCGCCCCTGCTCGCCGGCGCGCGCCGCCTCGATCGAGGCGTTGAGCGACAGCAGGTTCGTCTGGTCGGCGATGTTCAGGATATTGTCGGAGATGTCGTCGATGCCCGACGCCGCCTCCCTCAGGCGCGCCAGCTGCCCGAGCACCTGCGCCATGGAGGCGGCGAAGCCCTGCACGGAGTGGAGGACCTCCGCAATCGCCTGCTGGCCCTCGTCCAGGCGGTCCGCGCCCTCGGCGAGGAAGCGGACGAGATCGTGCGTGCGCGCTTCGAACGCGGTGCCCTCGCCGGACACCTCCTGCAGCAGGCTGAGGGCGGCCGCGGTGGCACTCGCCTGCTCGGTCGCGCCGGCGGCGACCTGATCGAACGCCTGGGAGAGCGCGGACATGCCTTCCCGGGCCCTTCCCAGCTGCTCAGGCCGCTCGACGGCGCGCAGGCGCATCTGCTCGGCGGCCCGACGCATCTCCTCGCTGCGCTGTTCCATGGTCTGGGCGGCTTCGTTGAGGGAGACCATCGCGCGCGCGATCGATGTGGCGATGTAGCGGGTGTCCTGCGCCGCGGCAGCTGGCGGATCCTGGGATGCTGCCGCTAGCGTATCCTTGGCAGGCTTGCGCCGTCGCATGAACATGGTCGCCCTCCTCGCGGCACCACCGGTGGCAGTGCAGTGCTCTCGGACGAGATTCGCCTCTTTCCTGGCACTTCCTACCGGAGGCGACATCAGACCGTGCCATTGAGGAGTCCGCTGTCGTCCGGTGTCAGTTGGACCTCCACCCGGATCGGCAGGCGGGCGAACACCTCGTGCCAGTCCGACTGGACGGCGTCCCAGACCGTCGGGTCCGTGGCGCGGACCACCTCGCCGAATCCGAGCGGGTCCGACCGCACGCGCTGCAGGCGGCCGAGGGCGGCTTCCATGCGGTGCAGGACGATGCCGGCGGCCGCCGTGCGCATGGCTCGCTCCTGGCTGCGGTCGGTGAAGTTGATCGGGCAGAGTGTGGCCTCGTCGACGTGCAGCACGGCTCGCAGGCGCACCTTGAGCGCCGTCAGGCGGCCCTGGTGGACCAGAGCGGAGAGCTGGCGGTGCGGGCTTTGCAGCTCCGCAGAGATGGTGCCGGTCTTGTTGCAGGGAATGGCGACGCTGGGCTGCTGCGAGCGACGCACGAGCAGGGCGAAGTCTTCTGCCTGCTGCGGCGACAGGTTGGCGACGAGCCGGCCCTGTCGGAAGAGGGCGACGCCCGCGAACTGGTAGCTGTGCCTCCCGGCGCGCAGCAGTGGCGCCGCGGCGTCACGGCCCGCGCCGATGATCTGGTTGATGAACTGGAAGATGCGGATCGACGGCACCTCGCCTTGCTCCCGCTGGTTCAGGTCCATGTCCGTGATCGCCTCGGCGGGATAGGCGGCGTTGGCCGGCGCGAGCGACATCACCGCCTGGACCTGGTCGTCCGGCACGACCAGCACCCACGAGATGTTGCGCGCGCGGGTGCCTCGCACGAAGAAGTCCATGGCTCCCGCGGCGCCGCCGGCCCTCGCGAACCGCTCGCTCAGCAGGACTGCCTGGATCTGCCCCATGTAGAGGCGCTTGCTGCTCGCAAGGTTCGCCTGTCGCGTCGCCTGGGCGAGATCGCGGCCGGAGCCCGCGACGACGGTCGTGCTGCTTGGCGAGCCTGGGTTCGTGCTGCTTGGCAGTTGGCTCGGCACGACTACCCTGTAGGTGACATGCAGAGACCCAGGCACGCCATCCACCAGCACAAGCGCGACGAAGCCGAGCTGCTCGATGGCCTGCTGGTCCCAGCAGCCCGCAAGCAAGGGCATGAGGGCGACAAGGCACAGGAGAGCCCTACGCACGGGCCGTGCCGCCTCGGCCGCGGCGCACGCCCGCGGCGGCGACGACCAGCGCGATCAACGCGAGCGGTGCGCCCGTCTCGTACCAGACCGCCCAAAGGTTCGCGTCCACGTCGCCGAGGCTCGGCAGCGAGAGACTCACGGCGGAGGCGACGATGGTCGATGCCCAGATGGTCCAGCGGAAGAGGCGCGGGCCGAAGGCGTCGGCCAGGATGCCGGCTGCGAACACCGTCCAGATGATCAGCTTCACGATGACGAAGGCTGCCCAGGGCGCCGCGAGGAACGCGTCGAGCCGCTCGACGAGGAAGCCGTAATGGATCGCCCGCACCGCCGTGACCGTAGGGACGGCGAGGAGCCCCGCGTGCTCGCAGCCGAACATGAGAATGGGCAGGGCCGTCGTCAGGAGAAGCATCAGCGTGTTGACGCCGAGGGCGATCCAGAGGGCCCGCGCGATGCCCTGCCGGTCGCGGACGAAACTGGCGAAGTAGATGGCGAAGCTGATCTCCGCAAGAAAGGTGAAGACCTCGTAGACGCCGAGCGACAGGCTCAGGGTGTGCTTCGGAAGGAGGGGCAGCATGTGGATCGGATCGAGCCAGGGGATGGCCAGCAGGAAGAGCATCGGCACCTCGAGCACGACGATCGGAACCAGGATCTCGCCGATGCGCCCGACCACCTCTGGACCGCCCACCGCGCCGTACAGCACGGCCACATCGGCCGTGAACGTGGTGACCCATGCCGGCGTGCGCGCGAGGAGGTCGACGCGCAGCAGCTGCGCGAAGCTCGCCCAGATGTTGACGAGAGCGAGTATCGCCGCGGCGGCGAACAGCACCGGCACCACCTTGCCGAACATGCCGAGCCTTTGCAGCGACGCCGTCAGGGTCTCTGCCTTCTGCCGGCGCAGGACGAAGAGCGTCAGCAGCAGGGGCAGGATGGCCACGATCCCACCGCCCAGGATTGCCCAGAGTGCATCCTTGCCGAAGCTGCGGATGATCGGCGAGGGCAGGAGCAGGGCTTCGGTCGGGAAGGTGGTCGCGATCATCAGGTAGAGTAGCTGGCGGCTCGTGATGACAGGACGCAGCGGCTCCGCCTTCATGTGGCCTGCGGCTTGCGGTACCAGTGCAGCGGCACGCGTAGGATGCGCTGCATCTGCCCGGTATGCATCGGAGCCACGGGGCTCAGGTACGAGACGCCGAACGAGCGCAGCCTGCACAGGTGCAGCAGGAGGACGAGGCCGTAGAGGGCGATGCCGTAAAGACCGAGGATGACGGCCGCGAGCATGGCGGGAAAGCGCAGCAGGCGCACGATGATCGCGATCTCGTACTGCGGGATGACGAATGACGCCAGGGCCACGACCGCGACCAGCACGATCACGGGTGCCGATATGAGCCCCGCCTGCACAACCGCCTGGCCGATGACCAGAGCGCCAACGATCGAGATGGTCTGGCTGAGGGAGTTCGGCAGGCGGATGGCCGCCTCGCGCAGCACTTCGATGATCAGGGCCATGACGAGCACTTCGGCGAACACCGGCAGCGGCACTCCGGCGCGCGAACGGGCCACCGCGAAGGCGAGCGGCGTCGGCAGCAGCTCCTGGTGCAGCGTCGTGATCGCGATGTAGATGGCCTCCCCGAGCAGGGCCACAAAGGCGCTCCCCCAGCGCAAGGCGCGGGCCATGTCGCCGATATAGCGCGGCAGGTAGAGGTCCTCGGGGCTGTTCATCATCTCGATGAGCGTTGCAGGCAGCAGCAGCACCTGCGCCGCATCGCCGGCAAACAGGACGAAGCGTCCGTCCAGAACCGCAAGGGCTGCCGTGTCGAGCCGCTCGGTGAGTTGGACGTTGACGAAGGCCGAGTACGGGTCGTCGGCCAGGAACGGCTTGAGCGCCGTCACGTCGACGATGTTGTCGACCGTCACGTGACTAAGGCGCCGTAGGAGATCCGCGCGCACCGACAGAGGTGCCTCTCCGGCTTTGTAGGCGATGGCGAAGCTGCGCCGGTGGTTCTGCGGCAGGGGCAGGATCTCGACCCGGATCAGCGGGTGCTGGGCCATGCGTCGCAGCAGCGCGATGTTCTGGTAGAGGTCAGGGGTGAACGCCTGGTGCGGACCGCGGATGACGCGCTCCACCTGCGGCTGGTCGCCCGGCAGCCGTGCGGACAGGGTGAACGTCAGGGCTTGCGCGACGCCTTCCTGCAACAGCAGGACATCGCCCGCGAACAGCTTGTGCGCCGCCTCCGCACAGGTGGCGGCGGTGCCCGCGCCGGGCAGCGCCTGTGTCTCGCCCTGACGGAGATGGCCGAGCACCGAGGCCCCCAGGGCCTTGTCGTCGGCGCAGCCGCGCTGGTAGACGAGCACGCAGGCCGTTGGGGCCCCAGGCACTTGACGGAAGACGATGTCGTCCGATGGCTCGACTTGCATCCGCAGGGCCGCGACATCGGCATCGAGGGATCCGCTGAAGGTGTCCTGGATGGACAGGCCGCCGATCACGACGCGTGCCTGGGTGATGATCTCCTCCAGGCGAACATCCGGCTGGGTCCACGCTGCCATGGGTGATCGCCCCCGGCAGCTATCGTCCCCGCGGCCAGGAAGCCATATGCCGGGCTAGCCTCCCCGGCGTCGGCGCTCCAAGTGAGAGGGGAGACCCGTCGTGGGACCCAGGTCGTTGCCTGCGGACCGCGGGCGCAGCACCACGAGATGGCCGCGGCGCGACGCCGCCGCCTCTCCCGGCCGGGCAGCCTGCCGCACCGCGCGCGTGAGCAGAAGCAGCGTGCCTCCGTAGATTGCGGAAAACGCGATGAGCGCCGGCCAGAGCAGCCAGACCACACGTTCTGGATGCATAGGGCACCCCCAGCGGGAATGGGTCCAGTCATGAGTACTATTCGCCTTTGCCGGTATTCTTTGTGGCCGTTGTGGCGGGACAGGATGCCCGGCCCGGTCGGCAAGGCAAGGTCCGCGGCCATGAGCCGCAGAGCCCTGCGCGGCGCGGAACCGGGCGACGCGGCCGCCGGGGCCATCCCCGGAACCAAGAACCCAGACAATTCGTTCGATGATGCCGGTCAGGCGTCGGGTGCAGCCGTAGCGGCTACGGCGCGGTTGAGAAACGCGGTGATCAGAGCGAGCACCTCGCCTTGTTCCGGCTCGTTGTGCAGCTCGTGGTAGCAGCCGTCAAACTCGCGGTACTCCTTGAAGGGGGCGGCGACACGTGCTGCGAATGCCCGCGTCGCCGTCGGGGAGACAAGCTTGTCGGCACCGGCCTGCAAGATGATCGCTGGTACCGCGAGCGTGGCGCTGCCGTTGCGGGCGGCCTGCATGTTGCGCTGAAGTTCCATCGCCCACCGCACCGTCACCGTGTGGAGCACCAGCGGGTCTGACGCGTAGGCACCGACGACGTCTGGACTCCGGCTGACCGCCTCCGCGGGAATGCGGCTCGACTGGCTCATGGTCGGCCAGACGTGCTCGAGGAGAGCACCCGCGCGCAGAAGTGCCGGCGGGATGTCGAGCGCCAGGTCCAGGCACGGCGACGTGAGTATGACTCCGGAGAGTCTGCCCGTGGAGTCGGGTGGCCGGAGCTGCAGCCAGCGTACGACGATGAGGCCTCCCATGCTGTGGCCGTAGAGAAAGCGGGGTCTGTCCGGATACAGGTCCCGCAGTCGGTCCAGCATCCCGTCGACGGCCAGCAGATAGTCGTCGAACCGGTCGATATGCCCGCGCCTGCCCGGCGAGCGCCCAAGGCCCGGCAGATCTTGGCCGAGGACGGCATAGCCCGCCTGGTTCAGCCAAACCGCCACGTGTTCGTAGCGCCCGCAGTGCTCGCCTGCGCCATGCACCAGAGCGATCGCACCGCGGGGAGCAGCCACGGGCCTGTGCCACTCATGCAATGCCATGGTGCTGTCCTCCCTTGCGGCCGAGAATCAGACCACGGATCTCATAGGTTCGGACGGCGACAATCCGTGGGGTGGGCGAACCAGAGTGGGGGTTCTGACTGGCGCCCTCGCACCCCCCTTGCGCATGGGCGTTCTCTGGCGGGAAGGCCATTCCTGCCGCAACCGCCCGTTACCGCCATCTGCTGTGCAGACGCGGCAGCAGTCTCGCCAGACTGCCTTGCGTCGCGAGTCTATGGTTTTGTGCCAGGGATCGGTCCGACCCTTCGGCTTCTTGGCCGAAACCTGGATACGGCCAGAACAAGCGCGGGCAGTCATCGCGCAGCAAGCTGACGTCGGAATTTGAACCCGAGACCTCCTGCTTACCATTTAGGAGGTCGGTGCTTTTGCCCGATGTGAAGTAGTGTGAAACGAGAGGAAAGAAAATGCATCAGTTCCGCTCCCAGAGCGGGTTTCTCGGCTCTCTGGTCCCCCATCTTCACCCTAACGACACCTATTTCATCTCGTTACATCTCGCGGGATGGACACCAATTTGGACACCAGGAATGATCTGGGACGGAGACAGCCTCGAATCGGTGCTACTCTCGGGGTCTGCCTTGCGGCGAGTCACTCCTACACATATACTAGATGTAGGTTTCTGCGCGTGAGGTGAGCCGCTGTGATCCGCAAGCAAATCTTCATCCCCCGCGACCAGGACGAAGCGTTGAAGCGCCTCTCCCAACGGACAGGTAAATCAGAAGGTGCGCTGGTGCGTGACGCCATTGCATTGCGTCTTCAGCAGGAAGACGAAGTCTCCAAGAAGTGGCAGGAACTTCTTCGAGAGTGGGCCAGTCGCCCTGTCGATAACCAGCCTCGCATCTGGCGGAGGGACGATCTTTACAGCGACAGGGTGTCCCCGAAATGATCACGACGCTTGTGGATACCAACATCCTCGTTTACGCCGCCGGGGTAAACACCGACAAGGTGCATCAGGCCGCAGCGTCAAACGCTCTGAACGAGATCCGTCACGTAGGTGCACTCCCGGTCCAGGCGCTATCCGAGTTTGCTGCCGTTCTTCTACGCCACAATCGACCGGCGGATGTGATCCTGCACGACGTCGAAGCCCTCGCGGGCACTTGGCCCGTACTCCATCCCACCGCGCGCACCGTGGCAGAGGCCCTGGCCGGTGTCAAAGATCATCAATTGAGTTTCTGGGACGCGATGCTATGGGCAATCGCAGTTGAGTACGGTCTTTCCGCCATTCTTAGCGAGGACGGACCAACTGGGCACTCCATCCATGGAGTGGAATACGTGTCGCCCTTTTAGTGTCGCGCAGTCGACCGCGGCCTTCAGCCCCGAGCGATGCTAGTTCGGGCATCAGCGCCAGCACGACGGAGCGAAGCGCGACAACGCAAACGGTACAGGAACGACTGAGCCTGCCATCTCTATGGTCGTCCTTGCGGTATAGGGCCATGGTAAAGAGCCCGCCATGAATGAGTGTACCAAGGGGACACCGATACGAAGATCGCTAGCGAGTCTTAGCTCAGTGCCCATGAAACCCGCTCTGGGCCTCATTTCGGGAGCTGACGGCGGGATTGAGCGGGCGACCTCCTCCTTACCAATCGTGAACGAAAACAGCCACCACAAACCTTCGAGCCTGAGGCGATACCTCGCGTATGCACACGCTTCGGGAAGTACGCGTTCGCCAAGTTCGACATGCCGCTCCCAGGCCGGAAGTGGAATTAAGGAGCCTCCTCATCCCAAGCAGACTCCTGATGGGGTCAAAAGTGTAGGAGATTGTGTTGGAAACAACCGAACCTTTGGTGAAAGCGGTCACTTCTACAAGCCTATGGCCTCTTTGAATCCCTTGTAGTTGCCGGCACCTGGGAAGCCCGCTTGTGCCAGCGCCATGAACTCGCTGGAAAATCCGTAGCGGACCAACTCTTTGACATCGACCATTTTCACGTCGTGTATCGGGTTGTGGTCAAACTCGTTTGAAGGCAATCTCAGGTGACCGTCGATCCGCTCAAGGAGGAAAGTGATGTGGAGAAGGGGTGGGTTCAAGGCTTTGGTGTCGCATATGTAAAGGAGTCTGACGACTCTGGTCGACAAGCCGGTTTCTTCTTGCATCTCCCGGACTATGCCGTCTTCGAGCGTCTCTCCTGCCTCTAGTCTTCCCCCTGGAAGAGACCACGACCTGTGGGCCGAAACATTCTGCTTCACGATCAGAATCTTGCCACCCTCGACAAGGACGCCAGTTACCCTTATTTGAAACAGCATCTTGGTGTCCTCGCCCAGATGAAACGCCTCCTTCGCCGCTAACAACCTAACTTATCACATCCAGGCCCCTTGTGCGCCACAGCGTAGTAGCAGTTTAGTAGCAGCCGTGCTTTCTGGTGACCGTCTCACTAACGACCAAAGTCCCCGCGCACCGCGCAGGCACTGGGTTTTGGCTGGAGCTGACGTCGGGATTTGAACTCGAGATCTCCTGCTTACCATTTAGGTGTCGCTCTGCCTTGCTCGACGGGAAGCCGAGGCCCGCACTCGTTGTCCAATCGGATCTGCGTAGGATCGTCTTTGGACGATTGTGTTGTCCGAGAGGTCACGTCGCTCGATCAGCGAACGTGGTCTGTAGTTGACACTTCAAACGGAGGCACTGGAGCATTGGCGTTAGAAGCCGCTGTAGGCGTTGTTCTTATCTGTCTCAGTATCATCCACGTGGTCTATGGGGAGCGACGGCAGGTGGCCGTCCTGAAGTCCGTGAGTGACAATCCTGTGCTTATCGGTTCGTTCAGGACGATGTCATTACAGGGTGGACTTCTGCTGTTGGCATTGGGCGTCGTCTATATGCTCGGCTCCGCTGGGATGGTGACTCTCGGGGGCGTGCCGTCGTATTTCCCGCTAGGTGTTGTCCTGATCAACGTGCTCTCTCTGCTGATTGTTGCGTTGACCAAACACAGGGAGCTTCTAAAGGAGACTGTTCCGCAACTCGTGATCTTCGGCGCAGTCATCGTGTTACAGGTCCTGATTGCCGTCCGAGGGTAGTGACAATAGCCGAGACGGTCGGGCTGCAACAATGCGGGCACCGAACAGTACAGGTCTGCAACCAAACAAGACTCCCCGCAAAACCTTGCGGGGAGCGGGTTTCCTCTGGAGCTGACGGCTGGGATTGAACCGGCGACCTCCTGCTTACCGGTGACGGCCCGTTTTGCCCGATGTGAGACAGTGTGAAGTGAGATGAAACAAAGTGCGTTAGTTCCGCTCCCAGGGCGGCTTCCAAGGCGTTCGTTCCCGATCCGCTTCATCTTACCAACACCTACTTCAATCTCGTGTCATCTCGCGTAAATGGCACCATTTTGGGCACCAACCTAGCGACGACGTCCGTAGCCGGACCCGTATCGGAGACCGGCCCCACGTGGTCGTCGTCGCGTCCACGGCGGTACCCACCCGGTGGTAGAATGGCCTCATGAAGGTTGCCGAAGTGATCGCCCTCATCGAACGAGACGGCTGGAATCTGATGGCCACCGTGGGGAGTCACCGGCAGTACAAACACCCGAACAAACCTGGTAGGGTGACGATCGCGGGAAAGCCGAGCCACGATCTTGCGGTTGGCACGCTGAACAGCATCTTGAAGCAGGCTGGACTCAAAGGGGTGAGATGATGCGCCGTTACGCTGTGGTCGTCGAACACGCCGGCAGCAACTATTCCGCATACGCCCCAGATCTTCCGGGCTGCGTCGCCAGCGGCGAATCCGTGGAGGAGACCTTGGCCAACATGCGGGAAGCCATTGCACTCCACCTCAGGGGACTGCGTGAGGATGGTCTGCCTGTTCCAGACCCGTCGAGCACAACGACCTATGTTGAGGTGGCGCAGTAGCCACGCAGGTGGGTCTCCCGCTGGAATGCCTCACTGCGCCACGCGGTTCTGCCCTGTGCCACAAGCGCGGTTGTGGCAAGCCCCGAGCGGGGCAGTGAATGTAGATGCGTCTGGGAGGAGAACCTCGTGGGCGGTTCCGAACCTGTTTGTCTGGACCTTAACGAGACGGAGCCGCGCCTACACATTCTCGATTGGGGTGGATCGGGGCCACCCATCCTTCTGCTGCACGGATTGACCGGGCGATCAACGGGCTGGAGAGAGGTGGCCCTGAGGTTGCACCCACAGTTCAGGCCCGTCGCTATGGACCTACGAGGCCACGGAGGGAGTGGCCGGCCCAACTCTGGATACGACCTGCAGACGCTCGCCGGCGATGCTCTGCGCGTACTCGACGCGCTGGGCATCGAGCGTGCCCACCTGATCGGGCACTCCTTGGGTGGCCGAATCGCATTTGCGTTCGCGGCAGCCTTTCCACAGCGGGTGGAGCGGTTGGTCATCGAAGAGGCACATCCCGCCCCCTATTTAGGGGCAGGGGAAGCATATACGCGGCGGACTGCCGAGCTTTTAACCCAGTTTCCTGACAAGCAGGCTTGGGCCGCCCATCTCCGGGCCACACGTGGCGAAAGTTCCTCGCGCTGGTATTTACAGAGCCTGGATGGAGTCGACTCGGAAGGCGCACCGCTCTGGGCGTTCTCCGTAAAGTCGGTTGTCATGGCAGCGCAGGAGAGCATGGAAACGGACTCGTGGGGGGTGTTCTCGGCGGTGGTGGCTCCAATGCTCCTCCTGGTCGGCGAGCACAGCGACCGGGACATTGGCCGCTACGTAGAGCGAATGAAGGCGGTGCAGCGTGGCATGGAGGTTGTGACCGTCGCCGGCACGGAGCACTGGATTCACGGCGCCGCCCCTGATCGGTACACGGCCTTGGTTGAAGACTTCCTCCGCCGCTGAGCGGCGAACCGTAACATACGAATGGCACCAAAAATGGCATCAAAACGGGGATCGGCACCGAGTCCACCTCGGCACCGATCCCCGAAACCCGCTCTGGGCCTTGACGTTCAACTGGAGCTGACGTCGGGATTTGAACCCGAGACCTCCTGCTTACCATGCAGGTGCTCTACCGACTGAGCTACGTCAGCGATTGGTTGCGGGGGCAGGATTTGAACCTGCGACCTCCGGGTTATGAGCCCGACGAGCTACCAGACTGCTCTACCCCGCGATCTGGTGGAGGGGGATGGATTCGAACCATCGAAGGCAGAGCCAGCGGTTTTACAGACCGCCCCGTTTAGCCACTTCGGTACCCCTCCGCGCCGCGATGGACGAGACCCGACCATCGAACAGCATTGTAAAGGATAGCACAGGGTTCGCAAGCTCAGCAACGCCCGAACTGTGCCACGTTCTGCGCAGCGGCGTCGATGTACAACGCGCGCTGACGACGTCGACGTCATGTGGAGGCCAAGGGCCGGGCTTGCCACGTCCCTTAGGCGCAATGGCGGCTTGCGCAACCAATGCGGCCTCGTCCCTGGGGAACGCTGCCGTACATGTCAGCAGCATTGCGCACGACACGAAGCGATCGGGAAGCCCTGTGACGTCTTGGCAGTGGAGCTGTCTGCGACGGCCGGCGACGCGACCTTATGGATCGCGGCGATGCGATCACAACGGGTCGCGTGGCCGGACGTTCATGTGGCCCGACTGATGGCGTGGTGGTGGCCTGCAGGTTCTTGGGGGGCGAGAGCGATTTCATTCCCGCCGGGTAGACCGCCTCAGGACGGAGGGAGAGGGCCCCGTCTCCTCGCCGGTTCCCGTGCGATCCGCGCCGCCTCCGATCGGCATTTCCATGACCGCCAGGACGGCCGCGGTCCCTCAGGCGGCACGGCGGGCACCGCACAGATCAGTCTGCGCATGTCCGGACGGAGAATCGACAGACGCGCGCGTGGCCGGACCAGGCGGAGCCTAGTCGACAGGCGTGGGTTCGCCTGCTAGACTGAGCGCCGAACGACCTCCAGGGACGTGGGTGCTTTGCTCCTCATCGAGGGCTGAGCCCGCAATTCGCACGTCGAGTTGCGGGCGCTATGGGAAAGCGGTCAGGCGCCCGCCCGTATCCGCGAAAGGATGACGGGCTGTGTGGGCGCGTATCTATGCGTTCGGCTTTCTTTCGTCTCTGTACCTGGACCAGTTCCTTTGGTTCGTCTACCTGCTGCACCTCGGCTACAGCCCTGCGTTCATCGGGCTCCAGTACGCGGTGATGCAGGCGGGCCGCCTCGTGCTCGACGTTCCGAGCAGCATGTTCGCAGACCGCTACGGCAGCCGCGGCGTGCTGGCGGCGGGGGCTGCGGCCAAGCTGCTGGCAGCCGCGCTCTTCTTTCTGGCCGCTCGGGGCGCCGCCTACGTGCTCTCTGGCGCCCTCCTCACGGCTGTGGCCTTGACGCTGCCCTCCGGTGTGGACCTCTCGTACGTGCGCAGCCTTGCGGAGCATGGCAAGGACGCTGTCGATGAGTCCGCCGTCACGCGTCGCTTTGCGGACTACGTCGGCATGCAGCGCCTTGCATCTCTAGGGTCGGGCGTCGCCGGCGGCCTCATCGCCGGCGCATCCTTCGCGTGGCTTTACGCAGCCGAGGGCATCGGCAGTCTCTTCATGCTGATCTGCGCCTGGACACTGCCCCAGGCGCCTGTCCACCCGTCGCGCGAGTCTGCACGGCCCGTGGGTCCTCTCGCCGCCGTCCGTGAGCTCGGCCGCCCGACCCGTGCCGTGGTCTCGGGCATCGGCCTCGCGGCGGCCATGCTCTGGGCCCTCTCGTCGGTAGGCACGGAATACAGCCAGGCTCTGCTTGCTGGCCTGACGCTTCGCCCCTTCACCATCTCGATCGTCTTTGCGGCGGCGGGCCTGGTCATGTGGCTTGCGACGCTCGTGGCGGCACGCCTCGGGCAGGCGGCGCGGGACCGGCTCCTGGGCCTGGCCATCTGGGGGTATCCGCTGGCGGCAGCCCTGCGTGGAGCGGCATGGCCCGGGACGGCCTGGGCGGTCCCTCTCGCCGCCGGTGGTCTGACGCTCGGTCGCGGCGCGAGCGGCGCCGCGAGCATGCTGCTTGAACAGCGGCTGCTCGATGCGGCGCCGCGCAGGCACCGCGCGACGACGCTCTCTGCGGTGAACACCGTGCAGATGGGCCTCCAGTTGCTCCTGTTCCCCTTGCTGGGGATCCTCTCAGCCCGGCGCAGAGTGCCGGCCATCTTTCTTGTGCTGACCGTCGGGCTGACATCGGCGTGCCTTGCCTTGACCGCGGCCCTGCGACGGGCAACTGCCGGGAGGCGCTCGCTCGTAGCGCTCACGGGCCGTGGCGACACCATGACGGAAGGGAATGGTGCAGACATAGAGAACGAGTGACCAGCAGAGGATCCGCGCCTTGCGTTGCCGTGGCTCGGCAACGCAGGGCGCACTTCTTGCGGGAGCTCTCACCGGGGGTGGCGGAGATTTCCGCATCGTCGTCGCCATATTCTCGGGCCGCGTGGCGCGCCCTCGACCCGGTCGCGCGCCAGTTGATCCTCGTCCGTCTCCTGCGCAGCGTGGCGCAGGGTGCCCTTGCCGTGGACTTCACGCTCTATCTGCGCGCGCGCGGCTGGAGCGCGGCGGCGGTCGGTTTGCTGCTGATGGCTGGGGGGCTTGCCGGCGCGGCGCTCAGCCTGCTCGTCGGCGTGCTTTCCGACCGCGTCGGCCGCCGGCTCTTCCTGATCGTCTACGAGACAGGGCTCAGCATCGGCACGCTGGCGGTGATCGCCCTGCCTGCAACCTGGGTACTGGTCGCGACCGCTGCGCTCTTCGGCTTCGGACGGGGCGCGAACGGCAGCTCGGGTCCCTTTGCTCCTGCCGAGCAGGCATGGCTGGCCCAGCGTGTGCCGAGGGAACGGCGGGGCACCGTGTTCAGCCTGAACGCCGGCATTCAGTTCGCCGGCATGGGGATCGGCTCGCTGCTGGCGGCGGTGCTGCCGCACCTCGTGCCGGGGGCACATGGCTCCGCGGCCTATTTGCCGCTCTTCCTGCTGAACCTGCTCGTGGCCCTTGTGAACCTCTGGCAGATCTGGCGGCTGCGCGAGGACAGGCCTTCGCCCGAGCGGCGCGTGGCCGTCCAGGAGGCGGATCGTCCATCCGCGGATGCCGCCCTGGCGCGCAGGGAGAATCGGGCGCTTCTCCTCCTGACCCTCGTCAACATGGTCAACTCCCTCGGAGTGGGCCTTGTCGCACCGTTGCTGCCGTACTGGTTCGCGGTGCGGTTCGGCGTAGGGCCGGAGCTGATCGGACCCGTCTACAGCCTTACCTTTTTCCTCACGGGCCTCTCGTCTCTGGCGGTGGGGCGCCTCTCGCAGCGCATCGGACTCGTCCGCTCGATCGTCCTGCCGCGCCTCCTGGGCGTGGTGCTGCTGGTCGTCATCCCGTTCGCGCCGAGCTTCGCCCTCGCCGCCGTGCTCTACGTAGCCCGCTCGATCGTCAACCGCGGATCGATCGGTGCGCGGCAGGCGTTCAGCGTCGGCCTCGTACGGGATCGCCGCAGGGGACTTGCGAGCAGCCTCAACGCGGTCTCGTGGAATGTTCCGGCTGCGCTCGGACCGGCCGTCGCAGGCTACCTGATCGGCCTCGGCGCGCTCTTCTGGCCGTTCCTGCTCGCAGCGGCACTGCAGCTCGGGTACGTGGTGCTGTTTCCGACCGTCCTCGGCCGGTACGAAACACCTCCGGCGCACGCCGCAGACTGAGGCCGGTCCCCGGTCCCGCCACGGGCTGACGCGGACGCCTGAGACCGGGCGCTGCCCCGGCTCCGCGTGACCGCAGCCCTACGGACATCGACAACTATGAAGGAATGGCGCCGTCCATGGCGTACAGCCTTCAGTACACAAGGGCTGGCGGATGGGGGCTCGACATGGACGCCAGACCTACGTCTGGGGACCTCGTCGGCGCGTACGTGGCCCGTACGATCCTGGATGGCAGCGGCCGCAGGGTGCTGTTGCGGGCGGGCACCCTGCTCACGCCGCGTGTGCTGCGCCTCTTGGCTCGCCACGGCATCGAGCGGCTCGAGGTGTCGGATACGCCCCCGATCGTGGCAGGCGGGTCGATCGACCAGGCGATCCGCGACAGGGCCGCAGCCGCGACTGCTGATTTCGCGCAGGCCGCGCTTGGCGCCGGGGACGCCGGGGAAAGCGCGGCGCGGGTCGAGCGCTCCGCGGTGGAGATCGTGCAGCAGGTGCAGCAGCTCCGGCGGGTGCGCTACAATCTGCGCCACCTGCGGGCCTGGGACGAGTATACGTTCCATCACAGCATCCAGGTCGCGGAACTGGCGGTGGTTATCGGCCAGGGCATGGGCCTCACGGACGACGAGCTGACGCGGCTGGCCATCGGCGCGAGCCTACACGACATCGGCAAGGCCGCAATCCCTCTGCAGGTGCTGCACAAGCCGGGACGACTGAACGACGAGGAGTACGACATCATCAAGACGCACCCGAGACTCGGCTGGCGGATGGTGCGTCGCGCCGCGGATCTCTGGCATACCTCGACCATCGTGCTGCTGCAGCATCACGAGCGGCTGGACGGTACGGGCTACCCTGATGGGCTGCGCTCCGATGAGATCTATCTCTTCAGCCGCATCGCGGCGGTGGCGGACTGCTACGACGCGATGCGCGCCGACCGCGGCTACCGCGGCCCCATGCCGGCGGCGGAGGTGCTGGCCATCCTCGCCCGCGAAGCGGACACGAGCCTCGACGCTCGCGCGATCCAGGCCTTGCTGGCGCGCGTCAACCTTTATCCCGACGGGGAGGTCGTTCGCCTCAGCGACGGCCGGGTGGCGCTGGTGATGGAGCAGAACCCGGGCGACCTCCTGCATCCCCTCGTGGAACTGCTGCCCGAGGTCGGCGGGAGTGAGGGCCATGTGATGCTGGACATCGCGGCGAGCGGCCTCGACGTCCTGGAGATCGTGACGGAGAGGAGCGGCCAGACGGCGGAGAGCCCGCTGCGGGGACGACCTCAGTAGCCGTTTCCCGGATAGCTCCAGAGATGCCCCCCGATCGGGTTGTGCGCGCCCGGCACGACGCCCGCGGGCAGGATGTCGAGACCGTCCGGCACGTCGAGGTAGCCCGGGGCCGAGCCGGGGACGCCGGTGTGCCCGTACTGCCAGACGATCCGGTCCGTCTTCGGATCGACGGCGATGACGCGGTGGTTCATGTCGTCGTTGAGCAAGACGAAGCCGTTCTTCAGCTGCACGGCCAGGGACGGCTGGTTCAAGGCGCCGGGCCCGTGCGCGGGACTGTAGCGCCAGAGCAGCTTGCCCTGCGGCGACATGATGACGACGGCGCCCGGCCTCGTGTAGAAGGCGCAGATGATGTTGCCCTGAGGCGTGAAGTTGGCGTCGGACGGGTAGGAGAGGTCGGCTGGGAAGTGGATCGTGCGCAGGAGTTTCCCGCCGCGGTCGAGCCAGAGCGCGTTGTTGCCACCGATCTGCGTCACAAGCATGCCGCCCTGCGGCGCCGGGAAGTCCCCGTTCGGCGCTGCGAACGAGGTGGGGGGATCCGCGCTGTAGCGGCCGGTCACGCCGTACTGCTTCAGCACCCGGTGCGTCGCTCTGTCGATGAAGAGGATGCGCTGGTTGCGGATGTCGGCCACCGTCACGACCTGGCCGCCTGGGATGCTGTAGAGGAACGCGTCGTCCGGCGTGTTGAGGTAGCCTGGGACACTGCCGGCCACGCCCGCGTGACCGTAGGTCCAGACGACCTTGCGCGTCTTGAAGTCGAGGATGGCGATGACGTTGTGGCCCTCCTCGTTGGTGATGATCTCGTCGAAGTGGGGGCCGAAGAAGACGTCGTCGTCGTCCACGAGAGGCGTCGGGCTGCCGGGAGCCGGGAACCGCCAGACGATGCGCTTTTGCGGCGTCACGAGCAGGATGCGGTTGTTGTGCGAGTCGGCGATCAGGATATCGCCCGGCAGGATCGCGCTTGGGGCGGTACTGCCCCAGGGCAGAGGGTCCTTGCCGCCCGTCGCCGCGGCGAATCGGCCCGCGGCCTTGCGATGGGGCGGGGGAAGGCTCTTCGCATGTCGGGTACCGCAGCCGGGGAGCATGAGCCCTGCGAGCAGCGACAGCGATAGGCTCAGCGCGACCAGGCGTAGCGACACGATGCGATTCCCCCGCAAGGATTTGGCTAGGATTCTTGCATAGGCTTGGCCGCGCGGCCCTTGCGCAGTCGAGGGATCGTCTTCCGGGTGCGGGTCTCGGCGGGAGACCTGGGCATACTGCCCATGGGCCAGGATTTCATGATTCCATCAGGAAACTCGACGGCTGTTGGACGTACCCTGGACTCGGCATGTCTGCCGACAGGCGGGCGCTATATGGGGAGGCTGGTCGGGAGCATGCGGATCTTGCGGGTGTTGGGTGTCCTGCTGGTGATCGTGATCATCCTCGGCGTCGTGCAGATGGTGCGGCCTGTGCCCCAGCCGGCCGTGGCGGTCACCGTTCCCAGCCTGCGCGTCAGCGGTTCCAGGCCCTCGCTGCCGTGGCCCGCGAGCGGCGAGGCGGCCGTCGCGGTGCAGGGCATTGGCCAGATGGGCAGCTTCGGTGGCAATCAGCCCGTGCCGATCGGCAGCGTCGCAAAGGTGATGACGGCGCTCGTCGTGCTGGACAAGCACCCGCTCGTGCTCGGTGCCCAGGGCCCGACGATCACCATCACGGCGCAGCAGGCGGCCGCCTACCAGGCCATCGCGAACACCGCCCAATCCCTCGTGCCGGTCCGCGCGGGCGAGAAGCTCTCGGAATACCAGCTGCTGCAGGCCTTGCTCATCCCATCGGGCAACGACATCGCGTCCATCCTGGCCGACTGGATCGCGGGCAGCCAGGAGGCATTCGTGCGCGAGATGAACGCGAAGGCGAAGCAGCTCGGCCTCAGGCACACGACCTACGCCGACGCGAGCGGCCTCAGCCAGCAGACCGTGAGCACCGCCAAAGACCAGCTGCGCCTGGCGGAGGTGGCGATGGGGAATCCGGTCTTCGCGCAGGTTGTCGGTCAGCCGCAGGTCGTGCTGCCGGTGGCCGGGCTCGTCTACAACTACAACAAGGAAGTCACGCACCAGGGTGTGATCGGCGTCAAGACCGGCTCCACGCTCGCGGCCGGCGGCTGCTTCGTCGTCGCGGCGAACCGGACGGTCGACGGGCGAAACCTCGTGGTGCTGGCGGCCGTCTTCGGCCAGAGCACGGCGGAGCCTCTCGCGCTGGCGATCAGCGACGGCCTCAATCTCGTCAACGCGGCAGCCAAGGCCGTGCGGCCGGTGCGCGTCTTCGCGCGGGGGGCGCAGGTCGCCGAAGTGACGACCCCCTGGCAAGGCGTGCAGCCGGTCGTGGCAGGGAGCGGCGTTCAGTTTCTCGGCTGGCCGGGTCTGGCCGCCTCGATGCGCCTAAAGGCGCCGACCCCCTCGACGCCCGCCGCTGCCGGGCAGACCGTCGGGCGGCTCACGGTCGACCTCGGCAGCCAGAGGGCCAAGGTGGCCGTGCGGCTTGCCGACCCCCTGCCGGCGCCGACCGTGCGCCGGCGGCTGTCCCGCCCCTAGCGGGCGACAAGC
>Ga0080006_1203944_pt1 | contig 22842 bp, 24 predicted proteins | sample RS3BMetagenome_FD_69209 | JGI IMG/M metagenome (GOLD analysis project Ga0080006, IMG submission 69209) | Ferric oxide microbial mat and aquatic microbial communities from Rainbow Spring, Yellowstone National Park, USA - RS3B (SPADES... ...
AGTACAGCACGGACGGAGGCAAGACCTGGGTGCTCGCCCCCGTCACGCTCCAGGCCAAGACGACCATCGTCGGCCTGACGCCCGGAGCGACCGTCCAGTTCCGGTATCGCCCCGTCACCAAGACCGGTGAGGGCGACTGGAGCCAGACGATCGTGCTGCTCGTGAAGTAGTGCCCGTCACGTGCGCCCGGTACGTGACGTGAATTGAGCGAATCGCAGTAACCGACCGGGTTCTCAACCTCCCGGCCGGATCGGCTGGCTCGCCCCCTCGCCGACGACCGTCGTCCACTCGCGAACGCGCCACGACGTCACGAGGCCGTGCACCACGTACGGGTCCTCGCTCGCGAAGCGCTGCGCCGCGTCCGGGCTGTCGCCCTGGAAGAGGAGCACCGCCCCGTCCGCCGGATCGGCGAGCGCGCCGGCAAGAACGAGCTCGCCGCGCGCCTGCGCCGCCCACGCCTTCGAGAGGTGCTCGCCGCGGTACTGCGCGCGGCGCTCGACGTAGTCCGGCACGAGCTCGTAGATGAGGAGATAGTGGCGCATCGTGCTTCCTCCTTGCCCCGACGTTGTACACCGCCCTGCGGACGGTCCGGCACCTCGCTTGCTCGCCGCGCGGACGCCGCCATACTGAGCCCCGTGCCTCGAGCGTGTCTCCTGGCGACGGTCGCAGCCGCCGCGATGGCCGCGTGCAGCGGGATGACGCAGGCGAGCGCCCCGCCTGCGGCCGATGGCGGAGGTGCGGACGCCGCCAATGGCGTCGACGCTTCGCCCGCACCGGACGACGCCTCGGACGCCGCCGACGCCTCGGACGCCCCCGACGCCTCGCCGAGCAGCAGCTGCCCCTCGACCATCCTCTTCTCGACCGGCACCACCGGCGGCCTGGCCTTCGGGCCGATGAACGTCGTGCTCGGCGGCCTGCTCAACGTCCCCGGCCCGGTCACCAACTACGCGGGCGACGTGATCTTCCCCGGCGCGACGCTGCGCGCGCTCGGCGATTTCGCGCCGAGCGACGCGGGCGCGTACGACGCCGGCGCCGGCTCCGACGCGGGGCCCGGTCCGGCCGACGGCGCGGCGCTCGCGCCGTGGCTCGGCGAGCTGGGTCTCATCCCCTCTTCGTGCGGCCCGGTGGACGTCACGGGCCGCGAGGTCACGGTCCACTTCTACGTTGCGCTCGAGGGGGCCGGCTACCGGCCATCGAACGGCGCCTACCTCGGCTCGTACCACGGCGCCGACATGACCTACTACGCGGACGCGACGGCGACGGACGTCATCAATTCGCAGTTCGAGCACCCGCTGAAGCACGTCTTCACGGCGGCCGAGGCGGCCGACGTGCACGACCACGGCCTGTACCTGCGCCTCTACGCGATCCCGAGCGCGTCGCTCGGCGACGTCCCGATCCGCCTCAGCGTCTCGGAGATCGACTGGCAGTAGCGTGTGAACGGCCGTCGACGCGCGCCGTGACTCGGCGATCCTGGAGCTCAGAGACCGTAGGTCCCGTGCACGCCGAGGGTCGGCCACGCGTGGACCGACATGGGGAACCACGACGAGAAGCCCGCCGGCGTCGGGCTCTGCGAGCGCTCGACGTACTTCGCAAACGCGAGCGAGACGAAGGGCCCGACGGACAGCCTGCCGAACCGCCAGTCGCCGCCGAGCTCCAGGTCCAGCAGCACCGGCCCCGACCAGGTGGCGCTGGAGCTGGCGCCGGCGCCCGATATCTGCGTCGTGGCGAGCTCCCAGCCGAAGCCGAAGCCGCCCCACACGCCGCCTGCCGAGTAGAAGCGCGGCCCGAGCGTCAGCTGGAACGCCTGCCGCCCGCAGCTCACCGACCCGTCGGAACAGACGTGGTCCCAGCCCGAGATGACGCCGGGGCCGGCGAGGAGCGTTCCTCCGAAGTAGAATCCCGGATCGAAGCGATACCCGGCCTCGATGCCGAGCGGGATCCAGCCCGCGTACTGGTCCCAGATGTTCGAGTTGGCGTCGAGGCCGCCCATCGAGAGCGCGTACCCGACGCGAGCTCCGAGCTGCCAGCCGCGCGAAGGCGGTGAGCCGGCGCCGGCGCGTGCCGCGTGCGCCGTCAGCGACATCGCGCACAACGAGGCAGCGGCCACGGCCCATGGCGTGCATGATGACCGGTCACCGGATGCCGGCGCGCAAGACCTCCAAGACCGTCCGGCGCGCACTCGCACGCGCGCTCGCCCTCTCGCTGCCGGCATGGGCGGCGTCCGGGTGCAACATCGGTACCGGCGCGGTGTGCGGCGGCGTCTCGGGCGTGTACGCGCCGCACGCCGTCGACGCCGGAGTCCCGGCGTGCAGGGACGACGGGACTGCGCCGCAACGTGTTCCCGCCTGCGACGCCTTCTGCGGCAGCCCCTCGCCCGCCCCGGGGTCCGCCGACGCGCCGTGCTGCATGTCGCTGGAGGATCCGGGCGTGGTCAGCTGCCCGGTGGACTGCACCGGGCGGCGCCCTACGGGCCTGTCGGCGGCGAGAGCGGTCCCCGACGATCCGCGATCGCTGGGCGCGCTCTTCGCGCGCATGGCGTTCCTCGAGCGCGCGTCCATCGACGCGTTCCGCATCCTCGAGGACGATCTGCGCCGGCACCGCGCGCCCCGCGCGCTCGTGCAGGCCGCGCGTCGCGCCAAGCGCGACGAGCATCGTCACTTCCGCACGACGCGCGCGCTCGCACGCCGCCACGACGCCGACGTTCCGCCCCCGCAGCGCGCCACCGCCGGTGCGCGGTCGCTCGAAGCGATCGCCGTCGAGAACGCGCGCGAGGGATGCGTGCGCGAGGGCTTCGGCGCGCTCGTCGCGCTCTGGCAGGCGCACGCCGCCGGGGACGCGCACGTGCGCGCCGCGATGACGCGCATCGCCCGCGAGGAGACGTCGCACGCCGCGCTCGCGTGGTCGGTCCACGGCTGGGCGATGGGCCGGCTCGACCCGCAGGCGCGCCGTCGCGTGCGACGGGCACTGCGCGAGGAGGCCGCGCTCATCGCCCACGGCCGACCCGACGAGCCCGACCCCGCGCTGGCGCGGAGCGCCGGTCTCCCGACGCGCGCGCAAACCCGCCGCCTCGCGAGCGCCTGGATCGACCAGTTCCTGCGCCGCCCCCGGCGGGCGTAGACTGCCGCCCCATGCGAACGACGACTGCCCTGCTCGCCCTGCTGCTCGTGCCCGCCGCGTGCGGCGGCTCCGCGCCCGCGTCCGTCCCGCCGCAGCTGGTGCTGCCGGTGCCGCCCGAGGCGCACGCCGAGGCCCACTGCCCGAAGACGGCAGCCGCCCCGGCCGCGCCGCGCGCGCCCGAGCCGCAGCGCCCCGAGGCGGTGCGCTTCCCGGTGCCCGCCAGCGTGCAGAAGCTCGTCGACGCGGTCGACCGCTCCGCCGACGACAAGAAGCTCGACGCCGGCCGCCACCCGGGCGAGCTGCTCGCGTTCCTCAATCTCAAGCCGGGCGCGCGCGTCGCCGAGCTCCAGGCCGGCGGCGGCTACACGACCGAGCTGCTCGCGCGCGCGGTCGGCCCCCGCGGCAAGGTGTGGGGGCAGAACGACGCGTTCGTGCTCAAGTTCGCCGACAAGGCCTGGGCCGAGCGCCTGGCCAAGCCCGTCATGAAGAACGTCGTGCGCGTCGACCGCGAGCTCGACGCGCCGCTGCCGCCGGACGCGAAGAACCTCGACGCCGTGGTCGACGTGCTCTTCTACCACGACACGGTGTGGCTGGGCGCCAACCGCGACAAGATGAACAAGGCCGTGTTCGACGCGCTCAAGCGCGGCGGCGAGTACGTCGTCGTCGACCACAGCGCGGCCGAGGGGCACGGCACCGAGGACGTCAAGACGCTGCACCGCATCGACGAGCTCGCCGTCATCCGCGAGGTCGAGCGCGCCGGCTTCCAGCTCGCGGTCGACGCCGATTTCCTGCGCAACCAGGCCGACACCCGCGACTGGAGCGCCTCGCCGCGCGTCGCCGGCGAGCGCCGCGGTACGAGCGACCGCTTCGCCCTGAAGTTCATCAAGCCCTGACGTCGAGGCGCGTCCGGCGCTAGGATTGCCCGCGCACCCTGCTGCGCAATGGACGGCCGACCGCTCAACTTCGACACGAACCAGGTGCTCGTGATGGTCCTCGCCGGTGGCGAGGGCAAGCGCCTCTACCCGCTGACGCTCGACCGCGCCAAGCCCGCGGTCCCGTTCGGCGGGCGCTACCGCATCATCGACATCGTCCTGTCGAACTTCGTCAACTCGGGCATCTCGCGCATCAAGGTGCTCACGCAGTACAAGAGCGCCTCGCTCGAGGAGCACATCGCGCGAAACTGGCGCCTGGCGCCCATCCTCGATCAGTTCATCGAGGCCATCCCGGCCCAGCAGCGCACCGGAAAGACCTGGTACCGCGGCTCGGCCGACGCCGTCTGGCAGTGCCAGCACGTCATCAACGACGAGCGGCCGGAGCTGGTGTGCATCTTCGGCGGCGACCACGTCTACAAGATGGACGTCCGCCAGATGCTCGCGCAGCACGTGGACAACGCCGCCGACGCGACCGTCGCCGCCATCCCGGTGCCGCGGCACGAGGCGGGCGACTTCGGCATCCTCGAGGTGGGCGAGGGCGGGCGCATCGTCGCCTTCCACGAGAAGGTCGACCATCCGCCGCCGATGCCGGGGCGCGAGGACATGTGCCTGGCGTCGATGGGCAACTACGTCTTCAAGCCGGACCTGCTGCTCCGCGAGCTCGAGGACGACGAGCACCTCGAGGACAGCCGCCACGACTTCGGCCACGACATCCTTCCGCGCCTCGTGAAGAAGGGCGCGACCGTCTACGCCTACGACTTCGCCACCAACCAGGTGCCCGGCGAGGACGAGCACAACCGCGGCTACTGGCGCGACGTCGGGACCGTGGACGCGTACTGGGAGGCGCAGATGGACCTCATCGAGATCCATCCGCAGTTCAACCTCTACAACTTCCGCTGGCCGATCCGCACCGGCGCGACGCACGACCCGCCGGCCAAGTTCGTCTTCCGCGACGAGGCGCAGGCGCGCGTCGGCATCGCGACCGACTCGATGGTCAGCCACGGCTGCATCATCTCGGGCGGCCGCATCCACCGCAGCGTGCTCGGCGTCGGCTGCCGCGTGAACTCGTTCAGCGAGGTCGAGGAGAGCGTCCTCTTCGAGCGCGTGCGCGTCGGGCGGCACGCGAAGATCCGCCGGGCGATCATCGACAAGGACGTCGAGATCCCGTCGGGCACGGTCATCGGCTTCGACCGCGAGGCCGACCGCCAGCGCTTCTTCGTGACCGACGACGGGATCGTCGTCATCCCGAAGCGCGCGAAGCTCGAGGTGGGCTGACCGGCTACTTGCAGGCGCCGTTGACGCAGAACTGCCCCGCGGGGCAGTCCTTGGGGCGGAAGCACTGCACGCACTGGCCGGCGTGGCACGTGGGCGCCGTCTGCGGGCAGTCGGTGTTCGCCAGGCACGCGACGCACGTGCCGTCCGGGCTGCAGAACTTGCCCGGCTGCGTCGAGCAGTCGGCGTTGCTCAGGCACTGCACGCACGACGAATCGGCCGTGTTGCAGATGGGCGTCGCCCCCGAGCAGCTCGCGCTCGTCGTGCACCCCGGGCGGCAGGTGAAGTCGTGCGGATCGCAGATGGGGGCGGCCGTGCCGCAGTCGGCGTTGCTCAGGCACGCCACGCACTGGCCGGTGACCAGCAGGCATCGCGGCGCGCCGGACGGGCAGTCGGTGTTGGTCGCGCACTCGACGCACTGCTGCGTCACCGTGTCGCAGATCTTGGCGGCGCCGCCGCAGTCGGTGTTGCTGTTGCAGCCCACGCACACGCCGGGGCTGGACGTCGTGTCGCAGATCGGCGCGCCGTGCGGACAGTTTGCGTTGCTCGTGCACGCGGGGTGGCACTGGTGGTCGCCCGGCCAGCAGGCGGGCGTCGCCGCCGGGCAGTCGCTGTTCTTCAGGCACGTGGCGCACTGGCCGAGGCCCGACACGCAGAACGGCGCGGCCGCCGGGCAGTTCGCGTTGGTCGTGCAGTCCACGCACCCCAGCGTCGGATCGCACTGCTGACCGGCGCGGCAGTCGTTCGCGCCGTTGACGCCGCACAGGGCGCTGCCGGGGCCGGGGCCGCCCGTCACCGTCGTACTGCTTCCACCGCCGCCGCAGGCCACCAGCACCCCCACGCCGACCGCCGCCACCGCGCTCCAGATGCTCCCACGTCCTCGCATGGTGATTTCCTCCAAGGTGAAGCGCTTGCGCCCCGGGCTGCGTTCAAGTCCCGGGCCGAGCTCGACCCGCATCCTACCGCACGTTTTCGCGGCGTTGGCGTGGCCACGGCGGTGACCACCCCGAGACGGGCAGGCCGCAGTCGGCTAGAGGGGACGTGATGAGCGAGCCCACACGCGTGGAGCTAACGCGCGAGCAGCGCGCGCTGGTCGCGCGCGGCCGCTTCGTGCGCATCGATCTCGGCGAGGTGGACCCGGTGCAGGGCTGGCGCCGCTCGGTGCTCGTCGGGCGCGTGGGCGGGGCGTGGCGCGCGTACGACAACGTCTGCCGCCACCGCGCGCTGCCGCTCGACCTCGGCGCGCGCTCGCCGATGAGCGACGACGGCCGCCACCTGCTCTGCCACCAGCACGGCGCGCTGTACCGCCCGAGCGACGGCGCGTGCGTGGCGGGACCGTGCGCGGGCGAGCGGCTGGCCGCGGTGGCCGTCGTCGAGCAGCCGGACGGCTCGCTGCTCGTCGGAGGTTAGGCGATACTCGCGTCCGCTCATGGCCGCCCAACCGCCGCCCCAGTCGGGGGTCACCGTCATCGGCGCGCCGCGCACCACGCTGCGCGACGTCTACCACCTGTTTCTGCGCGTGCGCTGGTCGGCCGCGATCGCCGCCATCGTCGCCGTGTACCTGACGCTCAACGCCGTGTTCGCGGCCGCGTACGCGAGCGTCGGGGGCGTCGCCAACGCGCGCCACGGGTCGTTCTGGGACGCGTTCTGCTTCAGCGTGCAGACGATGGGCACGATCGGCTACGGCGCGATGTACCCGACCGGGGTGGCCGCCAACTCGATCGTGATCGTCGAGTCGGTCACCAGCCTGCTCGTCACCGCCGTGGCGACGGGACTGGTGTTCGCGAAGTTCTCGCGGTCCACCGCGCGCGTCGCCTTCTCGCGCCGCATCGCCATCGGCCCGATGGACGGCGTGCCGACGCTCATGATCCGCGTCGGAAACGAGCGCGGCAACCAGATCCTCGAGGCCACCATCCGCGTGTCGATCATCCGCACCGAGCGGCTGCGCGAGGGGACGACGTTCTACCGGATGATCGACCTGCCGCTCGCGCGCGAGCGGTCGCCGGCGATGGCGCGATCGTGGACCGTGCTGCACCCGATCGACGACAAGAGCCCCCTGCACGGCGCGACCCCCGAGTCGCTCGCGCGCGACGAGGTCGAGATCCTGGCGACCGTCGTGGGCGTGGACGACACGTCGATGCAGCCGGTGCACGCCCGCCAGCGCTACGTCGACACGGACGTGGCGTGGGGGGCGCGGCACGCCGACATCCTGAGCGAGGACGCCGCCGGCCACATCGTCCTCGACGTGCGGCGGTTCCACGAGCTCGTGCCGACCGAGCCGGTCGAGGGGTTCCCCTACCCGCGCGAGGGCGGCGGCGGCGCGCGCGCCGCCTAGAACGCCCAGCCGATCATCCCGTCGGCGAGCGGCAGCACGTGCACCGAGGCGACGCCGTCGACCCCGACGTCGCCGCCCGAGAGCGGCCGCTCGAACATCGCGCCGACGCCGAGCCGCACGGTGAAGCCGACGTGCAGCGTCCACGCCCAGCCGACGGTAGCGCCCAGGCCCGCCTCGTCGTGAGTCGCCCCTTCGCCCATCGTGGCGCGGGCCCAGGCCAGGCGCGGGTGCACGTACAGCCCGTGGAACGGCACGCGCTGCACGAAGATCGGCGCGCCGAGCGACAGCGCGTACGCGTCCGCTCCGCCCGGCGAGTACGCCTCGGCCTGCGCGCTCAGCGCCGCCGCCGCGCCGAGCGCCAGGTCGGCCTCCGCGCCGAAGCCGCCGAGCGCCATCGCGCCCGGGTTGACGAGCAGCGCGAAGGTGCGCGGCCCGGCGTCGTCGAACGGGTCCATGTGGTCGGTCTCCACGTCCTGCGGCCCCTCGGCGGCCCGCGCGGGCGTGGTGACCGCGCTGCCGCAGGCCGCCAGACCCGCCGAGAGGAGCATCGTCCCGAGCTTCATGCCCCCCCATCGGACGGACGCCCCCAAGTGTTGCGTCTCCCGCTACGCTAGGAGCCGATGACGTCGCCCTTCCTGCGCCGCCTGACGCCGCTGGCCCTGGTCGCCGCCGTGCACGCGTGCGCCCTGCCCGTGCTGGCGCAGCCCCCACGGCCGAGCGGCGCGCAGCCCTCGCACGACCTCATCCAGCGCGGCCGCGACCTGTTCGACGACCAGGAGTACGAGGAGTCGATCCAGACGCTGTCGGGCGCCCTCGTCCGGCCGAACAACACCAAGCCGCAGAAGATCGAAATCTACCGGCTGCTCGCGCTCAACTACATCACGCTCAACCGCAAGGACGAGGCCGAGAGCGCCGTGCGCGGGCTGCTCGCGCTCGATCCCACGTACGCGCTGCCCAGGACCGAGTCGCCGCGCTTCCGCGATTTCTTCGCGGCCGTACGCGCCAAGTGGGAGGCCGAGGGACGGCCGGGGCTCGTCACCGAGGAGAACACGCCCAAGCCGGCGACGCTGAAGCACACCTCCCCGGCCGAGGCCAAGCCGGGCGAGGAGGTCGTGCTCACCGCGCAGCTCGACGATCCGGACCACCGCGCCGCCGGCGTGGAGCTGTTCTACCGGCACGGATCGGACGGGCGCTTCAGCGAGGTGACCACGCAGTTCGACGCGAGCGACGGCTCGGTGCGCGCGACGCTGCCGCCGAGCGTCGTCCAGCCGCCGTTCGTCGCCTACTACCTGCTCGCCAGGGACAAGAACGGCCTGCCCCTCGCCTCGAGCGGCGACGCCGACGCGCCGCTGCGCATCCCGGTGCCCGAGCCGAGCCACGGCTGGGTGCTGCCGGTGGCCATCGGCGGCGGCGTGCTCGGTGCAGCCGGCCTCGTGCTGGGCGGCCTGGCGCTGGCAGGCGCTTTCAAGTCGGGCGCCAAGGCGCAGTCGACCGTCAACATCGGCGTCATGAGCTTCCACTGATGGAGAACCGCTACCCGTACGTGGCGATCGACGTCGCCGAGGACGAGGCCGAAGAGGCCGGGGCGCTGCTCTTCGAGCTCGGCGCGGGCGGCGTCGAGCAGCGCGACGCGACGACGCTGGTGCGCGGCGCGAGCGGCAGGGTGACGCTGGTCGGCAGCTTCGAGCGCGAGGAGGACGCGCGCGCGGCGCTGGCCGAGCTGCCGGCGGCGTGGTCGGCGCGGCTCGAGGAGGTCCTCGGCGACGCGTGGCGCGACGAGTGGAAGAAGCACTTCGAGCCGTTCCGCGTCTGCGCCGGCGTCGTCGTGCGACCGCCGTGGCGCGAGGTCGCGCCCGCGCCGGGCGAGAAGGTCGTCGTGCTCGAGCCGGGGCGCGCCTTCGGCACGGGGCTGCACGAGACGACGAGCCTGGTGGCGGCGGTGCTGGCCGACACGCCGCTCGCGGGGCAGGCCGTGCTCGACGTGGGCTGCGGCAGCGGCATCCTCGCGCTCGTGGCGCTGCAGCTCGGAGCCGCGGGCGCCCGCGCCGTCGACGTCGACCCGGACGCGGTGGCGGTCACGCGCGAGAACGCGGAGCGCAACGGGCTGCAGGGCCGCGTGCAGGCCGACGAGACGCCGGTGGAGCGCGTGCAGGGGCAGTTCCCGGTGGTGCTCGCGAACATCGAGTCCAAGGCGCTCGTCGAGCTTGCGCCGGGCATCCTGGCGCGCGTCGCCCCCGGAGGGCTGCTCGTGCTCAGCGGAATCCTCGCGCCGCACGTCGCGCCGGCGCAGCTCGAGGACGTCCGCCGCGCCTACGCGTCGCTGCGCGAGGAGGGCGTGCGCACGCGCGGAGAGTGGATCGCGCTCGTGCTGCGCGCGCCTCCGTCGCCATGATCCGCGCGCCCATTCCGGGGCTCGCCGCGGGCGAGCACCGCCTCGAGGGGGCGATCGCGCACTACCTCGCGCGCGTGCTGCGGCTTCGCGCCGGCGACGCCTTCGTGGCGTTCGACCCGTCGACGGCGCGCGAGGCGGACGCGGTCACCGTCTGGTCCGACGCCGGCGCGGTCACGGTGCGCATCGGCGAGCTTCGCGAGGGCGCGGCGCGCGCGACGCGCGAGCTCGTGTGGATCCAGGGGCTCGCCAAGGCGGACAAGAACGACGCCGTCGTGCGCGACGCGACCGAGCTCGGCGCAACGCGCATCGTCGTGGCCTCCACGCGGCGCAGCGTGGTGAAGCTCGATGCGGCGCGCGCGGCCGAGCGACAGGCGCGCTGGGCGCGCATCGCGCAGGAAGCGGCGCGCCAGTGCGGCCGGAGCGACGCGCCGCTCGTCGAGTCGCCGCGCCCGTGGGCGGACGCGCTGGCGCTGGTCGGCGCCGACGCGGCGCGCTTCTGCCTCTGGGAGCGCGCCGCCGAGCCGCTCGCCCCCGGTCTGCTCGAGGCGCTCGCGCGCGAGGCGCCGCTCGCGTTCGCGTGCGGGCCGGAAGGGGGGCTCGAGGACCGCGAGGTCGACGCGGCCCGCGCGCTCGGCTGGGCGGTCGCGTCGCTCGGGCCGTTCGCGCTGCGCACCGAGACCGTCGCGGCCGCGGTGCTCGGGGCGGTGCGCGTCTGGAGCGCGGCGACCGAACCGGCGAGCGGCGGTCGGTGACGTCAGCTCGGCCGCATCGACGGCGGAGCGCCGTCGGCGAAGCGGCTGGCGAGCGTCTCGTGCAACCGCTCGGCCGACCCGAAGAGCTGCTCGAGATCCTGCGGCAGGTTGCGCAGCGGCTCGACGGGGCTCGCGAAGTCGACGAGCAGGCCCCTGACCGCGTCGCGCAGCACGTCGCTCGGGCCGGCGTAGCACTCGGCGGCGTCACGAAAGCCCGCCTTGATCGTGCCCCAGTCGGGCCCGCCCTTGCGCAGCCCGTCGGCGATGGCCGTCAGCACCGCCACGATGCGCGTGCACCAGGCGTAGCGGCCGCGTACGTGCTGCTCGAGCGCGCCGCCGGACGCCACGACCGACGCCATGCGAGGGTCGGCGGCGTCGCAATAGAGCTCGTAGAGCGCGTCGCGCACCTCCCCGGCTTGCGCCGTCAGCCTGCGAAGCGTCTCCGGGTGCGCGCCGCCCTCGGCGAACCCCTCGACCAGCTGCTCGAGGCAGAGCAGATCCGACGCGAGGTGCATGTGTGCGCCCAGCCACCACTCGAGCCCCTGGACTTCGGCCTCGCTCTCGAAGGGGGGCGGCGGCAGCGTCGAGGGGGCGTGTACCCCCGGCGAAGTGGGCGGCTCCGCGCGCTGGATGGGCGACTTGAAACGCGTGTGCGATGCGCTCCGCGACGGGGCCGGGCCCTCCGTCGGGGTCTGGCGAGGAGCCTTGGCCTTGCCGGACGTCATGCGCTCCCGTCGTCGGGACGCAATCCCCGTACCTCGACCGCGCGGTCCAGGATCCGCGCACTTGGATCGGCGCGGCCTCGCAAGGTTTGCGAGGGGTGTGCCGGGCGTGCAACGAGCGGCGCGCCCGACGCTATGCTCCGATACCGGGTGCTGGAGCGCATCGCCCTTCATCAGACACGGCTGCACACGCCGGGGCTCGGCCTCGACGCGAAGGGGGTGGCCTTGGGCGCCAAGGGGCTGGTGCTCCTGCCGTCCATGGATCGTCTGGTCGCGTTCCTCGCCGTCTACACGCGCGAACGCTCGCTCGAGGACCTGATGCCGAGCCTCTCGATGCGCGTCGTGCGATCGAAGCTCGGCACGCGCGAGATCACGGTCGAGGTCTCCGCCGAGTCGAGCGACCGCATGGACCGGCTGAGCGAGACGGCGCGGCTCGTCGGGGGCTTCGCCTTCACGGGCACCTCGCGCCACTTCGTGCAGTACCGCGACGCCGCCGCGCCCTTCGGCTACGACGCCACCGAGCTCCTCTCGACCGACGCGGAGCTCGCGCTCTACCACGACCGCTTCTCGCAGACGTACGACGCCGAGCGCACGATCGCGCTGCGGTCGCTGCTCCTGCGGCTGATGCCGCACGTGGATCCGTCGACCAGGCTCGAGCCGGGGCTGCGCATCCTGGTGGCCGAGCAGGGGCTCGGGCCGGCGCTCGTGCACTACCTCGTGCGGTCGCGCGTCGAGGGCGAGGTGTGCGTCGCCGAGTGGCCGCCGGCGAGCGCGTTCGAGGACGCGCCGGTGCGCCGGTGGGTGCTGCGCGTGCCCGAGCTACCCGAGCGCATGCGCGCGCTGATGCACGCGACGCCCGGCATCACGTGCTTCGTCCCGGCGGGACCGGGCGTCGCCGTCGAGGCGGGTCACCGCCACCCGGTCGAGCTGCGCGCGTGCCCGGTGTTCGATGCGGCGGGGCTGGTGCTCCTGCGCGGCCGCGGCGACGAGCCGTGGGTCATCGACAAGCTGCCGCCGATGGGCGCGCTCGCGGCGTTCGCGCGCGTCGAGCTGCGCGCGTCGGGGCCGGACGCGTCGGCGGCGACGCGCACGATCGCGCCGGACGCCGTGCGCGTGCCGCTTCGCGTGACCGCCTCGAGCAGGCCGTGGCGCAACGTGACCGCGACGTGGATCGAGTCGGCGCAGGTGCCGCTCCTGCGGCGCCTCTCCTACGCCCTGCCCCACGCGACGATCGCGCAGGCGCGCGTGGCGATGACGACGCGCGGCGCGTTCGTGCGGTGCCCGGCCGGCATCGAGGCCATCCCGCTCGGGACGTTCTTCGTCGAGGTTCACCCGAACCTGTACGTGCCCGCGGGCCACGAGGTGACGCCCGCCGTCGCGCCCGAGGTCCTCGCGCGCGCGCTCGGTGCGCCGGCCTCGCAGGTGCTGTTCATCGGCGCCGACGCGCGCGCCGTGGCGGTGGAAGAGAGCGCGTTCGTGCCGCTCGAGACCGCGCTGCTCGAGGCGCCGCCGTGGGAGCCGCTGGTGGCCGAGGAGATCGACGCGACGCTCGAGGAGGCGGCGCTCGACCTGAAGGTGACCTCCATCGGCATGGTGCCGACGCGCGGCGTGCAGCCGCCCGAGACGTGACGGGCCCGCGCCATGGCCGCTGACCCGGGCGTCACCGCCGAGCGACTGTTCGAGGGGGTGATGGCGCCGCTCGTGCTGGGCGGCGCCGTGCGCCCGGGGCACGCGATCGGGGCGCGCGTCGCGCTCGCGCTCGGCGAGGGGGATCGCACGCCGGCCGATCCGGGGCTGTTCGCGCGCGTGCAGATGGCGCGCGTGCGTCGAGCGCGCCGCCTCGCCCCCGTCGACGAGGTCGGATCTCCCACGGGGGCCGAGTGGGCGCTGGCGGCCGCGCTCCACGACGTGCTGCAGGCGGCCAACCCCACGTTCGACGCGGCCCTGCGGCGGCGCGCCGCCGCGCGCATCCTGGACGTCGCCGCGGCGACGAGCGACCGCGTCGCGCCCCCGGCCAACGTGCGCGACGCGCTGTCGCGCCACACCTGGTTCGCGCGCGCGCTCGAGATCGCGCGCACCGACACGGTCGTCTCGTGGTGGCTCGGCTCGCGCACGTTCCTCGGCGTCGAGCCGCCTTCGCGGCTGCGCGCGTGGCCGGAGCTTCGCCGCGTGAACGTCGTCGCGACTCCTCATCCTCTGATGGAGCTCGCGCCGCTCGCCGTCGATCGGGCGCGCCTGGCCGACGCGGTCGCGCGGTGGCTGCGGCGCACGCCGCTGACCGATCTCGCGACGTGCACGCGTCCGACGCCGGCCTTCGGCTGGACGGAAGCGACGCTCGCGCTGGTGGCCACGCGCGCGGGGCGGACGCTGGCCACGCGCGCGCTGGCGCCGCTCCCGGCGACCGAGGTGGACGCGGCGCTCGGGCGCGCGACGCGCGATCTGCTCGTCGCGCGTCGGGCGGACGGCGCGCCGGCGGTGGCGCTGCTCGCCGAGCGGGCGCTGGCCGAGGCGCAGGGGCACGTGGCGGTCGGGACGCCGGTGTCGACGCGCCCGGAGGTGGCGTTCGCTCGCGGCCTCGGCGCCGCGCAGGCGTCGCGTACGGTGGACGCGCGGCGCGACGTCTGGACCGACGAGGAGCGGCGGCGGCTGCTCGAGCGGCTCACGCCGGCGGCGCAGTCGGCCGCGGCGCGCGAGGCCGCGCTCCTCCTCGAAGCGGCGACGAACGCGCCCGCGCCCGCGCCGACGGCGGAGCCGACGTGAGGCGCGGCCTTGCGCTGGCCCTCGCTGCGGTCGTGTCGCTCACGGTCGTGCGCCCGGCGCGGGCGCAGGAGAGCGCCGCCTGCGAAGCGCGCCTCCAGCTCATCGTCGCGACGCTCGACGCCGACGCGCGGCGCACGCGCACCTGGTACTGGAGCTGGATGGCGATCGGCGGCGGATTGCTCGCCGGACAGGCGGCCCTCGCCCTGGTGACGACCGGCGACGAGCAGAAGGACTTCGTCGCCGGAGCGGCCACGAGCGTGTTCATCCCTGGCATGCTGCTCGTGCACGCGCCGCGCGTGCTCGACGCGGCGCCCCTGCTCGACGCGCGCCTCGCCGCGACCACCGTCGACGGGCGGGTCGGCGATCCGTGCATCGCCCTCCCGCGCGCCGAGGAGCTGCTGGACCGCGCGGCCGACGATCAGGCGCTGGCGACCGGCTGGTTCGCGCATGCGTTCGTCATCGGCGGCAACATCGCCGTCGGCCTGCTGCTCGGGCTCGGCTTCCACGACTGGCTCGGCGCCGCCAAGCAGGTGGTCGGCGGGAGCATCGTCGGCGAGGTGCAGATCCTGACCCTGCCGACCGGCGCGCTGACGCTGCGCGGGGCGGGGATCGCGGGCAGCTTCTGAGCACGGCCGCCGAGGGGCGCCGTCAACCGCCGCAGTCGGCCTTCTTGACCGAGAAGCGCGCGAGATCGGGCGCCGGCTCGAGCGTGTCCATCTTCTGCAGCGCGATGACGCCGCCGACCGGCTCGCTCACCATGTCGGCGACGACGGACTTGGAGACGTTGTACGCGCCGGTGACCTTCACCTTGGCGCCGATCGAGGGCAGCGGGCACGGGACGTCGACGTTGAGGATGTCGTCGTTGACCGGCTTCTTCGGCTGCTCGTTCGGCTTGAGGTGGTTGTAGGCCTTCATCGCGTCGCAGATGACCGCGAAGTTGCGCGCCCAGCCGACCACGCGGATCTTCGGGCCCTTGGTGTTGCCCTTGTCGTCGGCGATCCAGAAGCTCGGCACCTCCGTCTCGCAGTGCTCGGGGTCGGCCTTGCCGGTCTTGTGGATGGCGCACGCGGGCGCGCGCCCGATGTTCGAGTCGACGATGTAGCCGGTGACGGAGATGGGGTTCGCCGTCACGTCCTTGTTGTGGACGAGGCTGCGCAGCTGGTGGATCGCGCCGTAGACCGTGTACGCGTCGCCCTCCTTGATGGGAGTGCTCGGCAGCGTCGGCGGCGCGGGCAAGCTGGCGTGCTTGCCGGACCAGGCAGGCTGCGGCTTGTAGGGATTGTCGTCGTTGCCGCAGCCGGCGGCGGCCGCGAGGAGCACGGCGATCCCGAACGAGCGCAGCGCGTGGGTGGCGAACGTGTTCATGGCAGCGTGGTCTCCTCCCGACGAGACGATGCGGTCGGCCACGAGTAACATGCTCGAAAGCGGCGAGACAAGGCCGTTTTCTGGTCCCGAAATGGTGTTGATGAGCTCTTTTCGTCACGCCGAGAGCGGATCTTTGCGGCGGGCGGACGGCGGACCCAGGAGCAGCGCGTCGACGTCGGCGGCGACCACGACGTCCTTGCCGGCCTCCGTCGCGCATCGGGCCACCAGGCGCTGCACGATGGCGGCCAGCTCCGCGTCCTCGCCGGGGAACGGATAGTCGACCAGGCGGGCGTAGGCCGCGTGCTCGATGCCGACGGGATGCCCGAGCACGCGCAGCCCCTCGCGCGCGAGCCGGTCGGTCAGGAGGGCGCGCAGGTCCTCCGCGCGGTCGCGAAGGCGCGGCAGCGCGACGGGCGACTCGCGCGCGTCGCCCAGGCGCTGCGCCAGGGCCGGGTCGAGCCGTCCATGTGCGACCAGCGACTCGGGATCGACCACCGCGGTCAGCGCGAGCTGCACGTCGAGCGCGTCGGGGCGCTCCCACGGGGCGCGTTTCTCGGCGAGCGATCGGGAGACGATCTGCTGCACCTCGGGCGGCAGCGCCGCGCCGTCGAGGAGCACGAGCAGCCCGCGATTGGCGAGCGCCAGGGGCGAGGCGCTCGGATCGGTCCAGCGCGACAGGTCGTGCTCGCGAGCGCTCGTCGCGTCGACGAGCACGAGCGGAGCGTCGCGACGCGCCCCGGCCAGGTGCGCGCGCGCGAGGTACGGGACCGGGTCGACGCCGCTCGGCGCGACGACGGCGATGGGCGCCGACACGGTCGTGCGTCGCTCGAGCGCCTCGAGCGCCATGCGCGACGCGGCCGAGTAGATGCCGACCGTCGCCGGGCGTGCGAGGCGCGTGGCGGCCAGCGCATCGCGGCCGACGTCGAGAGCGCGCTCGTGGCGCAGGCGCTCGACCTTCTCTTCGGCGGCATCGGCGCGCAGCGTCGCCGCATGCGTGCGCGCCAGCATGCGTGCCTGCGTTCCGCGGGCCCGGCAGGCGGCGGCCAGACGGTCGGCGACTCCCTTCAGCGCGCGCATCTCCTCGAGGGTCGGCGGCTGCTCGCGCGAGGCGCGCGGCAGCACGAGCACGCCCTCGGTCTCGCCCTCGGAGGCCACCACGGTCGCGAGCAGCGCGTTGCGATCGCTCATCCAGCGCGCCAGCGGGCGCAGCTCGGGCCGGCGCACCTCGAGGGCGTCGAGCACCTCCGCGCGAAGCGTCGCCTCCGGCTCCCCCGCGGCGATCAGCACGAGCGCCTCGGGCAGGTCCGCCTCGCGCTCGTGGAGGTAGCCCGCGGCGTCGACCGTCGTGACCTGGGTGGGGGCCAAGGTCCAGAGCTCGGGCGACGCGGACCCCGGCCCGCCGGGCGCGCGCAGCGCGATGAGCACCTCGCGGATGGCGTCGTCCGGGTCGCCTCGCGACGCCTCGACGCATGCGCCGCGAGAGGCGTCGAGCCAGGCCCCGCCGGCCGGGCGAAGCGGCGCATCGAGCACCGAGCCCGCCGCGCCGATCGCCAGCACGACCGCGCAGGTCACGAGCGTCGCCCCCCACGCGTCGCCCCCTCCGCTCGCGGCCGCCGACGCACCGAGCAGCGCCACTCCGCCCCCGGCGACGACGAGCACGACGATCCGCCGCGTGAGCTGCGCGACGCGCACCGCGTCCGGCGCGCGGGCGGCGGCCGCGAGCAACGCGCCGGCGCCCGCGACGAGGAGCCGCCCGACGGCCTCCGACTCCGATCGTCCGATCGCCGCGGCGACGAGCGCCACGCCCAGGGCCGTCGCGAGCAGCGCGCGCATCGCGAGCGCGCGCTCGACCACGCCCGCCTCGAGCCGGCGGCGGCGCAGCGTCCACTCCGTCGCGGCAAACAGCACGAGCGTGCTCGCGAGCGCGGCGCCGATCGCAAAGGCGCGCGGATGCTCGGTCATCCACGCGATGCGCGCCCGCTCGGGAGCCAGCCGGGCGACGAGCGCCGCCCACCACGCCGCCCCCACCGCGACGAAGCTCGGGACGGGCGACGACGGCAGGGGTTTGACGAGGCCACCCGCCGAGGGCATGCGCAACACGGCGAGACACGCCCCCAGCGCGGCCGTCATCGCGCCGACGTCGCCGCACGCCGCGAGGCCGCGGTGCGCGGTGTGCGCCCCGGCCGAGGCAAGGGCGATGGCGAGCCCCCAGCCGACCCCGCGCGCCAGCCGGGCGGGGCGCCGCGCGGCCAGCAGACCCACGCCCAGGGCGAGCACGCCGACGACCCACGCGCGCGGCTCGCGCCCGCGGTCGACCCACACGCCGAGCGCCGCCACGTAGGCGATCGTCGCCAGCGGCAGCAGGCGCCCGCGCCACGGCGGGGCGATCGGCTGGGCTGCGGCGGTCGTCATGGCAGCGCTCCTTATCGCATGCTCGCCGGAGACGGGCGACCACGGCCGTCCGCTGGCGCCGCGGGCCGCCCTGTGGTTCGCTCTCGACCCATGGTTCGGCCGGGACGCTTCGCGCTCACCGCGCTCGGCGCGTGGCTCGCCGCACGCGGGGCGCTGGCCGTGGTCGGCCTGGCGCTGACGGCGCTCGGCGCGGTAGCGTCGGTGGGCGTCGCGTTCGCGGTCCACGTCGGGGCGGGCACCGGCGCAGCGCAGCTGCCCACTGTGGCGGCGCGCGCCATCGCGTGGAGCGGCGGAGTGACGCTCGCGTTCGGCGCGGCGCTGAGAGCGGTGCGCCGGGACCGCGACGAGGGTGTGCTGGCCCTGGCCCGCGCGCGCGGCGCGACGCTGGCCGCGTACGTGCGCGGGCGCGTCGCCGGGTTGTCGCTGCTGCTGGCGGCGGCGGTCGGCTGCGCCACGCTCGTCGCCGGCATCGCGGCCACCTCCGCGGCGGCGTCGTCCGGATCGGTCGCGGCGGTGGCGCGCTCGAGCGCCGCGGCGCTGGCGTACGCGCTCGCGTTCTCGGCGACGCTGGGGCCGGTCTCGGTGGCGGCGCTCGGGGGTCGGTCGCGCGCGGGCGGATACGTGACCCTGCTGGCGGTGCTCGTCGTCCCCGAGCTCGCGGCCCCGTGGACGTCGGCACTGCTGCCGCGCGGCTGGCACGAGCTGACGTCGATTCCCGCGGCGCTCGAGGCCGTACGCGCCGGGGTGATGCTGCCCTCGCGCGCCGGCGCGCACCTGGCGCGCGCGGCGGCGGGGCTGGCGGCGGTCGCCGCGACGTCGCTGGTCGTCGTCGGCTGGCGAGCGTCGCGCGCGAACGAGGAGGCGGCGCCGTGATCGCCCTCGAGGGAGTCGCGGCGCGCCGGGCGCCGCTCGCGATGAGCGGGCTGACGTTGTCGTGGAGCCCCGGCGTGCACGCGCTGCTCGGCGGGCCGGAAGACGGCGGCGCGCTCCTGCTGGCGATCGTCGGAGGACGAGAGCGGCCGCGCGCCGGGCGCGTGCGCGTGCTCGAGGGCGCGCCGACCGACGACCACGTTCGACCGCGGATCGGGTGGGTGCCGCTCGAGCCCGCGCTGCCCGACGCGCTCCGCGTCGGCGAGGCGCTCACCGTCGCGGCGAGGGTGCGCGGAGAGCCGGCGCGCGACCCCGCCGAGCGGCTCGCCGCGCTCGGCATCGAGGCGCTCGCGCCGCGACGGGTGCGCGGCCTCTCGCCCGAGGAGCGCCGCGCCGTCGCGCTGGCCGAGGCGGTGACCTCGACGAGCGTGCGTGTGCTGCTGCTGCACGAGCCGCGGGTGGGCATCGACCCGCGGGCCGAGCCGCGCGTCGCCGACGCGCTGCGCGCCCGTGCGCGCGACGGGGCGACCGTGCTGGTGGCGACGGCGTCGGTGCGCGAGGCGGGCGAGCTCGCCGACGACATGCTCGTGCTGCGCGCGGGCGCGGTCGTCGGCCATGCGGCATCGATCGAGGCGCTGGCGGGCGGCGCGCGAGACGCGGCTCGGCTGGTCGTCGTGTGCAGCGATCCGCGCGCGCTGCTGGCCACGCTCGCGCGCGAAGCGGAGGTCGAGGCGCTGGCGCGGCGCGACGGGTCCGTGGTGGCGCGCGGGCGCGATCCGGTCGCGCTCGCAAAGGCGGGGGCGCGGGCGATCCTCGAGGCGGGCGTGGACGTCGCCGAGATGCGGATCGAGGCGCCGACGCTCGACGAGGCGCGTGCTGCGGCGGCGTTCGCGGCGACGGCGGCCGGAGGTGCGCCGTGATGGGGGCGCTCGCCCGGCTGCCGCTGGCGCGCCTGGTGCGCACGCCGCGACCGCTGCTCGTCGTGGCGGCGTGGTGCGCGGTGGCGGTGGCGTTCGCGCTCCTCGCGAGGAGCGGCGGCGCGGCGCATGGGGCCGACCACGCGCTCGTCGGCGCGTACGGCGCGCTGGTGCTGCCGCTGCTCGCCTACGCGGTGGTCGGCGCGACGCTCGACGCGCGGTCGCTCGCCGCATCCGGGGTCCCGCTCGTGGCGTTCGGGGCCGCCCCGACCCGGGTCGCCGGGGTGACGCTCGCCGTCGCGGCAGCGGCCACGGCGCTGCTGGGCGCGCTGCTGGCGTGCGCCGTCGCGGTCATCGCGCACGGCAGCTCGGATCCGCCCCTCGCGCGCGACGCGCTGGTGAGCGCCTACGCGGGGGCGCTGGGGGGGGCGGCGTACGCTTCATGGTTCGCGCTCGGGGCGAGCTTCGGACGCCGGGGCGGCGGGCGTGCGGTGCTGCTGGTCGTCGATTGGGTGCTCGGCGCCACCGGCGGAGCGGCCGCGCTGGTGACGCCGCGCGCGCACGTGCAGAACCTGCTCGGCGGGGTGCCTCCGCTGGGGCTGTCCGAGCGCGCGAGCGCGACGGGGCTGGTCGTCATCGGCGCTGTGTGCGCGCTCTGGGCGGTACGGCGCGCGGCCAGCGGACGGTCTTCGGCGTAGCCGTTCCTCGCCGCCGGCGCCCGCCGCGCCCGCCGCCGAATCGGGCCGACCCGCATTGAACGGTTTTCGCCATCGTGGGCACAGACGTCCGGATGCCTCGCTCCATCCGCCGAACCGGCGCCTTCGTGTTGACCCTGGCTCTCTCGTGGGCCGGTGTCGACGCGCGCGCCGACGAGCCTGTGCCGACGACGGCGGCGAAGGCGATCGTGGTCGTGGACGTCGCGCCCGACGCGACCGAGGTCGACGAGGCCAGGCTGCGCGCCGCGATCGGAGGGGAGCTCGGAGCGGACGCGGTCGCGCCCGGAGATGCGCGCGCGGCGCACGCCCGCGGGACGATCACGGTTTCCATCGACCGTACCGCGCAGGCGCTGGTCGTCTCCTACCGCGAGGGCGAGATGCCGGTCACGCGGCGGATCGCGTTGCCCGGGGACCCGGAAGCCGTCTCGCGCGCAGTGGTGGTGCTCGCTGGCAATCTCGCGCGCGACGAGGGAAGCGAGCTGGCGGCGGAGCTGCGCAAGAGCCGACGAGCGGAAGACGCGGCAACGAGCCCGGGCGCGGGCGCGGATACGAGCCCGCGTACGACCGCCGGAGCGGGCATCCCTCCCCAATCGCAAGCGGCGATCCAAACGGAGGATGCCGAGGCAGTGCAGGACGTCGATCGAATGGGACGAGTGCTCGCCTATGCGACGGGCCACGACCGCACGCTGCGCGCCGTCGCCGGTTGGTCGCTCTTCGGGCTCGGGCTCGGCGCAGCCGGCGTGGGGGCGTATCTCACCCTGACGAAACAGGGGGGGGAGACGCCGTTGATACTTCTGCTGGACGCGTTCCCGACACTCCAGGCGATCGGATTGGAGCTCGTCCCGAGCGCAGAGCTCGACAAGATCGCGAGCTACTACGAACGGGACCGCGCGACCGGCCGGGCGGCGCCGCTGGTGCGACGGGACCTGGAGCTCCTCTGGAGGCAGGCGGCACACCGGGAGCACTCGATGCGTCGCCTCTTCGGATGGATGGGTATCGTCGGCGGCACGCTGGTCCTCGGCCTGGTCGCAGCAGCCTTCGTGTCCGAGTTGCACCAAGGGCCGGTCCCCTCCCACGACGTCGCGCTCGACGCGATCCTCGCCGGGGCAGGCGCAGTCCCTCTGGGCTACGGCATCTACGCGATCACGACCGACGGCCCCGTCGAGTCGGCGCTCGATGCATACGAGCGGGGCTCGGGCCGAAGCGTCTCGCCCGGCGGCGGCGGCGACGTCGGCCTTCGAATCTCACCGGTTCCGGGCGGGGGCACGCTCGGCGTCGGCGGGAGCTTCTGACGTGACGTCCGCACGTCTCGCGCTTCGGCTACCGTTCGCGGCCGTGGACGACGACCGGGCAGGGGCGGACCAGCGGCTCGTCGCACGCCTGCGCGCCGGCGAGCTGTCCGCGCTCGGGGAGGCGTACGACGCGCACCACGCGCACGTGCGCGCGTTCGCCCGGCGCGTCGTCGGAGACGAGAGCCTCGCGGAGGACCTGGTGCAGGAGACGTTCGTGACGCTCCCGGGCGCGGCCAGGCGCTTCCGGGGCGAGTCCTCGCTTCGCACCTACCTGCTCTCGATCGCCGTACGGCACGCGGGGCATTACGTGCGAGCGGCGGCGCGGCACCGCAGCGCGCTCGAGCGGCTCGCGCGGGAGCCTCGACCTTCTTCGCCGACGCCCGACGAGCAGGCGCACCGGGCGCAGCTCGCCGCGGTCTTGATGCGAGCGCTCGACGCCCTGCCGCTCGAGCAGCGCATGGCCATCGTGCTCTGCGAGGTGGAGGGGCGGACGAGCGCCGAGGCCGCGCGCATCGTCGGCGTGCCGGAGGGTACGGTGCGCACGCGCCTGTTTCACGCGAAGCGCAAGCTGAGCGGCGCCTTGCGCGCTGAGGGCGTGCGATGAGCGACGAGAGCCTGCGCGAGCACGCTCGCGCGCTGCGGGAGACGTTCGAAGGCGAGCCGGTCGGCGCCGACGCGACGCGCGGACGCGTGCTCGCGTCGGCCGCTCGCGCGAGGAGCCGGCGCCGCATCGTCGTCTGGACGGCGCCGCTGGCCGGCATGCTCGTACTTTCCAGCGCGTGGGCGGCCGTGACGGGGCGGCTCCCGCACGTCGTGGTCCACCTCTGGAATGCTCCGGCGAGCACGGCACGCCAGGCTGCCTCGACCACCAGCCCGACGCTGGCATCGACCTCGACCTCGACCTCGACCTCGACCTCGACCCCGACCCCGACCCCGACCCCGACCCCGACCCCGACCCCGACCCCGACCCCGACCCCACCCCCACGCC
>Ga0080006_1159222_pt1 | contig 22839 bp, 20 predicted proteins | sample RS3BMetagenome_FD_69209 | JGI IMG/M metagenome (GOLD analysis project Ga0080006, IMG submission 69209) | Ferric oxide microbial mat and aquatic microbial communities from Rainbow Spring, Yellowstone National Park, USA - RS3B (SPADES... ...
GATGCCCCACGGCTCCCTCCTGGTCGGCCCGCCGGGCACCGGCAAGACGCTGCTGGCGAGGGCGCTGGCCGGCGAGGCCGGTGTCCCGTTCTTCGCCATGGGGGCCTCGGAGTTCGTCGAGAGCTACGTCGGCGTCGGTGCGTCCAGGGTCCGGACGCTGTTCGACAGGGCGAGGGCCGCCGGCAAGTCGATCGTCTTCATCGACGAGCTCGACGGCATCGGCCGGGCCCGCGGCACCCACAGCGTGCCGGGGAACGAGGAGCGTGAGACGACGCTGAACCAGCTGCTGGTCGAGATGGACGGCTTCGAGGTGTCGTCGGTCATCGTGCTGGCCGCCACCAACCGGCCCGACGTGCTCGACCCGGCGCTGCTCCGCCCAGGTCGATTCGACCAGCAGATCACCGTGCCGGCGCCGGACCGGCGGGGCAGGGCTCGGATCCTCGACCTCTATCTGGCACGGCGCTCGGTCAGCCCCGAGGTCGACACGGCGGCGCTGTCTCGGCGGACCGCCGGCTTCACCGGCGCAGACCTGGCCAACCTCGTCAACACGGCCGCCCTTCTGTCGGTGCGCGAGGGCGCCACGGAGATCGTCGAGCGTCACCTCGAGGAGGCGTTGACGACGGTGGCCCTCGGGCCGGCCCGGAAGTCGGCGGTGGTGCTCGAGCGCGACCGGCGGATCACCGCCTGGCACGAGGCCGGGCACGCCCTGGCCGGGCTCTGGCTGCCCGACGCCGAGGATCCGATCTCGGTCTCGATCATCCCCCGCGGGGTGGCCGGCGGGGTGACCTGGTTCCCCGACCCCGACCAGCTCTTCCTCTCCCGCAAGCAGGCGCTGGCCCAGCTGGCGGTGGCCATGGGCGGGCGGGTCGGCGAGGAGCTCCTCTTGGGTGAAGACGTCACCCAGGGCGCCGCCCAGGACTTCAAGGTGGCGACCGACCTCGCACGGCGGATGGTCACCGAGTACGGGATGGGATCGCTCGGCCCCGGCTACGTGGCGCCGGAGGAGACCCATCTCGGCGTGCTGGCCGAGAAGGTGCACGAGGCCACCGATGGCCTGCTCCGCCAGGCGCTCGACACCGCCCGCTCCCTGCTCTCGCCGGCTCGCGAGACCCTCGCCCGGGTGGTCGAGGCGTTGCTCGACGAGGAGTCGCTCGACCGCGACGAGCTGCGGCGCCTCTGCGCGGCGGCCCCGGTCGGTGCGCCAGGCGAGCCCCGCCGCCCGCCCGCCGCCGCATGAGCCGATCGATCGGTCGTCTGGCATCCGCCGCGGGCGTCGCCCGGATCGTGAGCGCCGAACGGGTGGTGGTCGCCGGGGTCGACGGCTCGCCGGCGGCCGAGTGGGCGCTGCAGTGGGCCGCCGACGAGGCCGCCCGGCGACATGCGGTGCTGCGGGTCGTCCACGCCGGCGACCACCGGTTCGGCCGACCGGGCGGTAGCGGCGGCCCTCGCGTCCTGAGCGAGGCCGTCGATCGGGCGACGGCGCGCCAGCCTCTCGTGACCGTCCGTGCGACCTGGACCAGCGAGGCGCCGGCGCTGGCGCTGGTCGAGGCCAGCGAACTGGCCGAGCTGCTGGTCGTCGGGGTCGGCGGCGGCTGGTTGGCCGAGCTCGTCCTCGGCTCGGTGAGCCGGTACTGCCTGCGACACGCCGCCTGCCCGGTGGCGGTGGTCAGCCATCGACCGCCGGCGGTGGCCTCGGCTGCCGCCGGGCCGGTGGTCGTCGGGGTCGACGGATCGGCCGGCGCCGATGCGGCGCTGCGGTGGGCGCTCGACGAGGCGCCGTCCCTCGGCTCGCCGGTGAGGGCGATGTTCTGCTGGCAGTACCCGCCGGTCGGCAGCTTCCTGCCCGGGCCGGCCGAGGGCTACCGGGCGAGGGCGGAGGAGGTGGTGGCGAGAGCGACCGCCAAGGCGGCCGCATGGCGCCCCGACGTGGGGTGCAGCGTCGAGGAGCGCTTCGGAGACCCGGCCGACGTGCTCCTCGAGGCGGCGGCGACCGCCTCGCTGCTCGTGCTCGGGAGCCGCCCACCCCACGACCTGCACGACCTGCTCGGGTCGGTGCCAGAGCAGTGCAGCCGGGCGAGCGCGTGCCCGCTGGTGGTGGTGCGGGGTCGGGCCGGTTGAGCGGGCGGCCGGACGCCGGCTGCCCGAGGTTCAGTTGCCGCGGGCCCGCTGCTCGATGAAGCGGAGGATCGCCATGTGCTTCTCGGTGTCGAGCACCATCAAGTCGACGATCAGTGCCCACATCGTCGTGTCGGCGTAGGGCCGGAGCCGCCGGCGCAGGTCGCGCAGCTGCTTGTGGTCGTCGCGCTCGGCCCGGCGGAGCTTGCGGGTGTGCTCGACCAGCGCCCGGTCGGCGTGCGCCGACAGCGTCGGGGCGACGGCGACGTCCTCGCCGTTCAGGCTCTCCCAGGCCATCGCGTTGGCGATGTCGGCCAGCAGGTGGTGGTGGCGCCGCTCGTCGTCGAGGATCAGGTTCACGAGGTAGCGCACCGCCTTGTCCGGGGTCGACTTGGCGAGCTCCTCGTAGACCGCCAGAAGCTTGCCCTCCTCGGAGCCGTGGCGGGCCAACAGCTCGACCAGGCTGGCGATGTCGGCGCTGGCGCCGGTGGCACGGAGCCCCTCGAACGCACGGTCGAACGCCCGGTCGACGGCGTCGACTCTCGACTGGCTGCCGGTGGTCCTACCTGTGCTGCCCGATGCCTCGTCCATGGTGGCTCCTTTCCGCGCCTCCATGGTCGAGGGCGGGCGACCCCGGCTGCTAGGGCCGAAGGGCCCAGCCGACGGGGTCGATCGTCACCCGGCCTCGGGATAGCGCCGTGCCCGCCCGATCCAGCGGCGCCGCCGCTCGACATCGGTGGGCGGCGCCACGTCGGCCTCGGGGGCCTGCAGGTAGGCGGCGCACGGGTCGCACAGCCGCATCCCCTCGGTCAGCCGGGTGATGCCTACGACCCCGCAGCGCTCGCAGTGGCGCCCGACGTAGACGTCGGCGGCGAAGCGGGGGGCCTTGGCCGCGGTCTCGGCCAGGCGGCGCTGCACCTCGGGGCGCAGCTGGAAGGTCCCGAGCTCGTCCTCGTAGACGAGGTCCCACGCCAGGAGGTCGTGGATCAGCGGGTTGAGGCGGTCGAGGCGGCGCAGGTGGTCCTCCGGGCCGCCACTCGGGTCGACGGCAGTTGTGACTTCGGGCGAGACGGCCATGGCGATCTCCTCGGTTCTCTTCCTCGCTCCGGACCGATACTGCGGGGCAATTGTGCCCCCGCCGAGACCCGACAAACGGTCGCCCCCGGTGCTTGCATCTTCGGCCGCCGGGCCGAGCGGGGCGAGAGTCCAAAGTCCCTTCGGCCTTTCGGTCCTACCGGCCGCGGGGCGGGCCGGCGCAGGCTGGCGTCGTGGGAAGGCTCGTCCTGGTGAACCTGTGGGCCAAGAAGGGGCGCTCCATCGGTATCGCGCTGGCGGTGGCGCTGGCGGTGATGACGGTGGTCACGCTGGCAGCGGTGAGCAACGGCCTCAAGAACTCGGCCACCCAGGTGCTCGAGATCAGCAAGTCCGACTTCACCATCGCCCAGAAGGGGGCCTCCGACATCTTGGCGAGCACCGTCGACACCCACCAGCTGGCCGAGATCCAGGCCACCAAAGGGGTGGAGAGCGCCGTCGGGGTGCTGCTCGAGACCCAGCACCTCAACGCCGCCAACCCGCTGTTCATCGAGATCGGGATCGACCCGGGCGACCTCCGCCGCTTCGGGGTCACCGTGGTCGCCGGCCACCCCTACGCCGCCGACGCCGGTCACGAGGTGATGCTTGGCTGGCGGGCGGCGCAGAACTTCGGTCTTCGGGTGGGTGGCGTGTTCCACGCCAACGGCACCTGGAACCGGGTGGTCGGCATCTACTCGACCGGCATCTCCTACGGCGACCTCGGCGCCATGTTCCCCCTGCCGGCGCTCCAGGCGTACAACCGGGTGCCCGGAGCGATCACCTTGATCTTCGTGAAGGTGGCACCGGGCCACTCGATCGCCAAGGTGGCCGCCGCCATCGACTACAACCACCCCGAGCTGACCACGATCAGGACGGCGGCACAGTTCGGGCGGGCCGACCGCAACCTCGTCTTCCTGGGCGCGGCGGCCACCGGCAGCACGGTGCTGGCGATCGTGATCGGGGCCGTGATCGTGGGCAACACGATGTTGCTCTCGCTGTTCGAGCGCACCCGCGAGTTCGGGGTGCTCAGGGCGGTGGGCTGGTCGCGCAGCCGGCTGGTCGGCCTGGTCGGCGGGGAGGTGATCGCCCTGGCGGTGGTGGGATCGTTGCTCGGCGTCGGCCTCTCCTTCGCCGCCTCGGCGGTGCTCGAGATCCTGCCGCCGCTCCGGGGCGTCCTGCACTCCGACTTCACCGACGCCGGGTTCTTCCGGGGGCTCGAGACCGGCCTCGGCATGGCGGTGCTCGGCGCCCTCTACCCGGCGCTGCGGGCCGCCAACCTGACGCCGCTACGGGCGCTCACCCATGAGTGACCGGGCGCCCTACCCGCCCGCCGCCGGCGTGCCCGGTGCCGGCGAGCGCCCGATCATCGAGTGCCGGGGCGTCGAGAAGGTCTACGAGGACGGCTCGGTGCACGCCCTCCGAGGGCTCGACCTCGACGTCGCCTTGGGGGAGCTGGTGGCGATCACCGGGCCGTCGGGCTGCGGCAAGTCGACGCTGCTGCACCTGTTGGCCGCCCTCGACACCCCGACCGCCGGCCGGATCCGGGTCGGCGACTACGACCTCGCCAGGCTGCGGCGACCCGACCTCTACCGCCGCCAGGAGGTGGGGCTGGTCTTCCAGCTCCACAACCTGATGCCGCAGCTCTCGGTCCTCGGCAACGTCGAGGTGGTCATGGTCGGCACCCACCGGCGGCGCCGCGAGCGGGTGGCCGCTGCCCGCAAGCTCCTCGAGGACGTCGGGTTGCTGGCGCTGGCCGACCGGCGGCCACCGCAGCTCTCCGGCGGCGAGCGCCAGCGGGTGGCCATCGCCAGGGCTCTGGCCAACGACCCGCCGGTGCTGCTGGCCGACGAGCCGACCGGGAGCCTCGACAGCGACTCGGTCCGGACCGTCCTCGGGGTCTTCGAACGCCTGCGCGACGAGCGGGGGATGACGATCGTGCTGGTCACCCACGACGAGAACGTCGCCCGGATCGCCGATCGGACGGTCGAGATGCTCGACGGCCGGGCGCTCGGTCCACCGCCCGCCGTCGCACCGGCGGGCGGTGGACCTTCGGCCCTACCGGTGGTCGGCTGAACCGGCGACGCTGGTGGACGTGGCCCCGAGAACGGAGCAGCCGATGGTGCGGGTGGCGATCAACGGATTCGGCCGTACCGGTCGGGCGGCCCTACGGGCCGCCTACGGCCCGGCGCCGGGTGCCGAGGTGGAGGTGGTGGCGGTCAACGACCTCGGCGACCCGACGGCGCTCGCCACCCTGCTGGCGCGCGACTCGGTGCACGGGCGCTTCGGTGCTGCGGTGTCGGTCGACGGGTCGACGGTGTCGGTCGGCGGCCGACCGATCCGCTTCCTCGCCGAGCCGGACGTGGGGTCGCTGCCGTGGAAGGAGCTCGAGGTCGACGTGGTCATCGAGTCGACCGGGCGCTTCACCACCCGCGAGGCGGCGGCCGGCCACCTGACGGCCGGCGCCCGCCGGGTGGTCGTCTCGGCGCCGGGCAACGGGATGGACGCGACGCTGGTCGTCGGGGTGAACGACGAGTCGTTCGACCCGGTCCGCCACGTCGTCGTCTCGAATGCCTCGTGCACCACCAACTGCCTGGCGGTGCTGGCCAAGGTGCTCGACGACGCCTTCGGGATCGAGGACGGGCTGATGTCGACCGTCCACGCCTACACCGGTGACCAGCGACTGGTCGACGCCCTCCACAAGGACCCCCGCCGCGGGCGGGCGGCGGCGGTGAACATCGTCCCGACGACCACCGGCGCTGCCCGGACCACCGGTGAGGTGCTGGCGTCGCTGCGCGGCCACCTCGACGGGTTGGCGGTGCGGGTGCCGGTGGCCGACGGCTCGCTGACCGACCTGGTGGCGGTGGTGACCCGACCGGTGACCGTCGAGGGCGTCAACCGGGCGTACGCCGCCGCCGCCACCGCCGGACCGGTGTCCGGCGTGCTCGAGTACGGCGAGGACTGGCTGGTGTCGTCCGACATCGTCGGTTCGGCGGCCTCGTGCATCTTCGACCCCGGGCTGACGATGGTCGCCGGCCGGCTGGTGAAGGTCCTCGGCTGGTACGACAACGAGACCGGCTACTCGAGCCGGCTGGTCGAGTTGGCCGCCCTGGTCGGCCGGGCCTAGGCGGACCGGTGTTCGAGGACGTCCCTCGGCTCGAGGACCTCGGTCCGCTCGACGGGCGCTCGGTGCTCGTGAGGGCTGACCTCAACGTGCCGCTCCGGCGCGGCGCCGACGGCGACGAGGAGGTGGCCGACGACTTCCGGGTCCGCAAGGCGGTGCCGACGCTCGCCTGGTTGCGCCGGCACGGGGCGGCGGTGACGGTGGCGAGCCATCTCGGGCGCCCGAAGGGCAGGGTTGACGACGCTCTGCGGATGGAACCAGTGCGACGGCTGCTGACGGCGATCGTGCCGGGGGTGACGGTGCTGGAGAACCTCCGCTTCGACCCCGGCGAGGAGGCCGGCGACCCGGCGTTCGGGGCCCGGCTGGTGGAGGGCCACGACCTGTTCGTCAACGACGCCTTCGGCGCCTGCCACCGGGCGCACGCCTCGATCGTCTACCCGCCGACGGTCCTCCCGAGCGCCTCGGGCCGGCTGCTGGCCGCCGAGCTCGACGCGCTCGGTCGGATCATCGACCACCCGGCGCGTCCGTTCACGGTGGTGGCCGGCGGCCTCAAGGTGGCGGACAAGCTGGCCACGCTCCGGGCCCTCGCCCGCTCGGCCGACCACATGGTCGTCGGCGGCGCGATGGCGCTGACCTTCCTGGCAGCCACCGGTCGAAGGGTCGGCGACTCCCCGGTGGAGCCGGGCGAACTGGAGCCTTGCCGGGCGTTCCTCGCCTCCGGTGCTCCGATCACGCTGCCGACCGACCTGGTGGCGACCCGGCGCCCGGCCGGCGCCCGGGACGGCCCCGACGACGTCGAGTCCTTCGCCGGCGACGTCCCCGACGGGTGGCGGGTGGTGGACATCGGTCCGGCCTCCCGGCGACGGTTCGCCGAACGGATCGACGGATCGGGCGCCGTACTGTGGAACGGACCGATGGGGGTGGTCGAGGACCCGGTGTCCGCCGACGGCACCAGGTCGGTGGCGCAGGCGGTGGCGGCGTGCCGGGGCTTCACGGTGGTCGGCGGTGGCGACACGGTGAGCGCCGTCCGGGCGTTCGGGCTCGGCGACGCCTACGGCCATCTGTCGACCGGCGGCGGGGCGATGCTGGAACTGGTCCAGCGCGGCGACCTGCCGGGGATCGGGGCGCTGCGAGCCGCCGGGAGGCGCCGCGCCGGGTCGGGGACGAGGCGGTGACCGAGGCCGGGCCGATGACCGGTCGCCGGGCGCCGGCGGTCCGGACGATCGCCGTCGGGGTCGACGGCTCGCCCGACGCCGAGGCAGCGCTCGACTGGGCGGCGGCGCTCGGCCGCCAGACCGGAGCGGTCGTGGTGGCAGTGCATGCCGAGGGCCTGCTCGAGCACGGCCACGACCGGGAACGGCTGGTCGGCGAGCTCGAGGCGACGCTGACCCGGCTGGCGGCCGAGCACGACTTGGCGGCTGACCGGTTCCGTCTCGTGACCGACGCCGGCGAGCCGTGCTCGGTCCTGTGCCGGGCGGCCGGGCCGCCGGTCGAGGCCGACCTGTTGGTGGTCGGGTCGAGAGGGCGCGGTGCCCACGCCGGACTCGTGCTGGGCAGCACCAGTCACGCTCTGGCCGAGCGTTCGCCGGTGCCGCTCGTCATCGTCGGCTCCAGGGGCCCGGCGGGCCCACCGCCGGGCTGAGCGGCGGCGCTCAGGCCTCGGGCGGCCGCACGATCACCACCGGGCAGTGGGCGTGAAGCGAGCAGTGGAGGCTGACGGAGCCGAGGAGCATCCCGGCGAACCCGCCGCGACCGCGGCTGCCGACGACGAGCAGCTCGGCACCGCGGCTGGCGTCGATCAGGGCCGCCGCCGGCGCCTGCTGGTGGGTGACCCCGCTCACCACCACCCCCGGTGCCCGTTCGTGCACGGCGGCGGTGGCCTGCTCGATCCGAGCCTGCAGCTCCTTGTCGACCTCGTCGGGGGCGACGAAGGAGTAGCCGGGGTCGAAGGCGGCGTGCAGCTCGAGATGGGCGCCGGTGCGCGCCGCTTGGTCGACCGCCCATTCGAGCGCCCGCTCACTCGGCTCGGAGCCGTCGATCCCAACCACCAGCCGCTGCCCACCTTCGACGTCGACGCTCATCGTCACTCCTTCCCTCACCATCAGGCTGCCGCACGAGACGGCCGGTGGGAAGGGTCGAACGTCCCTGTCGTGGCGCCGGGAGGAAGCTCGTGCCGGTGCCGGCGACCTGCAGGTCGCGGCGGCCGGGAGACCGGCGAGCTAGGGCGCCGGCGCCGGCACGAGCCGCCGCCCGGAGAGCCGCGGCCTGGCGATGGCGATGCAGTTCGGATGCGGGCCGGAGACCCACGGGTCGACGACGACCGCTCGGAGATCGCTCGAGCGCTGGTCGATGGCGTCGGTGATGTCCTCGGCGTGGCCGACCGCCTCGACCACCCAGCCGGTGCGGTGCCCGGTGTCGAGCTCGTCGACCTCGAAGGCGACCCGGTGGAAGGAGGCGTGGGCGAGCTTGAGGCCGGGACCGGTGCGGATGACGATCGCTCCGTCGTGCACGCCGTAGTTCACGGTGAAGATCTCCGGGCCGTCGTCGGTCGAGACAGCCAGGCGGCCGACGGTCGCCCGCTCGAGTAGCGCCCGGCACCCGTCCTCGTCGATCGCCACCAGTGCCCGCGCCGGGGGGGTGCTCGCTGCCGACGGTTCGGGGCTGGCGGTTGGCTCCATGCCTTTACCATGCCCAACGGTGGGCCCGGTGGCTAGGGCCCTTTGGCATCGGGCCGACCGGCGTTGCCGCCGGGGGCAGGCGAGCGGGGACCTAGGACCCTGGCGCAGGCCTCCGTCGGCGGCGAAGGTGGTCGGAGGAGGCGAGCGCATGGCGATCCGGGTGGTGCGACCACGGTGTCCGGCCCACTGCTGATCCTCGCCGGCCCCGTCGGCGAGCATGGTCACCCGGCGCCGTCGGGTCACCCCGAGCGAGCCGGCAGGATCGGCGCGGTGATGGCCGGGGTGGGCGACCTCCGCCTCGGGGAGGAGCTCGTGATGGTGCCGGCGCCGCTGGCCACCCTCGAGGAGCTGGGACGCGTCCACGACCCCGGCTATCTGACCGAGCTCGAGGCGTTCTCGAGGCGCGGCGGGGGGAACATCGACCCCGACACCTACGCCGGCGGCGACTCGTGGTCGACGGCGGCCCGGGCGGCCGGCGCCGGTCTGGCCGCGCTGGCGGTGCTGGGGGAGAAGGGTGCGGGCGTCGCTCTGGTGGCGGCCCGCCCGCCGGGCCACCACGCCGAGCGCGACCGAGCGATGGGTTTCTGCCTGCTCAACAACGTGGCGGTCGCCGCCGGCGCCCTCCGGGCGGCAGGGGAGCGGGTGCTGATCGTCGACTGGGACGTCCACCACGGCAACGGCACCCAGTCGATCTTCTGGGACGACCCCGGTGTCCTGTACGTGTCGACCCACCAGTGGCCGCTCTTCCCGGGGACGGGCAGCGCGCTCGAGGCCGGGTCCGACCGGGCACTCGGGACGACCCTCAACCTCCCGCTGCCGGCCGGCGCCACCGGCGACGTGATCCGGGCGGCACTCGAGGAGGTGGCGGCACCGGTGGTCGAGCGGTTCGCCCCTGACTGGGTCCTCGTGTCGTGCGGCTTCGACGCCCACCGGGCCGACCCCCTCGGCGACCTGGCGCTCTCGAGCGGCGATTTCGCCCGGCTGGCCACCGTCGTCCGCCGGTTCGCCCCCCACGACGGGCGGACGGTGCTGTTCTTCGAGGGCGGCTACGACCTGGCGGCGATCCGGGCGTCGACCGCCGCCACTCTCGGCGCGCTGCTCGGCGGGTCGTGGGGGACCGAGGACGAGACGTTCGGTGGCCCGGGGCTCGAGGACGTCCGGCTGGCCGGGAAGGTCTACGAGCGGGTGGTCAGCCGTCACGACGAGGGGGGGTCGCCGCCGTTGGCCGAGGGCGGCTGGTAAGGGGAGGGTGGACGGCGCCACTTGGGACGTTGGTCCCTGGCCCCCGGACCCGCCGACGAGAACGATGGTGTCCATGGGCGCCGGGTCGTTCGCTGAGAGGGAAGGTCGGTGAGCGAGGGTGCGGCGGTACGGCTGCTCGGACGCGACGAGGTCTGTTGGCTCATCCGGCGGCGATCCGACGGTCATCTGGCCCTCACCGAGGGCGCGCTGCCGGTTGTCGTGCCGGTCGTCTACCGGCTCGACGACGACGAGCTGACGGTCTGGGCCGGACCCGGTCTGTCGCCGAGGGTGCCGGATCGCCACGAGGTCGTCGCCTTCCAGACCGGCGCCCACGACCCGGTGTCGTTGTGGGCCTGGAGCGTCCTCGTGCAGGGTCGGGCGCACCCGCTGGCGAGGGGCCATGGGCCGACGGCCGAGCCCGCACCCCCGAGGACCACCCCGGCCGGCTGGCCGGGGTGGCCGCCGAGCGGCGTGTTCGAGGTGCACATGGACCTCGTGTCGGGGTGGATGGTCGGCGACGCCGACGTGGCGTCGGATGCCGACGACCGCTGAGCACGGTCGCCCCGAGGGGGATGGCATGCTGCCGGGAGGGATGAGCGGTCTCGGACGTTCCGACGTGGTGCTGGCCGACGGCTCGACGGCGGTGATCCGCCCGCTCGAGCCGTCCGACGCCGACGACGTCCGACGCTTCCACGCCCGGCTCTCGCCCGAGACGGTGCGGCTGCGCTACTTCGGGGCCCATCCCCGCCTCTCGGAGCGAGAGGTCGACCGGCTGGTGCACAACGAACCCGAGCACCTCGGGATCGTCGCCGAGCGCGGGGGGTCGATGATCGCCGTCGCCCAGTACGACCGGTCGCCGGGCAGCGAGGAGGCGGAGGTCGCCTTCGTGGTCGACGACGCCCACCAGGGCCTCGGGATCGGGACCCTCCTGCTCGAGCACCTGGCCACCGCCGGCCGGCGGAACGGGATCAAGCGGTTCGTGGCCGACACCCTCTTCGACAACCGACGCATGCTCGGGGTCTTCTACGACGCCGGCTTCATCGCCCGCTCGACGATCGAGGACGGCCTCGTCCACCTCGTGATGGACATCGCGCCGACGCCGGAGGCGCTGGCGGCGCTCTACGAGCGGGACCGACGGGCGGTGGTCCGCTCGATCGGGCGGCTCCTCCGGCCCCGCTCGGTCGCCGTTCTCGGCGCCTCGCGCCACCCCGGGACGATCGGCCACGAGCTCGTCTGGAACCTGGTGATCGGCGGCTTCGAGGGTCCGGTCTACCCGGTCAACCCCAAGGCCTCCCACGTGGCCAGCCTGCCGTGCTGGCCGAGCGTCGAGGAGGTCCCGGGGGAGGTCGACCTGGCGGTGGTCGCCGTGCCGGCGCCGATCGTCTCCGAGGTGGTGGCGGCCTGCGGGCGCAAAGGGGTGGGGGCGCTCGTGGTGGTGTCGTCCGGCTTCGCCGAGGCGGGCGGCGGCGGCGCCGAGGCCGAGCGCGAGATCGCCCGCACCGCCCACGCCTACGGGATGCGGCTTGTCGGCCCGAACTGCTTCGGCCTGCTCAACACCGACCCACGGATCTCGCTCAACGCGACGTTCGCCCGCGACACGCCGACCCGTGGTCGGCTGGGCTTCGCCTCGCAGTCCGGCGGCCTCGGCATCGCCATCCTGGCCGAGGCGAGCCGACGCGCGATCGGCCTGTCGTCGTTCGTCTCGATGGGCAACAAGGCCGACGTGAGCAGCAACGACCTGTTGGTGTGGTGGGACGAGGATGACGAGACCGACGTCGTCCTCCTCTACCTCGAGTCGTTCGGCAACCCGCGCAAGTTCGGGCGGCTGGCCCGGCACGTCGGTCGCCGCAAGCCGATCGTCACCGTCAAGAGCGGGAGGTCGATGGTCGGGCGGAGGGCGGCGTCGTCGCACACCGCCGCCCTGGCGGGCTCCGACGAGGCGGTGGCGGCGCTCTGCCGTCAGGCCGGCGTGGTCAGGGTGGACACGATCGAGGAGCTGTTCGACGCGGCCGAGGTCCTCGACGGCCAGCCGCTCGCCGCCGGGCGACGGGTGGGGGTCTTGACCAACGCCGGCGGGCCGGGCGTGCTGGCGGCCGATGCCTGCGTGGTCAATCGTCTCGACGTGCCGGAGCTCTCGACCGAGGTCCAGGCCCGGCTGCGCGCCATCACCCCGGCGGCGGGCGCCACCGCCAACCCGGTCGACATGGGCGCCGGCGCGTCGCCGGCGGCATACCGGGAGTCGATGGAGGTGCTGCTCGAGTGCGGCGAGGTCGACGCGGTCGTCGTGATCTGCACCCCGCCGCTGGTGACCGACGTCGACGCGGTGGCGGCGGCCATCGCCGAGGCGGTCGACCGGGCGCCGGGAGAGGGGCGGCCACTCGTGGTGGCCAGCCTGCTCGGGACCGACAACGGCCGGGCCGCTCTTCGGGCCGCCGGGAGGCCGGTGCCGAGCTTCACCTATCCCGAGACGGCGGTGCGGGCGCTCGCCCACGCCGTCGGCTACGCCGAGTGGCGTCACCGCCCCGAAGGGAAGGTGCCGTCGCTCGATCGCCTCGACCCCAACGAGGCCCGCCGCCGGCTGCCGGACACCTCGGCGACCGCCGGCTGGGTGACCGGTGCCGATGCGATGGCGGTGCTCGACGCCTACGGGATCCCCACGCTCCGCACGGTCGAGGTGCTGAGCGCGGCGGCGGCGGCGGCCGCCGCCGCAGACCTCGGCGGCGAGGTGGCACTCAAGGTCCTCGGTGAGCGGCTGGTGCACAAGAGCGAGCGCGGCGGGGTCCGCCTCGGGCTGGTGGCGGAGGAGGTGGCGGCTGCCTACGACGAGATGGCGGCGACCTTCGGCGCCGAGATGTCCGGGGCGGTGCTCCAGCCGATGGCCCCCACCGAGGACGGGGTCGAGGTGCTCGTCGGGGCGGTGCAGGACCCGCTCTTCGGGCCGCACGTCGTCTTCGGGCTTGGCGGGACGGCGGTGGAGATCCTCAACGACCACACGAGTGGCCTGGCGCCGCTGACCGACGTGGACGCCGCGGCGATGCTCGACGGGCTGCGTGGGGCCCGGCTGCTCGGGCCGTTCCGCGGGCGGCCGGCGGTCGACAGGGCGGCGCTCACCGACGTCCTCCACCGCGTCGGGCGGCTGGTGGAGGACCTCCCCGAGATCGCCGAGCTCGACTGCAACCCGGTGCTGGCGACGGCGACGGGAGCAGTCGTCGTCGATGCGAGGCTCCGGGTGGCGCCCGGCGTCGCCCGATCGGTCGAGGATTCGAGGGACCTGCGCTGAGCGGCCGTCCCGGCCCGGGGTCAGATCTCGCGGCGCTGTGTGGCCAGCCGGGTGGCGTAGACCGCTGCCTCGGTCCGGCGGGAGAAGCCCATCTTGGAGAGAAGGTTCGAGACGTAGTTCTTGACCGTCTTCTCGGCGAGGTACATCTCCTCGCCGATCTGCCGGTTGGTCTTCCCCTCGGCGATCAGGTGCAGGATGCGGCGTTCCTGGGCGGTGAGCCGCTTGAGCTTCTCGTCCTCCTGGTTGCCGCGCAGGCGGTCGATAACCGAGGCGGTCAGGGCAGGGTCGATGAGAGACTCGCCGGCGGCGACCCGTCGCACCGCCGAGACGAGGTCGGCCCCCTTGATCTGCTTGAGCACGTAGCCGCTGGCTCCGGCCAGGATGGCCGAGAACAGGGCGTTGTCGTCGGCGAACGACGTGAGCATCAAGCAGCGGAGGTCCGGCAGCGAGGTCCGCAGGTCGCGGCAGACCTCGATGCCGCTGCCATCGGGCAGACGGACGTCGAGCACCGCCACGTCGGGCTTGGTCGGCGGCACCCGGGCGAGCGCCTCCTCGGAGGTCGACGCCTCGCCGACGACCTCGAAGCCGTCCTCGGCCTCGAACAGCTCCCGCAGGCCTCGCCGGACGATCTCGTGGTCGTCGAGGAGGAAGACCCGGATGGTCATGCGGCCTCCGAAGACTGGACCATGGCGCCAGGGTAGTGCGCCGGGGGGCCCGTTCAGCGCTGGTGCCGCTCGACCAGGGTGACCTCCTTGGTGCCCACGTCGTAGAGGAGGCCCATGACGGCCCGCAGGCTCAGGTACGGCGTGGCCACCAGCCGGGCCACGTCCTGGCGCAGTGCCTCGTGGTGATCGGCGATCGGGAGGAAGTCGAAGGGGGCCCCGGTGCGCCGACGGAGCTCGTCGTCGCTGACCCCGAAGAGCCCGCAGCCGGTGTGGGCGAGCACGACGACGGTGTCGACGGCCATCAGGCGGGTCGACAGGGCGAGGCTGCGGAGGACGTCGTCGGTGACGCGGGCGCCGGCGTTGCGCAGCACGTGGGCCTGCCCGAGATGGAGCCCGAAGACCGCCAGCGGGTCGACCCGGGCGTCCATGCAGCTGACGATGGCCAGCTGCTCGGTCGGGGGGACCGTCGCCGGGAGCGTCCCGGGGGCGGCGGCGTGGCGGCGGGTGGCGTCGAGGAGCTGGTCGAGGTCGGTCACGACCCTGACATATCGCCACTGGTGCCAGACTGCAAACCCGGAGGCGCCGGACGTCGTGGGAGAACTGGGCACCGAGATGCAGCGCGACCAGTACGGTGAGTCGCCGCGATGAGCACGCCATGATCCTCCAGTCGAGCGTCGACCCGCACGGCCCCGAGTTCGTCGCCAACCGCCAGGCGCAGCTCGAGCTGCTGGCGGCCCACGACGCGCAGCTGGCACGGGCGTGCGAGGGAGGGGGGGCTCGCTACCGGGAGCGGCACCGGCAGCGGGGCAGGCTGCTCGTACGGGAGCGGATCGAGCTCCTGGTCGACCAGGACAGCGCGTTCTTGGAGCTCTCGCCGCTGGCCGCCTGGGGAACCAACTTCCACGTCGGTGGCTCGGTGGTGACCGGCATCGGCGTCGTCTCGGGGATCGAGTGCGTGCTCGTCGCCCACGATCCGACGGTGCGCGGCGGGTCGATGAACCCGTTCAGCCTCCGCAAGATCCTGCGCGCCTACGAGATCGCCCGCTGCAACCGGCTGCCGGTCGTCAACCTCGTCGAGTCCGGCGGCGCCGACCTCCCGACCCAGGCCGACCTCTTCGTCCCTGCGGGCCAGATCTTCCGCGACCTGACCCGGCTGTCGGCCCTCGGCATCCCGACGGTGGCGCTCGTGTTCGGCAACTCGACCGCCGGCGGGGCGTACGTCCCGGGGATGTGCGACTACGCGGTGCTCGTCGACCGGGCGGCCAAGGTCTTCCTCGGCGGGCCGCCGCTGGTCAAGATGGCCACCGGCGAGGACGCCGACGACGAGGAGCTCGGCGGGGCGGCGATGCACTCGAGGGTCTCGGGGCTCTCCGACTACTTCGCCCTCGACGAGCACGACGCCATCCGGATCGGCCGCCAGGTCGTCGAGTCGCTCAACTGGCGCAAGCTCGGACCCGGACCACGCGCCGCCGACCCGGCGCCGCCGCGCTACGACCCCGACGAGCTGCTCGGGGTGGTCTCGGCCGACCTGCGGGTACCGTTCGACCCTCGAGAGGTCCTGGCCCGGGTGGTGGACGACTCGGCGTTCGACGAGTACAAGCCGGAGTGGGGCTCGAGCCTGGTGACCGGCTTCGCCAGCGTGCACGGGTACCCAGTCGGCGTCCTGGCCAACGCCCGTGGCGTGCTCTTCAACGAGGAGGCCAAGAAGGGGGCGGAGTTCATCCTGCTGGCCAACCAGGTCGACACCCCGCTGGTCTTCCTCCACAACACCACCGGCTACATGGTCGGTCGTCAGTACGAGCAGGCCGGAATGGTCAAGGACGGCGCCAAGATGATCAACGCCGTGGCCAACTCGTCGGTGCCCCACATCAGCGTGATCATGGGCGCCTCGTACGGCGCCGGGAACTACGGGATGTGCGGCCGCGCCTACGAGCCGCGGTTCCTGTTCACCTGGCCGGGCGCCAAGGTGGCGGTGATGGGCCCCCAGCAGCTCGCCGGCGTGCTGTCGATCGTCGCCCGGCAGTCGGCCGAGGCGGCCGGCCACCCGTTCGACGCCGAGGCCGACGCCGAGGAGCGGGCCCGGGTCGAGTCGCAGATCGAGAGCGAGTCGCACGCCTTCTTCATGACCGGCCGGCTCTACGACGACGGGATCATCGATCCACGACAGACGAGGACGGTGCTCGGTATCGCCCTCTCGGCGGTGGACGGGGCACCGGTGGCCGGACGCCGCGGTTTCGGCGTCTTCCGGATGTGACCGCCGGCCGACGGCGCCCTGAGGTGCCGATCACCAAGCTGCTCGTGGCCAATCGAGGCGAGATCGCCCGCCGTATCATGCGAACCGCCCGGCGCCTGTCGATCGGCACCGTCGCCGTCTACTCCGACGCCGACGCCAGTGCGCCGCACGTCGTGGAGGCCGACGAGGCCGTCCGCCTTCCGGGCCGGGCGTCGGCCGACACCTACCTCGACATCGACCGTCTGGTGTCGGCGGCGAAGGCGACCGGGGCGACGGCGGTGCACCCCGGGTACGGCTTCCTCTCGGAGAACGCCGACTTCGCCCGGGCCTGCGAGTCGGCGGGGCTGGTGTTCGTCGGTCCGCCGCCGGCGGCGATCGAAGCGATGGCCTCCAAGGTGGCGGCGAAGCGGCTGATGGCCGACGCCGGCGTTCCGGTGCTCGAGTCCGAGGAGGTCTGCTCGGCCGAAGAGGTCGCGGCCGCCGGCGAGCGGCTCGGGTGGCCGGTCCTCGTCAAGGCCGCCTTCGGCGGCGGCGGTCGGGGGATGCGGGTGGTGGCGTCGGCCGACGAGGCGGCGTCGGCCTTCGAGGGCGCTGCCGGCGAGGCGGCGTCGGCCTTCGGCGACCCGACGCTCTTCGTCGAGCGGTTCGTGACCTCCCCGCGCCATGTCGAGGTCCAGGTCTTCGGCGACCGGCACGGCACGGTGGTCCACCTCTTCGAGCGCGAGTGCTCGATCCAGCGCCGGTACCAGAAGATCATCGAGGAGTGCCCGTCGCCGGCGGTCGACGAGCCGCTCCGGCGGGCCCTGGGCGACGCGGCGGTGGCCGCCGCCGCCGCCATCGGCTACGTCGGGGCCGGCACCGTCGAGTTCGTGCTCGACACCGACCGGCGGTTCTTCTTCCTCGAGGTCAACACCCGCCTGCAGGTCGAGCACCCGGTCACCGAGGCCGTCACCGGGCTCGACCTGGTGGCGCTCCAGCTGGCGGTGGCCGCCGGTGAGCCGCTCCCGACCGAGCTCGCCCACCCGGCGCGCCGCGGGCACGCCATCGAGGCCCGGCTCTACGCCGAGGACGTCGCTGCCGGCTTCCTCCCGGTGACCGGCACCGTCGAGCGCTTCGAGGTGGCCGAGGCCGACGACGTCCGGGTCGATCGCGGGGTAGAGGCCGGCACGGCCGTGTCGACCCACTACGACGCGATGCTCGCCAAGGTCATCGCCTGGGCACCGACCCGCCGGTTGGCGGCGCGGCGGCTGGCCGACACCCTTCGGCGGGCCCGCCTGCACGGGGTGACGACCAACCGGGACCTGCTCGTCGGCGTGCTCGAGCACCCGGAGTTCGTCGCCGGCCGGACCGACACCGGGTTCCTCGAGCGCCACGATCCGGCCGCCCTGGCGGCGGGCTCGGCGCCGACCGACCGGTTGCTCCACGCGGCGGCGGCGGCGCTCGCCGGCTCGGCCGCCCGGCTGGCGGCGCGCACGGTGCAGCCGTCGGTGGCACCCGGCTTTCGCAACGTCGGCGACGGCTGGCAGCGGACCACCCTGGCCGACGCCGCCGGCGCCGTCGAGGTCGTCTACCGCTACCTCGACGCCGGCCGGGCCGGGCGGACGCTGCCGGCGGTGGAGGCGACGGTCGACGGCCAGCGGTTCAGCGGGTCGGCCGGTGCGGTGGCGCCGTCGGGGGTGGTGCTCGAGCGCGAGGGCGTCGCCCACCGGCTGGCGGTCGCCCGATACGGCGCCGAGACGTGGGTCGACGGGCCGCTCGGGGGGTCGCATTTCACCGAGGTGCCGAGATTCGCCGAGCCGCGACCGGCGGTGGCCGCCGGGTCGCTGCTGGCGCCGATGCCGGGCTCGGTGACCCGGGTGCTGGCCGCCGCCGGCGACGACGTCGAGGAGGGCGAGGTGCTGGTGGTCCTCGAGGCGATGAAGATGGAGCACTCGGTCCGCAGCCCGCGCCCGGGCACCGTCGACCGGGTGCTGGTGTCGCCGGGCACCCAGGTGGAGGCCGGGGCGGTGCTGGTCGTCGTGGCAGGGATCGGCGACGACACCGGGGGAGAGTGCCGGTGAGCAGCCCACCGGTGCGCTACGAGGTGGACGACGGCGTCGCCTGGGTCACCCTCGACCGTCCGGAGGCCGCCAACGCTCTCAGCGAGGCGGTGCGCCGGGGGCTGTGGGAGGCGACCCGCCGCTTCAACGACGACCGGTCGGCGGCGGTGCTCGTGCTCACCGGGTCCGGCGAGCGGGCGTTCTGCGCCGGCGCCGACCTGAAGGAGATGTCGTCGAGCGGTCTCGAGATCCCGCCGCCGGACTTCCTGCCCCACTTCGGGCGGAACGTCGACGTCGAGAAGCCGACGATCGCCGCCGTCAACGGTGTCGCCTACGCCGGCGGCTTCCTCCTCGCCCAGATGTGCGACCTCTGCCTGGCCGCCGAGTCGGCCCGTTTCGCCATCACCGAGCCGAAGGTCGGCCGCGGGGCGCCGTGGGCGGCACCGTTGCCGTGGCTGGTCCCACCGCGCATCGCCCTCGAGCTGCTCCTCACCGCCGAGCCGATCACCGCCCGGCGGGCCTACGACGTCGGCCTCGTCAACGAGGTCGTCGCCGGCGTCGAGCTCAGGGCGAGGGCCCAGGAGGTGGCCCGGCGGATCGCCGACAACGCCCCGCTCTCGGTGCGGGCGGGCAAGCGGATGGTCTACGCGGCCGCCCGGGCGGTGCGGACGGCGGTGTTCGACGAGGCCGAGGAGATCTGGGCGCCGGTCTACCGGAGCGGCGACGCCCAGGAGGGGCCGCGTGCCTTCACCGAGAAGCGCCCCCCTCGATGGGAGGGCCGGTAGCGATCTCGTCGACCGCCGGCTGCAGCCGGCTCGTGACCGGCGTCTCCAGGTGGTCGATCACGTGCCGGCCCCGTCCCTGGGCGATCCGGAGGGTGACGAAGGCGGTGACCTTGTAGCCGACGAGCTCGAGGTCGACCTCGGGCGGGGAGCCGGGATCGGTGGCGGGTCGTTGACCCTCCACCCGTCGGGCTTCGTCCACGGCCCGCAGCCGGGTGCGGTCGAGGCGGCGCTCGGGCGGCGCACGACCGACGAGACGGCGGTGATGATCGACACCTTCTCCCCGCTCGGCCTCACCGGCATCGCCCGCCGCCTCGCCGACCCCTCCTACCTCTCGAGCTGGCGCGGCGCAGCGACCCCGGCGACGTAGCGTGCGGCTACCCCGGCGAACCCGGCCGGACCGGTCCCGCAGAGCGCGACCGGTCGTCAGACACCTCGGATGCGTTCGGACCGCAGCCAGGCGAGGCGGCGCTGGACGGTCGCGACGGCAGGTGGAGGAAGACTGAGGCCGATCAGCTTACGGCGGGCGGTCGCACCGCGGAGGAGCTCGACCGATCGACGAGGGACACCGAGGGCGTCGGCCATCGCCTGGAGCGCGATCTGGTTCGCCCGTCCGTCGTGGGCGGGCTGGGCGACGCGGACGACGAGGGCACCATCGTAGGTACCGGCCACTCTCGTGGTCGCCGAGCGAGGGCGGACGTGGACCTCAACTCGTAGCACGACGTCGTCAGCGGAACGATCGCCGGAGGCGTGCTGCTTGGGCTTGGTCACCACTGCCGATGACCAGTCAGCGGGTCGCCGGCACGAAGAGGATCGTCGTCGCTCGCCCCCCCGCCCGGCGGCGAGCAGTGGCGAGCAGTGAGCGAAGAGGCGGCTGGCCGTCTCGGCGGGACCGACCCGACGCCTCCGCCTGAGGCGCTCGAGGCCGACATTGCAGTGGCCTGGTCGGCTGTCGGTCCATCACGTCGCATCTCCGGCTGGCTGGGTCGGTCGACAGAAGCCGGGCCTTTTGGGAACGACGCCGCTGGGTACCAAGCCCCCTCGGGCGGTACCGGCCAGGATAATGTCTCCACCATCACATTATCGAGTGATGTAGCCGTCATATCTGCGCGGTGCACGCCCTGGGAGGGATCGCCCACCCGCCCGGGCGGGGGTGACCTCACGGGTGAACGCGAAGGGGAGCAACGTGTCGGCCGCATCGTTCAAGCTGGTGGTGTGCGAGGGAGACGAGACTGGTCAGGAGCTGTTGGACGAGGCGCTGCGCGTCCTCGCCCCGTCGGTGGTCGGTGTCGAGATCGACCTCGAGCGCTTCGACCTGTCGCTGGGCAACCGGCGCCGGACGCAGAACGCGGTGGTGCGCGAGGCGGCCGAGGCGATGCGAGCGGCCGGGCTCGGGCTCAAGGCGGCGACCGTCACGCCCGAGGGTGCAGACGACGTCGGCTCCCCCAACCGCATCTTGCGGGAGGGTGTCGGTGGCTCGGTCATCGTCCGCACCGGACGTCGGATCCCGGGGGTGGCCCCGCTCGCGCCCGTGGTCCATCCGATCGCGGTGGTGCGGATGGCGGTTGGCGACGCCTACGGTGCCGAGGAGTGGCGTGAGGGAGCTCCCGGCGGGGCCGACGAGTCGGCGGGCCGGACGGAACGGATCAGCCGGTCGAGTTGCCGCGCGGTCGCCGAGCACGCCTTCCGCCTTGCTGCATCGATGGCCGGCGAGGTCTACGGCGGGCCGAAGTGGACCGTGTCTGCTCGCTACGAGGCGCTGTTGAAAGAGGAGATGGACGCGGCGGCGTCCCGACATCCCGACATCCCCTATCGCCCGGTGCTGATCGACGCCGCCTATGCCGGGATCCTCGGTGCATCGGGTGACCGTCCCCTCGTGATCCCGGCGCTCAACCGTGACGGCGACTGCCTGTCCGACCTGGTCCTGGCGCTCTTCGGGTCGATCGCCGGCGCCGAGTCGGTGCTGCTCGCCTTCGACGCCGACCTGGAGGCGACGGTGGCGATGGCCGAGGCGCCACACGGGACCGCCCCGGCCCTGGCCGGCAAGAACGTGGCCAATCCGATGGCGATGCTGCTCGCCTGCTCGGCCGTTCTCGACCATGCGGCTGCACACGGCGATCCCGTCCTCGCCGACGCCGGGCGGGCCGTCCGGGAGGCGACGCTGGCGGTGGCGGCGGCGGGTGTCCGCACCTTCGATCTCGGCGGCGGGGCCTCGACGAGCGAGGTCGTCGACGCGGTCGTCGCCGCAGTCCGGGGAGAACGGGCCCCGAGCTGACCCCCCGAGCATTCTCGGGGGCGCCCGGCGGCTCCGTGCCGCTACCCCTGGGTCGATCGTCGCAAGGCGGCGACTGTCACCGGCGACCGGGTCGCTGGACCGGTTCCCTTCCCGCCGGAGCTGCGCAGAGGGGAGTCAGCCGCCCAGGCGATGATGACTCGCAGGGCGGGCGCCCCCCGCTCGCTCGGAGCGGAAAGCGAGCGACATCGTCCGTTCGGCCCGGCGCTGTGCGTGGGCGACGAGCAGCCCGAGGTCGACGGCGAGGAGCACCACGAAGGGCACCAAGACCGTCGCCCCGAGGGACGGCGAAACACCGAGGAGGACCGCGCCGACGGTCACGCCGAGTCCGAGGGCGCCCAGCGTGACCCGCCGCCGCACCAGCGCGTGACGGCGGTCCGATCGCGCGCTCGGCGGACGGCGGTCGCCATCGACCGGGTCGAGACCGACGAGGGCACGGAGCGAGCCGGTCCCACGAAAAGAGCGCCCAGGCCGACCTCCGTCTGTGCGCGGCAGCGATGGCCTCACAGCTGCGGGGTGACGGTGGGCGGCCCGGTCGCTGGAGCGTCGAGGGTAGGGCGGTCATCGTTCGAGGGGAGAGGCCGCACGGGACGCAAGCCCCGCCGGCGGATGCGCCGCCCGAGCCGGGCCACCGGATCGTAGGCGGCGTCCACCACCCGCTCTTTGAGCGGAATGATGGCGTTGTCGGTGATCGTGATGTGCTCGGGGCAGACCTCGGTGCAGCACTTGGTGATGTTGCACAGCCCGAGGCCCAGCTGTTCACGGACGAGGGCTCGGCGGTCGGCGGTGTCGAGAGGGTGGGACTCGAGCTCCATCGCCCGCAGGAACAGCCGGGGTCCGCCGTAATGGGCTTTGTGCTCGTCGTGGTCCCGGATGACGTGGCAGACGTCTTGGCACAAGAAGCATTCGATGCACCGCCGGAACTCCTGACCCCGTGCGACGTCGATCTGTGCCATCCGGTAGACGCCGTCGGCGCCGGCTGCGCGGGGGGCGAAGGGCGGGATCCGACTGGCCATCTCGTAGTTGAACGAGACGTCGGTCACGAGATCGCGGATGATGGGGAAGGTCCGCATCGGGGCCACCACGACCGGCTGGCGGCGGGGAAGCTCGTCCACCCGGGTCATGCAAACAAGGCGTGGTTTGCCGTTCACCTCGGCCGAGCACGACCCGCACTTGCCGGCCTTGCAGTTCCATCGACAGGCGAGGTCGGGGGCGGGTCCCGCCTGGAGGCGATGGATGACGTCGAGGACGACTTCGCCTTCGACGGTGGGGATCGGGTAATCGACGAAGGGGCCGCCGCGGTGGTCGCCGCGCCCGCAC
>Ga0080006_1140671_pt1 | contig 22832 bp, 19 predicted proteins | sample RS3BMetagenome_FD_69209 | JGI IMG/M metagenome (GOLD analysis project Ga0080006, IMG submission 69209) | Ferric oxide microbial mat and aquatic microbial communities from Rainbow Spring, Yellowstone National Park, USA - RS3B (SPADES... ...
CTGTGCAGGTGTTGGGTGTCAGACGCGAGTTCGAAGCGATGTAAGGTAGTATGCTGCTCGTTGTTTGACGCTGGACGGAATCCAACTATCATCGTAGTCAGCTGGGAACGCGCGTCGGACACACCAACAGGGAACGCTGCCGCATATGGAAGCACAACTACCGTCGACACCTGCTGCGTATGAAGACTGGACAAGAGCGCTTCTAGCGTTCGTACGACATTACTTCAAAGTATATTCCTATCGGAGAGCACGCTTGTCGCACAGCGTTCTGTGCACGGCACAGCGCTTCAGAACCTTTCGTACCGTGAGTAAACTGTTTTCGACAATCCTATTTACGACCTAGTGGCTTGGATCGCGATACGAGCGCACTGCATGCTGTTACCTCAACAGCTTCGCTAGTCGATATAGACGTCCATTCCGGTCCTCATGGACGATTCGTGCTCGGCTCAATTTATTCAGGGGGCGGTATACTGAAAGGCACGGTCTGCATAACATTTTGCTCATTCCGAACGATGTTAGCTACGACCATATTCGCCAACATGGCCAGCTCTGGCGGAACTGCGGCGGATAATGCCAAGCCGCTCAGAAGCCGATGGACACCAAGGCTCTGCAGGGTTGCCCGGCCAGTTGGCGTAGCGCTCAAATTACACAATGCAGCTAATGCATACTGTTGTGATTCAATATCGACGCTCTGGGTCGCATATTGAGCAAAGTAGGTACCAGCACCCAGCTTGAGCAAGTGTGGATGCAAGTCGACGTTGTTGGTCAGTTCAGCGAGAGCCAGCAGCGCCGCTCGAGCCGTCTCTGGATCCGTTCTTCGCTGCGCAACAGCGGAAGCAAGCACAGGCAGACCGTTGGCCTGAGCGATTCGAATACTGTTCTCGATCTGTTCTGCGAAAAGAGACAGGGCACGCACGCCATATCGACGCACGCTGGGGTCCGGGTCGGTTGCCAGACGGACGGCTGCTTCGACACCACCAGCTTGCGCTGCCATCACCCGGGACAGCCCCCCGGTAGAGACATTAAAGAGTGCTCGTGCCAACTCTCGACGCAACGAGTCGTTGTTTCCAATCACCTCTGCTTGTACCTGATTACCAGACGCCTGCGCCCAGAGTGTTGGCAGCTTCATCAAGATGCGCAAAGCACCGCGAGATCCCAGCAGATCCAACTTGGCGTTGTCTATGCGCGAGAGATTGGCTATTGTGTGTACGAGTATCTGTGCTTCATTCGTTGACAGGCTTAAGCGTCCCTGCAAAATGCCATACAACGCTTGACAAAGCCCCTGGTTTGCTAACAAGTACAACGTATCGCTGTCCTCACTGAGTTGCCCAATGAGGCGCAGGAGCGAGCGGCATGTCGGCGAAGGCACACGAGAGGTCACGCCCTCTGCATCTGGGACGCAATCCGCTAAGCGCCGCACAAGGAACGATGCATCGCGCGCTATTAGCTGAACTCGTATTCGGGCGGATTGCATCATGACGGCAAAAGCGTCCAATGCTGCTGCTCCAACCGTGGCATGCGGCGGCCGGAAGCGATCAATCCCCTCGAAGGTTTCAGCTATGCGAAGCAATTCCCGATCAGCGCCATGGAGGAGGAATGCACGGCTCAGGTGTTCGCCCGGAGCTCCCGGGACTGAACACAGCGCCGCAATTGTTTTGCATGCGGCACGCTGGGGAAGCTCCATCTGGGCTGCGTCTCGCTCTGGACCTGTGTCGTTGCGACCGCTGAGATTCTCACGGAGCACGTCGAGCAGTGTCTCTGGGATGTGACATTTCTCGAAACGATTCGCTGCTCGCATATCAATAGCGGACGTCGTGCCAGGGCTCTTCGCGAATGCTGCATCCTGCAGTATGCGGAGCGCCATGGTGCGCAGTCCCGGCTCGTCCGATCGTGCGATGACTCGACCAAGTCGCTCCAGTGCCTCCTCGCTGGTCAGGGCGGCCAGCATGGGAGCTTGGTTCGCAAGCGAACGAAGACCAGAAAGCGCGTACTGCGCAACGCTGGAATCCTCTGACTCTAGCGCAGACAAAAGTTCCCGAAGAAAGTTCCGCTTCGGGGTGGCAAAAGCTGCGAGCCTTGAGACGTTCGCTATGCACAGTATGAGCGCTCTTTCGGTCTCTCGAATTTGCGCTTGTGTTGAAATCAGCATGGTTGTGTCCTTTTGTGCCTCATGAACGCTGGCCAAAGCACAAGCGAGTGTCTTCATGAGGCGTGTTTCATCGGCTGAGGTCGCTGTGCTCCAAATGCTTTCACTTAGTGCGAGATTGGCAAGAATCCGTGCAACCTGCTGAATCAGCGGTGCGTTCAGTTGAGACCAATCTACTGGCTTCCGCTGGCGCCCGAAAAGGAACAAAAAGCCGCTAGTCATTCCGCCACACTGCGCAGCGACACCTGCATCCCGGTTGAGGCAATGCAGGAGACTCCGCAACAGCGGTGTGTCTCTGAGCAGCGAGTGAGTTTGTTTGTTCCGCACTATTTCCCCCAGAATCTCCAGCAACGTCGTGCGCAAGTCAACGTCTATGTCCGGACGTTCCAACGTCTGGGCAAGGACTCCCCCGACTCCACAAGAGGCGAGTTCCACGGCAGTGCCCTGCTGCACAGCATACTGGAGGATTTCGTTCGCAGCCTCTTTAGCCGCCGCAAGTTCGGAACTTTTCACCACATCCATGAGCTCCCTGATACGTTTCGTGCAAGTTTCATCTGTTCGTGGGGAGCTCGTACCTGTGGACGCTGCACCACCGGGCCCGGTGTTCACGCCCGCGATCGTGATCGACTCTGAACTCACGACGCCGAGGTTCGCGCTCAGACCTGTCGGAAAGCCATAGAGTACCACAAACGTGCAAGTTCCTACGCTCAGCGCAAACTGCAACAAGCGCTTCGCGGTACCGTGCAAGCCACCAACAGCTGGACTCTGCGTGAGCGGGCGTGACTGCCACGGGAAAGCAGCACCTTGCCTAGGCCCTAGTCGCGCCGTCGTTTCCGTCCTAAACCCTAGCGCTTGCTGCGAACTCTTTCCCAGCAACTTCTGCAGCGGACGCGCGATAGGCAACCGCTGCACAGACTGAAGCCTCCATAAAGTGAGCATGATCGCGGGACCATGCAAGCGCAACTCCAGTTCGCAGCAGAAGCTGCAGCGATGAATAGCGTATGGGAATTGGCTCCGCTTCCGCGCGGAGCAGGGCGTGTGCATCCGTCGATCCGCCCCGGGCGAGCGTGCTGCATGTCTTTTACGTACAGAACTGTTCTACCTAGAGCGCATCCCCGGATGATTATCCAGATACCTGTCAAATAAACAAAAAATGTCCTGGGACCATATAGGATAAATTAATACTCATATTTAGACACCTCTCCGCCCTTTTCGACTCGCAGACTGTTACGCATTCAGTTTTGTCCAGACAACCTTCGAGCCTGAGAGAATACCCCGCGAAGTTGGATCGCGTTAGCTCCGCGGGTCCCGTCCTCAGCACCAATGATCGCCTGATGTTTATGGCAGCATTAAAGTACCGGTTCATGAACTTCGTGTGGGCTCTGGCGCTGGTTGTGCTCATCAATGTAAGAATTGCGGGAACTCTCGTACTCTCTGTACCATTTGATACTCGGTCAGCTCTCTGTGCGTTTCGATCGCAAAAGCGCTTCGCAGGCACTTCTCCAGGTCGACCTTCTGAAGTGCAGACCCCAGCTCACCCCTTTATTCATTTTAAAACGAGCGAACTTGTTTGTTCGTTTTGGTGAGGACGTTCCCGGAAGCGGGAAAGACTTGCGGATGCAAGACCGGATGTATTCTGGTATCACCGTGTGCTGAACGCTTAAGCGATTCTACCAGTGGAGCGCTCAATAGGCTTAATTATAGAAAAGCGTCCTTCGATGCGGTTGAACCACGGAACATACGGAGGAATGCAAAGCAGTTCCACTCCGATAGAATCGGCAACAGCTCCAACGCAAGGGGAATAGAGAAATGCAACGTTGTCCAATAGAAAAGCGTCGCCAGACGTCAGGGGAAAGTCTTCAATGACTGGACGTAATGGGCGCTGTTGTATGAGTCTTCTCTACGAGCGAAACCGAGGCCGTAAAATGAATTCACCCCAGCTAGAACAGAAGATGGTGTCGTCATTCTCCGCGAGTTCAACCGTACATTCAGCAGGCGCCCAGATCTGCGAGTACCCATATACGCTCCGACCGTTTCATCCAAGGCAAGTCTCATCGAATGAAAGAACAGACCGACTTCACTCTGCCTCAGATCGATAGCGACGTTCCTGGAAACTGTCGTTGCGATTTCGATGGAAGACGGTCGTTCATGGCATTGGACATTTTCGCGACTGTATCCCAGTGTTTTTAGGACCATACGAGCTAGCCATTGAGAAACAGATACGCCGTTGGCGGCTACCACCGTGGCTTTTGCTTTCCTTAAGGTGATCAACTGGTCGTTTGCTGCCATTTAACGCAGTCAGTCTTTAAGAATATCGGTCATTGTCGCAGAGCGCATATTCAGGGTTCTTTCAGTGTTCCTCAGGTACCTGAGTTCTTTTACGGGGATGACCTGATGGAGGAATGCAGTCCTCCTTACACACGTCAGTAAAGAATATATATATCCTGCAGGAAATTTTTCTACGATCTATAGAGTACATTGCATATTGACACTGATCTCCTGGTCGTCACCGCGAAAAAACATTCAATGACAAGCAGCAGTGCTGGAACACAGTGAGTTGAGGACGATCAACGGAATGCTTGCTCGTATAATCTTTCATCTCAAGTGTTTTGCCCCTCTGCTGCGCGTCATCAAATGCTTTTTCGTGCTTTCTAGCAGACGCGTATGAACTGCGTTTGTTCTCAAAAACAAAACATATAAGGAAAAAATTATGGACATAGAATTCGGGGATCCTGGAGGATCGCCATCCCCGAGTTCCAGAGAGAAACTGAAAAAATTCCCTCTCGCCAACCATCGAGCGAAGAAGAGCTAGTGATCGAGAAGAAAAAGAAAATGAAATGCACAGATAGGCGGAAAATCGTGTTTAGCTCACGGGACGGTGACGGGATTGTAGTGGCGCGGAGGGCACAAGTTCGCGGAAGCCTTGTAATGTTGAGTTCGACTAAAGCGACTAATCGTGTAGAGTTCATGAACCGAGGACTTAACGCCTCCATCAATATCAGACGATGTGTAGCGCTGAAGGAATTAGCCTACGTACTTCGTGGGGGAGCCTCTCAGGCTCGAAGTGTACAAAAGAAACTGAAATCGATAGCGGGGAGTTCGTCAAAAAAGGTCGGAAGCGCCTGCTAGTTGATGTGTATATGCACTCTGTGGTCGCGAAACCGATTTCGTACCATCGTCCATACACGTAACTCGAATGTACTACAAAGTTTAGGTCTTTCCCGTTGTAGCCAGGGCAAGCATTTGCGGATATTTTTTCCGCGACTACTTCCTTTCCCTCTCTCTGATCTCCGACTTTAAAATGCGTAGGTCTCTCTTTCCCCTCAGCTCTGCTGTGGCGAATCGAAGGAGGTTGATGGCATCGTTCAAGTTCGGACGACACAACACTATGCTGTATCCAATGCATTTAATTTACAGGTAAAATTTGCACTCAACGCACCGCTTCCCGGTTCCATCTTCTCGATTGGATGCAGCATCGGTGCGCCCATTGCGGTGGTGATACTAGGCTTTGGTCTGGTCTTCCCGCATGTCCATCCGAATGCTTCCACTTCCTCATGCTGTGCTGTAGCTCGTAGAAAATTGCCCGACCGCTCGGGACATGTCCTTGAGCGGTAGAGAGGCTCGCCTCAATGCCCTCCTCCGTTCTCGTATCCGGTGCTGTACTCTATGATCACGCCCTTATGCTAAGCGATCCCCGCGTCGAGCGCCCTCTCCGCTGCACATGCAAGCACACGCGGTTTCATTCGAAAAAGAACTTGTGGAACATGGAATTCCCCATGACGTCACAAGTAGTCGAACGACAATTTCCACTGGAGACCGACACAAAAAAACATAAGATATTTCGACGCTGTGTTTGTGAAAAGCGGCAGCGCTCTCTCCAATGGAAGCCATCCCTGCGATAACGAAAGCCCGAGTTCAAGACCGTTTCCTAAGCGAACGCAATAAACTGGAGCATCTCGGAGCAAATAGCGTGAGGGGTAATGCTGCCGTTGAGTTGCATTTATTTTTCGGCCACAAAGCGTGAAGGATTGGCTCATCGAACGGCATCGATTATTAGACGTAAGAATTTTTGTGAAATCTACGCACGAGCATGTGAGCAAGTCATCAGGAGGCAACGTCGAGTTTCTTTCCTCGCCCAACGAGAGGCGCGAATGGCGCACCCTCGAATCGCCTTCAACCAGCATGATTGAAAACCTGAACAATAAGTGATTTGAGTATGTGACTCGTATGGAAAGAAGAAGGGAGGAGGCTTTTACGAGTGTACTGGACAATTATATCTCTTGTTTATGAAGCATGTTCGATGGCATCGCGTCTCCTATTGAAATCGATGACGTAACGAAGTCCAGTGGCACAGCGTCAAATGCGCCACTCCAGAGAGCGCGACCTAGAATCCTGAAATTCGTTATGAATCCATGCGCCTTTACTTCAGAACTTTGGATCTCGAGGCTGTACTTGTAAGAAAGTTCAAGAAAATATTCAAGGCAGGAACAGAACGAAGAGTTCAATGTTGCAGGTTCATCTGACATTGGGTAGATGCCGTGGGGCCCACTCAGTCTCACTGAATAACTTGCAGGCTCGGTTTCGCCACAGCAGATCGTGCACGAAACATTCATATTGGTGAGCTTGCACAAATGGCATTTGGATGCATTCGGAAAACACGGACCGCTAGCATTGATCCAATGCACACAGTTCCCGTTCCTGGACGCTGGACGGCCGTTCATGTCGGCGGTCGACCAGCTCCACAGCGTGCAGCTTGCGCATCTGCCTGCGCATCAAGGATGAATGGCGAATCCGAAACAGCGTCGACGCGTTTCCGGATGCCGTTGACGTGCCCCATGAAGCATGCCGGGCAATCGCATTCGAAGTATAGCCATCGCGAACGCGCTTCTATGGGGTCATCAGGCATCGGGCCGCATTTGTGATCCAACACTTGGTCGTCGTCGATCATTCTTGGACCTCTCTGCCCCAAATCCGGTATCCCTATGTGCCTTGTACCCTTCTTCGTTGCATCTAGAGAAGATCACCAGCAAAGACACCTCTGGAGTGCTTGCGCTCAACAGCGGCATTGATGCCGCCAACGGGGCTTCCCGCGTTTAATGATTCCGCGACACCTGCGCTGCGGCAGGACCAAGGTCAGAAGCAGTTTTGGGTTTCGTGCGCCGCCCACAGAGGGTACTTCGACGCACGCGCTCTGTGGGTGACTTTTCCAGCCAGTGCAGCTGCTCAGGCTTTCGCGCCAAGCGCGTATCTGCCTGTAGTGGAGCGTACTCTCGGGGGTGAAACCTGGTCCGGCGCAGGCGCTTTTGCGTCCTGGAAAGAACGCCCACGTGCGTAGCAGCACGCCCTCTGCCGGGCTGCTTCCAAAGCTCCAATGGACCGGAACGTTCAGGCTAGTTTCCAGTTGGATGATCTTTGGCTCACACTCCAGCCTGGAGGTGCCTCAGAATCAGTCTTTCGACGTGTTGAGTTCGTTTTTCAGGCCGTTCTAGAGGGGCGGGAGAGTTTTCGCGGTGTTGGACTCCGCCTCCCTGAGCTTATAGACTGCATATTCGGATTCCAGGACAGATCGCGGGGGTCTTGGAGTGAAACTGTGTCTGGTTGGCTCCCAGATTGTGAACGTCGCGCAGCACGTCCCGGGGACGCAGACGCGCTTGTTTCGCTATTAGAGCCTCGCGGACCGCTCTTCCAGACACTGCTTTGTCACGACGAACGATACACCTATGATTTTCCGCTACAAAACTTGCCTCAGCCGCTTTTAGACGAAATCGCTGCGGTGCTCAGTGGCGAAGACGCGAATGTACGCACTGCTGTGGCAGCGTCGCCGCACCCAGATCGGAAACCCGAGAACCTCCCTACTGGAGGGTACTCCCCGTTAGCCTACTATTTGTCAGCACACGTGACCGACCCCACTCACGATACCGTTCGAATTGGCGCTGCCCGATACTACCTGCTCTGCTTCCTGGCCTATCCGGTGTATGCTCGCCATCCAACGGTCAATGAGCGCTTCACCTCGGCCTGGGACACCTCCGCTCGTCAGCACATATACGAGCGCGTGCTGTTGGCCTTCCTCCAGGAATTCGCGTCACTGCAGCAGCTGCTTCATCAGCATGTATCATTTGAGCGTTCTGCCGCAACTACACTGTCTGTCGCTGACCTTTTCGTCCACGCATGGGTTGCGTTCTGGTTTCACTGGAATGGAGAGCTTTGGCCCTGGAATGGATGGCACGACGCAGTAGCCAATGACTGGGGCCAAATGCAGCTCGCTCGCTATCGCGAGCGACACAGCGTTCCATCGCTGCTGACCATGAAATGTCAACGCTTGGCGATGGTGCACGTCATGGGGGTTTTCGAGACCCACGCTGATCAGGTCGAGCGATGGAGTGGATGCCAGCACATCATCAATCAAGATCGCGTGCCCGTGAGACATTCCGAACCATTTGCTGGAGAGTCTTCGGCATCGCGCGATACGGGCGTCCCGCGGAAAATCCCCTCCGCGGGAACACCATCGCTGCAAGTCTACTTGAATATTCCTCTCGGTTTGCAGCATGTTGATGCGAGTTGGCGAGCGTGGCATCCAAACCAACTCGGCTCATCGGGGGCGGCGCAACGGACGAATCCACTCCTCCGTTTCCTTCTGATCGTGTTTTGCCGCTACTTTTGTCGCACAATACCTCGTATGCAGCAAATGTGCATTGATCTGGATGCGTCGACGAATGTGGCCTTTCTAAAGACCATTTCTGCGTGGCTTTTCCCCTGGGATCAGGCCACGGAGCTTTCAGCGCTTTTGGAAAAGGCACGGGATCAACGGGGACGTCGCGTTGCCCTGCTCCATGGTCTCGCACTACTGCATACGCCTTTTGTGGAAGAACCGCGGAAATCGTCCCAATACAAAACGTCTTGCTGGCGACGTGTACTTGCCCTGCATTTTCCGCTCTACGTGCGGTTGCTTGTGGACATGCTCAACATTCTCGTCCGCTCGCGCTGTCTGCTGCAGAGCCCTGGTGCCCTTGAATTCTACCTGGATTTGCATCGCAGTGCGCAGTGTCGTGATTGGCTGGCTGATCTTCAGAAGATTGCGCATTCAACGCAAGCAGTCGAGTCTCGACAACAACCATGCATCGAAGCATGGTCGGAATTCCAACACTCCAGGTGTTCACCGAATCTGTCGGAACTGGCAGGTCTCGATTGTGATGCGTTTCGACAAACGCTGCGTGAGCTTCGGCTGCAGCTAGAGCGACGCTTGCATTCCAGCTGGAACACCTCGGCGGTGTTCTTGAGTCGGTTAGCACGAGACCGAGCGGCGCATCTCGTTGAGCCGTGGATTCAACTCGTTGAACCTGCGGAATTCCCTGGATCACCGAAGGCACGCGATCCATTGAGCAACGCATCTGTTCAGGCACTCGATGATACCGATTCTCTGGGTGTGATTCATCGGCGACTTCCAGCGTTATCGCCAGACCGTAGCGTAACGTCGCCAGGAGGCGCTCCACAACACTCAGCAGCGGCGGCGGGCGCGAGGGAGCCGACCACGCCCCCTTCCATGTCAACTTCGGCGTCAAGTCGGACAGACTCGGAAATGTTACCTCTTGGAGCTCAGATTGCGCTGGGTCGGAAAAAATGCTCTAACCTGGATATCGTGCCTCGTGGAGATGCATGGAGATGGCCAAAACAGAGCAATGAGTTCGGTCCAGCGCTTGTTCTGGCCCGGCGTCTCGCTCTAAAACTGGAGCAACTTACTGGAGTGTCGTGGAATCTGCGCTTTTTGGCATCGTATGTGGTGATCGGCTATCTTGCCGTGGGTTTGACACTGTCGCTACTCTGGTTGATGGTCGTTTCCGGAATTTTCTAGTTGCGGCAATGTTTCTTGAGCGTGGCGGGCTTTTGGCAATTTCCGGAATCAGGGATTCGCTTGTAAAAATAGAATGCCACATCTATTCGGGATATGTGTACTTGTTCAGAGCATGCGCCTCACCCGTATTGAGATTGTCCATCGAGAACCTGGTGGGCGGTTTTGGAATCAGAAACCGCCCAGGTGTTTCCATAGCCCAGGATGACTGGATCGTCTCGCAGCGCTCCCGGATGAAAGGATCGATGACCGTGAACAACTGCGTACCTTACTGGACTGTACCTGGCGCATGGCGCTCCTGGGAAGGCCGCTGCTTGCCCAAAGGCGACTGCTGATCAACCAGAGCATGCGGAAGCGCCGAATTCTTTTAAGGCGACGCTTCAACGATCCAACGATACGGTTTTGCGCCCCCTACATCCATCGCAACATGAATTGGAACAGTTCCTACAACACGGGCGTATGAACTAAAGTTCAGGTCTCTTCCAAGTGTGATTGACAGCAGCCTTTTTGAGCTCTCTCTACGACGGCTTCCTCATCCCTTCGCCGTCTCCTTTCCGACCTCAAATACGCGGCTCTCTTCTCTCCCTGCACCTCCGCTCTTAGTAATCAAAGGATGTTGACGGCAGCGCTCAGGTCCCGATTTCGCCGCTTCCGGCTGTTGCCTGCGCATCGCAGGAATAGGTACAAGTTGGAATCTACGCATGACTTGCTATTTTCATCGTTCTTGTATGTATTGTCGGTGCTCCTTTGGTAGCAGCGCTATTTTTGGTCGTAGACAGGTCATCCAGCATATCCATCACACTTACTACTGCGAAAGTCGCCTTGTGGATCGTGAACACAATCCTCATCGCTCGGTTCATGCCCTTGACCGGTACAGAGAGCTCACTTTGATGGCCTCATTCGTTTTTACATCCAGTGCGGTACTCTGTGGTGACGGGCCTGTTGTGAGCCATTCCTTCGGCAAGTACTCAGTTGGCTGCACGTGCAAGCACATGTTATTCCATCCGATTGAGGATTCGTGGAATGCAATGCTGTCCACAATGAAACAAGTGCGGAAAGGAAAATATACCCTTGAGAAGAAGTCGAGAAATCTCGATCCATCTCTGCAGCCTTCATACAAAGAGGTGATGCACGCTCCACTGGAAGCGATCACCGCGGGGATTGCATTGCGAATCCAAACCACTACTTTCGTACCAAGGAAAGAGACGAGAGCATCTGTGATCATATCTCGTGAGAGATACAATTCTGCTATCGAATGGCTTTTCGTGAATTACCGCAACGAGAGGAGTGCTTGTCTTTAGACCTGCGTTGAGTTTGTTGACCGGAGAAGATCCATGATCTCTAGGCATGGGCTTGTGAAGAACTCATCAAGAGACGACATTGAGGTTCGCTCCTCGTCAACCAATGGCGCGAATCGCTGCGCCCAGATGTGACAGTGGAACGGAAAGATCGAAAAATGGACGAGTTTGGGATTGGAGCACCCCACACACGTACGGAAAGGACGTGCGTTGGGTCTTGCACGCACGAATTGGATAATCATATCGGTTATTTTACGTACCCTGGTTTGATTGCGTCGCGAATCATCCCGTTGCCAGTGGAGTAACGAATTCCAGCGGCAAAGCGACGCAGGAACCACTCAGAAACGCCGGCCGAGAATCCTAAAATTACGTATGGATCCGAATTCTCGAATTGCTACGTTTCGAAGATCTTGGCTGTATACTTAAAATCTCTGGAACAATAGAAAAGCATGAACAGAGCGAAGAGTCGAGTGTTTCATATCAATCTGACCGGGATATAGTTTTTAGCGCTAGTTTTAGGCCATTGTGGTTTCTTCAGCTTGCCGTGCATCGGCAGACATCACCTCTGCTCATTATCTCATTGATTGCTTACGCTTTAGCTCATAAGAATTACAAGCTCAAGCACATACCTACCCCGTCGAGTCGATGTTTGATGAAAGTGTTTCGCATACACGAGAGATGCTGCGAGATAAATGCGCAGGCGGGCGCTCTTTCGAAAGCCCTCGGGAAACGAGTGTTCCCTCACAGCCCACAAGTATCTCCTTGAATCCTCGTCTGACAGCATTATGCTTCCGAAATCGTCGACGCCTTCCAATATCTCCGGGTATTTGAGTCGATTTTCAGCACAGAGGAGTACCGCGAAATTGCTTCTCGCAACGTGACGTCTCGTATGCAATTCGTGGAAAAGCAGGGACGGTCTTCACCCCTGGCCTTGACGATCATCTACTCACGCTGTCAATCCAGCTCTGTTTCAAACTCGAGTTATGTCCCAAAATATGCAAACCCTACTCTGTTCGGTCGTCGCCTCCGTGCCCACATAGTTAGCGACGCTTCCGCATCGCTTGGGCATGCGGCTCCGCGGGAACGCGATCGATTTGATTGGATCGCGCGCTGGCCCCATGGCCTGGGGTACTCGCTGGGAATAAAACGATGCTGTATGCAGACTCGGAACCTCGATCGCAGACGGATAAAGTGACAAATGCCCGCGTAGGATCAACACGTTAGTACGTTCTTTAACATCCCGTAGCGCGTTTCGTTGCTCGGTTTTTTATTCTTGACTCGCGTGAGCATGGCGACGACCGAGGACGAAGCGCGAACGCTTTTGGAACGTTTTCGCACGCACTTTGAAACGTTAAAGAGGGCTTCGCTTCGGGATGCCGTAGAACAGGCACCGGAAAACTGTCAAGATAGTTCTTGGAAGGACGTTTCGCGTGATGGCGTCGAGTCGATACCAGCGGTTGCACAGTGGCCTGACGGTGTAAAGTGCGCGCACGAGCTGCACATGCTTGCCGTATTGCACCAGCAGCTTGCGGAACACTTCTACTCGAGCCTGAGTCGTCTTAGGGATACTCTAGGCAGAGTTGAGCTGCTCCAGCTTGAGCGATCCGCACTTGAGTACCAAATAGAGCGCTTCAGGGAGCGGCGGCTGTATGTGGAGAGCCAACGCGCGGCGGCGAAAACCATCCAGATCTTAGGCGGCAGCGGGGCGAAGCCGGAAAACGCAGCTGTTCTGAAAGAGGAGTTGCAAGCGGAGCTAGCGTCTCGTGAAAAAGTGGCGGCCGAGCTCGCGGAGCTTGGTCTACAGATCGAAGAAGCGAGGAGGCGCCAGATAACTGACGAGCAGCGGATCCAGGCCTGTGTCCCTGCCCATGCGGAACTCGAACGTCTCGTGCAAGCTCTTTGCAGAAGCCTAACTGCTGAGCATTCCGATGAGGTGGCTGAAATTTCCACTGGAATGGAGCTTGGTTGTGCGAACGAGAAGTCTCAAGGCTAGATTCCGGAACCTGCCGGGGATAGACGGTTTACCCTACTGGACATGCGCTATCAGTGTGGGTCGGGATTTGCGGCTGCGATGACCTGCAACTGCTGGAGGGTGCATTTCGACCATGCACGGTCCAAACACAATCGTATTCAGCGGGGCTCTGGATAGCAAACAGTGCCTCGCAAGCAACAGACGTTGTTGGTTCGGGGACGACTCTAAAGGACCGCTGGCATCTAGACATTGCTGGAATGGACAGGCCCAGCAGTTTTGCTCCGCGTGGCACCAAGCTAATCCTAGCAGCACGTAAGCTTGTGCTCGAGTCATTTTGGGAGCTTCGACGTGGCAGGACTTGGGAACTCGGCGACGCAGCGTGTTTCGGACTGGGCTCCTGGGCGTCGCCACCGGGAAGCACACAGGCACTGCAATCAGAACTTGTGCCGCTTAGCACTGAAGCGATTATTTGTGCGATCAGGGTAGACGCGGTCGCGGGCCCCATACTGCATACGCCAAAGATACAAGGCCAATCATCGATGTTGAACTCGATGATGAAGCATGCATCTATGCGTATCGAGACACGATGTGCATGCGCCTTTAGCAGCTGCAGACAGCACGCGCTCGCGATGCGTGCGACGAACATGCGTGCACGCCTCGGAGACACGTGTCCTTCATATGGAGGTGCCGACGCCGTGCAGCATCACCAGAGCACGTGCCTATGTTGCGCACCGTTGTCGATGCAAGTGTCGATTGGCGAACAGTACTAGTTGGCCGCGGCTTTGGGAGCAAGCCATTAGGGCGAATGGCACACCCTGAGCGCTCGCGGCCAAAGCTTTTGGCGGGCTTTAGAACGGAACAAAATGACTGGGACAGAAGCGAAAACCCCGGTGACGGTTTGCATGTCATAGTATACGTGCAGGCGCGTTGAAACTTAAAAGCTTGCGATAACTCCTTTAACTTGGAGTAACCGCCGAATTCTCTTGCATATAGCGTTCGATTTCCATATCGAGTTCCGCTGTTGATTTGGTGGTTTTCGCTTCTTTCTGTTGACGTTTTCGACCTTTGCGCTCGGAGCGCGGAGTCCCATCCTTGCCGCGCCGTGGTTTCTTTTCTTTCTGAACTTTCTGCGGCTTTTCGATGACATGGCTTTGGACACCAGCCTTCGACTTGGTCGGACGACGCTTTTTCTTTGCCTCTCTCTTGGAGTCAGCGCTCTGAGAAAAGCGCTCGTTCAAGCTTGGCGTTACTTTTGCGGGCTGCCTCGGGGATACCGCCCCACTCTTGTTACCCTCCAAAGCGAATTCTGTTCCACGTAAAGGCATGACACTCGACCTGAATCCAGCTTCTGCGTTTCCTCCACAGTCGCTCGACTGCTGCCTGTTGAACGCGTCCACAGAGACCTGTCGTTGCAAGTCGCGCGCAGCACTCGTAGGCAGTGCAAGCATCTTGCGCGTATCGACGACGACGTGCTTGCGAGCGCTTCCTCGTGTCCAGGTGCGGTCGTTGTGTTGAACGTTGCCGTCATGCAGAACGATGACGTTATCTGGTCGCTCATTGGTAATAAGAGGTTTTGTCGCTACAAGGTGAAAACGAGGAGACAACAAGAGAACTTCTGCCTGAACGAGTATAACGTCACCGGCATGTGCAGCCGGCAGTCCTGCCCTTTGGCGAACTCGCGGTACGCCACTATTCGGGAAGCCACCGACGGCAGACTCTATCTTTTCATCAAGACGATCGAGCGGGCGCACATGCCTCGTAAGCTTTGGCAGAAGATTCGTCTATCTGGATCGTATACGAAAGCACTTTCCCAGATAGACGAGCACCTAGCGATGTGGCCCAAGTTTCTTGTTCATCGTGCGAAACAGCGACTCACGAAGCTCACACAGTATCTCATCCGAAAACAGCGTCTAGAATCCGTAGAGAAAACACAACTGTTGCCCGTGAAAAAGAAGGTTGAGCGGAGAGAGCGGAAACAAGAGCAGCGCGCTCTTGACGCCGCCAAGCTGAGCCTCACGATAGAGAACGAGCTGTTGGCGCGGCTCAAACAGGGCAAGTACGGAGAGATCTTTAACTTTGCACAAAAGGAATTTGAGCACGTCATGGAACAAGAGGCGGAGCCGCTGGAGCTTGAGCGAGATCTCGACCGTAGCTACTTTGAGCCGCTGTACGAGTCCAGCGATGAGGAGGCGGTGTTCGGTGCAGGCGACGACAGCGACGTGCCGGGCACCTACGCAAACGCAGCCCCGCCAGACGATGAAGAAGCTTCATGGTCTGATGGTTCCGCAATGGATGACGTTCCCTCTGATTCAGCTGACGAAGACTGGAGCCCAGCTCCCGATCTGGAAGACCTGCCTCATCCAGCAGATCGAAACGCCTCGACCTTCTACTTCGATGAGGCCTCTGACTCCACAGAAGCTGATGAGCGATTACCGACAAGACCAAAGCCGGTTCAGCGTGCTCGTGTCGCTCAGGAAGCGAGCCGACGAAGAAAGACGAAAGCATCATCGTCTAGGCATCGGAAGCAATTCGAGACCGAATTCGAATTTGAGCGAGAACTCGAGCCTCTCTGAAGAACGCACGCTAAAACATGCAGTGCTATCAAAAGTATACAGCGCTCGTCTATTCCAAAGCTATGGAAAAGCAAGCGTTGGTTTTGAATCGCGTGCTGCACAGATCCACCGCAGTCAGAAGGTTCCCGCTAAAAGGAAACAAAATAACGCGATCGACAAGGCGATGGACTCAAATCTATCCACGACAACATATGCTTTGGGGGATACTTTGGGAAACTGCCCGACTTGCACCACAGCAACAATGCGTCTGCAAGGTTCTGCGTCACTCGAACAGCAGACGTCCATTGGTGCTTTGAACGAAGGCGCCGCATCGACGCTAACGCGCCCTCATACAATCCGCAAGAACACGTGCCGAACGTCTTGGAAAGCACGTGAGACACCAGAACGCGACCATGGTGGCGCTGCACAGGTCGCTATCTGGCGCTAGACGTGAAACCACACCGCATGCAGCTCGTGGACGAGGCGGGGCCGCACAACGCTCGTCCCTAAAACCGGCTACAGACTTTCCACATATGACTTGCAGCACATCAAGACTCAAGGAATCAAGTTTTTCACATTTTAGAGGGCGCTGAAAACACAGCGGATGTCCCTATGACCTTGCACGAGCTGGCGTGCAGGCATGCAACGAACGTCGTGCATGCACCAAAGCACCCTCTACTCCAAAAGCGCTCACCGTCTACACGCTCTCATAACTGACCCGACACGCTTCTCCTTCCCGGTGTGGTCAACAGCATCACTCGAGGATGAACGGAAAGAAAGCGTTCGATCCCAGGAAAAAGGCGCCGTTTTGCCATGAAGCTGCCGCAGCGACCCAGCATGCCATCATTTGACCGATTTTTCCCTCAACGACGGCGTTGTGGCGCTATTCGCGCGCGAAAACTTTCTGACCCATAGGCTTTGTCATGCGTGCCTCGGTCTGAATGAGTACTTTGGAAAAGTTTCTCGCTGAGCTTGATAAAATTTCAGGAACTGCACAGAATTCAATCGTTCCAGATTTTCTCGCTGGTCCAGGACAAGTCGCGCTTGAGAGCGCGCCGGCGCCGCCAGACTCGTCGTCGTTTGGAGCTGCGCCAGCGCCTGCACCCGAGGCGCCTCTTGGCAGGAACACGACCTCCGTACGAACAGGTGCTCGAGAACTGGAGCGGTCACTGCTTCAGTCCGCAGAAAAAACGGAAACTGGTGTGTCTCTCTCGTCGTCCAGCGCTTGCGGTGAGCCGAGTTCGCGCGACGAGGTAGCGCAGGCGTTGCGCGCCCTTGTGGAACGCCTTCGCCTGAGCGGTACGCTTTCAGAACCGCCGGACAACGGCATCCTGAAGACCCGCACAGCCTCAATAGCACCTACGCAACGAGAGCAGGTATCCCCTGGAGACAGCGCAGGTGCTGCATCAAGCGCACCGGCGTATATCGCTAGCAACGAGGCTGGGACTTGTCCAAACGATGCGACAACGACGGAGCAGGACGCGCTGGCTCTTCAGCTTGCAGCTGTACAGCACCAGGCAACGCTTCTGCACAGGGAGTGCGCTTGGGTTCAGCGTTTATGTGACGACCTGAGTCGGGAGCTATCGGAAGAGCGGCAGCGCCGACTTGTTGCCGAAGAGCGAGCACGTCAGCTTGCCGAACAGCTTGAGGAGCTCTACGACGAAAGCGTTCGACAAGCCCGTTCACTACGGCTGCAATTCGAGGACGCCCTTGAACAAGAGCGGGAAACCATCCGCACACTCGAGGCTGAACTCGCGGATCACCGGCGACTCGCGGAGAACGTTGGCGACACCGGGGAGCGCCTCGACCATACGCGGACACAGCCCAGTTCCCGGACCAGCACAGGTGTTGATGCAAGCTCCGTGGCGGCACCAGAGAAGACAACGGTGATCGTCGCAGAAAAACTCTGCCAAACAGAGCCTGTATGGAAGATGGATGCTGCATGTATGACGGATGAAGCGCAGGCCGAGCTCGCCGGTAAAGCGATGGTCGTCGACCGACCGCCGTTGAAAGAAGCTTACTATCGGACACAATTGTCCGAACGCTCGGAAGCTGAAAATCCCGCGCAAGAAGACGGTCAATCGCTTCGTCAAGCCAACCTCTACGTCGAGTTGTACGAGGCGCTGAAGCAACGCGATTTGTGGATGCGCGAGGCGCAGGCACTGGCTCGCAGCTTGCGGTTCCTCCGTCAGGCGTTCCACTATTGACAAAGAGACACGCTACCAGCGTTTGGTGGTCATGGTGATGGTGGTAGTTATGGCGGCAGTGTCATATCGATGCTGTCGCTCCAACGACTGCTGCTGTTCCAGGAGCACCGTGATACGGTGCTTCTCGACGAGATATGGTACGAACACCGCATCACCGACGGATGTGCGCTGACGAGGTACTGCTTTCCCATGGGATCTAGCTCAAACGCCGTTTTCTCAACGGATGATGCTCGTCTCTGGTGGAATCGTCAACGCTGGAGCGATGACGCTACTTGTGTTGCTCCATCGGTGATGCCCGGGAAGTTTTCGACGCTGACCTATCGATTCATTTGTGCACTGAGTGCTCGTTATTCGGCCAGGTGATGACTGTATTAGCTGTATCTGATGGGGCAATGACCAACTCCTCTGTGAAGACACCGAGAGAATCCCACCCATTGAAGCTGATGGCCGTTGCGGCATTCGGGTTGCCTCTGAGGCCGTGGACGAGTGCGTCATATCAGCGATTTGTCGCAGAACTTTCCGTTTGCAGAGACGGAGTGATGTATTGGATGGAGGCGGGCTTTAAAAGGCATGAAGCGACGCGATGGAACTCGTTTCCACGATGATATACGCGATCCTGGCATCGTCGCTCGGTCTCCTTCGATGTAGCATGCGTTCACGACGGTTCCGAGTTGCCGCCAGCTACAATGCAGTACGCAGCGGGTTTGGATGACGCTGCTTTCTGTGCTGGGCGCTCAGTCCGGCGCAAATCGTTTGCTGTGCAAAATCAGTAATTTTATCGATTAGGGCGCTTTGGATGCGCGGGTTCTCGTTGTCGCATCAGCCATTCCAGCCGCCGATCATCCGGGTAGCCTCTAATCCCCGTATTCGATCCTGTAGAGACCCTGAATCGACAGCGATGCACCCACGGGGACACTAGTCCCCATCGAGACCGAGTCTTTCGTGCTGTAGGAGCGCCTGTGTACGAGTCATTGCCACGCGTTTCTGCATGCCGAACGATAATGCCCCTCATGGGCTCCGAACAAGAGCATCACGACGAATGGGTAGAGCGGTCATGATCAAGAAAAATTCTGAGCGCGAGGCCTGCTCAGCAAGATAGCGAAGATACGCTGTACATCTGCGCAGCGTCGTTTCCTATCTCGCAGGCAGATGCCGCCATACCGAAGCACTTTGCCTGGGCGAGAATACGCATTTAACCTGTCGTAATGAGCGTTTGCTCTGGTGCCTTCCGACGACGTCATACCTACTGATTGCTCTGTAGCATTCAAAAATGAGAACTCCGTTTGCGGCCACTGTATTTGCTGAGGGGGCGCACGGGCTTCCCCTGACGTAACCGTCGAAGACGTTGCTTCTCAATCAAACGACGGACCGACTGCACCCTCCTATGAACTGACTTACGGGAAACATTTTGCTGCCTGTTCTTGGGAACTGCAGCGATTGCAGTGTTTCCCGCCGGCGCCCTTGTCTCACAGAGCGATGCTTCATCTTCGGACACGTCATCCGTCATTGGTTCCACGAAGCGCCGCGCGACTGCAGGTGATAACGCCTGCTGGCGCATCGTTGTCGCGCGTTCCGCAGGGCCTGCTTGCAGCACCAAGTAAAACTTCTTTGCACGAGTGCTGTTCGGGTAGTCTACAACGAGCCCGCCATCAAAACCCGCCCGTTTCGCTTGCGCGAAAATGAAAGCCACCTGGCGTTCGTGGCTCGGGTAGAACTGGAACACTGCCCGCGCACCGCGTCGAAGACATGCATATAATGTCATGAAGAAGGTAAACAAACGCTTTCGCGGATCCTGGTCGCTTGCGTCAGCATGACAGAGCCACTGGAGCACTGAGATACTCACTGCTCCATCAAAACAGCCGATTTGGAACGGTAAACCGGCTCCGAGGTCCAGTTGAATGAGGTCACCGTCAACGTCGCGCTCGACGGCGACTGACAGCATGGCAGCGGCGATGTCAAGACCCACCCATAGGTGCCCAGCACGGCTCAGGACGTCTCCACTTAGCCCAGTACCGCATCCCAAATCGAGTATGAGTGCAGGGCCCTGCTCTAGTGTCGACGGATCGAGATCTAGTAGTTCTAGTGCACGCTCTGCCAAGCGGGTCTGTACCTCGACAGTGTGCGTGTGGTAGATGTACTTGCGTGCTTCCTTCGGGTCGTAGAAGACTTGCGGCGGTGCCTTGTTCTCGGGGCGCTGCGCCATCGACACGCCGTGCTCCGGTTACCAGCACCAGGTCACAGTGACCGGACGAACAATCCCGTCCACTTTATCGGTGCGCCTTGAGCTGCAAGAACGAGAGGTGTGAGCGGCGCGTCAAGTAGAACACCCATACACTGGTATGGGAAACCACGCGAAAACCCTTGCTGCCCCCCTTGAGCGACAACGAGCTGAAACTTAGAGTGTCCGGGTCGGCACTTGGGACACAGGTTCCAAAAGCTGGTACAGAGTGCTTTCAGAAGAATGCAGGCGGTGCCCGTGCTTTCGCCTCTGCACAAAGGTCCCTATGGCTACGGGCTCAAGTGTGAGCTGCTAGTCCACGATTGACGGTTGCGTTTCGCACGGGCGTCGATGGGAAACGTTGCTGGAATTATTGGGACACATATGTCCATTCGCAAGATCGAACAATATTGTATATCAATACTTATTTCTGTATTGCCTGTCCATAAATGGACATGTGCTTTGCACTCCATCGCGCCCTGACCCAGCTCGCTCATCGCTTCGGCCTGCGCTCTAGTCACCAGCTATCACTACTTTCAGAATGGTTCACAGGGACCCCGCTGAAGAGCTATGGTGTGAGCTGTGGCAGCCTGGCGTAGACATCACGAGGAAAATGAACGCTATTTTCGGTTTAAAGGAGATCGGTACGGAGCGTGCCGTGACGCTGCTCTGCGCAGCGTTACTGGACGCCCGGGAGCGGTCAGTTCTCGTGCGTCACGAAATTGCGTACGTACTCGGCCAGATCCAAAGTGCAGCCTCTATAAAAACGCTCACTGATAGGTTAATCGATACTGATGAGAACTCAATTGTCCGCCACGAGTGTGGGGAAGCGCTCGGTGCCGTTCGGGCTTTCGCGGTGCGACCTATCCTGCAGAAACTGTGTGGCGACGCGGTACCCGAAGTTCGCGAGACGTGCGTCCTGGCGCTTGAGCGGTTACGCTGGCTTGAAGAAAAGTCCACGAACGAGGAGCGCGTGCGAGAAACCTCGGCGAAAGCGTTCAAGCTCTTCGAAACGGTCGATCCAGCGCCGGCTTTTGTTGCACCCGACGACCTAGAGGCATCCTGGTCCAACGCTGAGCTCGGTGAACTGCTCTTGAATGAAAACGAACCATTATTTCGAAGGTATCGGGCGCTGTTTACGCTACGTGATCGCAATACGGACGATACGGCCGGGGTGATTGCGGCAGCGCTTCGACGGGACACATCGAGTGCCCTGTTCCGGCACGAGGTGGCGTATGTGCTGGGCCAAATGAGTCGTGCCTGCACGTTACCAGCGTTGGAGTCTGCTCTGGCTGACACACACGAACACGCCATGGTGCGACACGAAGCAGCGGAGGCCATTGGTGCAATAGGTAACTCAAGTGCATGCGATATATTGCGGAGATTTCTGCGAGATGCGGATGTCATCGTTCGAGAGAGCTGTCAGGTGGCTCTAGATATAGCTGGAATCTCTGACGACTGCCAGTTCATGGACTAGATCATTAGAATTTTTCATATCCGTATCGTGTGCCTGGGCGAGTTGCAATACTCAAGTGTGGCAGCCAACACGAGCAGGAAATCGCTCTCCGGTACCGAATGGTCTCATGAGCTGCATCGTATTGTCTGTTGATGAGTTGATTGCATTGTCGTGCAGGGAACCTCAGGAGCGGCTATGGTGATCGGGAATCCCGTTTCAGGCTGGCACCGCTGGACCGAACAAGAATGCACCGTAATCCCTGGATACACAGAGGCGCACTGAACCCATCCATGTGAAACAGGCATGGTGTGAGGCTCCTTCGCAATAAATGGACGCCGCTTGCACCTTGTATGAGGTGCGAATTGTTTGTAGACAATTCGTCGGGAACGTGCTGATATTCAAGATATCGATGCTGGTGGGTAATTCCTGCAGCAGTGCGCAACTGCGCACCGAGTCCTTCGAGTGCACTTGTATCCAGTATTGCTTCGCCGCATGCCGGCCTCTAAGCCGTGCGAGCAGGGCTTACTCCTTTGCTTTTATCAGTGACAGCCAACACGAGAAGCGTACTCGAGTTAGCGCCAACCGATCGTACGGGTTCTGAATGTAACCGAGGCACCCAGCAGGCGTGTCGGAACTCGTGTGGATGCATATGCTGGACCGGCGTTCCAGAGCGAACGATTCGAGAAATGGGGCACTGTTTCGGACTTGTGGGCGCGAGGTCAAGGGCGGCGTAGGTGCTTTCGCAAACGCCGAAGTTGCACGATGCCCCGTTATCGAGGTTTTGTCGATACGATTGGGGAGTAAACTCCTAGGTCGATTTTAGCATTCGGTGGCGTCTAGAACGTTCGTTTGGCCCGGATATCGATATGCACGAACTCTCCTGAACGAATGGCCGGGTCACGTTTAGACACACTCAGTAATATCGAATAATGCAACACCATTCTCGATTGGCAGTCGCCCAGGGATACCATTCCGACAACATAAATACGATGTTGCAGACTTGTTGTATTCCTGACCATACCATACTACTGAATTTCTCCAGGCGAGAATCAGATGCCGCCTCTCTAATGTCCTTGAATTCGTTTATCAAAGGTCGTCAGCGATTCAGGGCAATGCCCACGGCCTGTACGCAACGAT
>Ga0080006_1128223_pt1 | contig 22827 bp, 34 predicted proteins | sample RS3BMetagenome_FD_69209 | JGI IMG/M metagenome (GOLD analysis project Ga0080006, IMG submission 69209) | Ferric oxide microbial mat and aquatic microbial communities from Rainbow Spring, Yellowstone National Park, USA - RS3B (SPADES... ...
TCCGGCGCTCGAAGCCGTCAGGCCAAGTCTCTTTGCGAATGCCTCCGCCATCTGGCTCCTCCCGGCGTTCTCTATGCATACAAAAAGTATCTTCGTGTCACTGCGCCTCCCGGGACGCGATGGGAACGTGGAGGGACTCTGCGAGATAAGTGTTTGCTCCAAACATAGCTTGTAGCATAATTCCCGACGCGACCACTTTTGTGTTAATTTCAGGCCATGCTCAAACTGCCCCGAGCGTGACAATTTCACATTTCTGCACCGTCGAGCAAGAATGTCCGATTTATGCTACAAGCTACTCCAAACAGCGTTGTTGAATAACTGACGCTTTTGTCAGTCGTTCTTGTTCTCCTCGATATTGGGTAGACGCGTCCCCTCACCCTGGCATGCCTGCCAAGAAGAAGAGGAACTGGAGGGAGTACAACGAGGAACTGGTGAGGAGGGGAGAGCTCCTGTTCGACCCAGATTTTTTATCTGGATGGAGAAGCGATCTCGAGAGCTCAAACGAGGGAAAGGAGGAGGGGGCGAGGTATCGCTATCCAAACTCGTTAATGAGTATGCTCGCGGCCATCCACGTCTACCTCCTGCCGTACCGCCAGCTGGAGGGGTTCGTAAGGGTCTTCGCAGAGCACGTCGAAGCGGTGAAAGGGATGATGGTGCCTGACTACTCGACCATCTGGTGGAGGGTGGCGAGGGTGAAGGTGGAGGTCGACCCGTCCGTGGACAGGACCAGGGACGTCACGATAGCAGTGGACTCGACGGGCATCAAGGTCTCCAACAGAGGGGAGTGGATCAGGCAGAAGTGGGCCGTGAAGAGGGGCTTCGTCAAGTTCCACGTGGCCGTGGACGTGAGGACTGGGAAGATGCTCTCCGTGGAGGTGACGAACGAGGAGGTGCCGGACGGGAGGATGCTCCAGCCCCTCGTACAGCAGGCGGCGTCGAGGGCCAGCATCAAAGGGGTGATGGGAGACGGGGCGTACGACTCGAGGGCCAACTTCAGATACCTGCACGACAGCGGCATCGAGCCCGTGATCAAGGTCAGGAGGAACTCGTCCCACCACGCGATGGGATGCATGCCGAGGAAGCTCGTCGTTGAGGAGCAGCTGAGCGACTACGACAGGTGGAGGAGGAGGCACAGGTACGGGAAGAGGTGGATGGTCGAGTCGGCGATCTCCTCCTTCAAGAGGGCGTTCGGCGAGCACGTCACCTCTGTGAAGTGGAAGTACATGGTCAACGAGCTCCTCCTGAAGGCGTCGGTGTACAACATGTTCCTGTCGGCAAGGGCGTAGAGACAGCAGCAGGTCGAAGAGCAAGGCCAGAGAAGTCCAGACCCTACCTCAGTTATTCAACAGTGCTCAACGCACCTAAGCCTCGCTCTTCGCGGCAGCCTCCTCCTTCTTCCAGAGCCTGGGATACGTCCCCTGCCTCATCACAACACGCTCTATCGAGAAGGCAAGCCCCTTCTTCATCGTCTGAACCTCTGCGGTGGATAGCATGGCCCTGCCTATGGCGACCATTTCACCCTTGCCAGTCAAGATAACCACGATGTCTTCCTTCTTTATTCCATCCGAGAGGGAGAGTATTCCAGGGATTGCGAGCCTGGCACCATGGCATATTGCGTCCACAGCAGAATCCCTTATCACGACTCGCTTCACGTCGCCAAGGCAGCTCTCGACCGGCCTCACGGCTTTCCTTATCCCGGATTCGTCTCCGGTCTTCAGCATGTAGACTGCGTCGTTCAGCTGGTGAAGAGTCACGAAGCCGTCCTCCTCGCTGAGCGGTCCGACCTTTGTCCTCCTAAGCTCCACCATGGAGGCGCCGACGCCAAGAACCTCTCCCATGTCGTACACCAGCTTCCTCACATACGTGCCAGACTGGCAGAGGCACCTGAGGAGAAAGAGGTTCCCGCGCTGCTCCATTATCTCGAGCTGGTAGACTTTCCTTGTCCTCACATCCCTCCTCACAGACGAGCGCTGCGGTGGCCTCTGGAATATCTCGCCCGTGAACTCAGCCACGACCGCGTCTACAGCTTCCCTCGGTACAGAGGAGTGGATCCTCATCACTGCCACGTACTCCTTCGGGAACATGAGGAGGAGTGTCAGGGCTTTCGTTGCCTGGCCAAGTCCTATCGGGAGGAGCCCGGAGACAGGTGGGTCGAGCGTGCCGCTGTGCCCTGCCTTCTCCGCAGAGAGCATCTTTCTCACCCAGGAGACAACCTCGTGGCTCGTTGGCCCCCTTGGCTTGTCTAGCGGTATTATACCGTAGTCTAGGAGCGAGTGGATTGGCCTTGCGTTCGGTTCTGAGCCGTATCCAGGGTCTGTTGGCTCCTCGTCTATCACAACGAGCCTCTGCGAGTTCATCCTGCTACCTTCTTCCCCTGACGTAGTTCAGCACTATCTCTGCAACGCGCTCCTCGTCTATCGAGTCTGTTTCGACGACAAGGTCGAAGGGTGAGAGGTCCCTCCCGAACTCTATCTGGTAGAGCTTCCTGTACAGCCTGTAGTTCTCCAGGTCCCTTACAGCGAGCACCTCAATGCACCTTGACTCGTCCATGTGGTCCCTCTTCGCCATCCTTCTTGCCCTGCTCTCGACGCTCCCGGAGAGCCAGACCTTTATCCCGTACCTGGAGAGCCAGGGCAGAGTGTAGCTTGTTATCACAACGTCCCCCCTCCTGGCCTTCTCCAGAAGCCTCTCATCAACCTCTTTGTCGAAGTTAGGGCTCTTCTTCCTTGCCTGGAGGAACTTCATTCCCTCATCCGTGTCCCACCAGTCGTCCCCACCCGGCGTGTAACCCTCTTCCACTGCCATCTCCTTCAGGACGTCCCCGCCTCCTATTACCTTGAGCCCAAGCTCCCGAGCCACCGTCTTAGAGACTGTCGTCTTCCCCACTGCTGGCATCCCAGATATTATGATCGCTTCCATGAAGAGCACTCTATGTGGTTGTCTTCATGAGCCGTGTTATCATCCCGCTGAAGGCGAAGGATGAAATAAGGTACCAGCCGAAGAGCGTGACGTCGTATCCGCCGTTCGGGAGCGGGCTCGTCATTAGGTAAGGTATGTAGACAGGGGAGTAGGCGACAGGTACGTTGCCTACTATGTAGACGATAAGGTAGTAGATTGCAAAGAATGGGATGATTGTGATGAACCCGACCTTTGTCCTCGCGCTCGACATCTTCAGCCTCATCTGGGCTATCGTCTGCTCCTTCTTCCTCAGCTTCTCCTCCTCCTTCTTGTCCTTGTTCTTGATAGCCTCCTTCAGTGCCCTGTTCCACTGGTCTATCTCTGCCTTTATCCTCCTCTCCGCCTCCAGGTCCACGAACCTCTTTGTTAGCAGGTTGGATATGAAGGCGAAGGCCACTGCGGTGAAGGTGAGCATGAGAGTGGACAAAGGAGGCTGGAGCATCAGCCTGCCGCCTCCCTTATGGTGGCTGCGAGCGATGAAGCGAGCTCGTCTGCCTTCCCCTGGGCATTGTTTGCTATCAGCATCGGCGCGCCCGTTAGGGTTGAAGACACTGTTAGAAAGCTTCTTGCGAGGGCGAGCTCAGCCTGAAGCTCTTCCTTTGTCGCTGTGTCCCTGTACCTTGTCTTGTCGCTCATCCTCCTCTGAAGTATCTCGTCAGGGCTCGCCTCCACAAGTATCAGGTGCGTAGGTCTAAGCTTCCTGACAACATCGAATGGGAGGCCAGGCCAGAAGCCCTCCTTTGTCCTGACGAACAGGTGAGTGTCAACGAGAAGCACCTTCCTCCCCATCCTGCTTATCTTCGATGCGGCCATCCTCTGCAGCATCCTCTGCTTCTCGACAGGGAGCCTCCTTAGCTCGTCCCTGTGCCTTATCCATTTCAGCCTCATCCCCTCCTCAAGCATCACACTGCCGAATGTGACGAGCTGCGAGCCCTCCAGTACAGACTTCAGCTTCTCGACCACTGTTGTCTTCCCAACTCCTGGTATCCCAACCACAACTATCCTCAGCTTCATGGACTCACGCAGCTCCTAGCAGGCCTGCAAGCCTGGGAGACATCTCTTCCAGCTGCTCCTTCACGAGCATCTGGTAGTACTGGAGTACTATATCGACCATCAGGAGTATACCTATGCCTGAGCCGAAGACACCGAATAGGTCGGAGACGGCTGCAATCAGGCCGATCAGGACACCTCCTATTATCGTGAGCGTTGGTATGTACCTGTTCAGCATCTGCTCTATCGAGAGGCCAGAGCGCCTGAAGCCGGGCACCTGGACGTCGGCGTCCATCAGGTTCTTCGCGACTGCCTTTGGGTTCAGACCTCCTATCTCCACCCAGAGCTTGGCGAATATCACTGACATTCCAACAAGGTAGAGGACGTATATCACTGAGTGAACCGGGTCTCCTATTGTCTGGTCAAGTCCCTGCGGGGGTGTCATGTAGTAGACAAGCCCTGAAGTTGGATAAGCCGAGTTTGGGTTGCCCCACTTCCCGATTATTGAAAGCCAGGAGTTGCTGGACGTACCTATGTAGTTGTAGAGTATCCTTGTGAAGAATGTTATGTTGGCTGCCAGGGCAGAGACGAGTATGACGGGTATGTTTGAGACGTAAAGCAGCTTGATCGGGTACACGCCCGCGAAGCCCCTGTACTTCGTAGAGGTGATTGGAAGCTCGACCCTTATACCCTCTATGTATACCAGGATGAGTATCATGACGAGAGTGAGCATGAATGTTAGAAGGCTTGGATACTTGAAACCCCTGACGACTATATCAGAGAGGCTACCGGAGAATATGGCGCTCACGAGTGCAGGGACGAAGCCGAATATCTCCTGCTGCGTCGACCCCTGGGAGGCTGCAACTGTGAAGGGTGAGAAGGTGTACCACATCACTGTCTGCGCGACACCGGCAAGTATGAAGAGGCTTACGCCGCTACCTATCCCCCATCCCTTCTGGATCATCTCGTCGAGCAGGAGGACAATAACGCTCGCGGCGAAGAGCTGAATGAATATCACGACAGACTGAGTCGGCGTCAGTGTTCCAAGAGCGCCTCCCACTATGTACGCTATGGACTCGCCCACTATCACTATCATCGTCAGGAACTTTGTGGCTGAGCCGAATATCGACCTGTCCTCCGGGTTGCTCATGTCGAGCCTGATTATGTCGCTACCGACGAGCAGCTGGAGTATCAGCCCGGCTGTCACTATCGGGCCTATGCCAAGCTCCATGAGCGTCCCCTGTGTGGATGCGAATATCACCCTAAGGAATGCGAGCTGGTCGTTCTGGTTCCTGGCTCCACCGAAGCCGTAGAGTGGTGTGACTGCCATCACCAGGTAGGCGATGAGTGCGAAGGCTGTCCAGATGAAGCGCTCGTTCAGCGTTGGCTTCTTTGTTGGCTTTGGTATCTCTGGGAGAACCGCTGCTACACTCTTCACGAAATCGCGCATCGAAGCCAAGGCTCTGGCCTACTCCTGGACTACTACCTTTCCTCCGGCTGCCTCTATTTTAGCCTGAGCCCTCTTCGTGCACTCAGCTACCTTCACTGTGTAGGCGCCGGAGACCTTTCCAGAGCCAAGTAGCTTGCCGTAGCCCATCGCAGTGAGGTCGAGCTCCCCCTTCCCTCCCGAAAGGCCGTCAAGCTGCCCCACGTTGACCCACCTGGCTGGCCTGTCGTAGTAGCTCGGCGGCCTGAAAGGGTCCCTCCCGAAGTGGTCAGGGTCGTTTATCACAAGCCAGGACCACTTGTGCTTGTGGAGACCTGCGTTGCCGTGCCCTCCCTGCTTCCCGGAGTGGCGGTGCTGGCCCACCTGGCCGTAGCCGTGAGTCCTCGAGCCCCTGAGCCTCCTCACCTTTCTGAGCCTTGTGGGCATTACATCATCCTCCTCACAAGCTCCGGCAGAGATGCGTTGGCGCCCAGTATCCCCTTCTGCGTGAACTGCCTCCTGGATGAGCGCTTGAAGCCGCCTCTCGGCGGGCTGAGCCTGAAGCAAGGCCTCACCCCCTCGATTGCAGAGAGTCTCAGGTTGCCATCGACCATCTTCCTCGCAAGCTCCTCGTAGCTCCCGAAGCCGAGCGTCTTGAGTTCCTTCTGGCCCAGCCTCTTCCCTACGGCCACCTCACCCCTTGACTTCAGGAGCGAGGAGAGAAGGTCTGCGTCAAGCTGAGACCAGGCGATGTAGTCCTTGCACAGCCTGAGCATTCCCATTGTGGAGCTGTCGTCCGTCACGACAGTCGCTGAGAACTTCCTTTCCACCTTCAGCTCTGAGAGAGCCTTCCTCACAGCAGCCTGAGAGTTGATCTTTCCGTGTATGTTGACCACGAGTATGAGACCCATCTCGTTCACCTCAAACGTTCAGCCCGTGGGACTGCCTGAATGCGTCGTAGACTGCGTTCGCGAGGGAGGACATTGTATTTGTCGAGCCGAAAGTCCTTATCCATGCGTCCCTGACGCCAGCGAGCTGCAGCAGGTTCCTCAGGGCAGGCCCTGCGACAAGCCCAAGCGACCTGGGCCCGGGGAGGACCTCGACTGTCACGCTGCCAGCCTTGCCCCTTATCCTGTAAGGTAGAGAGTGGGGCCTCCCGCACCTGCACTCCCAGCTGCCGCACCCGAGCTTCACGGGTATCACGTTCAGCAGGGCTGCCGTGGTAGCCTTGTCTATCGCGTCCCTCATCTGCGCAGCCTTCCCCTTGCCCACACCGAACCAGCCTGCCCCGTTCCCGACAGCCACGACAGCTGCAAACCTTGTAAGCTCCCCCGCATCTGTCTGCTTCTGCACTATACCAACGCCAACCACCTCGCTCCTGAGGTCGGGAAGGAGCTTCTTGACTATCTCCGCCTCCTTCACTCTGAGGCCAAGCTTGAATATCTCCTCGAGGGATGCCAGTTTGCCCTCCATCACCATCTTGCCCAGCTTCGTCCTCGGCACCCACGCCTCCTCCCCCTCGCCCTGCTGGTGCATCTGCCTTCCCTGGCTCATGCCTTCGATGCCCCCATCATTGCAGCCCTGACCTTCTCGAAGTGTTCCCTGTAGTCCTCAGGCCTGAAACCCCTCTTCAGAAGCTGGGAGAAACGCCTTGAGTAGAGCTGGCTGTCCTCCTTCTCAAGCCTCGAGGCGAATTCAGCTATCGTCCTGCCTGTCAGCCTATCCTCCGAAGGCAGCACCTCCTCGCTCACTGGCACGTTCACGCCTGCGTCCCTGACTCCCTTCACAAGAGCTGCGACGCGGGAGCCCCTGACGAAGGGAGAGAGGCCGAGGTAAAGTGTTGCCTCCTTCACGTCCTTCTGGAGCGCCTTCCTGCCCGCGTGCAGGCCGAGAAGGTAGCAGGCTGGTGTGGATTTCAGAGGGCCCTGCCAGCCGAGCTTCCTTAGCTCCCTCGAGTGTGCGGAGGAGAGAACAACGTCGCCTCCAACCTTTGGCTGGATGAACTGGGCCGAGACGTTCTTGGAAGATGTCCTGACAACGAGGAGCGTCCTCTGGGAGGTTATGGCCCTCTTTCTTGCCCTGTAGTCTGTGAGTCCCTCCCTCCTCCTTCTCAGCAGAGGCACGTGGTCTTTCATCTTGCTTTGGCCTCCTTCATAAGCTCGAAGAGGTGCTTCACACCCCTCACCTGCCCTCCCTTCACCTGCTTGTACAGCAGCCTGTAAGCATCCTTGCTGATCTCTCCCCTGTCCCTGGCCACCTTGAGCCGCCACCTAAGTGCCCTCACCTTTGTAACCCACCTCTCCTTCCTCGGGGACCTGGCGAACTTCGCGCCCTCGAAGGAGCCTGGACCCCTGCCCCTCTTGAGCTTCTTCGACTTCGCCCTCAGCCTCCCCCTTGATATCCCCCTCTCCGGGGCTGCCCTTATCGCGCCGAAACCTATCAGGCCACGTATCGTGCTTCTTGTTATCGCGTCCTGTATCAGGTCCGAGTACTCCTCGTCGAATATCACCCTGTCCTCACCGACATTCATCACGGACGCGGCAAGCCTTCTCTTACTTCTTAGATTCAACCACTCTCAACCCCGTCGGATTCAGGACACGTATCCCGAGCTCCTTCGCCCTTGCAAGTATTGCTGCCCTCTTCCTTGCCCCAACTGTCGAGCCTATCCTCGCCACATCTGTGCCGGGCGTGAGCCTCTCAAGCTCTGCGACAGTGTGGACAAGGTGCTCGTAGTGCCCGCTCGGGTGTATCCCCCTGGCCTCAGCGGGCCCCCTGTAGCCTATCCTCACAAGCGCCGGCCACCCCTTGTCCTGCCTCCTCATCTTGCTGTCTATACCCTTTGGCTTCCGCCAGGCAGGCCTTATCCTTCCGTACCTCCAGCTCTCCTGCCTCACGAACTCTGGCCTCCGCCTCGATACTTCACCCCTCTTCGCAACCAGCTGCTTCAGCCTGTTCTCCTCCTGCTTCTTTGCACTGCTTGACAAGCTCTACCAGCCCTCCGACTTCTCGTAGATATACACACCGTCCAGGAATACCCTCTGGTCCTTCCTCTTTATCCTGGTTGCCTGCTCGAGGTTTGCAGCTGTCTGGCCAACGTCCTCGAGGGAGACGCCCCTTACTATTATGTCGTCGCCCTCTGAGGTGACCTTGCAGTCACCCACTATCCTTGCGATGCGGGGCGATCGCTCGCCTATGAAGTTCTCTATCAGAACAGTGTCACCCTTGACCTTCACTGATATCGGGAAGTGGGCGTAGACCACCTTCAGCTTGTAAGTGAACCCCTTTGTCACGCCCCTGACCATGTTCTTTATCAGAGAGAGGACCGTCCCTGTCACTATCCTGTCCCTCTTCCTCTCCGAGAATGGTCTGATGATAACCCTGTTGCCTGACACCTCAAGATTGACGTTTATCCTCCTGAAATCCTTCTTCACCTCGCCCAGCTTGCCCCGGACCACAAGGAGCCTGTCCTGGAAGGAGGCAGTCACTCCCTCGGGGAGCTCAACAACGCTCTCCTGGACAGCCTCAGTAGACGTAGCCAATCAATCTACCTCCTACTCCCTTCTCCTGGGCCTCGTTGTGTGCCATTACACCAAGCGGTGTAGAGACGATAAGCACGCCGACACCCACAGCTGGCAGGTACCTGTGCTCCCAGTCGACAAGCTTCGAGGACTTCACTGGGAAGCGGGGCGATATGACACCGCACCTGTTTATCCTGCCGAGGAGCTGTATGCGCAGCTTCCCGCCCACTCCGTCGTCTATGAACTCGAACTCGCCTATGTACCTCCTCTTCTGCAGCACCCTGAGCACCTCGCTCGCAAGCTTCGAGGCTGGTATCACGATGCACTCCTTCTTGTTCCTCATCTCTGCATTCTGGAGGCTGCTGAAGAGGTTTGAGAGGACGTTTACAGCAGGCATCTTCTCACCCTAGTCGTACTTCCTGAAGCCGAGCTTCAATGCAACCTCTCTGAAACATTGCCTGCAGAGTATCAGGTCGTAGGAGCGGATGACAGCCCCGTACTGGCCGCACCTCCTGCAGTAGTGTGTCGACTTGCCGTACTTCCTCTGCTTCGGGTGCCTCTCCTTCACTCAACTGTCACCCCGAAGTTCCTCCTGAAGAACTCGACAGCCTCTTCCCTGCTCACGACGTGGCTCCTGCCGACCCTTGAGCTCCTCCTGCTCCTCCTGGCTACCCTGTAACCTGGCCTCTCCAGCAGCACTGAGACGTTCATTCCAAGTATCCCGATAGCTGGGTCGTACCTGATCCCAGGTATCTCGATGTGCTCCTTTATGCCGAAAGAGACGCTCCCCCTTTCGTCGAAGCAGGAGTTCGCGAGCTTCCTGTCCCTTGCTGCAAGGAGCTTCTCGAGCAGCTCCCTCGTCCTCCTGCCCCTCACTGTCACGACGACTCCTATAGGCTCCCCCTTGTGTATGCCGAAGTCCCTCACGCTCCTCTTCGCCTTCGTCTGGCTCGGCTTCTGACCTGCCACCTGCTCAAGGACCCTCTTGCCCCTCTCTATCGCCTCGCCCGACTTGCCAAGGCCTATGTTCAGCACTACCTTTCCAACCCTTATCTCCCGCATCGGGCTCTCCTGCACAGCTTCCTGGCTCATTATCTGCTCTCACCCACTGTTATCAAAGGTCTATCCGTCCCCACTGGGAAGACTATCCTGGAGGGGATCTCTGCCTCCCCGCTCGGGAGGGATATCTTAACCATTCTCTCCCTGCTTATCGTCCCAGGCTTCACCTCTAGTATCTTACCCACCTGTCCTGCCCTGTCGCCTGAGAGGACAATCCCGAGAGAGCCCGTGGAGAGCTTGACTTTGGCAATTACCTTCTGTGAGGGGACCTCCAGAAGGACAGCATCGCCAGGGGAGAGGTCAAGCCCGTCGTCGAGAAGAGACCTTCCGTCGTGTAGGCCGTACTGGATGTGGCCCCCGTCTACCTTCGTCTTCGACCTGATCCTGCAGAGCTTCATGCCTGCCTCTGTCGAAGGTACACGCGCCAGTTCGAGCCCCCTTGTTGAAGGGACAAGCCTGAAGGACAGTCCCTCGCCCGGGACTGACAGGACGTCGAAGAGGCCGACTGGATATGAGGGAGACCGCCTCTTCACCGAGTCTACAAGGATACTTCCACCCTTGAGGACGTATTCAAGCTCCCTTCCGCGGCTCACAAGGGAGGCTATGTCACGGACAAGGACGCCAAGCGGGTAGCTTGCGGATATTGAATGGGGGCCTGGCAGAGGCTTGTAGATGAACCGCTTCTCTTTTCTCGAGATGTCCCAGGAGCGGGGCGCTGCAAGCCTCTTCAGCCTGTTCTTTCCTCCCTTCTTTCCCATTCTACCTCTCCCCCAGCTTTGCCTTTCTCAGCTTGTCCTCGAGGTTGAGCGAGGTCACGATAACCTTGGAGGTGTCAATTGGCAGGGGGGAAGCCCCTCCCTCAGCCTTCTCCTTCGTGACGCCCTCGACGTTGAGTTTGCCCCTCTTCGCGAGCACCTTTGTGACCTTACCCTCTATTCCCTTGAACTCGCCCCTGACTATCTTCACTGTATCGCCAACACGCGGCCTTACAGAGCGGCGCTTGTACTTTTCGCGCAGCTCGCTTGAGAGGGGGGAGCCGAACTTCATCGAATCACACCTCATACCACTATCGAGGCCAGGTTCGCTATCCTAGGCCACTTTTCAGCAGCCTCGCTCGCGACAGGCCCCTTGATGTCTGTTCCCTTCAGGTCCCCCTCGGGAGTTACAATCACAGCTGCGTTGTCCTCGAATACAACTCTCTGGCCGCTCACACGCCTGACAGGGTACTTCTGCCTTATTATGACTGCACCGAAGACCTGCTTGCGCAGGTCTGGTGGCCCCCTCTTCACGACGCAGACAATGCTGTCACCCACAGAAGCGGCTGGAACCCTGCTGAGCCTGCCCTTCGCCTTTGTCACCTGGACAACCCTAAGTGTCTTCGCGCCAGTGTTGTCTGCGCATGTTATGACCGCGTTGAGCGGTATCGCCCTTGTTATGTAAGTCTTGAACTCCTCGACCCCCTTTGCCGATACAGCTCTCGATTTCGTTGACATCAGGAAGACCTCCTTGACTGGACCACGACGAAGGAGATTGTCTTTGAGAGAGGCCTGCACTCGCCTATTGTCACTGTATCGCCCTCATTCACGTCGAGGCAAGGGGGCAGGTGTGCGCTTATCCTGCTCCTCTTCCTCTCCCATCTGTTGTACTTCGCCACCCTGTTGAGGTACTCCATCTGGACAACAACGAAGTTCTTTCCGGCGGTCGAGACAGCCCTGCCTGTGAGAAGCCTTCCCCTCACCCTGAGGGAGCCGTGGAAGGGGCACCTCTCGTCGTCGCACTTCCTTGAAGGTGGCTCCACCTGAAGCCCGGCTGAACTCATGCTCTCGACCTCAGCCTGTCCTCGAGCCTCCCTCTGATCTCCTCGCCAGTGATCACTTCGCGGCCCGAGACGAGGACAGTTCCCTTCTTCTCAAGCATCACCCTTCTGTCTCCTGTGTCAAGCAGCAGCATGTTCGCAGTCTCGAGAACGATTCTCCCTGAAAGACCAAGCTTCGTTGGGTCTGTGCAGCTCTGCACCACAACCTTCGACCCGATAAGGCTCATTCCGTTACACCCTTCTCCCTCATTACAGTGAGCACCCTGGCAATGTCCCGCCTTGTCCTCCTTATCTTCCCGACCTCCTTCTGTATCAGACCCCTCGCAGCGTTCCCGCGAAGCTTTGCCAGCTCCGACCTGAGGTCGAAGAGGGTCTGCCTCAGCTTGTCAGCTTCCTGCTGTCTGAGTTCCTTCACTTTGAGCTGTGCCATTGCCTCCCTTCTCCTCCTTTTGTATGTCCTCCTTGAAGACGAACTCCGGGGGGAGCGCGTCCTTCAGTGCGATCTTCACCTTTATGCCGTAAAGCCCGAGCTTGAGCAGCACGTCTGTCGTTGCCTCCCTCACAGACCTGGCAGCCGTGTCCCCGCTCTTGGGTACGACGCCAGCCCTGTACTTCTCGCCGTGCGCCCTGTCGCTCCTTAACTTCCCCCTCACTGAGACCTCTGCCCCGAGGGCACCAGCAGCCATTATCGTGTTAAGAGCCCACGTGGCCGCGCGCCTGAAAGCGGTACCCCTTGAGACGATCTGGGCTATCCTTGCAGCCATTATCCTTGCGTTCAGCTCAGGCTGCTCCACCTCTGAGACAGCTATCTGAGGGTTCTGGAAACCGAACTTCTCTGCAACCCTGTCTGTAAGCTCCTTGATGCCAGTGCCCCTCCTTCCGATCGCAAGCCCTGGCCTTGCAACGTACACCTTCAGCGTCGTTCCAACAGGGCTCTTCTGTATCTCAAGCCCGCCGTACCCAGCATCCCTTAGCGCCTGCTCAAAGAACTCGTCCAGTTCAGCAAACGCCTTACTCGTGCTCAAAACGCTCTTGACTGACGATTGCTGCTGGACTGACATAGATTACATCTCCCTCCCGACAAGCTCGATGTGGACAAGCTGGTGGAAGTTGGCAGAGCTCCTCCCGAACGCACGCGGGACGAAGTCCTTGATGACACGGCCTGCATGGGCCGCTGCATGTATTATCTCGACCCTGTCAGGGTCGAGCCCCCTGAACTCGCAGTTGCTCTGGAGGTTCTTTAAGACATCTATGAAGGCGCGGGCAGCCTTCACAGGGTATGATCCAGACGGGAAGCCCTGGAGCTCGCTCCTGTGCCCCACCTTAAGCTTGTGCCGCCTGAATGGGACTGCCATCCTCTGCCTCTCGACAAGCTCCAGGTACTCTATGGCCCTGGTGAGCTTCATCCCCTTTATCGCCACGCATATCTCCCTCGCAGCCTTTGGCGAGATGTTTACCTCTCTACCACTAGCCCTGACATGTACCGCTGGGTCGTACCCCTGGAAAGCGTAACCAAACTGTGGCAAACAGACCGTCTCGTAGCCCCTTGGCGAATGTTGATACCGTTTTAAGCCTTTTTGAGGGGAAGAGAAAATCAGCGGAGTCGGGGCAGGGGAAAGCCTAAGAGAACTGTCATCTCGGCCAGGGTCGGGAAGAAGCAGGCTTGGTCGAGACACTGAAGCATGACGTTGTTATCGTTGGCTCCGGGATTGCTGGCCTCAGGGCAGCGATAGAGGCAGCAAGGACGGGCGAAGGGAAGACAGACGTTGCCGTCGTGACGAAGGTGCAGGCTATGAGGTCGCACTCCGTGAGTGCAGAAGGTGGGACTGCAGCTGTGCTCTACCCGGAGCTAGGCGACTCGATAGAGTCTCATATATTCGACACTGTGAAGGGGTCGGACTACCTGGCCGACCAGGACGCAGTTGAGAGGTTTGTGAAGGAGATGCCGGGCGAGATATACCAGCTTGAGCACTGGGGTATGCCATGGTCCAGGAGGGAGGACGGAAGGATAGCACAAAGGTGGTTCGGCGGTTACAGCTACCCGAGGGCCACATTCGCTGAGGACAAGGTTGGCTTCTTCGAGATGCAGACACTCTACGATACTGCAACGAAGTACAGCAACATCACTTTCTATCAGGAGTGGTTCGCCACATCGATACTCTCTGAGGGAGGGGAGTTCAGGGGAGTAACAGCGATAGAGATGAAGACTGGAGACTTCGTCGCTCTCCTTGGAAAGGCAGGGGTACTCGCAACAGGAGGCTCCGGGAGGCTTTACAGCTTCGCCACGTACGGGTACAGCTCCACCCCCGACGGTATGGCGATGGCCTACTTGGCGGGTGTACCGCTGAAGGACATGGAGTTCATACAGTTCCACCCTTCTGGCCTTGTTCCATCCGGGATACTGATCTCGGAGGCTGCCAGGGGCGAGGGGGGGACACTGCTGAACAGGGACGGGGAGAGGTTCATGAAGAGGTACGCGCCGGAGAAGCTCGAGCTTGCCTCTAGGGACGTCGTGTCTAGGGCAATAATCACGGAGATAGAGGAGGGAAGGGGATTCAGGGACGAGCAGTCAGGGCTTGACTACGTACTCCTCGACATGACGCATGTGGGTGCTGAAAAGATCAAGACAAGGCTCTCCGGTATAAGGGAGATAGCGCTGAAGTTCAGGGGGATAGACATGATAGAGAAGCCTGTACCTGTCAGGCCTGTCTGCCACTACGTGATGGGAGGCGTGGACGTCAACATAGATGGCGCGACAAGGATGAAGGGTCTCTGGGCAGCGGGAGAGGCGGCGTGTGTCAGCATAAACGGTGCGAACAGGCTTGGAGCTAACTCCACTGCAGAGTGCCTCGTTTGGGGTAAGATAACAGGTGCTCAGGCGGCTGCATACGCTGCAGGGAAGGGCTTCATGGAGTCGCCCAGGGAGAAGATTATGGCAGAGGAGAAGAGGATATTCGACTGTGTGTTCCACGGCAGGGGAGGGACAAACCCGTACGAGCTTAGGGACAGGCTACAGAAGACGATGGACAGGGACGCATTCGTCTACAGGACGGGTGAGGGGCTTGCCAGGGCTCTCAGCGAGATAAAGAAGATGAAGGAGGAGGACTTCAGGCACTGCGAGGACAGGAGCAGGGTCTACAACACTAACCTGACAGACGTGCTCGAGGTTGAGGGGATGCTTGAGATAGCGGAGGTTGTTGTCGCTGGCGCGCTCGCGAGGACAGAGACAAGGGGAGCGCACGCAAGGAGGGACTATCCGAAGCGGGACGACACGAACTGGCTTAAGCACACACTCGCGTTCCACACGCCAGAAGGGCCAAGGCTGGACTACTCACCGGTGACAGTTACCAGGTTCAAGCCGATGGAGAGGCATTACTGAGATACGTGTAAAAACACCGCCATTGCGGGAGATGACGGGTGGATTTGGAGGGGCAGGAAAGGGCGAGGAACAGGAGGGGCGTCTTGGGCTGGCTCAACCCGTATCACTACAACCTGGAGAGGTGGGCGTACACATTCCAGAGGGTTACTGGTCTTGCGGTACTCGCCTACGTGATAGGACACATCGGAGACACAAGCTTCTTCGTAGGCGGGCCATTCGGGAGCGGCCCAAGTACTTCGAGCTGGGCCATTGACCTCAGCATTACGGAGGGGCTGGTAGGGCACCTGATACTGATACTCACTGTGCTAGTTGTCACCTTCCACGGTGTGAACGGGATAAGGCTCATGCTGGCTGAGTACGGTATAATATTCGAGAAGCCAGGGAGGGTGGATTACCCGTACAGGGCGAGGGGGCTGAGGACACTCCAGCAGCACATGATATGGCTCGCCATATTCCTGGCGCTGGTGGCCGCGCTCTGGGCCGCACAGATACTCTTTGCGTGATGGAAGATGAGAGAATCAAGCCTGATGAAAGTGCAGTACCTGACTGCCGTGGCGGCAGTCTTCCTCGTAACACTTCACCTCCTGATGCAGGGCGTGATAGTACCTTACTCGACATCCATCTCCTTCGACAGGGTGCTTCTTCTTTACAGGAGCGCAGTCTACGCAACTATCTGGGAGCTTCTGCTTGTTGTTGTTGTAGTCCATGGATTCAACGGTCTTAGGATAATACTCCTGGAATGGAGGCAGGGGAAGGTATGGGAGAGGTGGGTCTGGAGGGGGACGCTGGCTGCGATGGCCCTGACAGTGGGGTACGGGACGAGAACAGTTGTCCTTGCCATGTTCGGGAGCGTGAGCTGAGATGGAAGTAGTGAAGCTAAGGATACAGAGGTTCGACCCTTCGGTAGACAGGAAGCCGCGCATGCAGGAGTACGAGGTGCCCTACAGGGACGGTATGACAGTCCTGCAGGCCATACTCCACGTCAGGGACTATCTGGACCACTCAGTCGGCGTCAGGTTCTCATGCAGGATGGCCTCGTGTGGCTCATGCGGGATGAAGATAAACGGGAGGCCAAGGCTCGCATGCTACACGCAGGTTGTGGAGCTGAAGACGCGCACAGTGACAGTCCAGCCGATGGACAACTTCCCGATAGTGAAGGACCTTGTGACAGACATGCAGTCTTTCTTCGAGAAGCACAGGGAGGTGATGCCGTACATAATCAGGGGGGAGGCTGGCGTGATTGACAACCCGAGGTCTGACTTCGTGATGAGTCCGAAGGACCTCGAGGGCATACTCCAGTTCACATACTGTATAAAGTGCGGTCTGTGCACCTCCTCATGCCCGACCGTCGCGACGGACAGTCTCTTCCCTGGGCCTCAGGCACTCGCCCAGGCATACAGGTACCTGATGGACGTGAGAGACGAGGGAGGGGAGGAGAGGTTCAAGGTGCTCGACACGCCTCACGGCGTCTGGAGATGCCACTACGCAGGGTCATGCTCAGCTGTCTGCCCCAAGGGTGTTGACCCAGCACTCGGGATACAGCTGCTGAAGAGGCACGTCATGTCCGCGAAGCCGCCAAGGAGAAAAGGGGAGGGAGCGAAAGAGGCAGCTCCAAAGGTATGAAGGTCAGCCGCTTCCGTCTTCCAGCTTTGCGCCAAGATAGCCGTAGACACCTGTCTTCAGGACCTTCATCCCGAGCAGGGCGCACTTTATCCTGGCCGGGCCAAGGTCTGGCGTGCCGAGCATCTTCAGTATGTCCTCCTTTGTGAGCTCCTTCACCCAGGAGAGCGGCTTTCCCTTCGCAAGCTCTGTCAGCATCGAGGTTGAAGCCTGACTTATCGCGCATCCCTTCCCGGTGAACATTATCTTCTCTATCCTCTGGTCCTCGCTCACCTTCACCTGTATCTCAACCTCGTCCCCGCAGAGCGGGTTTGTGTCCCTCGCAGCAATGTCGAAACTCTCCAGCTTGCCGTGGTTCCTCGGGTTCCTGTAGTAGTCGAGTATTACCTCCTTGTATATGTCAGCGCTGCTCATAGCCTAAATATCCCCCTGGCCTTCTCAAGGCCAGCCTTGAGTGCGTCGACATCGTCCCGCCCGTTGTAGATGTAGAAGCTCGCCCTGCTCGTTGCAGGGACGCCGAGCCATCCCATCAGCGGCTGGGCGCAGTGGTGTCCGGAGCGTATTGCCACACCCTCCTCGTCAAGTATCGTTGCAAGGTCATGAGGGTGCACGTCGGCGAGGTTGAAAGACACGACGCCTCCCCTCTTCTCAGGGTCTGTGGGTCCGTAAGGCATGAAGCCCTTCACATCCCTGAGTGTGTCGAGTGCGTACTTCACAAGCTCCACCTCGTGCCTCCTGACCCTGTCCATGCCCAGAGACTGGAGGTAGTCGACAGCTGCACCAAGGCCTATGGTGCCTGCTATGTTAACAGTCCCTGCCTCGAACTTGTACGGGACCTCGTTCCATGTGGAGTGGTCAAGAAAGACCTCGCGTATCATCTCGCCCCCACCGTGGAACGGGTCCATCTCCTCCAGGAGCTTCTTTCTCGCACAGAGTGCACCTATACCTGTCGGACCCAGCATCTTGTGGCCCGAGAAGGCTATGAAGTCTGCGCCGATGCTCTCGAAGTTGACTGGCATGTGAGGCACTGACTGAGCCGCGTCCACGAGCGTGACAGCGCCCGCCCTCCTTGCCCTTGAACAGACCCTGGAGACATCGTTTATTGTCCCAAGGACGTTTGAACAGTGAGTTATCGCTACAAGGCTGGGGGATTGCTCGATCAGCGAGAAGAGGCTGTCCATGTCGAGAGTCCCGTCCTTCTTGAGCTGGGCGTACTTCAGCCTCGCGCCTTTCTTCTTTGCGAGCAGCTGCCACGGTACTATGTTGCTGTGGTGCTCCATCATTGTGGTGACAATCGTGTCGCCCTTCTTGACGTTCTTCTCACCCCATGCGAACCTGACAAGGTTGATAGACTCTGTCGTCCCCCTGTTGAATACGACCTCCTGGGGCGAGCAGCCGACAAATGAGGCGACCTTGGCCCTCGCCTGCTCGTATGCCTCGGTTGCCTCCTCGCCGAGCAGGTGGACAGAGCGGTGTATGTTCGAGTTGTGCATCTCGTAGTAGTCGATTAGCGTACGTATCACCTGGACTGGCTTCTGAGTTGTTGCCGCGTTGTCGAGGTAGACGAGCCTCTTGCCGTGAACCTTCCTCCGCAGTATAGGGAAGTCTTCCCTCAGCCTCTCAACGTCGAGAGCCGCTTCCTTCAGCAAGGTGACACTTCCTGCAAGCTCACACCTCTACGAAAACTGTTCCGTCCTCTATTTTAACCTTGAAACTCCTGAGCGGCTCTGTGGCAGGCGGGTTGAGCACCTGCCCCGTGCGCATGTCGAACTGGGAGAGGTGAAGCGGGCAGACTACCCTCTCCTCTATCACGAAGCCGTTGGCAAGGTCTGTCTCCTGGTGGGTGCAGACACCGCTGACAGCGTAGACCTGACCCCCAATCATGGATATGAGAATATGGTTGCCCTCGACGTCAGCTGCCACCATCGAACCCTCCTGAAGAGAAGAGAGCTTGACAGCGGCTACGTACCTGCCCAATTGTGTCACTTTCTGTACTTGTAGTGCCTTTCGAATATGTCCTCAGCCTGCCTCACCTCTGGCACCGCCTCTCCTGTGAGAGCGAGAAGTGTCTCCCTGTCGACGAGACGCCTCTTCTCTCCGTGCCACTTCCCCTCCAGTATGAACCTGGCACCCTCCCTTGTCTGCTCAATTGGTATCCTGGAGAGCACAGGCTCGAAGAAGCCGAGGACAACCATCTTCCTGGCTTCGTCAAGGGGCAGGCCCCTAGACTGAAGGTAGAAGAGCTGCTCTTCGTCTATCTGCGCCACGGACGCGGAGTGCGTCGCCTTCACCTCGTTAGTGTCTATCTCAAGCCCAGGTACGCCATCCGACTTCGCCGTCCTGTCGAGTATCATGGCGTGGTGTGCAAGATAGGAGCGCGAGTTCTTCGCCCTGTTGACTATCTTTATCATACCCTTGAAGATTGACTGGGACTCGCCCTTGAGCGCACCCCTGGCCTGAGTCGAGCCGGTGGAGTCGGGTGAGTTGTGGATGAGGTTTGACTCGAAGTCGTACCTCTGCTTCCCGTCTGTGAAGAAGAGCTCGAACCCCTCTGCGAAAGAGCCCCTTCCGTTGAGCAGGAAGTTCATCCTTGACCTGGATACAGAGGCGCCCAGAGAGAGGGAGCTGACTGTTGCCCTGGCGTCGTCTGCCGTGTCTATCGCCCTGTTGGAGAGGTGCACGACGTCGTCCTCGAGGAGCTGTATTGAGCTGTAGTCAACGGATGACGACCTGCCAGCGTGTATCTCGACTGTGGATGCAACAAGGGAGGCCCCCTCGCCCCTCTTTGAGTAGAGCTCCTCGAAGAAGACAAGGCTGGACCCCTCCTCCGCGTATACGAACGTCTGCTCTATCACGCTTGTCTTCGGCGAGCCGAGAAGGAGCATCTTCCTGACAGGCTTCCCCGGGTCGACGCCTCTCGGGACGTAGACAAGCGTGCCTGAGTTGAAGAAGGCGTTTGTGAATGCTGCAAACTTGTCCCCCTGGGAGTTCACTAGCTTGTTCTCGAAGAGTTCCCTGATAAGCCCCTCCCTCTCCCTGACAGCCTCGGAAAGCGAAAGGAGCAGGACACCTTTTGAGGAGAGAGGCTCCTCCAGCTCGCTGTGCACTTCTGTCTCGTTACCCTGCAGCATTATGTTTGTCTCCCTTCCTGTGAGGTAACCCTTGAAGAATGTGCGGAAGTCAAGCTGCTGCTTCTCTGGCAGGAAGTTGAACCTGGTGTAGTCGAAGGCAGAGACGTACGCGTACTTCGTGTAGAGGGGGTTCTTCTCCGGTGGCAGTGTTATGAAGTCCTGGAAGGAGCTGAGCCTGAACTCAGTGAGCCAGGAGGGCTCCTTCAGGTACCTGGAGATCTCGCGGACAGCCTCCTCAGTGAACTGCCCAAGGAACTGCTGAGACATACTCTGTTCGACACCAGCCGAGCATCTCAGCCCACAGCGTTGGTCATCTCGAGAGACATTATTCTGTTGAACTCGAGGGCGTAGGTCATTGGAAGCTCCTTCGCAAACGGTTCGAGGAAGCCGTTGACAACCATGCTGAGCGCGTCGCTCTCTGAGATACCACGCGACATCAGGTAGAAGAGCTGCTCCTCTCCAACCTTGCCAACGCTCGCCTCGTGGGTCACAGTTGCGTCGTCCTCCTGTATCTCCATGTATGGGTAGGTTGCAGTCGTGCTCGCCTGGTCCAGTAGAAGCGCATCGCACCTCACGCTCGACTTTACATTCTTCGCTCCCTTCGCGATGTGGAGAAGGCCCCTGTAAGCAGTGTGCCCACCTCCCTTCGAAACAGACCTGGAGATTATCTTGGAGGTTGTGTCCCTCGCGAGGTGGATAGCCTTCCCGCCCGTGTCCTGGACCTGGCCTGGGCCCGCATAAGCAACTGATATTATGTCTGCCTTTGCGCGCGGTCCGAGGAGGTATATTGAGGGGTATTTGCGTGTGAGCCTTGACCCTCCGTTGAAATCGACCCACGACACAGTTGCGTCCTCGTAGGCGTGTGCCCTCTTGGTCACAAGGTTGAGCACATCCTTGGACCAGTTCTGGAGAGTTGTGTACTTCACGAATGAGCCCTTCTTCGCGATTATCTCCACGATCGCAGAGTGGAGAGACTGCTCCAGGTAGACCGGCGCACTGCACCCCTCGATGTAGTTCACTTCGCTGTACGGCTCTGCTATTATCAGTGTCCTCTCGAACTGGCCCATGTTCTTGGCGTTGATCCTGAAGTATGCCTGCAGGGGCATCGGAACCTTGACGCCCTCCGGCACGTACACGAATGAGCCTGCACTCCAGACGGCTGTCTGAAGCGCGGCGATGTAGTTGTCCTGATAAGGAACGACAGTGCCGAAGTACTTCTTCATGATGTCAGGATACTCCTTCAGCGCTGTTACTGTATCCGTGAATACAACGCCCTGCTTCTTCAGCTCGCTCTGAATGCTGTGGTACACAGCCTCACTTTCGTACACGGCACCAACGCCAGCAAGGAACTTCTTCTCGGCCTCCGGTATCCCGAGCTTGTCGTATGTCCTCCTGATGTACTCTGGGAGCTGCTCCCAGGAGTCGGCCGCCTTGCCAGTTGGGTTGGCATAGTAGTAGAAGTCCTGGAAGTCTATCTTCGCTAGCTCCGGCGCCCATTCGGGGGGCTTCCTGTCGAGGAAGTGTCTGAGAGCCTTGAGCCTCAGCTGCTCCATCCAGGCTGGCTCGTCGTGCAGCCTTGAGATCTCCTGTATTACCCTCTCGTTCAGCCCCTTCATACCTTTCACGACATACGCGTCCACCGGGTCGCTGAACCCGTACCTCTCTTTGTAGTCCTCTGGAATCAGCTCGGGCTTGTTTGACATGATTAGAGCACGTTATTATAACATAGGTTATTCATCGCAGTTAAAAGGTTTGCGGAAGGTGAAGCCGCGTGTTTTTTCGAGAAATGATTTCCCATTATGACGATACCTCCTTCTCGATGATTGACGGGTCTGCGAGTATGTCTGTCTGTTGCATCTTCCCGTAGTACGCGTCTATTGGTGTCTTCAGGTCCAGCGCCCCATGAGGCTTTATCGTGTTGTACCAGTACACGCATTCATCAATCGACGAGAAGAACTTGATCTTCTTCCCTACCTCATCAAATAGCTTTTCGACCTTACCGTTCGTTTGTGGATGCGAGACCCTTCCCAGGACGTGCCTGATGTGGTTCCTCATAAGGAAGATCTCGAACTCTGTCAATCCTTTCTCCCTTGCTTCTGACTCTACAGCGTAGAACTGTACTCCCCTGTCAGAGAGTATCGACCTTGGCTTTCCATACCTGGCTGTCGCTTCCTTCAACACATCCACAGCGTGATGGGATGTAGCTTCCTTGAACAACCCATATCCGACGATGAAGCGGGAGGCATCATCCTCGTAGACTATCAGCTGCATCCCCCTCCATCTAGGGTCCTTCATTTCATACCAATCGACGTGCCAGAGCGAGTTGGAGTAGGCCCTCTCATAGCGGACCCACTTCTTCCTTATCCATCTCCTTGGAGGCTCCGACGAGAGGCCGTACATCTTCAGCACCTTCGCAATCCTGTCGTGGTTGATATGGATACCGTGGTCAGACTCGATCCTTTGCTTGAGGTAGACTGCGCCGACCCTGTACTTCCTGTGTGCAGAGAGTATCGTCCTGGCCTCATAGTCGCTGATAGGCACGCTCCTCCTACCAGGCCTGGACAGAGCTGGAATGTTCCCATGCTTCTGGTAGTAGAAGTAGACCTGTTCGACCCTCCGCCTCGATACAGATAGGTTCCTGGCGATGTCAGATGCTCTCTCGCCCTTCCCTCTCGCTCTGACGATGTAGCCCATCTTGTGTTCATCGAGCTTCTGCACCACATCCTTCCCATAGTGCCTGATTACGCTCCTCCAAAACTCGCCCAGTCCAGATGCCTTGACTATCCTGCGAAATGATTTCTCGATAAGAGACGCTTTGGTCCTCCACCTTTGTGAATATGTAGCTTATCGCGAACTCCAGGTGCTTCTGTCTGAACTCTATTATCTTATCCAGGCACCTGTTGTACAATTCCACAGTCCTCCTCTTCCCG
>Ga0080006_1164524_pt1 | contig 22812 bp, 18 predicted proteins | sample RS3BMetagenome_FD_69209 | JGI IMG/M metagenome (GOLD analysis project Ga0080006, IMG submission 69209) | Ferric oxide microbial mat and aquatic microbial communities from Rainbow Spring, Yellowstone National Park, USA - RS3B (SPADES... ...
CTTTTTTCTAAGGAGGCAAATAAAGCAACTCAGTTTATTCAGCTAGCTAATCAAATAGATACACCCTTAATTTTTTTACAAAATACTACTGGCTACATTGTGGGTAAGGATTTTGAACAGCGGGGCATCATTAAAGATGGTGCTAAAATGATTAACGCGGTTTCTAATTCCAGTGTTCCGCATTTAACAATTAATATAGGCGCTTCATATGGAGCAGGTAATTATGGAATGTGCGGGCGCGCATATAATCCAAGATTTCTCTTTGCTTGGCCTAATGCTAAGTCAGCAGTTATGGGACCCCAGCAATTAGCGGGCGTTTTGTCAATTGTTGCAAGACAAAGTGCTAAAGACAGAAATTTGCCTTTTGATGAAAAAAAAGATGAACAAATGCGCAAGGCCATTGAGGATCAAATTGAAAAAGAATCAGATGCTAAATTCTTATCTGGCCTTTTGTATGATGACGGCATTATTGACCCGAGAGATACTAGAACAGTTTTAGGAATTTGCCTGTCAGTTATTAATAACACCACTTATGAAGGGGCAACAGGTTATGGTGTTTTTAGGATGTGATTTATGGAAATAAAAAAGCTTTTAATAGCAAACAGGGGAGAGATTGCCTGTAGAGTGATTAAAACAGCAAAGAAGTTAGGCATTACTACTGTTGCTGTTTTTTCAGATGCTGATAAAGATGCTCTTTATGTTGCGCAAGCCGATGAGGCTATTGCACTTAATGGAAATACTGCTAGTGAAACTTATTTAAATATTGAAAAAATTATTCAAGCTGCAAAAGAGTCCAATTGTGATGCAATTCATCCAGGATATGGATTTTTATCAGAAAATGCAACTTTTGCAAGTGAATGTGAGCAAAATTCAATAATTTTTATAGGACCAAGCTCACAGGCAATTAGGTTAATGGGCTCAAAGCTTAAAGCAAAAGAAATTGCTCAAAAGGTTGGTGTTCCCACTTTAGAGGCAACAAATGTAACTGCAATGGGTGAAACGGAGCTTTTAAATTTTGCAAAATCTTTAAGCTATCCAGTTTTAATTAAAGCTTCTGCAGGTGGGGGCGGTAGGGGAATGCGCATTGTAACGAGCGCTTTTGATTTCAAAGATGCAGTTGAGTCGGCAAAAAGAGAAGCTGAGTCAGCTTTTGGTGACCGAACAGTTTTTGTTGAGCGCTATCTTGAAAATCCGCGCCATATTGAAATTCAAATCTTGATTGACTCTTATGGTAATGGATATTCACTTTTTGAAAGAGAATGCTCTATTCAAAGGCGCCATCAAAAAATAATTGAAGAATCACCATCGGTCGCGTTAAGTGAAAAACTGCGAATTGAAATGGGGGAAAAAGCCTTAGCTTTAGCAAAAGAAGTTGGATATACAAATGCTGGAACCGTTGAATTTATTTTTCAAGACGATAGTTTTTACTTTTTAGAGGTAAATACAAGACTTCAAGTAGAGCATCCTGTGACAGAGTTAATAACAGGACTAGATTTAGTTGAACTTCAACTAAAAGTAGCTCAAGGACAAGAATTAGAACACTTAAATATTTTGCGCAATGGTCATGCAATAGAGGCGCGTTTGTGTGCTGAAGACCCACAAAATGATTATGCTCCTCAAGCCGGAAAATTAATTGCTTTTAACTTTGAATCTTTAGAGGGCGTTAGAGTTGACTCAGGCTTTAAGAGCTCAAGTGAGATTCCACCTTTTTATGACTCTTTGCTTGCAAAAGTAATTGCTTGGGGGCGCAACCGAAATGAAGCAATATCAAGATTGCACAAGGCTTTGTCCTCAGCTGAAATCTTTGGTGTTAAGACTAACCGTGATTTGCTTTGCGCCATACTTACTGATCAGGATTTTCTAAGGGGTGATATAAGTACATCTTTTTTAATTAAAAAAGACCCTGTTTCACTCATTAAAGGCAATGGTCCTAATAGAGATATTTTTAATTTGATGCTAGCTGCAACGGCGCTTTGTTATTTAAAGCGATCAAAAGATTTAAGTCCGCTTTTAAAAGGGGTTCCTATTGGCTTTCGCAATGTGTTTTCTCAGCCTTTAAAAGTAACCTTTCAAGACAGTGATAATAATCAATACGATGTTAATTTGACTTTTGACAGGTATGGAAGCTGTAACAAGATTTCAATAAATGATATAGAGTCACAAGATGTTGAAATATATAAATTAGAAAATGATTTTGTTGATTTAAGGATTAATAGAAAGAGACTTAAATTTAAAATCTATTACGATGACGATCAAAATTTATTTGGTGTATGTTGTAGCCAATGCACCTTGGTGCTCAAACTTATTCCAGCTTTAAATTATGCAACTGAAATACAAGCCCCTGGTTCATTAAATGCACCTATGCCTGGATCAGTTATAAAAATTGCAAAAAACTTAGGTGAAAAAGTTAACGCGGGTGATCCAATTGTTTTTATAGAAGCTATGAAAATGGAACATGCAGTGAGGTCTCCCTCGTCTGGAATTTTAGCTGAAATAAATGTTGAAGTTGGCCAACAAGTTGCTACTGGTCAGCAACTGGCAATAGTTAAAGGAGATTAAATTAAGTCAAATGAATAGCTGTATTAAAATTGCAAATTGTTCAGGTTTTTATGGGGATCGTTTTTCAGCTGCTAAGGAAATGGTAGAGGGTGGTCCTATTGATGTTTTAACAGGTGACTACTTAGCTGAACTTACCATGATGATTCTATGGAAGAATAAACAAAGTTCAAAAGGTGGATATGCAAGAACCTTTGTAAGTCAAATGAAACAAATCCTTAAAACAATTAAAGAAAAAAACATTAAAGTTGTTTCAAATGCGGGAGGACTTGACCCGTCGGGGTGTGCTAAAGAAATTCAAAAATTATGTGATGAGTTTGGTGTTGAACTTAAGGTTTGTTTTATTAAAGGTGATGACATAACGTCTCAAATTCAGTTTTTCTTAAATAGTGGTATTGACTTTGCTCATTTAGATACAAAAGTGCCGCTTAAAGATTCAGGTTATGATCCTGTTGTGGCAAATGTTTATTTAGGAGGATTTTCTATTGCTAGAGCTCTTGAGTTAGGTGCAGACATTGTTATTACAGGACGTGTAACAGATGCTTCATTAGTTGTCGGTCCAGCAGCTTGGTATCATGGCTGGAGCAGATACGATTATGATAAGTTAGCTGGAGCAATACTTGCAGGGCACGTAATAGAGTGCGGAGCACAAGCAACAGGGGGGAACTATTCATTTTTTGAAAATGTAAAGCTCACTCATCCAGGTTTTCCTATTGCTGAAATTTATCAGGACGGTTCTAGTGTAATTACTAAGCATCCACAAACAGATGGTGAAGTGTCAATTGGAACAGTTACATCTCAGCTGCTTTATGAAGTTAGTGATCAGTATTATTTTAATCCGGATGCGACCGCGCGCTTAGATACTGTTAAGTTAGAACAAATTGGCAAAGATCGCGTACGTCTTTACAACGTAAAAGGACTAGCTCCTCCAAAAAATTTGAAAGTTTCAGTAAATGTTTTTGGAGGTTATAAAAACAGTGTTGAGTTTGTAATTACTGGCTTGAATAGAGAAAAAAAGGCAGAAGTTCTAAAAGAGGCATTTTTATCTTCGCTTGATTTATCTTTAATAGATGAGCTTGATGTTAATTTTATTGACTGTGCTAGAGATGATGCTATAACAAATGAGTTGGCGTGCTCTTATTTGCGCATTACTGCAAAGTCTAAAAATGAAGCAGGAGTTTCAAGGAATTTTTCCCAAAAAGCAACGGAATTAGCTCTTGCAAATTATCCAGGTTTTTTTATGACGTCCCCACCTAAAGATGCTTCAACTTATGCCATATTCTGGCCTTGTTTAATTCCAAGGAACCTTATAAAGTTAACAATTTGTTTAAATGAAAAAGAGTATGAATTTTCTGAAGACTTTGAAGCAGATTTTATTGATCTTAATTATGAAAGACCAAATTATCAAGCACCGTTATTTCAAGCAACTGACACAAAACTTTTACCGCTAGGTACAATCATTGGGGCAAGATCAGGAGATAAAGGTGGGGATGCAAATGTGGGATTTTTTGCTAAAAATCAAGAGGCTTATGCTTGGCTTGCTAATTATCTAACGGTAGAGAAAATTAAGGAGCTTTTACTTGAGGCAAAAGATTTAAAAGTTCAGCGCACCTTATTGCCTAATCTTTTAGCTGTTAACTTTGTGATAAAAGGACTATTAGGTCAAGGAGTGGCAGCTTCTTATAGGTTTGATCCTCAAGCAAAGGGCTTAGGAGAATATTTAAGGTCTAGATACGTTGAAATACCAGTGTCATTATTAGAACAAGGAGATTAAAGATGAATTTTGAAGAAAAAGAAGAACACATAATGTTAAGAGAGGCAGTTAGAGAAATTGCTAGCAAATATGGGCACTCTTATTTTGTTACAAAAGCTAAAAATGATGAAAAAGCGGATGAGCTCTGGAGTGAGCTTGGTAAAAATGGGTTTTTAGGAGTTAATGTTCCTGAGGCTTATGGAGGTGGAGGCGGAGGTATAACAGAGCTTGCTATTGTGCTTGAAGAAATTTCAGCCCAGGGCTGTCCTTTGCTTATGATGGTGGTTTCTCCAGCAATTTGTGCCACATTAATTTCAAGATTTGGTACAGCTAAACAAAAGGAAGATTTCCTGCCTCGCTTTGCAACTGGTGAACTTAAAATGTCTTTTGCAATAACTGAACCAGATGCAGGATCAAACTCTCATAACATTTCAACAGTGGCTGAAAAAGATGGTGATATTTATAGATTAAGCGGAGCAAAGTACTATATCTCTGGATGTGATGAAGCTCAGTTTGTATTAGTGGTTGCAAGGACTTCAACCGATCCTAATACTAACAAAGCAAGGCTTTCGTTGTTTTTAGTAGATTTGAATTCAAAAGGGGTTGAGAAAACTTTAATACCAGTTGAAATTACTGCTCCTGAAAAGCAATTCAGTTTGTTTTTTGACAATGTTGAAGTACCAAAAGAAAACCTTTTAGGTAAACAAGATGATGGTCTTAGACAAGTGTTTTATGGGTTAAATCCTGAACGTATTTTATCAGCATCTTTAGCAATTGGACTTGGGCGATACGCGTTAGAAAAAGCAGCTAACTATGCAAGAGACAGAGCAGTATGGGGAAAACCAATTGGCACCCATCAAGGAATTAGCCATCCGCTTGCCGTAGCAAAAGTTAATTTAGAGATGGCTGCTTTAATGAATGCAAAAGCTTGTTGGCTTTATGATAACGACAAAGACGCTGCAGAGGCTGCAAACATGGCTAAATATTTTGCTGCAGAGGCAGCTTTTTTTGCATTAGATCAGGCAATTCAAACCCATGGAGGAAATGGAATGTCCAGCGAGTTTGGATTAGCTGACCTATGGGGGTTAAGTAGATTAATTAGAATTGCCCCAATATCTAAAGAAATGCTTTTAAACTTTGTGGCCCAGCACTCTCTTGGATTACCTAAATCGTATTAAATATAAACCCTAAGACAAAGGAGGTATCCTTTAAAAGGATTAGAGCTGTTTTTTAAAAAAAACTCAAAAGGCCACTATGTGGTTATTTTCTGCATTTTTTAAAAACGTTAAATTTTAAAGTTGCCCATCGTTAGTGGTATAATTTTGCACGTGAAAGCTATTGTAGATGTAGGTGGCAGACAAGAAAAGGTCACCATTGGAGAAAAAGTATTACTTAGTCTGCCAGATGATTATTCAAAAGAAGTATGTAGTTTAGTTGCTAAAGCAATTTTTGAGGATTCAGGGGTTTTGACAGGTCAGGATGCTAGTTCATATGAGGTTACAGCTAAGATACTCAGGCAGGTAAAAGGTCCTAAAGTGATCGGATTTTATTATCGTCCAAAGACAAACTACAGACGTCGTTTTGGTCACAGGCAGCATTACTTTGAAGCTGAGATAATTTCAATTGAAAAAAAGGAGAGTTAAGTGAGCAAGTCAAAAGGTGGTGGTTCAACTAAAAACGGCAGAGATTCAAATTCAAAAAGGCTAGGGGTTAAAGCTTTTGATGGCGTGTCGGTAAATGCTGGCGCTATCTTAGTTCGTCAGCGTGGTACTAAGTTTCATCCCGGATTGAACGTGGGTAGAGGTGGCGATGACACTTTGTTTGCTCTTAAGTCTGGGAAAGTTAAATTTTCAACTCGCAATAATCGGCGTCTAGTAAATGTAATTGCCGAGTAACTTATAAAATGTGTCAGAGTTTGTAGATAAAGCCCAGATTCACGTAAAGGCTGGGGATGGCGGGGCAGGTTGTGTTTCTTTTAGAAGAGAGGCTCATATTCCTAAAGGAGGTCCTGATGGGGGCAATGGTGCAAAGGGTGGGGATGTTTATTTGCAAGCCAATGAAAATATTAAAAGCTTAAAGGCCTTTAAAGATCAGCCATTTAGAAAAGCTCAAAACGGAGGGCATGGTTCTTCTCAAAAAAAACATGGAAAAAGCGGTAAAGATTTAATAGTTTTTGTTCCTGTTGGAACAGTAATAAAAGATCTTAACGGTAACGTTTTAGGAGAGCTTGTTAAAAACAATCAGCGCATGCTAGTAGCTAGAGGAGGTCGAGGAGGTTGGGGAAATGCTAGATTGGCAACTCCTACTAATAAGCTACCTAATTTTGCTGAGCAAGGTGAGTACGGAGAGGATCTTTGGTTAAATTTAGAACTTAAATTAGTTGCCGATGTTGGCTTAGTTGGATTTCCAAATGCAGGTAAATCGACGTTAATAAGTGCAATTACGAATAAAAAAGCCAAAACTGCCCCTTATGCTTTTACTACCATTTATCCAAATTTAGGAGTTATTTCTAACGATGAGGGGCTAAATATTACTGTAGCTGATATTCCAGGTGTGATTGAGGGTGCTTCTTGTGGCAAAGGATTAGGGTTTGAGTTCTTACGCCATATTGAAAGGGTTAAAGCTATTATTTACGTGCTTGATTTGTCTTTAAAGGATCCTGATAGCTTGACACAACTTAAAATACTTCATTCAGAACTTTCTAGTTATTCCAATTCATTAGTTAAAAAGCCCTCACTTGTTGTAGGCAATAAGGTAGATCTTGTTAATTTTAAGCAAAATAGCTTTTGTGATGTTGTGATCTCTGCCCTTTATGGTTATAACTTGAATTCCTTAAAGCAGCGAATTTTTGAGTTGGTTAAAGTGATTAATCAGGATGATTTACAAAGCTCTCAACCAGTTCTACATAGACCAGAGCCACGGGGTATAAAAGTAGAAATTAAAGGTTATGAGTTTCATGTTTTAGGTAAAGATGCACTTCGGGCTGTTAATTTTAATGATGTGACCTCAAAGGAAGCCCTTCAGATAATTCAAAAACGCTTAAAACGCCTTGGTTTAGACAAGCACTTAATTGCTGCAGGGGCTAAAAAAGGTGCAACGGTTGTAATTGGGGATTTAGTTTTCCAGTGGGAACCTGACTGAGGGGTTAATAAAGGTGAGAGTAGTTGTAAAGGTGGGCTCAGGTTCTTTAGTTGAAAAAGATGGCACACTTAAAAGTGGTTTAATTTATTCACTTGCCCAACAAATAAAGGATTTAAGAAAATTTCATGAGGTGGTGTTAGTCAGCTCTGGAGCAATTGCAGCAGGGCTCTCTGCGCTTAAAAAATCTCGCCGTGAGGTTTCTGACATAAAAACCTTAACAGCTATTTCTTCGGTTGGGCAGGTTAAGTTAATACAGGCTTGGCAAAGCTCTTTTAATTCTTTTGGATATGAGCTAGGTCAAATACTTTTATCTCCTAGTGATTTTATTCAGAGGTCTCAATATCTACATGCTAGAGAAACTCTCGAAGAGCTCTTAAAGCTAGGTATTGTTCCAGTTATTAATGAAAATGATGCAGTTTGTGATGATGAGATAAGATTTGGTGATAACGATAGGTTAGCTGCATTGGTCGCAAGCTTGTTGCGGGCCGATTTACTTTTACTTTTAACTGATACAGAAGGTCTTTACTTAAAGGATCCTCGCTTTAGCGATGAAAAGGTTCTTGTTAAGGAGGTTTTAGAAATTGATTCCTTAACGGCTGAAGCTACATCAAAGTCAAGTTCTGATTTTGGCTCAGGTGGTATGGCATCAAAATTAGCTGCTGCTAAGATTGCGAGCTGGTCTGGAACTGATGTTGTAATTGCTAAAGCTGATGCAAAAGAGGTCATAGTTAAAGCTGTTAAAAACTTTTCATCAGTGGGAACTTATATCAAAGCTAGAAAAACACATCTGTCGGCTCGCTTGCTTTGGATCGCCTTTGCGAGTGAGTCAAAAGGAGTAATTTATATCGATCAAGGGGCAAAAAATGCCTTAAGTAAAGGTAACTCATCTTTGTTATTAGCAGGGGTAATAAATACTGAAGGTAGCTTTGAAAAAGGTGATATTGCAGAGATAAGACACGAAAAAGAACTGCTTGCTAAAGGCATTTTAAAATTGTCATCAGGTGAGTTGCTTAAATACAAAGGCAAGAGCAAAAAAGACTTGCCTGAAGATATAGATCCAGAGGTTGTTCATCGCGATGACATGGTAGTTTTTAATTAAGCTTAGATCTGCCGAAATTTTATTAAAAGTAATCGCCCCAAGCTTTCAGCCCAACAGTTTCAATAAGTTTTTCAACTAAAGTTAAGTAACTTAAAGTCATTCTAGAGCTGTGTTTAATAGTTTTGCTATATGGTTTTATTGGTTCAGCAATGAACTCCAGCTTAGATTTTATCGTTTTTTAAAAATATTTCAGATACCAACTGTGTACTGCAAGGCACTTTAAAAGTGCTAGTTTATCTGCCAAATAACACTACGTTACTGACTAACCTACAGCCACAAGAGTCAGCTCCGGGTCAATTTCTAACACTACCTACTAGCCCATAACAGCTTTTCCTTAAAGAATCCTGTTAAAAACAAACGGGCACGACAAGCTAACGTGGGCTTATTGTTAATAACTAATTCAAATGTAACAACTGTATGCATTTAAAACTTAACCATAAAAGTTATCTTGCCATGGATATCAACTCCGGTTATAAACGTTGCTCGTGGCGTGTGCTTTGTACTAATCCTGTTAAAAGTTCCCAATTTCTACAGCTTCCATCACAGGTTATTTGGCCTGTAGTTACTTTATTAAGTTAACCTAAATTTTTAATGCAAAAGAAATAAATCCTTACACTTGGTTAATTGCAAAACGAAACGGCTAGAAAAAGCACTAGTTGCCTAAGGGTTTTTTCGGTAAAACTTGTAGCCAAAGCAAGGAAACTTTAGCAGAAAAAGCCGAAGCTAATTTATATAGCTTTTGGAGGTAAACAGGTGTGCATAAGAAATCCAAAACAGGTGTTTTAGTAATAATTTTTTTTATTTACTATGCTTTAAATTGTGACCCAGCTAGTAAAAAATCAAGCACTTAAGGCCAAGCAAGCATCTTTTGAGTTAGCTAGTCTTAAAAGTCAGGTAAAAGATGATGCACTTAATCGCGCTGCTGACTTGTTAGAAAAGCAGTCTAAAGGAATTTTAAAAGAAAACGAAAAAGATTTAGCTAATGCAAAAGGCCTAACTAAAACTGCTTTAGACAGATTAAGACTTGATGAAAAGCGAATTGAATCAATGGTTGTTGCATTAAGAGAAATTGCTACTTTAACTGACCCTATTGGTGAAGTTGTTGATGGGTGGGTTAGGCCAAATGGAATCAAAGTATCTAAAATTAGAGTGCCTCTTGGTGTTATTGGCATTGTTTATGAAAATCGTCCAAATGTCACCTCTGATGCAGCAGGCCTTTGCTTAAAAAGTTCTAATGCTGCCTTGTTAAGAGGTTCTTCTAGTGCTCAAAATTCCAATTTGGCAATAGTTAAAGTTTTGCGCCAAGCCCTTGAAGAAACTGGTGTTAATCCAGATGCAATAACCTTAATTGAGGATACCTCTTATGAAGCCGTTAAAGAAATGTTAGGCCTTAAAGGCATTATTGATTGTGTTATTCCTCGCGGCGGCCCTAGTTTAGTTTCAACTGTGATTGAAAATGCAAAAGTGCCAGTAATTATTGATGGGGATGGTAATTGTCACACTTATGTTGATCAGTCTGCTGATATTGAAATGGCATTAAAAATTGTAAAAAACGCAAAAATGCAAAGACCAAGTGTTTGTAATGCAACCGAGACTCTTGTTGTTCATAAAAAAATAGCGAAAAAGTTTCTCCCATTAATTCAAAAGGAGTTAAAAGGAGTAGAATTTGTAGGCGATAAAGTCGCTCAAAAATTGATGCCTGGCATTGCACAAGCAACACCGCAGGATTGGGCAACTGAATTTTTAGATCTTAAATTAGCCGTAAAGGTAGTTGATTCCTTAGATGATGCTATTGAACATATCAGGAAATACTCAACTGGGCATTCTGAAGCAATTATCACAAAGGACTTAATAAGTGCACAACGCTTTATAAATGAAGTTGATGCTGCTGCTGTATTAGTTAATGCATCTACCCGGTTAGTAGATGGATCAGAGCTTGGTCTAGGGGCAGAAATTGGAATTTCAACTCAAAAACTCCATGCTAGAGGTCCGATGGGATTAAGGGAGCTTACTAGCGTTAAGTTCGTTATTGAGGGAAATGGACAAATAAGAACATGAAAACTTTTTGGGATTTTCAGTCAATTGAACAAGTTGAGAAGTTGTTAAATAACGTCGGTTATCTTCCTAGTGAGGAAATTTCTCGAATAGTGTTTTTAGCTTCAAAGCTTAAAAAGCCTATTTTAGTTGAAGGTCCTGCAGGCACGGGTAAGACCGAATTAGCGAAATCATTAGCGACATCTACAAAATCAACTTTAATTAGGCTACAGTGTTACGAAGGTTTAGATGAATCTAAAACGCTTTATGAGTGGAATTATAAAAAGCAGTTACTTTTTATCCAAGCGCAAAACACAGGGGCCGAGAAGACAAGTTGGAAAACTCTCCAAGAAGATATTTTCAGTCAAGAATTTTTACTGGAACGTCCATTGCTTAAAGCAATTCGTTCCCAGGAACAAGTCGTTTTATTAATTGACGAAATTGATCGTGTTGAAACTGAAACTGAAGCTTTAATGTTAGAAGTATTGTCTGATTTTCAGGTTTCAATACCAGAGCTTGGAACATTAAAGGCTGCCTCTATGCCTTTTGTGGTCTTGACATCGAATAATACCCGGGAGCTTTCCGAAGCTCTCAAACGGCGTTGTTTATATCTTTATCTGGATTATCCTGATTTTGACAGAGAAAAAAACATTATAAAGAGCAAAGTACCTGAAGTAAAAAATGATCTTCTTGAAGAAATTGTTAAAGTTGTCAGATTGCTACGCTCAATGGATTTAAAGAAAAAACCTTCCGTTTCTGAAACTTTAGATTGGGCAAGAACTTTAGTGGTTTTAGGAGTACGCACCCTTAATGATGAGACAACACGGGAAACTATTTCACTGTTGTTAAAATATCAAGAAGATATTGAAAAAGCCCTTAAAGAGCTCAAGTTAACATGAGCAATTTAACTGAGTTAGATTTTGTAACCGATTTTGTACATCATTTAAGGGAAGCATCGTTACCTGTCGCCATGAGTGAAAACTTAGATGCTATAAAGGCAGTTGGTCTCATTGGGCTTTCTGACAGAGAAGCTTTGCGGCAAGTTCTTAAATCAACGCTTGTGAAAAATTACAGCTATTATCCTACCTTTGATGTAGTTTTTGATATTTACTTTTCCTTAAAAGTAAAACGTTTATCTAACGATGAAGAAGGCAACTTAAATGCCTCTGGGTCTTATTCAGAGGCTATGAGTTATCAAGAGCTTGCAGAAATGCTATTTGAAGCTTTAATTAATAACGATGAAGAGCAAATTAAGGCTTTGGCACGTATGGCAGTTGAGCTTTATGGCGGAATTGAAAAGGGTCGTGCAGTAGCAGGTAATTATTATATTTACCGGACTCTTAGTAATATTAAGTTCGACCTTTTATTTGAAAAGCTTTTAGGTTATTTTAAATCAGATAATGCAAATAAAGATGTCTTTGCGTCTAAAATCTCTCAAGGGATTTTAAATGATGAGATAAAAAGGCGATTAGAAAAGCTAAAGTACGAGATTGAAACTTATATAAAACAAATTCTAACTGAGGATCGTGGTCATGATGCCATGATTAAATCGATAAGAAAGCCGTTACCTGAAGATATTGAGATTATGCATGCATCTAGAGAAGAACTTAAGGCAATATCAAATGCTATTGGTCCTTTGTCAAGAAAGCTAGCTGCAAAGCTTGCGAAAAAACATTTGCATCAATCAAAAGGTGCACTGGATTGGAAAAAAACCATAAGACATTCTCTTTCAACTGGTGGCACTCCAATTGAAGTTGAGTTTAAAAAGCCACATAAGTCAAAACCTGAAATAGTCGTCTTAGCAGACATTTCGGGATCGGTTGCGTCCTTTGCGCGTTTTACACTCCATTTGGTTTATGCCTTGTCAAACCAATTTTCAAAAATCCGTAGTTTTGTTTTTATTGATGGCTTAGATGAGGTAACTAAATTTTTTGACCAAGAGAAAGACATATCTCAAGCCCTTTTTAGGATTAATACAGAATCTAAGGCCATTCTTTATGACGGCCACTCTGACTATGGGAGGGTATTTAAAGCATTTTGTGATAGATATTTAGAGGGTTTGACCAACAAAACTTCTGTTTTAATCTTAGGAGATGCAAGAAGTAATTATCACTCACCAAATGTAGAAGCTCTAAAAGCCATTAAGAAAAAAGTAAAGCATATATTTTGGTTAAATCCTGAACCAAAATCTTATTGGAATACGGGTGATTCTATATTAGATGAGTATAAGGATTTTCTTGACGGCACTTTTGAAGTTCGAACACTGCGCCAGTTGGAACACTTTGTGGCAAAATTGTAAACATGCCAGTTACAGTTGATTTAAATAGCAAAGTCGCTTTAGTTACCGGAGGATCAAGTGGTATTGGCTTAGGAATTACTAAGCGGCTTATTGAAAGTGGTGCAGACGTATTTATCCTGGATAAAAATTTAGAGACAGATTTTGCTAAAGAAATGATTAAAAAATCTAGAGCTATTGCATTAGATGTTTCACAATATATAAAGGTAAAAGAGGCAGTAAAAACAATAATTGATGAGGTTGGTCAAATTGACATTGTGATAAATAATGCAGGTGTTGATATTGTCAAACCTTTTGTTAGTACTCAGCCTGAAGAATGGGATTTTGTTATAAGTGTAAATCTTTTTGGAGTCTTTAATATTTGCCACGTGGTGATTCCTTATATGACAGAGCGTCAAACGGGTAAAATAATTAATATTGCATCTGATGCCGGAAAAGTTGGCTCATCAGGAGAGGCCGTTTATTCTGCTGCCAAAGGAGGTGTTATATCATTTACTAAAACCCTGGCACGTGAGGTTGCTAGAGCAAAAATTACTGTTAATTGTATATGCCCTGGGCCCACAGATACGCCTCTTTTAAAAACAGTTAAAGATGAGAACCCGAATTTAGTTGAGGCATTGACTAAAGCTGTGCCCTTGCGCAGATTAGGCACCCCTTTAGATGTTGCTAATGCTGTCTTGTTTTTAGCTAGTGAACTTTCAGATTATATGACTGGTCAAGCCATTTCAGTTAGTGGTGGTTTAAGTATGTGCTAGTAAAAGCCTTAGTTAAAATTTTTACAATCTAGTTAACTAAAGTTGTTTTCCTCTGAAGAGGTTATAAATGATGCGTAATAAGAACGCAGCGAATCTAGGGTTTTAGTTGCATCAATTTCATCAGCCGTCTGGGGCTCTTTAAATAAATAAGAGAAAAAACCACCTGCTTGTCTTTGGTCTTTACGATGCTTTGCAACGGATTGTTTTAGGTTTTTTATAATTGTTAATAAGTCATTATAAGTAAGTTTTTTGAGTTGAGGCTCAACTTTTAAAAAGGTCATTATTAGGCCATGAAATATTCCACAAACAGCAGGAATTAACCAAATAAATCTGTAGTTAGTACCAAAAGCATCAACTAAAATTGCAGAGCTAAAAGCTCCTAGTGTACTGACAAAACTAAAAGGGGCTGAAAAAATTCCTAATCTTTCTGCTAGTCCTCCTTCAGGTGGTACTAAAAGCAAGTAAAAACGGCCAAGGGCACTTAGATAGGCAAATATCAAAGGTGAGCCCAAGAGTGCAATTATTAATAACTGCCAAAACTTTGTTGAAAAAGCCACCGCAAAAAAGGCCAGCGAGCCAGCTAGAGGTGAAAGAACCGCAACTGTTTTTCTTTGCAAAGATAAAGCAAGCATTATTCCAAGTGGTAGGCCAATAATTATAGAACCAGCTGCAAGGAAAACTCCTAATAATATTTGTCCTTGAGCTGATACTTTTAAATTAGTTTCTAAAAATAGCGCAGTAAGTGAAGATGTAGCACCTGTTCCCATCCAAAAAAGCAGGGCACCCCCTAAAAGCACCTTTGAATTTCTACTTTTAAGTAGCTCAGCTGCGTTTTTTAAAATGGCACGGTTTTTAGCTTTTGCTTTATCTCTTTTAGCCAAGGTTAAAAATAACTTAGGCTCCTTTACTGTTAAAAGAACTACAACTGCAGAAATTACAGTAACGATTCCTGCGTAGTGAAAGACGTGGCCATAACTAGAGGTTTGCCCCTGATGCCAACTTAGAAGGGCATTTAGCTTTGTGGTACCTGAAAGTACTACAGCTAAGAAAAAAATTAGGATATAAGAACTTATCCATTTTTTGCGGCCCATAACCTCTGGAACTACTGAAAAACTGGCAAGAGAAAACAAGGTGGATCCAATTTTAGCTAAAGCAATTAAGGCTAAAACAGTTAAATAATTGTGGCTTTCAGGTAATAAGTACAGACAAATTCCCATTAAGGTTAATGAGGCAAATATAAGTGGCACTCTTCTACCTAACTTGAATGATGTTTCATCACTTATGCGTCCAAAAAGTGGAAGTAAGACCCAGCTAATTAAACGCCCCGAGAGCAAGGCAAAGGTTACATCAAGGGCGCTTTTAGTAAAAATTCCTACAAATAAGGTTAACAATACGCCAGTTACACTTGTATATGCTCGATTGCCAACTTGAGAAAGTGCAAGCCCGAGAAAGGAAACTAAGGTTTTTCTGTAACCCTTTATTTGTTGTATTTGTGTTGCGGTAGCTTCAGTCGTAATTTTAGTAGTATAGCATTTTTAAAGAAGTACATCTTGCTTAATTAACTGCCCTTTTAAAGGCTTTTGTTAGAAAAAAGCTATTTCAAAAATTAATTATGAAAAGGCCTTAGTTAAAATCTCTCCAGCTAAAGTAATATCTTTTTCTGACGGAATTCCTGCAAAATTTACAATTATCCCGTTTAGCCCAATTTCTTGGCGTTTTTTAATCTCTGTAATTATTTCATCGGGGCTTCCAACTAAAGCACGTTCTTTGAGTTCTGCTTGGTTTAAAACTGGTCTAAGTTTAATAGCGCTTTCAATTTTGTCTTCGAGCATCTTTTGATCACTATCAGTTATTAAAGTCGCTAGTTGCGTAACAGTTATTTCCCTAGGGTCTCGACCAAAATTTTTACAGTGCTGTTTTAAGATTTCTAATTTGTGCTTTAAAGTTTCGCCAGAGCCAAATAAATTACAAGCATCTGCATATTTTGCAACTAAAGCTAAAGTCTTTTTTTCTCCGCTTCCACCAATTAAAATTGGCGGCCCGCCTTCTGATATTGGTCTGGGGTTGTTATAACAGTTTTTAATTTTGTAATATTTGCCTTCAAAACTGGGAGCTTCTTGGCTAAATAAAGCTTTTATAATTTTAAGTGCTTCTTCTAAACGTTCAAATCGCTCCTTGAAGCTAGTTTTTTCATAGCCAAAGCTATCTTGTTCTAAATCAAACCAGGAAGCGCCAATTCCTAATATTGCTCTACCGTTAGACAAGACATCTAGAGAAGTCGTTATTTTTGCAAGAAGTGCCGGATTCCTATGTATTACTGCTGTTACTAAAGCTCCTAGCTTTATTTTTGAACTTTTAGCTGCCATAAATGATAACGCTGTGTAAGCCTCTAGCATTGGATCCTCTGAGGTGCCCACAAAGGGAATTTGAAACAAATGATCCATGACCCAAATTGAGTCAAACCCACTTTGTTGGGCACTTTGAACAGTTGATTCTAAAAACTGGGCTAAATTAACTTCGTTGTTTTTTCCAAAATAAGGAAGCTGTAGTCCAATGCTTGTTACAGTTTTCACCATTAAAAGGTAGCTTAGTACTTATTGGTTAAGTCCTCGTTATTCGGTAAGCATTTTTTTAAGTGCGCTTGCTAACGGGCCACTTAGTTCAGGATTTTTAAGAGCTACAGCGACATTTGCCAACACGTATTCTAACTTGTTGCCTAAATCAAAACGATCCTCGGTTAGCTCGATGGCATAAACTGGTTCAGTTAAAATAAGATGGGCAATAGCATCTGTTAAGTGAATTTCGCCATTTTTGCCTGGCTGAGTTTTGTTTAAACATTCAAATATTGTGGGTGTAAACAAATAGCGCCCTATTATTGCATACTCAGAGGGCACCTGTGTGATCTGAGGTTTTTCAACCACGTTAGAGACTTGAAATATATTGCTTGAAAATTTTTCTTTAATAGCAATAACCCCATAGTTAGGCAATCGCTCTTTTGGTAATTTCTTAACTAAGAGTACAGATGAGCTAAGCTCTTTAAAACACTCAATCATTTGCGTTAAAACATTTGTTTTTGCCAAAATAAAGTCGTCAGCTAAGGCTACACAAAATGCGTTATTGCCAATATGGCTATAAGCACAGCTTATGGCATGACCAAGTCCTTGTGGCTCTGCTTGTCTTACATAATGCATTGAAGCTATTTCAGCAATAGCTCTCATTTTTTGCATTTCACCAAAGCGACCTGTTTGCTCTAAGTAATGTTCGAGCTCAAATGATCTATCAAAATGATCTTCAAGGGTTCTTTTACCTCGTCCTGTTACAATTAAAATGTCATTAATCCCTGCAGCTACAGTTTCCTCTACTACATATTGAATTGCTGGTTTATCACCAACTGGAAGCATTTCTTTTGGTTGGGCTTTAGTGGCGGGTAAAAAGCGTGTTCCTAAACCTGCTGCGGGTATAACTGCTTTCGTAACAGATTGATGGATTTTTATTTGCCTCAAATTAATACCAGATTAAAAAAAATGTTTTTAAAAAAAAATTTGTTTAGTAAAATTAGCACTCAAGACAATAGAGTGCCAAGGAGGAAATATGCCAACTTACGAATTTGAATGCAGGGATTGTCAAGAGCATTTTGAGGTTAAAACAAGCTTTTCATCAACGTCGGCTATTTACTGTCCAAGGTGTTCTTCGACCTCGCTAAAAAAAATTTTTGGAAACGTAGCTATAGTATTACGCGGTCCAGGATTTTATAAAACTGATAGCCGCAACTCTGCAAGTTCAACAAAGTTAAACGGCTCTTCTGAGGCAAAATCAAATGAAGTTAAGTCAAATGGCTCAGGTGAGGCACGTAAACAAAAAGAAGTTAGTAAACCCCCCAGTAGCGAGAAAGCTTAAAAGTTTTACAATTAATTAATGTTAAATTAGCTTGGGCTTTATGGATTTTGCCTTAGAACCCCAATATGAATTATTAAGAGAAACTGCCAAAAGAATTGCCAAAGAAAAAGTTTTACCAAGGGCACGTGAGATTGATCAAACTGGAGAGTATCCCCAAGACCTTTTTGAGGTTTTTAAAAAAGCTGGTTTTTTAGGACTCTGTATTCCAGAGGAATTTGGCGGTTCAGGAGCGGGTATCTTTGGGCTAACTTTGGCAATAGAGCAGGTAGCAAAATACTCAAATGCAGCTGCTTTAATGTTACTTTTAACTAGGTTACCAACTGGTCCAATAATGATAGGTGGCAATAATGATCAAAAAAAGCGTTACTTGCCAGGTATTGCAGATGGTACTATGCGCGCAGCTTTTGGACTTTCTGAGCCTCAAGCTGGATCCGATGTTGTGGGTATGCGCACCAAAGCTGAAAGCGATCCAAAATCAGAAGGCGGCTACATTTTAAATGGTCTTAAATGTTGGATGAGTGGGGTTAAGCAAGCCAACTATTATGTAGTGTTTGCTAAGGTTGGGGATTCAAACAAACGAGACCACCGACTAATAAAGGCCTTTATTGTCAGAAGAGAGCTCAGCGGTGTTTCAATAGGAAGAATAGATTCCAAAATGGGCGTAAAGGGAGTGGACACTGGTGAGCTTGTTTTAGAAAATGTAAGAGTTGAAAAACACGATGTGTTAGAAGGGATGGAGGGTTTTAAATTAGCAATGCTTTCTCTTAATTCAATGCGCCCGATTGTGGCAGCTAGGGGAATAGGGCTAGCAGAGGGTGCTTTAATGTATGCAACAGAATATCTTTGTTCAAGGGAAGGCTTTGGGGGTCATATGATTGATTTCCAAGGACTTCAGTGGGAAATAGCTAAGCTAGCAACGGAGATTGAAGCAGCACGCCTTTTGACATATAGAGCTGCAAAATTATCAGATCGAGGATGTTTTGATAAGCCGTATGTGCCGTTTCTTTCTATGGCTAAGTATTACGCAACAGAGGTTTCAGTAAAAGCATCTGGGTTAGCCCTTCAGCTTTTAGGTGCTGCCGGTTATATGACGGATCACTTAACTGAGCTTTACTATCGTGACGCAAAGCAACTCACTATAGTAGAAGGCACATCCCAGGTGCAGCTAGGATTAATTGCAAAAGGAGTTATTCAAAAAGATCTTTGGTGGGACTAATGACAAACCAAGAGACTAATCAAGCTGATAACCTAAATTGGCCGCAAATTTTAGAAGACTTGCTTGCTGGTAAACCACTTGATTTTACAAATGCCAAGATTGTTATGACAGCAATCTTAAAGGGATATGTATCAGAGCCAAGGCTTGCTGCTTTTTTAACAGCTCTTCGGGCTAAAGGTGTATATCCAGAAGAAATTTATGGTTTTGTCTCTGCAATGAAGGACTTTGCTTTAAAGGTATCTATAAATAATCCGCAAAATGCTGTAGATACTTGCGGAACTGGTGGAGATAAAGTTGGCACCATTAACGTTTCAACAATTTCTGCCTTTGTTGTTGCTGGCGCTGGAGCAAAGGTTGCAAAGCATGGCAACAGAGCAGCATCTTCTTTAACTGGCTCAGCAGATTTACTTGAGGAGCTTGGAGTTAATATTGCATTACCCCCTGACAAAGTAGCTATTTGTATCGAAGAAATAGGCATTGGCTTTTTATTTGCTCCCGTTTTTCATCCAGCGCTTAAAGTTGCTGCCAATGTAAGAAAAGAACTTGGAATAAGAACAGTTTTTAATTTTTTGGGTCCTCTTGCCAATCCCGCTGAAGTTGGGCGTCAAATTATAGGGGTAAGTGACCCTAAAATGCTTGATTTAATAGCGCAGGTCTTAAAGATTTCAGGCATAACTCATGCGATGGTTTTACATGGAGCCGGGGGCCTTGATGAGTTGTCAACTTTAGGCCAGTCTGAGGTAAGAGAAATAAAAAGAAATCAGCGCAAAGAGATTGAAATTTTAAGCTATAAGGTTGACTGTAGAGAATTTGGCATACCATATACTGATTTAGCTCAAATTAAAAGTGGGGACAGAAAAAGTGCTGCTTATGCTACAAGGGCTATTTTAAGCGGAGAACAAGGTCCAAAAAGTGATATCGTAATATTTAATAGCGCAGCTGCAATGCTCGTAGCTGGACTAGTTGATAAACTAAGTGAAGGTGTTAAGTTGGCCAAAGAAGTGTTATACTCAGGCAAAGGATTAAAGAAGCTAGATGATCTTATCCAGTTAAGCGTTAAGCTGGGCAATTAAGGAGGATTAGTGGCACGTTATAACATTGCTATATCAACTGATAAAAACAACAATGTTGATATCTTAAAAACCATAGGGGGCCATCGCACTATTGTATATCTTTTAGTAATTGTTCTTTTTGCTGCACTGTTAGTAGCAATGCCACAAGCTAAAGCTACTACTAATTTTGGGCCAGCTACTCCTGGGATGAATCCTACGGCTAATTTAATTTGGAAAAAAGGAACTACAGTTGGGGGTTACCCTTGTGCAAAAGGACTGCGTCAAATTCCTTGGTCTCATTACTCGCCGTGGTGTGAACCAGCATGGCATGGAAATAACGGTGGAGCAACAGCGCCAGGTGTGACAGCAAGCACAATTACAATTACCTACAGAGAAGCTTCGAGTCAAGATTTAAACCTTGCATATGGCATTATTCCTAAAGAAGTTATTGGTACTAATCAAAAAGCAATTTACACAATGCAAGTATATGTCAATTTGTTTAATAAGCTTTTTGAGTTATACGGGCGCCACGTAGTTTTAGTACCATTTCAAGGACAAAGTGACTTTATTCAAGAGACCATAGGGGCAGATACGCAAAAAGTTGAGGCAGATGCAAGAACCGTGGCAACAAAAATAAAAGCCTTTGCCGATATCTCTTTGATTGACTCAACTGCAATTTATGACCAATATCTTACGCAATTTCATGTAATAAACTTTAACTTAGGCTTTTTGCCTCAAAGTTATTATCAATCAAATGCCCCTTATTCATATACAACTGGACCTGATTGTGACAAAGTAGCTGAAGGTGATGCAGGTGTTTTAGCAAGGGCATTTAACAACCTCCCCCCAATTTATGCAGGTGAGGCTCAAATGAGGCAAGAACCCTCACGAATTGCAATCATTGCACCAGAATCATCTACTTCAGGTGAATGCACTACCAGGTTATTACACCTCTTAAGCCAGGATCATGTAAATGTAGTTACAGTTGTGCGCTATATTTTAAACTTTTCTACTCTTTCTCAGGATATAAGTAACCTTGTTGCCCAGCTTAAATCTGCTAATGCATCTGTAGTAGTGTGTGCCTCATGTGACCCGGTGTCTCCTAGATTAGTTTTAAATCAAGCTTTTCAGGATGGCTATGCACCATTTTGGTATACAGAGGCAGCTGGTGCTATGAGTGGGGGGATCGATGCCTTTGGTCAAATTCAGAATCAGCCTGAAGTTATTCACGCAATTTTAGCTACTGAACAAACACCTCCTAAGAACCTTTCAACTGAAGCCTGGCGTGCTTATATTATGGGAGGGGGAAATCCAAATGAACACTACTTAGAGCCCCTTTATCCACTTGTTTATGAGCAATTATTTATGTTGTTTTCAGGCTTGCAGGCAGCAGGACCTGATTTAAATCCAACCACGTTTCAAGCTGGAATTCAAAGTCTGCCACCATCAACGCCAGGTGGAGAATTTGGCGTTTGGAAATACGGATATAACATATTTGACCCTCAGGCTTCTTTCCAGCTAGGTATTTTTGATCCTAATGTGCTAAGTCCAGTTGATGGTCAAGAGGGAGAATTTGTAGCTTGTGAAAACGGTTTGCAAATCCTTTATCAAGGTCAAGCTTCTAACCTTCCAAATCATAAGCCACTTATTTGTAGTTATAACCCGCCTGACTTTCCTAACGTTTAGCTTTAATAGTTAATTTTAGAGATCTAGGTTTTTTAATGCCGTAGTTCTTTAAGCTAAAGGAAATTAAAGCAAAAATAGCCCTTTATTAAAAGATGCATAAGGCTAACTTTTGTTTAAAGTTTTATGCTTGTTGGGTTTAATATTATTACCTTTTGTGTTTAATGACGATGCTTTAGTTGTGCAAAGGTCAAACATTGTTTTAAGTTATCATTTACTAAATTTTAAATAATTATTAGAAATCTTTTTTACTGGTAGGATTTTTTAAGGGTTGTCAACAGTTGACCAAGCTAGCAGCTATACTTATTTCCAGTGAACCTTGGTGAGTGGGCACTATCCCAGGGTATCCACCCTCAAACCGCTTACCGCTGGTACCGCCAGGGCAAGATTGCGGTTCTGAGCCCGTAAGATGGGCAAGCTCATCTTAGTGGGTGACCTTAAATCCCCGGCTCGCCAGGAGCGTGGCCGCACAGCGATCTATGCCCGGGTTTTTTCTGCGGAGCAGAAAGCTGATCTCAACCGCCAAGTTGCTCGTGTGCTTGCATGGGCCACAAAACATGGTTACTCGGTCGATGGAGTTGTGAGCGAAGTTGGCTCGGCTCTCAATGGCCATCGCCGCAAGTTTCTCACATTGCTGAGAGATATGACCGTAACCACCATCCTGGTTAAGCATCGTGATCGATTTTGTCGCTTCGGAGCCGAGTACGTCGAAGCAGCCCTTGCAGCCCAGGATCGTCGCCTGGTCATCGTCGATTCCACGGAGGTAAACGACGACCTCCTTTGTGATGCCACAAAGCTGCTCACCTCGCTTTGTGCCCGTCTCTACGGTCAACCATCGGCAGCCAACCGTGCCAAGCGTGCACTCCAGGTGGCCTGCGGGGAGGCCGTTGCATGATCATTCAAATGCCGACCAAGGCACAGGCCGTCCGCGTGGCCGAACTGACAGGAGGATCGGTTCTCTACAGCCCCCAGGCCAAGCCGACCACTAAGGTTCAGCTTGACGATTTCGAGGCTCACCGCGAGGCTGTGGAGTCGGTCTGCGTACTCTTTAGGTGCTTTAATGACCAAGGTACCGAGGTTCCCTCCGGTTGGGTGCTGACCGGAGCCACCTTCGAGGTTGAGTGGCCATGTGAAGAAAAACGCCGTTTGCTCATCTGGTCCCACTTCGGTGCCCGGCGCTTTGTAAAGAACTGGGCGCTTGCTCAAGTAAAGGCTGACCTAGAGGAAAAGGAGAAAGACCCGAGTCATCCCTCGGTACCCTGGACACTCAAAGACCTCCGCAAGCGCTGGAACCAGGTTAAAAATGAGGTCGCCCCCTGGTGGAAAAAGA